>ERZ761609.103-NODE-103-length-117931-cov-13.362601_pt1 | contig 117931 bp, 91 predicted proteins | sample MGYA00511163_ERZ761609 | MGnify/ENA primary metagenome ERZ761609 (study PRJEB28899, sample SAMN02445070) | bioreactor sludge metagenome | biome: EBPR sludge | place: Australia: Brisbane, Thorneside Wastewater Treatment Plant | collected 2011-12-16 ... | reverse complement strand
ACTGGAGTTCAGACGTGTGCTCTTCCGATCTGTTCTTTTTCAACGACAGGTGCAAACTTGAGGCATTTGAATTTTCCCATGCGCACATTGATGGTTTCTCTTTTTACGAATTTAATCTTGAGCGGAAAATTAGTGTCGTCGTAAAACATCGGAATCATGAATTCGTCGCCGGGTTTTGCGTTGGTAAAATCAAGCGTTCTGGCGTAGTAAAAAGCCGAGATCATATCTTGCACCATAGCAGGAGTTTCAAATGTTTTTCCTTTGCCATTATCCACTTTTTGTTTGTGCTGCATGAACGAGTAGTCCTGATTGATCTCATAACCACCTTCATTCACTCTGCGGATAAACAACCAGGGAAAAATACCTTCTGCATCCAGATACGATTCGTAACGGTCTCTCACCTTGAAAAACCAATCGAATGCCGAAATGGAAGTTCCCACACCTTCAACATGAATCATTTTTCTTCCGTTCATGGTGCGGTCGCATTCTTTAACCCGCAAGGTTGCTTCCCCTGCATCTACAAATCCGTAGTGCAGACGGTATCGTAATACTTCTCCGGGTTTAAAGGATTGGTTGTTCACTTTACGGAACTGGTTTTCCCCGTTCTGGAGATTGGCCTTTGCTACGAGCATGCTTCCGCTCAATACAAGACTCATCAGGGCGATTCGGGTTTTCATAGGCTTTTCTTTTGGTTCTTGTTGGTAAAAACGCAAAAAGCGTTCCAAATGTTATTTCCGGAGCTATCATTTTTCAACACGTTGAAAATCAATGACCTGTTCGCGTTGTTTTTCCGATGGCCTGCTTAGATTTCCGGTAAAAAGAGGGTATCCTTGTTACTTATGGGCAAGGGGGTGAAGCGGGTTGGGGAATCCTGTCTATTTTTAAAGCCTAATTCCACATCATGCAGAATAAACTGGATTTGCTGGCTTCCAAACTGGAGGAAGCACAATTGGGCGGTGGTCAGGCCCGTATCGATGCACAACACAAAAAAGGAAAGCTCACCGCAAGAGAGCGTGTACATTTTTTACTCGATGAAAATTCGTTTGAAGAAATCGGAGCTTTGGTCGTGCATCGCTCTTCCGATTTTGGATTGGATAAAGAAAAATTTCTTGGCGATGGTGTTGTTACCGGTTACGGTACCATTGATGGACGACAGGTTTATGTTTTTGCACAGGATTTTACTGTATTTGGCGGATCGCTTTCCGAAACGCACGCCGAAAAGATTTGCAAAATCATGGATCTCGCCATGCAGAATGGTTGTCCGGTGATCGGGCTCAATGATTCGGGTGGAGCACGTATTCAGGAAGGTGTGGTCTCACTTGCGGGTTATGCCGATATTTTTTACAGAAATACACTTGCTTCAGGAGTGATTCCGCAATTGTCGGCGATCATGGGTCCTTGTGCAGGTGGTGCAGTGTATTCGCCTGCGCTTACCGATTTTATTTTGATGGTGGAACAACAATCGTACATGTTCGTTACCGGCCCAAACGTGGTAAAGACAGTAACGCACGAAGAAGTTTCATCGGAAGAACTGGGTGGTGCATCAACGCATGCCAGCAAATCTGGTGTAACTCATTTTACGGCTGCAAACGAGATCGAATGTATTCAGCAGATCAAAAAAATTCTTTCCTATATACCGCTCAACTGCGAAGAACAACCACCGTTTCTTGCTTACGAAAATTCAGGCAGTGAAACGCGGGCAGCACTGAATAGTATTGTTCCTGAAAATCCGAATCAACCTTATGATATGCGTGAGGTAATCAGCAATGTGGTTGACAATGATTCTTTTTTCGAAGTGCATAAAGATTTTGCCGAAAACATTGTTGTGGGATTTGCACGTATTGCCGGAAGAAGTATTGGTGTTGTTGCCAATCAACCTGCTTTTCTGGCGGGAGTGCTGGACATAAAAAGTTCGCAAAAGGGAGCGCGGTTTGTGCGTTTCTGCGATTGTTTCAATATTCCGCTTCTTGTTTTTGAAGACGTGCCCGGATTCTTACCCGGAACGGATCAGGAATGGAATGCCATTATCACCAACGGTGCCAAATTGTTGTATGCATTTTCTGAAGCAACCGTTCCGCGTGTTACAGTGATTACACGTAAAGCTTATGGCGGCGCGTACGATGTGATGAATTCGAAACATATCGGTGCGGATATGAATTACGCATGGCCAACTGCAGAGATCGCTGTAATGGGCGCTAAAGGTGCAGCAGAGATTATTTTCAGAAAAGAAATTTCCGAGGCAAAGGATTCTGCTGCAAAGTTGAAAGAGAAGGAACTGGAATACAATGAACTATTCGCCAATCCGTATAAAGCAGCTGAACGTGGATTTATCGATGAGGTTATTCGTCCGGAACAAACCCGCGAAAAACTGATTCGTGCTTTTCGTATGCTCGAAAACAAAGTGGTGAATATGCCAAGAAAGAAACACGGAAATATTCCACTCTGATCTATGTTGCGCTGCCTGTTTTTTGTTCTGCTTGCTTTTTTTGTGTTGCCGGTTTCTTCCGATGCTTCGCAGTTGGATAGCCTGGTTCAGGTGGCAAACACAATGAAAGAAGACACCAACAAGGTGAAATTGCTTTCTGATCTTTGTTTTTATCATCGTTCGGTGCATTCCGATACTGCAATGAATTTTGGTTTAAAGGCTTTGCGTCTGGCCGAAAAATTGAAATGGAAAAAAGGTGTTGCACAGGCATTGAACGATATTGCCATTGTGCACATGGATAAGAACGAATATCCTGCAGCGCTGCAAAAACTGGAATCATGCCTTTCCATTCGTAAAGAGTTAAAGGATGATCTGGGTGTTGCTGCAGTGTACAATAAAATGGGAATCATTTACCAGGAACAATTCAAGCTGAATGATGCGCTTGGGGTAAACTATAATGCACTGGAAATTTACGAGCGGCTCGGACATAAATTTTACCAATCGTACATTGTAAATAATCTAGCCATCATTCATTTTAACCTGCGCGATTACGAGCAATCGCTTGTCATGCATAACCGTGCACTTGCATTACGAGTGGAGATGGGTGATGAATACGGAATTGCGGCCACGCACGGTGGTATGGCGAATGTGTATTACGAAACGAAAGACACAGCCCGCGCAATCGAAAATTGGGAATTGGCTATTGCAGGATTTCGAAAAATGAACAAGCCGATGGAGCTGGCAGTTCAGTTGAATAATTACGGTGGATTACTAGTGCGGCGAAAGGAATACAAAAAGGCACTTCCCATGCTGGAGGAATGTCTTGCTATTCGCAACCGTTTAAATGATCGCAAGGATATTGCGTCGGTGCTGATTAATCTGGGTGAGGCACAAATGCAAACAGGGAAATACCGTGATGCTTTAGGCACATTTCATCAATCGCTCAATTATTCACGTACAATTCAAGCCAGGCATGAACAGCTGTTTGCGTATATGAAACTTTCGCGGGTGCATGGTTTTCTCAATCGCCCAGACAGTGCTTTCTTTTACCTGGAACAGTATTCCCTGTTAAAGGATTCGGTCTTCAATGAAGATCTTGGCGAACAGGTAGCGGAGATGCGTACCAGGTACGAAACCGAAAAGAAAGAAAAAGAATTGCTCGAAGAAAAAGCGCGCACCGAACAGCTGGCACGTGAAAAAGCTGAATCAGAGCTGATCGCATCCAACCGCATGAAATGGTTATGGGCCATTGGTGGTGGTGCAATTGCTCTCGTGTTTTTGATCCTGTTCCTCGCTCAACGGCGTCAACGCCACTTACAGGCTGAAAAAGATGCAGCCATCATCAGCGAGCGGGAAAAAGGTATTGAAGCCGTTATCACAGCTACTGAAGATGAACGTAAACGAATTGCACGTGAATTGCACGATGGTATTGGTCAGCAACTGGGTGGATTGAAACTTGCATTTCAGCAATTGAGTAAAAAAGTAGAACAATCACTTCCTTCGGAACAAAAACTGGTGGCTGATCTTACCAAAATACTCGACGATTCTGCAACAGAGGTAAGAGCCATTTCGCACCAGATGATGCCAAAAGTGTTGCAGGAGGTTGGACTTGTACCTGCAATTGATGACATGCTCAGGAAAAGTCTTGGTCACTCCAATGTGAAATACGAACTGGAATCGTTTGGCATTGAAGGTCGCTTTGCCGAAAAAGTGGAGATCAGCCTGTATAGAATTTGTCAGGAACTCATCAACAACATCATCAAACATTCGGGTGCCAGCCATGTCATTGTTCAGGTATTCCGAAATAAGGGTTACCTCATCATGATTGTTGAAGACAACGGTCGTGGATTCGATGTGAAAGCCAGTCGTGATGGGATCGGGATGATGAATATTTCAAGCCGAATCAACACCATCAACGGCGATGTGAATTTTGAACCCAGTCCTGGCTCCGGTACGGTTGCTACAGTGCGGGTTCCTGTTGGCTGAAATTGTTAAGAATTTCCCTTTCGCATCCTTTCATGCAGTCATAAATTCGGGTTACATTTAATGCCGGAACCTCAACTTGTTTGCGCATGCACCGAATTTTACTGGTCGACGACCACCAATTGATCCTGGATGGATTACGTTCGATCGTTAGCTCTGAAAAGGACTTTGAAATTGTTGCAGAAGCAAATGACGGTGAAACTGCAATGAAGCAATGTCTTGCCTTGAATCCTGATGTGGTGCTGATGGATATCGATATGCCGGTAATGAACGGACTCGTTGCAACAACAGAAATCCTCAAACAAAAACCCGAATGCAGGATCATCATTCTAACCATGCACGACGAACCGGCGTTGATTCGTAAAATCAAAGAGATCGGCGCCAGTGGATATTTGATCAAGAATACCGACCAAACAGAATTGATCACCGCCATCCGGAAAGTACTCGACGGAGAAAAATATTTTTCAGAAGCCGTCCTTGCCGCATTGGAAAATGGCAACGGGCAATCCGATGAGTTTACCCTTCGTCCAACCGATGCCGTGTTGATGAGTCAGCTTACTGAACGTGAGATTGAAATTTTACGTCTCATTTCCGATGGAATGTCGAATAAGGAAATCGGCGACAAACTGTTTATTTCGCATCGCACAGTTGATACGCACCGCACCAATCTCATGAAGAAGCTTGATGTGCACAACATTGCAGGACTAATCCGCTTTTCCATCCGCAACGGATTGATCCGCTCCTGAATATTACGGGATTTACCGTATTTCTCTTTTTTTGATAAACAGGGTTCTTTGTACAACCGAGAAACCCGAAACTTCCAATGAGATTTTTTCTATGGGATGCTTTTCATGTTTTAAAAAGAGTTCCGTAAACAGAAAATCGATACATCGAAAAAGCTAAACAAGCCCTGCATCTTCCTCTGTTTGAGGTTCCGTTTTTCAAGGAGGAGGGTGCAGGTTTTTTAGATGTACACAGCGTGTTGATAAACAGATTTCCATGAGCGCTTACTTTACTCTTTCTTTGTAAGTGAAAAAATGGAATTCTCATGAATGTACTTCTTCTCGGTTCCGGCGGACGTGAGCATGCGCTCGCCTGGAAGATCGCTCAAAGCTCACAGCTCGAACAACTCTTTGTAGCGCCAGGGAATGCCGGTACTTCTGATGTTGCCACCAACGTAAACATCAGTCCGACCGATTTCAAAGCCATTCGAAAGTTCGTTCTCGAAAACAAGATCACTATGGTGGTAGTTGGACCTGAAGATCCTTTGGTGAAAGGCATTCACGATTTTTTTCTTGCCGACGAAGAACTGAAAAAGATTCCGGTTATTGGTCCGCAAAAGATCGCTGCACAGCTCGAAGGAAGCAAGGATTTCGCCAAGGCCTTTATGCAGCGTCACGGAATTCCAACTGCGCGTTACCAAACATTCAGCAAGGACACTGTTGCAGAGGCTGAAGCATTTCTTGATACTCTAAAACCACCTTATGTGCTCAAGGCCGACGGATTGGCTGCGGGTAAGGGAGTGTTGATTCTGAAAGATCTGAAAGAAGCGAAAAAGGAAATACGTTCGATGCTAACCGACGCAAAATTCGGAGAAGCATCAAGCAAAGTGGTGATCGAGGAATTTCTCAATGGAATAGAAGTGTCGGTTTTTGTCCTGACAGATGGAAAATCATACAAGATCTTACCCGAAGCAAAAGATTACAAACGCATTGGCGAAGGCGATACCGGATTGAATACCGGCGGCATGGGAGCTGTTTCCCCGGTGCCGTTTGCCGATCGTGATTTTATGGATAAGGTGGAAAACCGTGTCATTATTCCAACCGTAAAAGGTTTGCAGCAGGAGAGTATTCCTTATAAGGGATTTATTTTTTTCGGATTAATCAGTGTGAAGGGCGAGCCTTATGTGATCGAATACAATTGCCGACTGGGCGATCCGGAAACCGAAGTGGTTATTCCACGCATCAAAAGCGATATTTTGGATTTGTTTGAAGGCGTTGCCTCTGAAACCCTCTCTGAACGCGATGTGCAGTTCGATGAAAAAACTGCTGTTACCATTATGCTCGTTTCAGGTGGTTACCCTGGTGATTACGATAAAGGAAAAACCATTCGCGGAACGGAAGGAATTACTGACTCATTGGTATTTCATGCGGGAACAAGCGAAAAGGGAGGAAAAGTGGTGACCAATGGCGGACGCGTAATCGCGGTTACTTCATATGGGAAAGATATTGAATCGGCAGTTGAGCGTTCACTTAAAAATGCGGATGTGATTGATTACGATAAAAAATACTTCCGCCGCGACATCGGTAAAGACCTAATGAAAATGCCCCAGCAGGTTTAACCTGTGGGGCACTTGATAAATACAGAGAAAATTTACTTCAGCTGATTGGGATTTGCAGCAGCTTCTTTGTTGAACTTGCCTTGTAGCCAAAGCCAGTAAAACAAGCCTGCAAAGCCAATTAAAAGGAACAGATCGTTAGGCCCATTACCTAAGGCTTCAAGAATGCCAAAAGTCCAAACGAAAAGATCACCGAGGGGATATACCAGCCAATCCATAATGAAGAGTTTTGATGTTGGGTCAAATGTAGCAGTTTCGCTGAAAAAAGAAAAATTAACTTTATCCTCGTGATTCTACGATTCTATCGCTCCAATCAGACTGTTGTCCAGCTGGCTTTGCCTCTGATTGTAAGTGTTTTGTGGTCATTACGCATCGCCTTCCCTTTTCCGGTGGAGGCCTTACCTGATCACTCTGTCTTTTCATGGGTTCCCGACCTGCCTCCCTACAAGGTGCGCATTATCGAGGCCCTTGTGGTATTACTGGAGGCACTGTTGTTCAATAAACTGATCAATGATCTTGAGTTATTTGAGCGTGTTTCATTTGTACCGGGGCTGGTGTATGTTTTTTGTGCGTTCATGCTGATTCCGGATGCTGATTTCAGATGGGTTACTTTTTCCAATCTTTTTCTGTTGCCTTTTTTGCGTCTTATCCTTGTTGTTTACCGACAACCGGATGTGAGAGAGGAATCCTTCTGGGCCGGATTGTCGCTTGGTGTGGCTTTTTGTTTTTCCTGGACACTTGCGCCCCTCTTGCTTTGCGGATGGATCATGATGATGGTACTGAAAACGGTTAACTGGAGGGAATGGATGATGATGATTTTCGGAATGCTTTTCCCAATGGCATTGGTGCAGGTAATTCATTACGGAATGTATGGCAACTGGAGTGCTTTGCTTTCTGAACAACATCATTTGCAAATTCGCTTTTTTCTCTTTGGCGACGATCGTGCTGCAATGATTTGCTGGTTGCTGCTGTTGCTGATGACTATCGCTGGATTTTTCTCCATGCTCTCCCGGCAAAGTAGATCGGTGATCAAAATACGCCGTCAGCGGCAGGTCATCATGTTTTTGGTTGTTTTTCTGATTGGAATTGCACTATTTTCCAACGGACTCTTTGGCGGACATCCCGGAGTGTTATTGGTTATTCCGGTATCTTTTCTGGTGTCGTATCTGGTTGTGCATTCGAATGTAACGTGGATAAGTGATTTTATGCTTTACGGTACGCTCTTGTTTTTCCTGCTTTCAAGGGTTTTTCCCACTGCAAGTTTTTAACAGTGCTTTCCCTTAGGGAGTATTTGTGTAATTTTGATCAAAACTAAATGCAATATGAAATTCGGAGTAGTAGTTTTCCCGGGATCGAATTGTGATGAGGACATGGTGTATGTCCTGGAAAAGCAAATGGGTCAGCAAGTCGTTCGGCTATGGCACAAGGATACCGATCTGAAGGGCTGCGATTTTATTGTTCTGCCAGGCGGATTTTCCTATGGCGATTATTTGCGTTCAGGAGCGATTGCACGTTTTTCTCCGATCATGGATAAAGTGATTGCTCACGCTGAAAAGGGAGGATACCTGATGGGTGTTTGTAACGGATTCCAGATTCTTACTGAGGCACAATTGGTGCCCGGAGCGCTTTTGCACAATACCGAAAGGAAATTCATCTGCAAAAATGTATATATCAAACCCGAGTCTTCTTCTGCGCTGATCACAGCTTCGCTGGATAAAAACAAAGCCTACAAAATTCCGATTGCACACGGAGAAGGAAATTATTTTTGCGATGCAGACACGCTCGTAGCAATGAAGAAGAACGATCAGATCCTCTTCCGTTATTGTGATGCAGAGGGTAAAATTACCCCCGAAGCAAACCCCAATGGTGCATTGGAGAACATTGCAGGAGTTTGTAATGCAAAGAAAAATGTATTCGGTATGATGCCACACCCAGAGCGGGCAGCAGATGAAGTGCTGGGAAATGTGGATGGAAAAGCAATTTTTGAATCCATTCTTTCTATGGTATTGAAATAATAATCGGAAACCTCATAAACCAAACAACCATGAAAAATCGAATTGCCAAGATTGCTGCCTCATTTTTGGTAGCAGTAACACTCTTCTCTTGCGGATCATCGCGTTTTACGCGTTCGCAGTACGGACATCGTGATTGGTCACGTGGCGGTTACGAAGCTGTTGAGCAAACAGGGATGGAACAATCCTCTTCATCGCGTAAAAACGACCAGAAACCTGCCGAAGCTGCAGCAGAGAAAAAAGAAATTCCTACTGTAGAAAACGTAGAGCTTATTCCTGCTGCGCAAACAGAAAAATCAGTTGTTCCTGCAACTAAAAAGGGTAACAACAATGAAAATTATGTTGACGCCCCTGCTGCAATTACAGAAACTACCACTGAAACTGTTGCCACTGAAGCAGAGAAAGCAGAAGCAGAAAAAAACAACGACGCAACCAACGGTGCAGATACAAATACGATCTTATTGGTGATTCTTGCATTATTTATCCCGCCACTGGCTGTATTCCTTAAAGACGGATCTGTTTCAACCATGTTCTGGATTACCCTTATCCTATGCATCATTGGAGGAGGATTTTTATGGGGCTGGGGCGGTTATTTCGGATTAGGTTACCTTATTGCAATTATCCTCGCTATTCTTTATGTGCTCGATATGATATAATGTCATAACGCAAATAAAAAAATCCCGGTCAGAAATGATCGGGATTTTTTGTTTTGTAGTTTTCTATTATCGGTAATTCACCTTGACCCAAAACCTCCTTCCAAAGCCTAATCTATCCTGAAGCGAAATCTATCCTGAAGCAGAAATCTCCTTACAGTTGATTTCGCTTCAGGACTGTTCACCTCAATAAGCTCTAACCTTCTTTCCTTCCATGAAGTTTACGAAGGCACGATTGGCAACACGGTGTCCGCCAGGGGTGGGGTAGTTTCCGGAGAAATACCAGTCGCCGCTGTGGTTGGGACATGCTTTGTGCAGACTGTCTATCGTTTGAAAAATCACTTTTACTTCTGCTTTACAATCGGGTGGTGTTACAAGCTGACCAACTTTATCCGAGATGTCTTCCATTGAAACGGCATCGTACACTTTTTGTACCACGTTGCGTGCCTGCTCGCGGGGCATACGCAATTGTTCCTTGGCCATCAGATACACTTCGTCGAGTAATCCTGATTGGTTGCGCTCGCGTAACAATTCAACAGCTGCCTGAAATGCAATGAAATCTCCCATAATGGCCATATCGATTCCGTAACAGTCGGGAAAACGAATTTGAGGAGCGGAAGAAACGATGATGACGCGTTTTGGTGATAAACGATCCAGCATTTTAATAATGCTTTTTCGCAGTGTTGTTCCGCGAACAATGGAGTCGTCTATAACAACCAAATTGTCGATGTTCTTTTTTACGGTTCCATGGGTAATGTCGTACACGTGGGCAACCATGTCGTCGCGTGCATCGTCGTTGGTGATGAAGGTGCGTAGCTTAGCATCTTTTACCGCGAGTTTTTCAACACGTGGACGCATGGCCAATATCTCTTCCAGTTTTTTCTCGTCGGGATTTTGTCCGAGCGCAAGAATGAGTTCTTTCTTTTTCCCGTTAAGGTAATCTTCCACACCTTTTATCATTCCGTAAAATGCAGTTTCTGCAGTATTGGGAATGTAAGAGAATACCGTATTATCAAGATCGTATTGGATCGTTTCAAGAATTTGCGGAACTACATTTCTTCCGAGCTGTATGCGCTCACGGTAAATGTCCTGATCACTACCGCGGGAAAAATAAATCCGCTCAAATGAACATGAACGTTTCTCTCCGGGTTCTGTTATTTTGAATTCACCGATCTGTCCGTTTTTACGAATCACCAGCGCATGTCCGGGTGTGATCTCCTGAATGGCATCTACCGGTAAGTTGAAGGCTGTCTGAATCACAGGACGCTCGGATGCCACTACGCAGATTTCGTTGTCGTGGTAATAAAACGCAGGACGAATTCCATTGGGATCGCGAAGCACAAATGCATCGCCGTGACCAATCAATCCTGCCATGGCATAACCACCATCCCATTTCTCTGCCGATTGCGCCAGGATACTTTGAATATCCATATTCGCAGCAATCATGCCTGAGATCTGACGGTTGTTGTATCCAAGTGCTTTGTAAATTTTAAAGAGACGTTCGTTTTCCACATCAAGGAAATGACCGATCTTTTCCATTACAGTAACAGTATCCGACATCTCCTTAGGGTGCTGACCCAATTCGGTGAGATGATCGAAAAGTTCGTCGACATTGGTGAGATTGAAATTTCCTGCTACAACAAGATTTCGTGTTGTCCAGTTGTTCTGCCGAAGAAAAGGGTGACAACTCTCAATGCTGTTTTTTCCGTAGGTACCATAGCGCAAGTGACCAAGAAACAATTCACCCATGAACGGGAAATTTTCTTTCAGGTAGGGAATGTCTTTGAGCAGTGAAGGATCTTTTGCAGTACCATTATTTATTTTTCCGTATACATCCGAAAAAATTTCCTGTATTGCATTGGTGTTGATAGAGCGTTTGCGTGAGATGTAACGCTGACCCGGTTGCATATCGAACTTGATGTTCGCCAGTCCTGCACCGTCCTGTCCGCGGTTGTGTTGTTTTTCCATCAGCAGGTACATCTTGTTCAGCCCGTAAAAAGCTGTGCCGTATTTGTCGACATAATATTCCAGAGGCTGAAGTAGGCGCAGTACGGCAATACCGCATTCGTGTTTGATGTTGTCGCTCATAGGGGAAGAACTGGAGTGCAAAGGTAAGGAGAATCCTGACGCTTCGGTCAGGATTGATTTTGACAATTTTCAAAATCAATGTGCGAATTCTTATCCGTCAAGGCTATGAGATGGTAATAATCGGAAATGGGATCTAAAACCCGGAAGAGTGCAAGAGGACCCTCCTTTCAATGCGTTACGGCATACGAAGGACAGTGTAAGGGAATTGGTCAAAGGGAATTGGAGTTTTATTAAGTAATTGAAAAACAATGTGTTGAATGACAATCTTCATCCGTTGACGAAGGTATTCCTGCCTTTGCTTTATTATTGGCATTCTTAGGGGCAACATATAGTTGTTTTGTGCGTCTGTGGAATGGTTCGTAACTTGCTGTTTCATAATGATGAAGTTCTTCCGTTTGTTAGTGGTCGTAATGACCTGGTGCTTGCTTCTTTCTGAGGCACGTGCTGTGCATCCGGATATTTTCTTTTCTCCGAATCGCGGACAGTGGCATTCGAATATTTCTTACCAGCTCAAGATGAATCCCGGATTCATGTACCTCGAGCGCAAGGGTATTACTTTTTTGTTTCTTGAAGCCGAAGGTCACCACGATGGTGATCAGCAACACGTGCATGAAGGTCCGGAGCGGGCACATGCGCTGAAGATCGATTTTCCGGGAGCAAGCGATGAGGTGCGTTTTGCCGAGGGTAAACATGTTTCGTTTTACGAAAATTATTTTCTGGGTAACGATCCTGCCAAATGGCAATCGCAATTGTATCCTGCTATGGAAGTGGAGCAGAAAAATGTGTATCCCGGCATTGAATTGCGCTATTACGGAACCGAACAGGGCGAATTGAAATACGATTATGTTTTGGCTCCTCAGGCCGATTACACCTTGATTCGCCGTGTATATTCGGGAGCAGATCAGCTTTTTCTCAAACAAGGAGAATTACACATCGTCACTTCAATCGGAACCGTTATTGAAAAACGTCCGAAAGCATTTCAGTTGATTAACGGAAAACAAAAAGAAATTCCCTGCGAATTTGCATTGCGTGGTACCGAGGTGACATTTGTTTTCCCTAAGGGATACGATCGCAGTAAAGAGCTGATCATTGATCCTGTATTGGTGTTTTCAACTTTTTCGGGATCTACTGCCGATAATTTCGGATTCACCGCAACTTATGATAATCAGAAAAATTCATTTGGCGGAGGAATTATTTTTCCAACCGGACAATACCCGGTAACAGCAGGTGCTTTTCAGAGTGGGTTTAGCGGAACACCCTCCATTGGAAATACCACCCGCGATATTGGCATCACCAAATTCAATGTAAACGGAAACAATCTGATCTATTCAACCTATATCGGAGGAACAGGAACAGAGGCTCCGCATTCTATTGTTTGCAATAATGCAGGAGAGTTGTATGTAATGGGAACCACTTCATCATCCAATTTTCCAATGGCAGGAACACCCTACGATAATTCATTTGCAGGAGGAGGAGCCGCTACACCGCCTAGTTCGGGAATGGATTACGCAGCAGGGTCAGATATTTTTGTGTTGCGACTCAATCCTGCCGGAACAGCATTGCTTGCTTCTACTTACGTAGGAGGAACAGGCAACGACGGATTAAATCTCTCCACTGCTCTTGCCTATAGTTACGGTGATGTTTTTAGAGGGGAAATCATTGTTGAAAGCACAGGTAATGTGGTGATCGCATCGGTAACAGGTTCTGCTAATTTTCCGGTTACCGGCAATGCACCTGAGCCCTTGTTTGGTGGTGGAAATTACGATGCAGTTGTTTTTCGTCTAAGCGCGAATCTTTCTGCTTTGATGTGGAGTACATACCTTGGTGGTTCCAATGCAGATGCTGCGTACGGTGTGCAGGAAGATGATAACGGCGATATTTACGTGAGTGGCGGAACACAAAGTTTTGATCTTATCGTAACGCCGGGTGTTATCAATCCGGGTTTCATTGCCGGAGTGGATGGTTTTGTGTGCAGATACAGTGCCAATGGCAATTCCATTCTTGCTGCTACTTACCTCGGTACACTCAATTACGATCAGGCGTATTTCGTGCAGATTGATAGCGATGGAGATGTGTATGTGCTCGGACAAACAACAGGAACGTATCCAATTTCTCCCGGAGTGTACAACAACAACAACAGCGGACAATTCCTGCACAAAATGAACAATACGTTTACCACAACACTGTGGTCGACTCGTATTGGCCGCAACACCGGGAATGTCGATTTTTCTCCTTCTGCATTTCTGGTGAACAACTGTAAACAGATTTATATTGCAGGATGGGGCGGTACACTGGCGGGCCTTGCTCCCTACCAGGCCTTGGGGAGTTCAACAGTTGGTTTACCGATCACTTCAGATGCCATACAGTCGAGTACGGATGGAAATGATTTTTACCTGATGATTCTTGCACCCGATGCGCAGAGTTTATTGTTTGGGACGTATTTCGGTGCGCCTTCTCCTTCCAACGAACATGTGGATGGAGGTACTTCGCGTTTTGATAAAGATGGAGTAGTGTATCAGGCAGTGTGTGGTGGTTGCGGCGGACAATCTAACTTTCCTACAACCCCAGGTGCATGGTCGAACACGAATAATAGTCCCAATTGCAATCTGGTTGTTTTTAAAATCGATCTGAAAGAAATTGTTGCGCAGGCACAATTTAATTTTGTTGGCGATCGATGCAATCCCCCGGTTGGGATTCAGTTTGATAATACCAGCACAGGAGCAATTTCCTATGAATGGAATTTCGGAGACGGAACAACGTCTACGCTTGAAAATCCCTCGCACACCTTCGCCGCTCCCGGAACGTATCAGGTAACACTTATTGCGCTCGATTCAAATACCTGTAATGGGGTTGATACAGCTTTACTCAATGTATTTATTCCCGGACCACTTTCCGTTGCCGTGAGTCCTGGTGATACCATTTGCAATGGTGAATCTACTGTTGCTCAGGTAATAGGCGGTGCCACTTATACCTGGACGCCTTCAACAGGAGTAAGTGGTGGAAATACAGCAACACCCACGCTCTCTCCGCAGGTGTCTACAACGTATACAGTAATTGCTATAGATACCAATGGTTGTGCCGACACACAAACTGTTCATGTACATGTGCAGCAATTTGTAAATGCAGGACTGAATGCCGTGTTCACTCCTTGCTCAATTCCTGTTCAGGTGAGTTTTATCAATGAAAGTGCAAACGCCGTTCAGTATTTCTGGGATTTTGGAAATGGCATGACCTCTGTTCAGCCGGATGCGCAGATCACCTATACCAATCCCGGATATTACGATATCACCATTGTAGCTGTCGATCCTTCTACCTGTAACGGATCAGATACTGCAAGCATGCAGATTTATCTCCCGCCTCCTGCTGAAATAACCGTTACCGGGACCGATACTATTTGTTCCAATCAGGAAGCGCAGTTGTTTGTTAGCGGTGCAGAATCGTACACCTGGTTTCCGCCATTCGATATCAATGATCCTACATTGCCTAATCCCTGGGTTGGCCCTGATTTTACCACAACATACGGCGTAATCGGAATTGATACCAATGGTTGCGCAGACACAGGCTATGTTACGGTAAATGTTTTTCCACCCACTTCTATCGATGCCGGATCAAACATCATTCTCGATATTGGTGATGCACCGGTATTGAATCCTTCTCTTCCGTCGAGTGGAACATTTTTTTGGTCGCCTTCTACCGGATTAAGTTGTACCGATTGTCAGAATCCAGTTGCTACACCCGATTTTAATCAGTGGTACTATTTAACGTATACCGATTTGTACGGTTGTACCTACGTCGATTCACTGCAGGTGCTGGTTACGCCTTCTGTTTTTATTCCCAATGCATTTTCTCCCAACGACGATGCGCATAACAATGTGTTTTATCCGATCGTACGCAATCTTGCCACTTACGAGTTCTGGATCTTCAATCGCTGGGGAGAAGTTATTTTTCATACCACCGATCAAAACGAAGGCTGGAACGGAAGACACAAAAACAATGTGATGTGTCCGAACGATGTGTATGTTTGGAAGATCAAATACACCGATTACATTCAACCGGATGAAGAACGTGTGAAGATCGGGCACGTGACTTTGGTGAAGTAGGGGTGAATGGTGTGATCAGTGATCCCGACGCTCCCCTTCGGTACGGTCGGGACAGGCCGGTGAACAGTCCTGAAGCAGAAATCTCCTTACGGTCGATTTCGCTTCAGGATCGATAAGGCTTTGGGAGGGATGTAATGAATTTAATTTTGAAGATGGAAATGATAAGTAAGGCAGCGTGTGTGAGATGGGTCCGGACGATGATGATTCCGGTTTTTTTATTGTTGCTTATTTTTTCCGGGCAAGCACAACGTGATTTGTTGGAGCGGGCTGATTCCATTTATTATTCTGATCCTGATTCCTCATTTTCTTTAAGTGTGAAGGCGGAAAAACTCGCATTATTGATGCAGGATAAAGAAATGATTGCGCATGCTGAATTGAACAAGGCGAGGTATTTTTTGCTCAAAACGCGTTACGAAGAAGCCAACAGCGAACTGGATAAAGCCAAAGAATATTATGAACGCAGCAATAACCTGAGTGGTCAGGCGAAAGTTTATAAGTTGCGGGCAATTCTTTACGGAAGATTAAACAATGCGGAAGCGGAAACACGTGCATTAAAAGAATCCATTCGCTTGTACGAAGAGGCTAATGATCATCCCGGACTGATCAATGCATTGCTCAATTATTCAAACGATGCCATGCGCAACAAGGATGAAAAAAACGCGCTTTGGGCTTTGGAGGAATTGAATAATCTGGAAAGCTGGATGCGTCCTGTCGATCATTACTTTCTATACCAGAACAACGGAACGTTTGCATTACTAAAAGGAGATTTCGACGGAGCTATTTCCTGGTACGAACAAGCGCGTGATGTGGCAGTGGATGAAAAGATGAACGATAGTTATGCCACCATAACCATGTTAATGGGTAAAGCTTACGCAAAAGCTATGCGCAAAAAGAAGGCAGAAAAATTATTCCTGGAGAGTTTATCATTCAGCAGAAAACATCACCTTGATTTCGAACGCTTTGAAGCCCTCGAAGAATTGGTTGGTTTTTACAGTGAGAATAATGATTTCCGCAGCGCATTCAGGTTTCAGTCGGAGTTGAATTCCTTACGCGACACCTTGTACAATCTTGAACGGGTGAACCGCATCAATGAACTGGAGAAAAAAGTGTTGCTTACGAAAAAAGAAACCCAGCTGGCCGAAACAAATGTGGAGCTGACCGAAGAAAAACTACGCGGTGCCGATGCGCGTATGCAAATTGGTGTGTTGTGGTTTTCGGTGCTTTTTATTTTAGTCATTGCAGGATTGAGTTTGTGGATGTTTTTCAAGACGCGCTCGCTGAAGAATAAAATCCTTCTACAATCTAAAGAATTGCAACTCAAACACGAAGAAGTAAGCGAAGCCTACCGCAATATAACCGACAGTATCCGTTACGCTAAACGCATTCAGGATGCTATTCTTCCCCCGAATAAACTGGTGAAGGAATTTCTGGATGATTCATTCATTCTTTATAAACCAAAGGACATCGTTGCGGGTGATTTTTACTGGCTCGAATCGGTTCAGAAAATAAAAGGTGGTCGTAAAATCATGTTCGCTTGCTGCGATTGCACCGGTCATGGCGTACCCGGCGCGATGGTGAGTGTGTTAGGACACAATGCCCTCAATAGAGCAGTGCGCGAATTTGGATTGCAAATGCCGAATGAAATCCTGAACAAGGTGAATGATTTGGTGGAAGAAACCTTTTCCAATAGCGAAAATGAAGTGGCCGACGGAATGGATGTTTCGATGTGTGTTTTAGATGAAGAAGAAAAGAAATTGTTTTTTGCCGGAGCTAATAATCCCTTATGGATCATCAGAAAGGGAGAATTAATTGAATACCCGGCCGATAAACAACCCATTGGTAAATTCGAACATAAACACGACTTTACTTTACACACAATCGATTTAATGGATGGAGATACCATTTATATTTTTTCGGATGGTTTTGCCGATCAGTTTGGTGGAGAGAACGGAAAAAAAATGAAGTATTCACGCTTTAAGGAATTATTGCTCACCGGACATTTCTTCACCATGCCCGAACAGCGTCAACGCCTCAATGTTGAATTTGAAAAATGGAAGGGTGACCTGGAACAGCTGGATGATGTTTGTGTGATCGGTGTGCGGGTTTGATTTTTAACCACTAAGACACTAAGGGCACTTAGAAACACTAAGGGTTTAACCGCATCCTCCTTCGTTTCAATACGACGGGCAGTTTGGTGGGCAAGCTGGTTAATTGGGGGCTGGTTAATTAGGGAATTGGGGGACTGGTTAAAAAGGAATCTCTTTCCCCATTTACTGATCACCGATCACTGTTCACCATTCACTCAAAATCTTCCCGTTTCATCCCCAACCACTCCAGTGCTGAACCACTCAGCATCATTTCCTTTTCGGTGTCGCTGTATTTCGATTCGCGGATAAGTTTGCCGGGTTCGAGTTCTCCGAGGGGGAAAGGGTAGTCGGTGCCCATAGCGATCTTTTCTACTCCGAACATGTCTACAACAACGTCGAGCATTTTTGGATCGTGTATGAGTGAATCGATCCAGAATTTTTTGAGGTAATTTTTTGGAGGAACAGGATTGTCGATTGCGCATAAATCCGGACGCACATCGAAACCGTGTTGTATTCTGCCGAGTGTTGCAGGGAAAGATCCTCCTCCGTGTGCAAAGGCAACGCGAAGATTTGGTAGGCGCTCAAATATTCCGCCGAAAATGAGTGAGCAAATGGCGCGCGATGTTTCCGCCGGCATGCCTACCAGCCAGGGTAACCAGTAGCGTTGGATCTGCGATTCGCCCATCATGTCCCAGGGGTGGATGAATACACACATGTCGAGTTCCTGACAGGCTTCAAATAGGGGGAAGAACTGCGGCTCACTCAAATTTAATCCGTTGATGTTGGTACCGATCTGAATGCCTTTTAATCCGATCTCCCTGCAGCGTTTTAATTCCTGAATGGAAAGTGCGGTGTCTTGCATAGGAAGCGTTCCTAATCCTGCAAAACGATGCGGATAACGTTTCACCACATCGGCAATGTGATCGTTTAGAAAAATGGATGTTTCCAGACAGTGTTCTGCAGGTGCCCAATAATGAAACATAACGGGTACAGTAGAAAGCACCTGCACATCTACCGTTTGATGATCGCATTCTTTCATGCGTGTTTCTGCGCTCCAGCAGTTGTCTTCTACTTCACGGAAAAATTTATCGTCTTTCATCATGCGCGCACAACAAGGCTTGTGGTGCTCCAGATGAATGAACCCGCCGTAACCGAAACGCTCTTTCCAATTGGGAATGTGCTCCGGTAAAATGTGGGTGTGAATGTCGATGGTAAAAAATTTCGCCACGGTTATACGTCCTTATCCACAAAGCGTTCATCCACTTCCATCACGTGTCCGCAATTCTTGCAGGTGCGAAGATCTTCCGACATGTAAAACTCGCGGAACGTAGGAAGAAAATCTCTTTCGATGCTCTTCATCACAAAACGTTTGTCGTAGAGCTTGTGATTGCACTTATCGCAGAACCACAGCAGACCGTCTTTCTCTTCACCGCGGCGCTTGCGTTCAATGACGAGTCCGATAGTATTGGCCGGACGAATGGGTGAATGCGGGATATTGGGAGGAAGCAAAAAGATATCACCTTCCCTGATCTGTACTTCAACAGCTTTTCCATCCACTTGAACTTTCACCGTCATGTCACCTTCGATCTGGTAGAAGAATTCTTCACTCTCGTTGAGGTGATAATCCTTGCGGGCATTCGGACCACCCACCACCATCACGATGAATTCGGTATCGGTGTAGATTACTTTGTTATTGACCGGCGGTTTGAGCAGATGACGGTTGTCTTCGATCCACTGCTTGAAATTGAAAGGGAGAATAAGACTCATGGCTGGAAATTGTGCTTTAAAAATAGCAATTCTAGGCATACAAGAGGACCTGCATGAAGAAACACAGGCATAGCTGACCGAAATCATCCCGCATAAGTTCCTTTAAGTGTGCGAAATACTATCATCTTGCGGAAAATCAGACGGAAGCCTTACCTTCGAAAAAAATACGACCTTATGAACCTTGATCTCAGCGGAAAGAAAGCCATCGTTTGCGGAAGTACTGACGGCATCGGAAAAGCATCGGCCATTGAACTGGCACAATTGGGTGCTTCGGTCATTCTGGTTGCACGCAACGAAGACAAGTTGGTGCGTACCCGCAAGGAACTCGATACATCCAAAGGACAAGAACATCATTACATCGTTGCCGATTTCGACTTCGCTCCCGAATTAAAAATGCGTGTGGAAGATTACATCAGCGAAACAGGACCTGTACAAATTCTCGTCAACAACACCGGCGGACCGGCAGGCGGACCCATCATCAATGCGAAAACGGAAGAATTTCTACACACCTTCAATGCGCATCTCATTTGCAATCATATTCTGGTGCAGGCCGTAGTTCCCGGCATGAAGGAAAGCGGATACGGACGCATTATCAACATCATTTCTACCTCGGTAAAACAACCTTTACCCGGACTCGGTGTTTCCAATACCATTCGTGCAGCTGTTGCTAATTGGTCCAAGACGCTCGCGGGTGAACTTGGAGCGTACAACATCACAGTGAACAATGTGCTTCCCGGTGCAACAATGACACAACGATTGCAATCCATCGCCGAAAAAAAATCGGCAGCAAGCGGAAAAAGCGTAGAAGAAATTCTCGCACACATGGCAGCGGAAGTCCCAATGGCACGCGTAGGACAAGCGCACGAAATTGCGGCTGCAGTTGCATTCCTGGCATCTCCTGCGGCTTCCTACATCAACGGGATCAATGTTCCGGTAGATGGTGGACGGACGGGGTGTTTGTAGGGGTTACGACTGGTGATTTTTCTTAACCACTTAGACACTAAGAGCACTAAGAATCACTAAGGTTTTACTGCAAAGTTTCTTTGTTTTGATTCGCGTTAATGTGTTTTTCGTTTTATGAATCTACAGACGTTCTACTACTTCAGATTTTTTCAAGGGGAGCAAGGCTTCGATTCCCCTACGCTTCCCTACGCTATCGGTCGGGACAGGCTCGGTCGGGGCAGGTCGCTCAGCCCAAAGAGACGCCTACGGCGTTACGCTAAGGTTTACCACTGGTGATTTTTCTTAACCACTTCCTCCTTCGGCGGACAAGAAGACACTAAGTGCACTCAGGAACACTAAGGTTTTACCGCAAAGTTTCTTTGTTTTGATTCGAGTTAATGCTGATTTCAAATTTTACTACATTTCCAATATTTAGGACAAAAAACAATGGTACACCTTTGCGAAGCGCTTTTGTGCAGGTTGGGCTGAGAGTAGCTGAAGACTTTGCCCCACTTAAAAAGAATTTACATTGACAACAGATAAACAAAGTAAATACGAATGCAAAAATGACCCACTAACCACAACATTTTTTCTTTGCGGTTAAATGCAAATCAATTTCTCCCGCTCGATTTAAGCAGTTAGCTACAAAAATTCTTAGTGCACCTAAGTGTTCTTGTGCCTTAGTGGTGAAAAAACTATTTCAACTCAAACTTCAACGACGTCTTATACCTAACATTCACTTTTTGTCCGCGTTGTTCGCCGGGAGTTAATTTGGGAAGAAGACTAACAACACGTCTCGCTTCTCTATCGATAGAAGGAAAAACGCTACGTTCAATTTTGATGTCTTCCATTTCTCCGCTTTTGTTGATACGGAAACTAATTTCTACTGTTCCGGAAGCATCTGCCATTACTGCATCTTTCGGATAGCGAATATCTTTTTGCATTTTTTTCTGCAGGAAAACACGCGTGCACTGAAAACGCTCAAGACTGGTGGGGTAATGCGCGCATTCTGCACAATAGGGCATTTCTTCTACAATGGTAAACTCACCTTCAATGATTGGTTCCGCATTTCCGCCGCCAAAATCGGTGAGAACAACAGAATCACCGTCCATTCCGAGGAGGGATTGATTGGGATCGACAGCATTGGTAGTAGTTACAATACTCGTTGCCACTGCTGCGCTGGTATTTGCAGTGCGGGTGTTGTTGGTACGTTCGCGTTCTTGCGGAGGTTGTACTTTTGGTTTCTCAGGCTGCTCATAAATAGGGATTTCTATATCTGCGATTTCTCCTGGAACGACAGTAAAAAGTTGCTCCTGTTTGGAGAACTGGGTGTATTCAAAAGCCGATAAAGTGATTGCACCGGCAATGAGTAATCCGATCTGAAAGAATCCGCCGCGCTGTTTGTTGATATCGGCGTGTTGTGCTTTTTTCGTTTCCATGGCAGAGAGGGTTTAGAAGGTTCAACGTAGAAGAGTAACTGCCTTTGTTACGGTCCTATTGCTCGAAAGGGTAGGGGATTGAGTGAATGGTAGGGATGAGGGAGGGAACGGGGTTTGAATGCGGGAATGGGTTAATGTGCTAATGTGGGAATCCACCTTCGCTAAGGCTATGGTGGACAAGTGTGGGAATGGGTTAATGTGCTAATCCACCTTCGCTTTGGCTTCCCCCTTCGTTTCACTTCCGCCTTCGTTTCACTTCGGCGGACAAGTCGGCGGACAAGATGGTGGACAAGTATGCGAGTGGGGTTAAGGTATTGAGGACGAGAATGGGGAATATGGATGAAAACGGGAAGGAATTGCGACTAATAACGCCGGGCTCTTAACCCTCTTAACTTTTAAATCTTAACTATTAGCTGACGACGACACGGATTTTCTTTGCTAATGTTTCAACAGGCAAAGTAGAAATTAAGGTATTTAAGTTGACACCAAAGCACAAATTTTTCAAATAATAGTTCAGAGCGCAGATACAAGGCGTTGTTAAGTTTCAATTTTGAAGTAGACATTGATATTGTGTCAACATATTCCAAAAAAAATCAAAATGCTATGGAAACGCAGGAACAAAAAGAGTTGATTCGTAAACATCCTAACTACCGTCTCATTTTTATGAATGAAGCTGAGCTTCGTGAGGAACTGAAAGATTGGACGCGTGAGCAACTGATCTCATGGTTGTGCTGGAACGACCCCAATGGTTTATACAGAGACGAAGATGGAATGGCGGAAGTTGGTCGAATTATGACCTATGAAGAGGGGGTTGAATATATTATGAGGCAGGTTGGGGATGGGGGGTGACTTCATTTGAACGGTCTTTCTGTCACAAATTTTTTGTCTGTTTTTATAAAATAACCCCAAAATTCTGTTGGTATCCAGCTACTAACAGAATACCTTCTACCCCGCTGTTTATAAACCGAAATATCATTCTGAACCTCATTCATATCAACAAGGGTATCACCCTGTGCAATCGAGATATTCCAACAACCCAATAAGATAACAAGTACAACAAGCAATTTATAGTTCATACAAATGACGATTTTTCAAAACAACAATATAGTAATACCCTTCCAAATATCCTCTCCCAAACCCATATCTGTCCTTCATAATATGTTACCATCCCAGATTGTCCACCATGAAAGAAGGTGATTTTTCAGAAGGGGAAAAAAATCCCAATAAAGGCGACCAAATAAACGGTAAACAGTTACTAGTGATTTGGGAATAACTCTTAACTAATAACTCCTAACCAATAACCCCCAACCAATAACTCTTAACTAATAACTCCCAATCAAAAAAACACCTCGTACCTTCACTCCATGAAACCAACAAAAATAATTATAGCCGGAATTGGTGGCGTAGGAGGCTATTTCGGTGGACTACTCGCTAAACAGTATTTCGAAAGTGAGCAGATCGATATTGTGTTCTACGTACGGGGCGAAAACCTGAAAGCGATACAGGAAAGAGGATTAAAAATTATCCATGGAGAAAATGAAAGGATAGCCTTTCCAAAGCTGGCAACAAACAATCCGAAGGAAATCGGCATTGCTGATTATATTTTATTGTGTACAAAAAGCTACGACCTTGATTCGGTACTTGCAGAATTGAAACCCTGTGTTGGTCCGAATACCGTAATTCTACCGCTTCTCAACGGGGTGGATAGTCGCGCGAAAATAAAGGAACATTTTCCGGATGCTAAAGTTTGGGATGGATGTGTGTATATCGTTGCCCGTTTAATCGCACCGGGAGAAATTCATAATAGTGGCAATATTCAGTCGTTCTATTTTGGTTTGGATACCGGAATAGATGCCGGGATGAAAAATTTAGAGCAGATCGCAAGAGCGGCAGGAATTGAGGTTACGCTTTCTGACAGCATTTCAAAAATAACCTGGGAAAAATTTGTTTTCCTTTCACCCATTGCCACCGCAAGTAGTTATTACGATAAAGCAATTGGTGAATTGCTCAGTGACCAATCCTGCGCTTGTACAATTGAATTGTTGATTGAGGAGGTTCTGCAAATTGCAAATGCAAAGGGAATTCTCTTGTCTGCAGATATCCGTCAACGTACGCTCCAAAAGTACCACTCATTACCGCCGGAAACCACAACCTCTATGCATTCCGATTTTAAAGCGAATAAACCGAAAACAGAATTGCAGTCCTTAACCGCATATGTAGTTTCTGAAGCAAAAAGGTACAATCTTCCTGTTCCTAATTATGAGAAATTGTATTCTGACTTACAGAACAAATGCAGTAAAAACGATACATTAGGGTAGTAATTCTGTTCAAAAGATGATTAATAACAGAACAGAAAACACTTAAAAAGTACCTAAAGAAAGAATGGCCATTCTACTTTTATTTATTTGTATTTATTTCCTGCCAAATTTAATGGCAGGCATTGCTGAGGAGCGGTCACCTTTTTTGGAGCGAAATGCTCCGCGCTTTTTGCTTATTTCTTCCTCATTGTATTTTCTTTCTTTGCTGTTTCTCAGTTATAGTTTTATACTGAAAGGTGTTTATACTTTTACCTTAATAAGCCTGTTTTTTTTAGCTTCGATCATAGTGTATTCTGCGGTTTGTACCAACACCGGAAAAAAGATATTGATTCTGTTTGTGCTTTTCCCTTTTTACTGTATTTGTTTGTTGTCCTTATTTTTTGGGAGAAAGATGGACGAATTCAAAGTGAACGACAACCATAAAATAATACTAAGTTCAGGAGGAATGTTGAGTGCTGGTGAAGAGCTTACAGTTGTTCGATCAGGGTATTTTATTTTTGATAAGAAACTTACAGATATTAACAATATCTGTCTTGCTGAAATTCAGGACACTGAAAATTGAAGGAAAGCGTGCAGATGTTTTGATCTACCATAAGGATTATTCCGAACCTGAAAATCCAAAACCATTAAGTGTTTACCTGAATGAAGAATGGTAATCCGCAATCAGTTCCATGTTTTATGAATTGCACAATTGCTTTTTATCTCCAGAATTCCCTGAGTTTTACTTTCTGATAGTTTAAGGGAGTAACAAAAAAGAACTGCCAGAGTTCCCAAAACCAAACTCTTCTCCCAATGCGCGTATACCATCGCATGGCACTGCGGAGTCGTTTCTCCTTATGAAACAATAAGCGTTTTATTGCCTTTGGCCGTGTTTGCATGATGATCTCAATAAGTTTTACGTAGAGGATCACATGCCAGGGTTGAAGATGTTCTGTAGCCAAAACCTGATGTTTGTAATCCCATTTGCGTTGGTCGGTGAGGATGATGGTTTTGTCTTTTACCTCCTCAAAGTAGGGAGTCCATTTGTGCGGTGTTGCATACAAAAGTTGAATCTGATCAGGATCGTAATCGAGTAATTGTTTTAAACTGTTGTAAAAATCGCGCGTTCGTTCTTCGCCAAATCCAACAACATAAGTTGCCATCGATAAAATATTGTGTTGGCGCAATAAGCGGATGGCTTCCTTGTCTTTGGAAACAGTTCCTGCTTTTTTAATTTTTTCCAATACAACTTCATCATAGTTTTCAATACCAAGCAGAAAACGTTCAAATCCTGCCTGTTTGTAGAGGTGCAAAAATTCAGCATCCCGTACAATATTATCGGCACGAATGGAACCTACCAAAATGATTTTCATTTTTTTGACGATCAGCGCCTCCAGAAAAGCTCTCCATGCTTTAGGATTGGAAGAAGGATTTTCATCGGCAAAATTGAATACTTCAATTCCATAGTTCCTGTGCAGCATTTCCATTTCATCTGCCAGCGATTGCGGAGAACGGTGACGCCACTTTTTCCAGAAAAGACTTTGTCCGCAATACGTGCATGGATACGGACAACCTCTCGAAAACTGAACCACTACTGCTTTGCGTTTTCCCCAATAGGTATATTGATAACCTTTCATCAACTCCCATCCTATTCTGTAATCATCAAGATTCTGCAGGGTAGGAGCAGCGCTTGTTTTTACGACTATTCCATCGCGTTGGTACGCAATTCCTTTTACGGTTTCAGGATCATTTTGCTGAGCGATACATTTTGTAAGATCCAATATCACCTGTTCACCTTCACCGCAAACAATAAAATCGATGTGTGGCTGATCTTCCAGTATTTCTTTCCAGTGGTAGGTTGGAAATACTCCGCCAATGATGGTAATTATTTGTGGAGCGATGGCTTTAACTTTACGTGTGATCTCTTCAATGATCGGCTGTGCAGAAGTAGAACCTGAATGTCCGAGCAAAACCATATCAGGACTGGCATCTTTTATTTTGGAGACAATAAGCTCAATTTTATAATTATAAAAATCCGCATCCAGCAATTGCACCTCATTTCCCGCATCGATGAGTGGTCCCCCAATGGAAAGGAGTCCTAATGGAGGCAAATGTTCTTTAGGCATCCGACTGCCAATAGAAAGATGTGGAGGATTAACCAGGAGAATTTTCATAGAGATACGTTCGGTTACTTTCAGAACTTCACAATCTCATCGATTAGTATTTCAGATTTCTCAAACGGCAATGGTTTTATGTTTTTTTAAGAATTGCAAAAACCTCACCGCTGGAATAGAATGCGGTAGAGTCAGAAATAAAAGTTAACCGCAAAGACAAAGTTTCGGATTATCGTGGATCAGAATCCGCATTCACCCCTTGTTTACCAATACCGGAATATCTTCTCAAGTGGAGCACCCTTCGACTCCCCGACGTTTTCGGTTGGGGCAGGCCGCCCATGGACCTTGAACGGTGAAAAGTGAACTGCAAAGAGAATAGGTTGGTCTGAGGGAAATTGAAGTCTTGTATTTGATCTGTAAATACGAAACGCTATATGATCTTTTTTAAGTGGAGCCATGGCACCTGCGGTGCGGCGCAAAGGTTATGCCATTGGAGTATTGTGCTAATGGTTGTTGATGGAGTATAATTAATGATACCAACATAGCCATCTCTAGCAGGAATTTCAGTGGTATGCCTTCGCGTTACGCCGAAGGCGTCTCCTATCACTTGAAAAATACAACAACTTCGTCCCTCCCTCCCCATTGTCCGCCGTCTTGTCCGCCGAAGTGAAACGTAGGAGGATTCGTGGTTCCCTTCCATTCACACATTCCCACATTCGCACATGGTTCGACCAAAGGAGAACCATCCCGACCGACTGAAAGGAGCGTCGGGATTAACAAACCACCACGTACCCTATCTGCGTTCTAAACATTTTCTTTTTTGAAACCCAATCCTGCCCTCTGCGGTAAAAGGAGCAAATCTCTTTTGCATGGCATAACGCTACGCTTCTACATCATGTCTTACTCTAAAACCATGAGCTATGAATGCGTTAGTGTTATTGGCGATGCTGAGTCCGATGGGACCGGTGCTGCAGAATCAGGATCTGTTAACAATGGAGATTGCTAAAGAGAACGAGAACAAGAACGGGAATGCCTATCAGGACTCCTTGTATGATTTTACTTCTTTTGATGAGTGTGCAGAGGAGTTTGGCCATGCTGATCAATGGGTGTGTGAAGATGAATTACTCGAATTGGGCGGATACGATGGGCGCAATTCCAAAAAGGTGGTGAAGATCCGTCGGATGTGGCTACGTGAAAAGACCTACAATCTGGTGTTCAACTTTTCGAGGATCATTAGCGGACATCAACCCTTGATCCAGGGCCTTCGCTTGAACCGTGCTGCATGGAAACACTCCAAATGGATGGCCGAACAGAATCGTGGTATCAATCACCGCGACTTCTATGATAGATCTGAACGCTACAATTTCGATGCAGAGAATGTGGCGGGTGATTACAGCAGCATTTTTGGGGCATTGTTCGGATGGATCAATTCAAAAGGTCATCGCAAAAATATGTATGCCTACAGTCATCTTTTCCACGGCACCGGTTTTGCAAAACGTGTGGAGATCTACTACGTAAAAAACAAAAAAGGCCGCTGGGTCCGCGATGGGAAGAAGAAAACAAAATTTTATACTCAGGTATTTCGGTGATTCGTTTTAGCCTGTAACTTTTCGGCTGTTTACGTGGTTATACATGCAAATGGCCGATTATGTTGTGGAGACGATGGATGTTTTTTGTGCTGGTAACGATGCCTTTTTTGCTTTCTGCCTGTTACTGCGAAAAGGTAACTTATGGACGGTATGATGTTCGGTTTTTGAATACGTACAAGGAAAAAACGTACTGCTATCCCGGCTTTACCGAAAGTGCTACCTTTTTTGTGATGCCTTATGTAGGTGTTTTAGATCAATCACATATTTTCCAGGTCCACCGGATGTATCCGGGAGAAGAAATTCTGGCATTGCATTCTCAATCTTCTCCTCAAATTGGATTACGAATGGGTTTCTTCCCCCGTGTTTTTTTTCTGCCTGGTCCATTTCTGAAATTAGGTTGTGATATTTCTTATACAGAAACAGAGCTTTCAGTTCCACGCCTCATTGATCACTTGCCTTTTGATCATCAAGCTCAGCTTTTTCAGTACCGTATTTTACTGCACGCACAACTCGCTACCTGGGTAAAACCACGTTTTATGGGAAGTATTACTACGCAGTACGGTGTGAATTTCGCTGATGAACAATACCAATTAAAAAAAAGTTTTTCATCATCTGTTGAGCAGTCCGGCAGGAAACTTCATGTGTTGCAGAATATGCGCCTTGGGTATGCATTTAATTTTGGTTTACGTAAAGGATTGGCGTTTTCGATGGAAGTTGGAATTGGAGCCGGCACCTTTTTGCGTAGTGGTTTGATGTTCTATTTCTGAATTGTAATTAACGGAGACGAATGCATGCGATAAATCCTCTACCTTTGTGTTTACCATGGAAGAAATTCGTCTCACTCAATTCAGTAAAGGTTCGGGTTGCGGTTGTAAAATTGCACCTTCTGTATTGCAGGAAATTTTAGGTCAGCACAAATTATCGCCCGATGGTGGTAAAGTACTCGTTGGCAACAACAGCGCCGATGATGCAGCCGTTTACGAATTGGAAAACGGTCAATGCTTGATCAGCACCACCGATTTTTTTACACCCATTGTTGATGATGCTTTTACGTTCGGACAAATTGCTGCTGCCAATGCATTGAGTGATGTCTGGGCTATGGGAGGAGATCCTGTATTTGCACTCGCAATATTAGGTTGGCCGGTTGGAAAATTACCTACCGAACTCGCCTCACGCATCATGGAAGGCGCACGTAGCAAATGCGCGGAAGTTGGGGTAGTCATCGCCGGCGGACATTCCATCGATATTCCCGAACCGGTATTTGGATTGAGCGTAAACGGATTTGTGCAGAAAACGTATTTAAAACGTAATTCTACACCGCAACACAATGACGTGTTATTCATTAGTAAACCACTTGGAATTGGAATTCTCTCCACCGCACAAAAACGTGGACTGCTGCAGTCGGATGAATACGCCGTTTTACTTCAAGCTATCACTGCGCTTAACACTCAGGGGGCACAATGGGGTAAACTCACCGAAGTGCATGCCATGACAGATATCACCGGTTTCGGATTAATTGGTCACCTGCTTGAGATGCTGGCAGAAACACCATTAAGTGCCGAGTTGAATTATACTGCAATTCCTTTATTGGATCCGGTAAAAAAATACACCGCTCAATTTGTGTATCCCGATAACACCATGCGCAATTGGAGTGCGTTTCAGGGAGATGTTGAAGGCATCAATGGTGAATCGCTCCTTACGCTTTGTGATCCGCAAACCAATGGAGGATTGCTTGTAGCTGTTGATGCAGATGCAGCAGATCACTTTGAACAATCGTTCCCGGTATTTCGCATCGGAAAAATAATTGCATCCGGCGAAAAGAAAATCCTGATTCGCTAAACCGAAAGAATTATTCGGCGAGCAGTTCTGCAATTATGGTTGGCGCCGACCATTCATCAAAGCGATGAATTTTGAGGTTGTTGTTTCCCCGCTCATTGATTTTGTGCTGGTAACTTTTGTCGTAATATTCCAAAGCATAGGTGAATCCGGTTTTTAAATCACCTTCACGTAATGCAGCAACAGCGTTTTTTGTTTGTTCCGGACCCAATCGTTTTCCAATGCGTAAGGTGGCTTCTATGAGCGCTTCTGCAGGAAATTTTCCGTAATCGTCGAGAATGGTTTGCAAACGTTGCTCAAAGGGAAGTTCCAGTACATGCAACACCGCCTTTTTCATTTGCAGCCACAATCCTTCCGGAATGACTTTGTTGCCGATAACGCGGCTTTCATCTTCAAGCCATAAATTTTTAGAGGTATCAATGGAAAGGAGCTGTATCCCCAATTCGTTTTCAAACTGCTCCTGTGTTGGTTGTGGTTCTTCTCCCAAACCGCCATAGGAAGATCCCTTGTGGTGTGCAATTCCTTCAAGATCGACAACGGCTTCTCCTTTTCTTCGCAACTCATGCAGAATTTTCGTTTTGCCGCAACCGGTTTTTCCTCCAAGCACCATCAGCGAACGATCGCAATTGAATTCATCGATCACCTTCCTGCGAAAGGATTTGTATCCGCCTTTAATCACCATCACCTTGAATCCGTAAAACTCCAGCAGCCAGGAAAAAAATTCGCTGCGCATTCCGCCTCTCCAGCAATGAACGATGAATGTTCCTTCGTTGGGAATTTTCCGTGCAGTTTTAATGTAATCCTTGAGTTTTGGTCCGGCAATTTCCAGTCCTTTGAGTACAGCCGCCTGTTTTCCATTCTGCTTGTACATTGTTCCCACCACAGCACGTTCTTCGTTTTCCATGAGCGGAATATTCACCGCCCCTGGAATACGTCCCTGCAGGTGTTCACCCGGAGATCGCACATCGATAACAGGATACTGCTCCCTGATTTCAAGAAAACGATCGATGCTGATGCGTTCCATCTCAGAGCGATTTCACCTGTATGCCTGCAGCCAGTTTTTTTGCTTTTTCTTTCACTGCTCCAACATCCGAACCCGGTTTGTCATGCGTAAGCACAACGGCCATGCGGCGGTACGGACGCGTAGTGGGTTTTCCAAAAATGCGGACATCCGTATTGAAATGATCGAGAATTTTTTCCACCCCGATGTAAGTAGGATTTTTTCCTTCTTCTTTCGCCAATACAACGGCACTTGCACCGCAACGTTCGAGTGTGATTTCCGGAATGGGCAAGCCAAGTACTGCACGTGCATGCAATTCGAATTCGGAATAATTTTGTGTTCCTGCAAGCGTGACCATACCGGTGTCGTGCGGACGAGGAGATAATTCAGAAAAGTAAACGCCGTTTTTTTCCGAGATAAAAAATTCAACACCCCATATTCCCCAACCAGTGAGTGAACGGGTAACTGCTTCGGCCATTTGTTCGGCTTCGCGCAGGTGTTCTGAATTCATAACACAAGGCTGCCAGCTTTCCTGGTAATCGCCGCGTTCCTGACGATGACCGATAGGAGGACAGAACAAAGTCTTTCCGTTTTTTTGGGTGACAGTGAGTAGTGTAATTTCATAATCAAACGGAATGAATTCTTCCACAATTACTTCCACAATATCACCACGTGAACCTTCAACGGCATATTTCCAGGAATTCGCAATATCGCTTTCGGTACGCGCTACCGACTGACCTTTTCCAGATGATGACATTAGTGGTTTGATCACGCAAGGAAGTCCGATGGATTGTATCGCATTGCGTAATTCGTTTTCGGATGTAGCATAAGCATATTTCGCTGTGCGTAATCCCAATTCTTTTGCAGCAAGATCGCGAATTGCTTTTCTGTTCATCGTAAAATTTGCAGCCCGGGCAGAAGGAACGACCTGTTTGCCCTGTTTTTCATAGTCGTAAAAACGTTCGGTGCGAATCGCTTCTATTTCGGGTACGATAAGATCGGGATTATGTTTGGCCACAATACGATCCAGTGCATCACCATCGAGCATATTGATCACTTCGCGTTCATCGGCCACTTGCATAGCGGGAGCATCGTTGTATGAATCAACAGCGATCACGTATTGGCCGAGTCGCTTACACGCGATCACAAATTCTTTTCCGAGTTCACCGGATCCGAGAAGGAGTATTTTTTTGGTCATGGTTATCAGGATAAATTCACACAAACATTTTTCGCTTCGGTGAAGAAACGTAACGCTTCAAATCCGCCTTCGCGTCCTACACCAGAACTTTTTACACCACCAAACGGTGTCCGCAGATCACGCACCAGCCAGCAGTTGATCCACACAATTCCGCTTTCGAGTTTTGTGGCTACACGATGTGCTTTGTTCACGTCTTGTGTCCATACTGTAGCAGCGAGGCCGTATTGCGTGCTGTTGGCGTATTCCAACGCTTCTTCTTCGGTATCAAAAGGCTGAATGGTTACTATCGGACCAAAAATTTCTTCCTGGTTCGTTCTGCAGGTATGCGGCAATCCTTCGATGATGGTGGGGCGCATAAAATATCCCTTACTGAATTTTCCATCCATTTGCACACGTGTTCCTCCTGCAATTACTTTTCCGCCTTCTTCCTTTGCCAATTCGATGTACGACATCACCTTGTCGATATGTCCTTGAGAAACGATGGCTCCCATTTGCGATTTTTCATCGGAAGGGTCAACCACACGCATGGCTTCGGTGCGTTTTACAAATTCATCGCGGAATTTTTCGTAGATCGGACGCTGCACATAAATGCGCGAACCACAGAGACAGATTTGTCCTTGATTGGCAAATGAAGAGCGCATGGTGGTGCTCATCATCTTATCGAAATCGCAATCGGCGAAAATGATGTTTGGGTTTTTCCCTCCCAGCTCGAGCGATAATTTCTTGAACATCGGTGCAGCTACACGCGCAATCTCTGCACCGGTAACAGTTCCTCCGGTAAAGGAAATTGCTTTTATGCGTGGATGTTTCGTAATAGCAGAACCTACTTTTCCTCCTAAGCCGTGCACAATATTCAACACTCCTTTGGGTAAGCCGGCTTCGATACAAAGTTTGGAAAAGAGATAGGCCGTATAAGGTGTTACTTCTGATGGTTTTGCCACCACTGCATTTCCTGTTGCCAATGCAGGCGCTATTTTCCAGGTGAACAGATACAGCGGAAGATTCCACGGTGAAATGCAACCCACTACACCAATGGGCTGACGAAGTGTATAATTGAAACCACGGTCTTCCATTCCATGCGCCTCGTTCGCAAAGTGAAGAATAGATGTCGCAAAAAAGCGCATATTACTCGATGCACGCGGAATATCTACGGTCTTTGCAAGTTTTACCGGCTTGCCGTTATCGGTCGATTCTGCCATGGCCAGTTGATCCAGATCACGATCGATCAAATCCGCAATGCGGTTAAGGATTCGGAATCGTTCTTCTGCCTGAGTGTTCCCCCAGGCCTGGGCAGCAGCTGCGGCCGCTTTGTATGCGTTTTCAATATCCTGCTCATCCGAATCGGGAATCAGCGAATACACTTCTCCCAATGCAGGATTGTAATTGTCGATATACTTCCCCGCCACAGGAGCAAGAAGTTCTCCGTTAATGTAATTGGCAATCTTTTCCATTGCAACGAAAGTAGGAAATTTTGAAGCCTTTTTGGAGGAAAACACTCTAAAATGACAGGGATCAGAGACTCAGATTATTCCCCTAAAAAAGAAAGCCCCCCGGTTTCCCGGGAGGCTTCCCTCTCTCTTGTTGCGATATGAACATCCAACTCTCGTTGAACGTATGGGAAAAGAACTCGAATCAATAACGCAAAGGTATATGCCGCAGTATTTTTGAAGGAAAATATTCTTCCGACGGTAAAGTCGTGCGATAAATGGTACTTTGACAGTACAAACGTAGCTTGTTACTGCTCAGTGCGCTGTTAAGGGAATGCTAAAAGGTGTTAAAATCTGTTAAGCCATACTACAGGGCAGATAAGCGAGTTAAATTTGTTCAGCATGATCTTCGGTCGACATATCCGCATGGTAATTGCCCTCATCGCCATCGCGGTGGTTGGTCTGGTTGGTGTTCAGATTTACTGGATCGATAATGCCATTACCCTTCGCACGGCTGAGTTTAAAGAGAATGTTAACGCTGCACTGCTCAAAACCGTAGAATCGCTTCAGCGGAATGAAGCTTTGGGTTATATCCGCAATACTGCATTGGGTTCGCGTTTTTTTTCGGGAGTTGACCGTGGCAGAATGATGAATGCCCAGACAGATTGTATGACTACCCGCGATACCGTGATGATGAAAGACGGAAAGGAAGTACGAATGCAGGTACTCGAAAAACAATCTTCTGATAGTATGCTGGGAATTCGCACTGAAGAGCGAGTTATAGGAAGTGTGGTACAAAACGGTTTTGATGAAAAAACAGGTGAAGCATCTTTGAATCTTGTTTTTGATGACAGCATACGGCTTTTTTTTAAACCGCGTACACTTGGTGATCAGATGGTAGGAGAAAAAGCTCAGATGGTGGAGGAAATCCTCTCTGAGATGTTTTCTTTCCGGGGTTTTATGCCAATCGGATTAAGAGTGGATGTTAAAGAACTTGATTCGCTGCTGAAAGTTTCATTACACCATTACGGAATTTTTGCGCCTTACCAATTTGTTCTTACTGATATCGAACACCGTGTTCTGCTTACCAGTGATAGCGTGAGTAGTGAAATGAAACCGGTAATTCTGAATGAAGGATACAGCATCAATCTGTTTCCGGGTGATTTTTTCAATGAACCTGTTTTTTTATTCGTTCATTTTCCTTCACAACACCGCTACCTGTTAGGACGCATGTGGAGTATTTTATCGCTCTCGGGTGTGTTGATACTGATCATCATCTTCGCGTTTTACTTTACCATTTCAACCATACTGCGGCAGAAAAAACTTTCGGAGATCAAAAATGATTTCATCTCCAATATGACACACGAATTAAAAACACCCATCTCCACCATTGCATTGGCTTCCGAAATGCTGTCGGATCAGGCCGTGCAGCTTGCAGATGATCGTCGTACCGATTTTATCCGCATGATTCGTGAAGAGAATAAACGTCTGGGTATACTAGTAGAAAACGTATTGCAAACCGCTGTAATTGATCGTGGGGAGTTAACCTTAAAGAAAGAGTTGTTTGATTTTAATGATCTGATTGATGATGTTGCTGGAAATTTTTCGCTTCAGATTAATCAAAGGGGAGGAAAACTAACTACCAAACACAGTGATGGTCCATGCGCAATTTTCGGTGACCGGGTGCATCTGCGTCATGTTTTGTACAATCTGCTCGACAATGCCAACAAGTATTCGCCCGAAGCGCCGGAAATTACCATGTTGTCCAATACAAACAATGAGCGTGTACAGGTTGCAATCAGTGATAGAGGAGTAGGGATAAGCAAGGAAGACCAAAAACGTATTTTTGAACATTTGTACCGCGTGCCCTCGGGGAATATACATAATGTGAAAGGTTTTGGGCTGGGATTGAGTTATGTGAAAGCCGTTGTGGAAAAGCACGGCGGAACAGTTTCCGTTTCGAGTGATCCGGGAAAGGGAAGTACATTTACAATTGAAATACCACTCCGTCATGACTAACACGACGAATATCTTATTGGTTGAGGATGATCCCAACCTCGGAACTTTGCTGAAGGAATACCTGAATGCAAAAGGATTTCCAACAACGCTCTGCACCAACGGACAACTCGGTTTCGAAGCTTTCTGCAAAGGGAAATTCGACTTTCTGATTCTGGATGTGATGATGCCGGTAAAAGATGGCTTTACGCTGGCAAAAGAGATTCGAAAGTTGAATACAAAAGTCCCAATACTTTTTCTCACCGCGAAATCGATGAAGGAAGATACGCTTGAAGGATTCAATGCAGGAGGAGATGATTACATGACCAAGCCCTTTAGTATGGATGAACTCATGGCCCGAATGTCGGCCATACTGCGAAGGATAAACGGGGATAAAAAAGTACTACCGGAAATTGTACAGATCGGCATTTATTCCTACGACAGCAACCGTCAGGAATTAAAAAGCGGTGATCAATCCCAGAAACTTACCACAAAGGAAAATGAATTGATGAAATTACTCGCAGGTAACATCAATGGTTTGGTCGAACGCAATTTCGCTCTTACAGCAGTGTGGGGCGACGATAGTTATTTTAACGGACGCAGCATGGATGTTTACATCACCAAACTCCGTAAATACCTCAATGCAGATCCGAATGTTGAGATCATGAATATTCACGGAAAGGGATTTCGGTTGGTGGTGAAGTGAGTTGACTACCACTAAGTCACTAAGTACACCGAGGATCACCAAGTGATTCTTTGTGCTCTTGTGTCTTAGTGGTGGAAAGATCAAACCCCATAAAGTTTCCCCGGAAAAGATTTTACAATACCCTTAAACTCCATCGTTAACAACAAAGCTGAAACTTTACTCATTGGCCAGTTGCTTTGCAGGCAGAGAGCGTCTATTCCGGTCTGATTGTTTTCTTGGAGCAAATCGAATACAATTTTTTCATCCGGATCAAGATCAGGGAATAAGGGAATCTGGATAGCATTTTTTTTACTGTTGTTTTCTTCCCATCCCATGGTGAGTAAAATATCATTCGCGTTTTCTACCAGTGCAGCGCGGTGAATTTTTATCAGCCGGTTGCATCCCGAACTTTTTTCATCTCCCGGTCTTCCCGGAAATGCAAACACATCGCGGTTGTAATCGTTTGCGAGCATTGCTGTGATGATTGAACCGCCTTTGTTTCCTGTTTCTATGACTATCGTTGCATCGCTCATTCCTGCTACGATGCGATTTCGTTTCGGAAAATTCTCGCGGTCGGGATTGGTTTCGCTTATGAATTCGGTGAGTAATCCACCTTGTTCTAACATTTTTTCTGCAGTGCTTCGGTGTGCACCCGGATAAATGCGATCAAGTCCGTGAGCCAAAACACCCACAGTTGGAATCGCGTGTTGCAAGGAAGAACGGTGTGCGCAGATATCAATTCCATAGGCGAGCCCGCTTACCACTGTGATGCCTTTTCCTGCCAAATTTTCTACGAGTGATGTGCAGATTTCTTTTCCCTTTTCCGAGGGCAGACGTGTTCCTACGATACTAACTACCCTGGATGTGTTGAGATCGGCATTGCCAAGGGAGAAAAGTACAAGGGGCGCATCTTCGCAATTTTTTAAGCGTTGCGGAAATGCACTGTCGAGAAAAGTGCAGGCTCTGATTTTGTTGCGACGGATGAATTCCATCTCTTTTTCAGCACGCTCGAGTACGCCTGTGTGGATGGCAGACGCAATCACTTCCCCAACCCCGGGGGTGCGCATGAGCTGGTGGCGTTTTTGTTTAAAGACCTGCTCCGCCGATCCGGCAAAAGCAATTAGTTTTCTGGCATTTACCGGACCTATACCCTCCAACAGCCCAAGTCCGATGGTATAAAATAAACGTTCGTCGGAATCCATTAGCAACGGATGAATTATTTGTTATATTTCGTGAAGTTAGACGCTACAGATTGTTCATGAAGACAAAATTCGCTGTTCATAAAAGTGCAGTATTCGTACTGTTCGCTCTTTTTATCAGCCTTGTTTCCAAGGCTCAAAACGCAACCATTCGCGGTAAGATCACAGATAAATCAACCAAAGAAGCTCTGGTTGGTGTTAATGTGGTGTTAAGCAAAGGTGGAGGCGTTGCCAGTGATATTAATGGCCAATATAAAGTTTCGGTCGATCCTGGTGAGGTGAAAATTTCTTTTCGCTTTATTGGCTACAAGCAGGTGGACATGACACTTCAACTCAAAGCGGGGGAAGATAAAGTGCTCGACGTCGTACTCGAAGAAGCGAACACTGAACTCGAAACAGTTGTGGTTTCTGCAGGACGATTCGAGCAAAAACTGGAAGATGTTACCGTTTCGATGAATGTGATTAAGCCTTCACTTATTGAGAATAAAAACACCTTGAATTGCGAAACCATCATCGATCAGGTGCCTGGTGTTTCCGTGCAGGATGGTCAGGCAAGTATTCGTGGAGGAAGCGGCTTTGCATATGGTGCTGGTAGCAGGGTATTGCTGATGGTGGATGATCTTCCTTTGCTCGCGGCAGACGCAGGTGATGTAAAATGGAATACACTGCCCATTGAAAACATTGAACAGATCGAAGTCATTAAGGGAGCAAGTTCAGTGCTTTTTGGTTCTTCTGCTTTGAATGGGGTTATAAATATCCGAACTGCCTATCCAACCGATAAACCCGTCACAAAAATTGCAATCACCAGCGGTTTGTACGATAATCCGCGACGCGATACTGCGCGTTGGTGGGATAAAAATCCTGCTTATCACGGAATCAATTTTTTTCATTCCCGCAAGATCGATCGTTTTGACCTTGTTGTTGGCGGCGCTGCATTTTCCGACAAAGGTTACCGCATGGGAGAAGAGGAATATCGCGGACGGATAAATTTTAATACACGCTACAGAAGTAAGATTGCAGGGCTGTCGTTTGGAGTGAACGGCAATTACCAATACAGCAAGGCGGGGATTTACATCATCTGGAAAAATGCAAACGAGATCTATGTTCCTTCCGGTTATGATCCTGCACTTGGCTGGGACCCCTCAAAAAATCCCAACTCCACCATCAGTATTAATTTCGGAAACCGATTGAATATTGATCCTTATATCACCTATTTTGCAAAGAACGGCGATCGTCACGCATTACGCACAAGGGTGTATTGGACACGTAACGTAAACAACACCAATCAGAGTGCTGATGCGTACATGACTTATGGTGAATATCAGTTTTCGCGAAGAACAAAAAGCGATTTTAATATTACTGCAGGATTAGTGGGTTACTACAGCAAGGTGCTTTCTCAGTTGTACGGAAATCATTTCGGAACAAATGCGGGTGCCTTTGTGCAGGTTGATAAAAAACTCAACCGTTGGACACTCTCTGCAGGAATGCGTGGTGAATATTTCCGCATTGATACTGCAGAAACGGTTTCGCGTTCTTCCATTGGGAATTTAAACATTAACCTCCCCTTTAAACCGGTGTTTCGCGCAGGAGCGAATTTCAGAGCACGTGAAGAAACGTATATCCGCGCATCTGTCGGACAAGGTTACCGTTTCCCAACCATTGCTGAGAAATACGTGAGCACCGCTGTTGGAGCACTTAATATTTTCCCAAATCCGAATTTATCTGCAGAAAGTGGATGGAGTGCGGAGCTGGGAATTAAACAAGGCGTAAAAATTGGAAAGTGGCTGGGTTATGCTGATGCTGCGCTTTTTGTGACGCAGTATACCAATATGATGGAGTTTGCATTTGGTGTTTATAATCCGGATAGTATTCCGCTTAATTTGAATCCCAATCACCCCGGCTATCTTACCAACTGGGTTGGATTTCGGGCTCAGAATGCAGAGGAAGCCAGAGTTTCGGGTATAGATTTGAGTATTATTGGTAAGGGTAAAATATTCAAGAAAATAGATATGACTGTTTTTGCAGGATATACTTATATGCGGCCGATTACACTTAACACAGATACGAATTATCTGTATTCCTTTAGCGACGCCGCAACAATACGTACCATTGACGGTAAAGATGCCATGATTCTGAAATATCGTTTTCAGCACATGGCAAAGGCCGATGTTCAATTCGACTACAAAAAGATAGGTTTTGGTTTCAGTGTGCGTTACAACAGCAATGTGTACAACATCGACCGCACCTTCGAAAATCTGGAAGTAAAAATTGGCGGGGGTCAACTTCCTCTGGGCGATTATATTCTTCCCGGATTGCCCGAATACCGAAAAGAACACAATCGCGGCGCATGTGTAGCTGATATGCGTTTGGCATATACGGTTGCAAAGGGAACCCGCATCGCAGCTGTGGTTAACAACGTCTTTAACCTTGAGTATATGGGTAGACCAGGTGATGTGCAGGCTCCCCGTACTTTTGCGTTACAAGCAGTAGTTACGTTTTAACTTATATGCTTTAGCCTATAGGTTAAATCCGGAGACTAATGTTTCACAACCATATTGTAGCCGGGGACGTCATTTCCCGGCTACATCAAATATATCTCGCTAAGTGCAGAATCAATATCCGGATAAAGAAATGTAAATCCGCTTTGAATCAGTTTCTCTGATGATGCCCGGGGTCCCTCCAATACCAGTTGACTCATCTCCCCAAACGCAAGGCGGATAAAGAATGCAGGAACGTTTGGTAAAAATACAGGCATACCAACTGCACGACCTATCGCTTTGGTTAATTCTTTATTGCTGAGGTGTTGAGGAGCAATGGCATTGAAGTTTCCGTTGAGTGATTTGTTTTGTATAGCGAAAAGAAAACAACGCGCAGCATCATCGGCATGCATCCAGGGTGTCCATTGTTTGCCACTTCCAATAGCGGCACCGAGACCAAACTGCACCGGAAAACCAATGCGGGGAATTGCGCCTTCGTTTTTATCGAGCAACATTCCAAAACGAAAACACACTACCCGACACAAATCGTCAAACTGATGTGCGGCTTTTTCCCATTCTATCACCACATTCGAAACAAAGCCTTCTCCGGGCTTGTCTTCTTCGTTGTGGATATTATCGCTTGTTGCGTTGTAATAATTGATTCCTGAGGCGGAAAAGAATCCTTTGAGTGGTTGATTGCGTTCTTTGAGTTTGCGGAACAACAACGCAGGACCATCAATTCTACTGCGCAGAACGGAATGTTTGCGAGCTTCGGTCCATTTTCCATCGGCAATTCCTTCTCCCGCTAAGTGGATGATATAATCTACTCCATCCAGTGCGCCTGCTTCAATCGTTCCTTTACGGGTATCCCATAACCAAACTTTTACAGGATTCCTCGAATTGCGCGAACGACCAAGATGCGCAACCTGATAACCTTCCTTTAATAATCGTTTTGTAAGCCGTGTACCCAGCATTCCGGATCCGCCGGTTATGAGAATTTTTTCCATCACGAAAAGGTAACAATTAAAAGAACAGTATTGTTTTTCGGCCATGCCACGTATATCATGATCCCTATCATGGGGAACAAGAGAAACATGATGTATCTTAGACTCCTAAGCGCATCAATAGTGGACAATCTCCCCAAATCCCCTTCCGATCTTCAACCTCATTCCATGGATCAGGAAATCATTGCTGCTACCGCGCAACAAGTGATCAAGGATTTTGGAGAGTTTTCATTCGAAATTGTTTTCACCGGAAAAGGAACTTCGCCCTACGCCGAACTTTTCGAACAGGTTTTACCGGTCGTTGAACATTTGCTTCAGACCAACACCGAACGTTTTCACGCCTTATTGTACCGAATAGATGTAAATGAATCCCTCATCAAACGCTATTCCGCCGAAACACCCGGTATGCGTTTTCCTGAAATGGTCACCGATCTCATTCTTCGCCGCGAAATGATGAAAGTACTAACACGAAGATATTTTCGGTAGGGTTTATTTTCCAATTAACTAATTTCCAATTGGGTGAATTGTACCATTCTTTATTTTTCGTACAATATGGTCGAGAATGAACGATAGGCAAGTCAATTGATAATTGGGTTATTAGAAAATCGGCAATTAACCAATGAAATGAACCTTGCCCAAATCCGCGTGTACAGCCTTTCAAAACCTCCAAAAAGATGAAAAAGATAATTCTTTTGGCGACGCTGTTCCTGATGGGTGCAGGTGCCTCTGTTAACGCGCAATACAATGCATGCGCGGCAAAAAATGTGATCACCGAAAAAGCAACGGAAACGTATGTGGATCAAACTTCCGGACAAACCGTAACAAGAACGGTCGAACGCAAGGTGAATGCCGACAAACACGGCAATGCAAATGGTAATCAGTACGACCTCGCTGTTGACGGTGCATTCGACGGACAAACCATTGTTGTTTTGCATTTGTATACCGGCGAAGGATTTGATTTCAGTTTACCTAAAGCTGCATTGCAGGAAAAAGGATTTTCTGTTTACCGTTATATGAATCAACCGCCAAGTCCGAAAGAATTAAAAGAAGCACTCGATAAAGCATGTCAGCTATGGGTGATTTCAACCACTTCGCAATTGCTCAATGAAGAACATGCAAAAGTGATCAAGGATTTTTGGGACAAAGGTCATGGTGTTTATCTCTGGGGCGATAACGATCCTTACCATGCCGATGCAAATTATTTATCGCGTTACCTTATTGGTGCAGATATGGAAGGATTCTATTATGCAGCGAATGTTGTTACGCTCAAAAGCGACTCCACTGTTTCCGGATTGCAGCGCGATCACCTGATTACTACCGGACTCGAATATGTTTATGAGGGAATCACAATCGCTAAAATTCATGATCATAAAAATGTATTGACTCCTCTCATTTGGAGCAGTGATGGAAACGTGGTTACCTCCGTTTATGAAAAAGATGGCAAGCGTCTTATACTTGATGGAGGATTTACAAGACTCTACATCAATTGGGATACTGCAGGTACCGGTCGTTATGTAAAGAATGCAGCTGCCTGGCTGGTGAATTACGAGAAGTTTGGTGATGCTGTTGTGAGTACGAAGGTGAAGAGCAAATAGAAGACGGGGAAGTATGACGAAGACAGTGAGGCATTAACTCCTAACCTTAACTAATTACTGACAGGTGAGCATTGAACCCCGAACAATTTACCGCAAAGGCGAGGTGTTGGAAGGGTGGATGATTCCAAATTCGTAATCACCACGATGTTTGACTTTACCGGACGATCTTTTTAAGTGGAGCTATGACACCAAGGTGCTATGCAAAGGTGTACCATAGATGATTGTGCTAAAAATTGGAAATGGAATATAAATTGAAGTCAGCACCAATTCGATTTTTAGCTGTATTTCCATTGGTACACCTTAGCGTAACGCCTTAGGCGTCTCTTTGGGCTGAGCGACCTGCCCCGACCGATAGCGTCGGGAAGCGTAGGGGAGTCGAAGCCTTGCTCCACTTGAAAAAACCTGAAGTAGTAGAACGTTTTTAAATTCATAAAACGGAAAACACATTAACGCGAATCAAAACAAAGAAACTTTGCGGTACAACCTTAGTGATTCTTAGTGCTCTTAGTGGCTAAGTGGTTAAGTAAAATCAACATCGGTACCCCTTAGCGTAATGCCGTAGGCGCCTAGCTCCCCTTTAAAAAATCTTGGTTAGTAGGCCAAATAAAATTCAGGTTCCGGATTAATTATGAATTCACCAGACAAACCAACTTTCTTTGCGGTTAAAATCCTTAGTGTTTCTTAGTGCACTTAGTGTCTTCTTGTCCGCCGAAGGAGGAAGTGGTTAAGTAAAATCTCCAGTGGTACCCCTTTGCGCAATGCCAAAAGGCATCTTTGCTCCCCTTGTGAAAATCTAAAATGATATAACCGGTAATGGTCAAAACACGGATTAACCTTATTCTGGATCCAACTAAAAAAATCTTTGCGGTAAAACCTTATGTGTGATTGGTAACATGTTAAAGGTGAAAGTGCCTTTTAGCCCGGTTTTTCAGTGATCTCCTCCAGAGTATAAACAATCTGTAATTGCTCTTCCAGCCCTGGTAGCACAAAAGAACTAAGGGAACTGAGTGGTTCGTACAAGAGCGAATGTTCTCTCCATTGGGGTGCTTCACCGGTTTTGCGGGTGAGGTACGAATCCACTACCGACATCAATACAGCAGTGATCAGCGTAAACTGAATGAATCCGAAAACTGCTCCGGCAAGTTTATCGATGGATCCGAGCAACACCAGCTTAGCCAGTCGTGATGTCCATTTGCCAACAAAAAACACCAGCGCGCATACTGCAATAAAGCATATTGAAAATGCTATGAGTGGAACATACTCGTTGGGCGAACTCATCATCGAGAGGATCCATCCTGAAATAGCCCCGCTGAACCAAATGGCGGCATAACTCGCCAGCGTAAAGGCGAGCAGGGTGGTTAGTGTAAGAATGAATCCGTTGCGGAATCCCAGCCAGGTGCCGGTGAGAATGGGGATGATTAGAAAAATGTCAGCAAACGACATCAGGGAAAGTTGAGCGAATAGCAGATCGCTTCCATCTCACGGAGGTATTCGCGTTTATGGAATTTGGGTGCAAACACAAAACAATCCACCGTAACAATACGATTACGCGCTTCATCCAATGTGGTTATGGAAATAAATGGTCCGCCGTAAAAATCATTCACTGTTCGGTACAGACCACGAATTTCTGCTGCGTATTTTTTATTGTGCGTTGTTGCAGTAAAAATCGGGTAATACATGCTGTCGCGCTCTGTGCTCATGTACGAACCTTCGCTTGGACCGGGAACATTTGCCTTGCAAACAGAATCACGTACGCGAAGCAGAAAATCGGAGCTGAAAGTGCTGTCGTTAGTGTAGGGGTAGTAATAAATGAAAATTCCTTCGTCAACATCATGCGCTTCGCCGCTTACATAACGGATGCGATCGCGTGCAAGCCAGATGAAATTTCCTTTGTCCTCTGCCAGACGAAAATCGACAGGGATATTCATCAGGATGTTGTGTTTGTCTTTCAATGTGGCTTCAATACTTCCTGAGTTTTCGTTTTTATGTCGCTTGATGAGACGTTCGCGCTCGGTGGAGTTTAGCAGCGAAACGATCTTATTGCTCTCGGCAACAAACAAGGCAGTTGCAGCCTCTGCATCGGGTGCGTGAAGTTTAATTACGATCTGATTGGCAGCCCATGAGTCGCGCAAATATTCGGCTCTGGGATTCTTTACTTTCTGACTGATCTCAAACAGAATAATGTTGCGGTGACTCCTCATCACCCGCGAAAAACGATCGGGATCGTACTGGCCAATGTTGAACATGTACTCCTGCTGTGGCAAACCGGGTACGATATCTTCCAGGAACCAGCGAATGGTATCGCCAAGTGTATGTGATTTCCAAAGTTCATCATCCACCACTACAATCACTTCACCGGGCGCACCGCCGGAGGTCATTTTGTAGTTGGTGCCTTCCTCGCAGGAGGAAAGCGTGATCATGAGTACAGTAAAAATGAAAACGATGTGCTTAGCCATTGCCTTTTGCCGGAATTTTTAATTTCTGACCGGCCTGCAAACTGGTTCCTCTCAGGTTGTTTTGTGCCTTGATCTCTTCTACACTCACTCCATGCTTTTGTGCGATCAGCCAAAGTGAATCACCGTTTTGTACAGTGTAGGTTTTGGTTGCGCCACCTTTAGAGGTGTTAGTAGAGGTTTTCGTGGACGAGTTTGCGGTGGTCGTCTTAGTGTTGTTAACGGTGCTACCGGCTGTGTTATTGCTTGCAGTGTTTTCTTGTGTAGGAGCGGTCTCGCCGGAACGGATAACGAGACGCTGACCTTTACTCACGCTGTTCGATTTTAAATTGTTCCAGGCTTTGAGGTCGGATACACTAACGTTGTAACGCGATGCAATGGTGCTGAGGTATTCGCCTGATTTTACCACGTGTACTTTCTGACTGGCAATGGTGGCTTCGGCTTCCGGACGATGTTTGTGTTTGTAAATGGTGTCTTCATTGGCAAGAAAATCGCCAACAAGATCTTTAGGTAAATACAAATACGATTTTTTATTCTCAAACTTTGGAATCACATTCGTTTTGTAAACAGGATTCAAAAATTTCAATTCATCCATCGTTATACCGAGAATGACCGAAATCGATGTCATATCCAGTTCACGATCGACCATTACCGTGTCGTATTCGAAATACCGTTTGCGCGGTTCTACCGGATACAGGTTGTGTTCGGGTGCATGCGAAAAAACGTAATTGACTCCGATGAATGCAGGAACATATCCTTGTGTTTCGCGGGGCAGGTAGTTGTAGATTTCCCAATAGGTAGTTTTCCCCCCCGATCTGCGAATGGCATTGTTCACTGTGCCCGGACCAGCATTGTAGGCGGCAAGCGCCATGTTCCAGTCGTTATAGAGTGAGTGCAGATATTTGAGGTATTTGCAGGCAGCTTCAGTCGCTTTGATAGGGTCGCAACGTTCATCTATCATCGAATTCACTTCTAGTCCGAACATTTTTCCGGTAGGTAACATGAATTGCCAGAGCCCCATTGCGCCCGCAGGCGATTTTGCCTTTGGATTCAGTGCCGATTCAACAATGGGAAGATGTTTCAGCTCAAGGGGAATTCCATACTTGTCAAGCATCTGCTCAAACATGGGAAAATACGTCTCCGTCATTCCCAAAATGATCTGAGTGTACTTGCGGTAACGAACGGCATACAAATCGATATAAGCTTGTACATTTTCGTTGTAGGCAAACTCCATTGGAGTGCGTGCATCCATTTTTTTGATGCGCTGACGGTAAATGCTTTCACTGTAACGCGGAACGCTGTCTGCAGGGAAATTGTATTTGTTGTTTTTGCTGACAGCGTAACTCTTGCTGTCGAGGAATTTCAATGTCATTAAACTATCGATCATTGCTACGATCGGGTCGTCTTTACGAATACGACTGCTATCCGCACCATCTCCGGCCTGGAGACTGCTTGTGCTTACCACTATGGCAAGAACAAGCCCTGTCAGTTTTTTCATGCTTACCTGGTTTTATAAATGGTTATACCCGATGTGCCACAAAAAGTTCCTTGCAAGAGCAAATTATGGGACGTGAATATAAGAAGAATAATGAACAATTGTTCATAACCCTGCGATGAAATATCAAGAAAATAATGAGTTAATGAGCCTGTAATTCAGTTCCTTAGCAGGATTGCCGCGCAGATTCCAGCAAGCGGGAAAAAGCCAGTAATTTTTCTTCTTCAAAATCTCCGGCCATCAGCTGAATGCCGTAGGGGAGTCCGTCTGACTTCTTCCCAAGGGGGAGTGAAATAGCGGGCACACCTGCAAGATTGGCCTGAACGGTGAAAATATCTTCAAGATACATAGCAACAGGATCTGCACTTTTCTGACCAAATTCGAAAGCTGCATCCGGAGTGGTTGGTGTAAGGATGAAATCGTAGCTCGATAAAATCTCTCTCGTTTTTTCGCGAATGATGCGTCGAACTTTTAAACCTTTTGTATAATAAGCATCGTAATACCCTGCACTCAACACAAAAGTTCCAAGCATAATACGGCGCTTCACTTCTTTCCCAAATCCCTCGGTGCGCGAAAGTCGGTAAGTGCTTTCCACATCATTGCTTTTTGCACTTCTGTAGCCATAATGAACTCCGTCGTAACGGGCAAGATTGCTGGATGCTTCGGCAGTGGTGAGTACGTAATAGGTGGGGACAAGGAAATCGAGGTAAGGGAAATCAACCGCCTCAACGGTATGACCAGCGGCCTTGAGTTGGGCAATTTGCTTTTCAATTCCTTTGCGAACTTCTTCATTCAGCCCCGGACTTTCTATGCATTCGCGGATATAGGCAATGCGTGCTTTCCCATTGAAATCCAGTTTCGCGGAGTATTCAGGAACGGGTTTATGACTAACGGTACTGTCAAAATCATCTGCTCCTGCAATGACTTCCAGCAGTAGTGCAGCGTCTTCAACAGTGTGGGTAATAGGACCAATCTGATCGAAAGAGGAAGCATAAGCGAGCAATCCGTAACGCGAAACTCTTCCGTAGGTTGGTTTTAGTCCCACAGTACCTGTAAAGGATGCGGGTTGGCGAATGGATCCGCCTGTATCGGAACCCAAGGTGGCAGTGCATAATCCGGCAGCAACGGCAGCTGCAGATCCTCCTGAGGAACCTCCGGGAACGCATTTTTCGTTGAGGGGATTCAATACTTTGCCATAGTAAGATGTTTCATTGGAAGAGCCCATTGCAAATTCATCGCAATTGAGTCGGCCGATGATAACGGCATCTTCCTGCAGAAGACGTTCGGTAGCAGTTGAATTGTAGAGGGATTCAAATCCTTCAAGGATATGCGAAGAGGCAGAAACCTTATGACCTTTGTAACAGATATTGTCCTTGAGGCCAATCACCATTCCTGCAAGTTTTCCTGCAGTGCCGGATTTAAGTTTGCCATCGACTTCGGCTGCTTTTTTCAGCGCACTTTCACGAAAGACTTCCGTAAAAGCGTTGAGGTGTTTTTTTTCTTCAATATTGCGCAAATAGTCCTCTACCAGCTCCACAACAGTGGTTTTGCCGGAACGAAGATCGTTGCGGATGGATGTAAAAGAAGGGTAGGACATTGTTAGCTGACCGGATTAATTTCCGGTGTTCGACGGGGTATTGGTGTTCTTGTCTTCTCCCTTGGAAGCGTCCTTAAACTCACGAATACCTTGACCAAGTCCGCGCATGAGTTCGGGAATTTTTTTTCCGCCGAAAAGGAGCAGAACAACCACAACAATAAGGATCACCTGCCAGGGTCCGATCACTCCTAAAAGAATGGATAGATTCATCTGAATGAGAATTATTAACGCCCAAAAGTACGCAATTCAGGACAAGTGAAGCCGAAAAGCTTATTTTTTGATGAGCCAGTGCGTAGGATCCTGCTTGAGCATGTCGGTTTCTGTGATTTTCCAGATCTCAAAATGAACCTCAGAAATCTTCGAATCCTCCTCGCTGAGTAAACTGCCGATATCCTGTTTGATTTTTACCTTATCTCCCTTACTTACATAGACTTCACCCAAATTGGCATAGACTGTACGGTAGGCCCCGTGTGAAATAATGACCACTTTTCCCTGACCTGAAATGACCAGAATAGAGGTAACTGTGCCCTCAAAAACAGAGCGCACCCTGGATCCTTTCGGTGTGCCGATATCTACGCCATTATTGCTCAGCATGATGCCTGCAAGGGTTGGATGCGGAATATTTCCAAAGCCTTGTGTGAACTCACCCCGTTCTACCGGCCAGGGTAGTCGTCCTTTGTTATTTTCAAAATTGGTCGATGCAGGATCTCCATCCGGTGTTATGCCCTCAAAATTTTTCTCCTTGTTGGTGTTGGTCTTGGTAGTTCCGTTGGTGTTGGTAGTGGTGTTGGTTTTTGTCTTTTCATTGTTTTTAGCAACATCACCCGAATTTCCCTGCTGCGCTTTTCGTTTGCGTTCTTCTTCTTCTTTGCGCTTACGTTCTTCCTCTTGTTGCTTGCGTATTTCTTCCTGCAGTGCTTTTTGAATCTGCTTGGCAAGAAGTCGTTTTTTCTCTTCCTGCTCGTCGAGAATTTGCTTTAACTGTTTTTCTTCCTTTTGCAATTGAGCAAGCATTTGTTGCTGACTTTCCTTATCCTTCGAATAATTTTCTTTTTCTTTTACCTGTTCATTGGCGAGCACTTCTTTTTCTTTTCGCTTTTCACCGAGATCGTGGTTGCGGCGTTCGAGTTCTGTTTGTGTTCCGTTAATGAGTTCGACCTGACGTTTACGGCTGTCGCCAAATTGCTTCAGGTATTTCACCCTCAAAAATCCGGTATTGAAATCTTTTGCAGCAAAAACAAACAGGAGTTTGTGATAGGTGTTGCGGTGTTTGTAAGCGTAAAACAACATCCGTGAATACTGCGATTTTAACCGGATAAGATCTTCACTCAGCGATTCGATAACACTACGGTTGTCTTCAATTTGCTGGTTGAGTCGGCGTACCTGCGATGAGATATTGTGAATGAGTTCTTCGCGGTAATTGATCTGCTGATTGATGATGGCTAATTCGGCAATGGTAAGACGTTGAATGTTCTTCTTCGTACCGATCAGTTCCTTCGTGTTTTTGATTTTTTCCTCGAGTTCCCGCTTTTGTTGCGTTAGTTTTTCAGACGTTTTCTGGGCCGAAACACCATTTACGCCAATCGCTAAAAGCAATAGCAAAACCAGATAATTATTCCATGTTCTTGTAGCCATCGGGGATCTTAAACGGGAATTCTGTGAATTCGTTCACTTTTGTGCGCGAATATTTGAGTTCAATCACTGCTTTTTTTCTTGGTGAGCTGGCAGAGATCTTCACTTCAGCAGGAACCAAAAGCGAATCGACGTACTCGTAACTGAGGTATTCTATATCGAGTTCGGTAGAATCGGTAAGGTCGTTAATGATCATTCGCGCCGGACGATAAGTGCCTGGAAGGATGTAATAGCGGTAGATAAAGGGTTCTTTTTTGGCCACACGCTCATTCTCGAATGCACGCTTCAGTTTTCGTTTTCCAACGGTACTGATGATGTAATAGGCAGTGTCTTCTTTGGTTTTGTATTTGGCGTCGGCGTCGAAATACACCAGGTTGCCAATTAATACTTCCTGCAGTGTGTGATAATCGATCTCGGTACCAAACGTTTCGTTGATGTAACTGAATGCTTCGGTAAAATATTCTTTTTTGATTTTGTCGGTGAACTTTACTGAATCAACAGTTACCAATGCGCTTGCGCCCACAATGTTGGCTACTGATAGGGTGAGCCAGATACAACTGTCGCTGCGGATTTTGAGGTGGGTTTTGAATGATTTACTGCCCTCGCCTTCGATGAACACCTCTGTTGAAATGCGTGAATTGAAATAATGAAATGAAAAGCAATGCTTGCCGATGCTGTCGATCAGCGCTTTTGTGCTGAGGTTCTCTACTTTTCCTTTACCGCGAATCAAACCTTTTTGCGTTCGGCATGCTGTTGCCGACAAAACAATAACTGCAAGAATCAGTATGACGCTATGAAATGCTTTATTCATAATATTTTTTATCCCGGATCTTGCGATCAAGATTGTTGCCGGCTCCTGTTTTTTCTTTTGCTTTTTTCCATTGAATTATGGCCTCCTCCGTTTTGCCTGTGTGGAAGAGAATATCACCGTAATGCTCAAGAATAGTGCCGCTTTCCTGCCCGCCACTGCTTAATGCTTTTTTTATCCAGACCTCGGCATCGGCAAATTTCGATTGCCGGAAGAGAATCCATGCATAGGTATCCTGAAAATTGCTCTGATTGGGCTCCAGCTCATTGCTTTTTTTCGACATCGCTGCTGCCTTTTCAAGTTTTACCCGACGTTCGCATAAGTAATAGGCATAATTGTTCAGCAAATAAGCATTGTTCGGATCGATGCCTAATGCCTGCTCATACGCATTATCGCTTTCGGTGTGGTTGCCCAGTTTGTGGTAGGTATCGCCCAATAATTGTAAAAACTCAAACTGCAGTGCTGCATTGTCTACCACCAGGTCTTTTCCTGCCAGGAGTGCATCAAGTGCTTCGTTGTATTTGCCCTTACGGTAAGCACCCAATGCGTGATAAAAATAGAATCCGGGTTGCTGCGGAAATAATGCCTCTGCTTCTTTGCTGTCTGTGAAGAGCGATTCGGTGTCGTTCAATACAGCGTCAAGATTGACTACCTGATTCCAAATGGCAAAATAGTTGCGCTCAAATTCAATGGCCTTTCTGAATTTTTCCCGGGCTTCGGTGTGCTTTTTATCGCGATTCAGAAAATCACCGTAAATGCTCCATGCTTTCCCCTCAGTGGGATGAACTTTAATTACAATCTCCAGTAACTCATAAGCCTGTGCAGTGAGCTCTTTGTCGTTGGGACGATCATAATAATCCAGCAGAATTTTCATCTTGGTGTCGATCTCCAGATCGATGCTTTCAAATGCTTTTTTCAATTCCAGAAATGCACCTTCGGGGTTGTTGTTTTGCCATTGGTAATCGGCGAGCGCAAGATGTACAAGTCCGTTATCCGGATCAATGCCCAGGATTTTATGGTAATAGTCGAGTGCTTTTTGGGTCTGACCAATTTCCATATAGAGCTCGGCAATAATTCCGTAGTTGCGGACTTCCGACGGATTGGCGACGATCATTTTTTCAATTTCCGCAATGGCTTTGTCGTATTTTTTTGCAGAAGAATAGATCTGGAATTTTTGAAATATTACTGCTTCGTCGTAACCACGAAGTTTCTCCAGTTTTTCCAGCGCAAGAATGGCTTTGTCCGCTTGTCCTGACTGCAGCAAAACATCAGAGTAGGGGAGGTAATAATCGGGCTTTTCAGGATTGAGTTTTATGAGTTTTTCATAGGTGGAAATGCTTTTTTTCAGATCGCCGTTTTTCTGACTGATATTGGCAACCTGCAGTAAATACCATTCGTTTTTCGGATCTAGTTCAGCGGCGCGATCTGCGCTTGCAATGGCCATTTCGGCTCTTCCCTGCATCATGTACAATCCCGACAAATGGTAATATGCCGCATCGCAGGTGGGTAAATAGTGAATGCATGCCTCAAAATCGCGCAAAGCACCGGCAGCATCACCGGACGATTTTTTAGTCATTCCATCAATCAGCATGGCCTGAGCCGCAATACGGGCAAGCGTGTCTTTGTCGCCACCCTTGTTGCGGGAGGTTGCGTTCTTTTGACCTTTACAGGCGAAAAGCTGAAGAGCGACAAAAGCGAAAAGAAGTATTCTCATGCTGTTATCTGGGTGTAATCGCCGATGCTAAGATCACTTGCCTTGCCTTTGTACTCGGCGAAGTTTCCGATCATTGAACGGGCAATGCTTGCGTTTTGAATGCTGACTTTTTGTTGAAGAATGCTGTCGCTGATCACACTGCTTTCAATAACGCTTCCTTCTCCAATCGACACGTGTGGACCAATTACGCTGTTGCGCAGGATCACGTTTTCGCCAATGTAACAGGGAGGAATAACGATACTGTTTTCATTTTTGAGCGATGCAGGCAATTTCATTTTTTCTTTATTGTTTTCGAGAACACGCTGATTGGTGTAAACGGTTACGTTTTTGTTCCCGCAATCGAGCCATTCCTCAACGGTACCGGCAGCAAAACGGGTGCCTTTCTTTTTCATGTTTTCCAGAGCGTCTGTTAACTGAAACTCATTATTGCCACGAATGTTGTTATCAATGAGGAATTGCAGCTCTTTTTTCAGATTGTCTCCATCGCGGAAATAATAAATTCCGATGATAGCCAGATCGGAAACAAATTCCTTGGGCTTTTCCACGAAATCAGTAATTGTGCCGGCAGCATCTGTTTTAACCACTCCAAAAGCAGAGGGATCATCAACTTTCTTTACCCAGATTATACCATCCTTACTTCCATCGAGCGTAAAATCAGCCCTGAAGAGTGTATCTGCAAAGGCAACCACTACAGGTCCGTTAAGCGCTTCTGCAGCGCACAAAATGGCATGAGCTGTTCCAAGTGGTTCGTCCTGATAATGTAAACTTCCCTTAGCGCCGAGGTCAGCTGCTATCTTCAGCAAACGATCTTCATTTTCTTTACCGAAACGACCTACAACATACGCGATCTCATCTACCTTCTGACCACAAACCCGGATGATATCTTCCACCAGCCATTGAACTACAGGTTTTCCGGCAACCGGAATTAGCGGTTTGGCAACGGTAAGCGTGTGTGGACGCATTCTTTTACCGAGTCCGGCCATTGGTACAATGATCTTCATAGCATAGGTTTGATTGGTAAATTTCCGATTAAAAGCAACAAGTGCTAATGATCCTGCTCAGAATTTTGAACTACTGAGGTTTGAAAAACTATTTCGGCAGGAATGTAATAACAAGACAAGCATTGAATAGGTTCAAAAAAAGCGGCGATGGTTTACATCGCCGCTTCGTATTTGGTTAACCGTTGTTATTTGTAAATGACTTCAGAATTGGTGTTGAAGAAGAAAAAGGCCCATTTGTCGGCAGTTTCTTCAATGACTTTTGAGGTTGGTTTGCCTGCGCCATGACCGGCATCGGTTTCAATACGGATCAGCACGGGATTATCGCCTTTGTGTTTTGCCTGAAGCATTGCAGCAAACTTAAACGAGTGTGCAGGAACAACCCTGTCGTCGTGATCGCCGGTAAGTACCATGGTAGCCGGATAGTTTGTCCCTTCTTTAACGTTGTGCAAGGGTGAATAGGCAAAAAGATTTTTAAAGCTGGATTCGCTTTCTTCACTTGAACCGTATTCGGGAATCCAACCAAATCCTACCGTAAATTTGTGATAACGCAACATGTCAAGCACGCCAACAGCAGGAAAGGCAACCTTATAAAGATCGGGACGCTGAGTCATACATGCGCCTACCAGTAATCCTCCGTTCGATCCACCGGAAATTCCAAGTTTCGATGAGTTGGTATATCCTTCTTTAATGAGGTATTCTGCTGCAGCGATGAAATCGTCGAACACATTCTGTTTTTTACCCAACATACCGGCCTGGTGCCATTCCTCACCGTATTCTCCACCGCCTCGCAGATTGGCTAATGCATAAATACCATCGTTTTCAAGAATAGGAATAAGCGATACGTTGAATGAAGGTGTAAGGCTGACGTTGAAGCCGCCATATGCATACAACAATGTTGGACGTTTACCGTCGGGCTTCATTCCTTTTTTGTGCACGATGAACATTGGAATTTTGGACCCGTCTTTACTGGTGTAGAAAACCTGTTTCGATTCGAAATCGTCGGGATTGAATTTGAGACTGGGCTTAAAGAAAACTTCAGATTTTCCACTTTCAATATCGTAACGGTAAACTGTAGTGGGATAGGTAAACGAAGTAAAAGTGTAGAACATTTCTTTTTCTTCTTTTCTACATCCAAATCCACCTGCTGTACCGGGTGCAGGGAATTCAATTTCTTTTTCCATTTTACCGCTGTAGTCGTATTGGTAAACATGGGTGCTGACATCCTTCAGGAATTGAGCGTACAGTTTTCCTCCGCCGGTGCTTACTCCTTCAAGCAGATCTTTTCCTGCAGGAATTATATCCTTCCAGTTTTCCTTCGCAGGATTTTTCGGATCTATTTTCACCAAGCGGTATGTAGGAGCATCAATATCGGTAGTCACATAAAAGAAACCGTCTTTATGATCAATGATGCTGCTCTTGTTTTCGAATCCGGTAAATAAGGCCGTGAATCCACCTTTTTTCAGATCAGTTGCTTTGTAATGACACTCATATCCGTTTGTTCCCGATGCGGCATACAATACGAGGTATTGATCATCTTCGGTGAGTGAAACGTAATGATAACGCAAGGGATTTGCTCGATCTTCAAAAATGAGAACATCTTTTTCCTGAGGATCACCAAGTTTGTGGTAATACACGCTGTGGAATGCGTTTGTAGCTGACAATTCCATTCCTTTTTTAGGAGCGGGATAACGGCTGTAAAAGAATCCGTCGTTGTACCAGGTGGCGTCAGAAAATTTTACCCATTTCATCACATCGGGTAATTCTTTTCCCGTTTCAATTTCGGTAACGTGAATTTCCTGCCAGTCAGATCCCGCATCTGATCGCGACCAGGCAATGTATTTGTTGTCTTTCGAATGTCCCATCAGTCCGATAGACACTGTTCCGTTGGTCGACATGGCATTGGGGTCCATAAACACATTCTCTTTACCATCGAGACCTTTGCGCACATAAATAACCGACTGATTTTGCAATCCGTCGTTTTTATAATAGAAATAATATTCACCAACCTTGGCAGGTGCACCGCTACGTTCGTAATTGTAAATTTCTTCAAGACGTTTTTTAAACCCGTCGCGAAATGGAATTTGTTCGAGATAGCTGTAGGTTGTTTTGTTCTGTTCCACTACCCAGTTCTTGGTTTCTGCAGAAGTGTCATTTTCCAGCCAGCGGTAAGGATCTTCAACCGTAGTGCCGAAATAGGTGTCGGTAACATTTTCGGTACGGGTTAAGGGATAACTCACGGCAGGTTTGGCATACAGGGTGTCCCCTAGAATGGAAGGGGCAGCAGTAGGTTCTGTTTTTTCGCCTCCACAGGCAATTAGTGTGAAAGAGAAGAGCGATAAATAATAAACGCGTTTCATAGAGTTGATTTAGCAGTACTAAAAAAAGAAATTAGGACTATTGATGCAAAAAATTGTGGGGAGAGGTTGTGGGAAATGCTGGTCGGTTGCAGTCTCCGGCTTCGACTCCGCTTAGCTATCGGTTTTGGGCTATCGGTCATGACGTCTAGTGAATTGGAGTGCGCAAAAATCGCATAGAAAACAAAAACATCATCCACCCTGACGCTCCTTATCAGTCGGTCAGGGTCGTGATGTCTAGTGTAATTGGACTGCGCTAAAATCGCACAGAAAGTAAAAACATCATCCACCCTGACGCTTCTTATCAGTCGGTCAGGGTCGTGATGTCTAGTGTAATTGGAGTGCGCTAAAATCGCACTCCAATTACACAGACATCATCGATCTGCTCGAGGTTTCCTTTCCAGGTTTCGAAGCGATTGTTGAGTTCGGTGCTGATGGCTTCCATTGGTAGGTTGCGGAGTTCCAGCAGCGTTTCCATGAGTTGTGCTGCCCGGAATTTTTTACCGCGACTTCCGCCGAATTGATCAGAGAATCCGTCGGTGAAGAAAAAGATGCAGTCGCCTTTTGCAAGCTGAAATTCGTGATTGCTGAATGGTTTTCCGTAATCGAATTTGCCAATAGGTTGTTTGTCGCCACGAATCTCTTCGATTTGTTCAGCGTCTTTTCGGAGAATCCAAAGTGGATTGTGTGCACCGGAGTAATGAACGGTTTGTTTGTCTGTGTTTATCCTGCAAAGTGCAATGTCCATGCCATCTTTCACTTCGCTTTCTGAGGTAGAAAACGTTTCTTCAACAAGACTTCTCAGATTATCCAGAATTTCAGATGGTTTGCGCAATCCAAACTCCTTTACGCTTCGGTTTAATCCGTTCGAGCCAACAACACTGACCATAGCGCCGGGTACGCCATGACCGGTACAATCTACTGCTGCAATTAAAATATCATCGAGTTTTCCGCCACCATTCGAAGAAAGTGCTTCCATCCAATAAAAATCGCCTGAAACAATATCTTTTGGTTTGAAGAGAATAAAGCTGTCGGGCAATACCTCCTTCACTTTTTCCATTGGGGGAAGAATGGCATTCTGCAATCGTTTGGCATAAAGAATGGAATCGAGAATTTCCTTGTTCTTCTCTTCCACCATTTCTTTCTGATGTTGAATTTCGCGCGTTCGATCTTTCACCTTTTCTTCCAGTCCCGCATTAATTTCTTTCAGCTCGGTAAACAATTTGTGGATGGCCAACTGCATTTTTTTAAAGCTCAACGCCAGAATACCAATTTCATCTTTACTCGTTACTTCAATTGGAGTTTCCATGTCGCCCTTGGCAAGTTGACGCGCACTCTGGGTAAGTTTTTTCAAGGGTAATGTAATGTGACGGGAAATCAGATAACTGATTATTCCAATTGCAAAAAGCAAACTGATGAATTCGATAATCAATAATTTCCTTAACGCATAAAGGTCGTTGAATGCTTCATCCTCATCTATCTCACTCAGTAATACCCAATGAAGATCTTTAATTTTTAATGGTTGATATGCACTCAGAACATTTACGCCACGGTAATCAGGAAAAACCGCGGTGCCTTTTTCTCCTCTTAATGCGTTTTCAGTGCCAATTGTTTTGCAGGTTTGCAGTCCGATACTAGTTCCAAGGTTACGGATCTTGGTTACAATGGAGTCCGGTGTTCCCGTACTGGCAATTGTCTTTAAATAGTTTTCCCTGTCTTCAATCAGAAATCGGGATTGATTACGTAGGGTGAAATCTTCTCCCACGATATAGGTTTCTCCTGTTTTTCCCAGACCAACATCCTGCCAGGAATGACGGTTGGTCATGATGTCGTTAATACGGTCGATCGGTAATTGAAAAACGAGTACCCCGATTTCATGGCCGTGTTCCCGAATGGGAGCTGCAACAAATGCAGCATGTGCATTGTAAGATGGATCATATGGTGCATAGTCGTCGAGTACCACGTGTTCCGGCTCGAATGAACCTTTGGCTTTGTGGTAGACATGCGCAAGCTGACTTTTTTTGTAAGGACCATTTTCCAGTGAGGTGCCAAAATCAACTTCTTTAAATACGGTATACACGATATTACCGGTGGAGTCGATCAGAAAAATATCGTAGAAACCGAATTTCTTCAGGTATTTTCTGATGTAGGGGTGATACTCTGAGTGATGTTTGGAATAAAAACTTTCATGGCGCGCATCGTCGAGCATGTGTTTTTTCTTTACCCCAAATGGATTGGAAGAAATATATATATCCTGTAATCGGATGGCTGCTTCTTCCTGCGGTAGGTAGTTCGCAATATTTACTTTCGAATAAATATTGCTGTCGAGTCGCGGAATGAATTCTTCCCGGTAATATTTTTCAAGTTCTGCCTTTCGCTGCTCAAGAGGAGTAGGTTCATTTTTGATTTCCTGAAAACCCTTTGTAAATCCTTTTAAGGCTTCAATGATGGTATGGTCCTCAGCAAATGTGAGCGCCTGATCAGCGATATGATGGAAATACTCTTCAATCTGATCGGCCTTGATTTCTCTAACCAGTGTGAGTCGACTAAAACTGGCTTCCTGCAGCGATTCCTTACCTCTGATGTAGGATAAAAAGCCAACTACCGAAACTGCCGTAAAACTGATAATGAAAAAGGCAGCAGTTACCCTGATTGATATGGGGATTGATCGAAACACGGTGCAATATAGGAAATCCCCATCAGCCAACAGGAGAAACCCGGACTAAGCGATTAATAGTCAGGTTAGAAGGGGTTTTTCAGGCTACAGCCAGCGTGGCAATACTTACTCTGGCCTGATCTTTTTCGGATTGGGCAAGGGAATTACAACAGGCTTCAAGGGTTGAGCCTGTTGTAATCACATCATCCACCAGCAGGATATGTTTACCGTAGTAAAGTTCAGGTTCTTTCACCTGGAATACGGTTTCCACATTTCGGTACCGTTCAAAGCGATTTCTGCGTGTTTGAGTGGCATTGTTATGGACTCTTGTAATAAGCTGTGGCTCCACTCTTGTTTCCAATACCGATGCAATACCGTTAGCGATGAACAAACTTTGATTGTATCCTCTTACTCTCTCTTTTTTGGGATGAAGGGGCACCGGTGCAATTGCATCAATTCTCCCAAAATGGGGCGAATCGCGTATCTGCCTTCCTAGTTCTATCCCCAACACTTCCCCTACCGGAGTATTGCCTTTGTATTTGAGTTGGTGTAAGAGTCGCTGTATCCGGGTTGCCTTTCTGAAATGGCACAGTGATGTTGCGAAATGAACCGGCGATCGCCCCCAGAATAGTCGCTCTACCGGATTGTCTTTTTCCTTATGAAATCCTGTAAAAGGCAGTTCCATCCAGCAGCTGATGCAGATCGTTTTTTCATTGCGTAATAGAGGCTCACCACAGGCCGCGCACAGTGATGGATAAAAGAGTGAGACGATTTCCCTGATCATGACGCAAACCTAAAAAGGGAATCAGACTCTTGCAGACCAACTTTATACTCTTGATTAAGTTTCGGCGGTAGGTCTTGTTTGTGCCGGATTTTAACATTCTGCAACATTATGAACAAGCCATTCTGTAACATTTTCACCCACACTTCGTTTTTGATGCCAATACGCTTGTATTTTTGTCGTGAAACCAGTGTCTTATGGAGAATAACAAACCAAAGAAATCCCGTGATGCCATTTACATCACTTTAATTCTGCTGTTGTTGGGCGGGGGAGGATTGCTTTTTGTGCAGATGAGTCAGTACAAAACCAATTACGAACAATACAAGCAAAATTTTGAAACCTGTGCTCAGGAGAAGGTGGAAATGGAGAAGTTGTTCAACGAGAACGGAATGGCGGATATGCTTGGTTCGGACCTGAAAGAAGGTCTTGCCAATCTGATGGAGGATTATCAGAGTTTAGAGACTTCCAACACCGGTATGCGTGATAGTATTCAGCGTCAGATCCGCAAGATTGATTCCCTTCAAAAGGAGGCCGAAAAAGCTAAGGGAAATGCCTATGCTATTTACCGATTGAAAAAGGAAACAGAAACACTTCGTTCCATTATGCAGGGTTATGTTAGAACCATTGACTCGTTAAATACCATCAATCAGGAATTGCGTGCTGATTTGAGCACTACCAAAAAGAACCTGAATAATGTGGAGAAGGAAAGGGATGATTTCAAGGAGAAAACAAAAGACCTGGAGGGCAAAGTTGCCAAAGGTTCTATTCTGCAAACGGCTAACTTCACTGCGGGTGCAATTCATTTACGCAATTCAGGTAAACAGGTAGAAACAACGCGGGCAGGACGTGCAGATATGGTTAAGGCCTGTTGCACCATTCTTGAAAATTCCATTGCCAAGCCGGGCACAAAAAATGTTTACATGGTGGTAACACAACCGGATGCAACCATTCTAACACAAAATCCTGAACAAACCTTTAAATGGGAGGGTGGCGAAAGTCAGTATTCCTTATTACGTGAAGTAGACTATCAGAACCAGGCGATTGATATCTGTTTTTATGCAGATGTAAAAACGGATCTGCCCAAAGGTGTTTACATAATTGAATTGTTCTGTGAGAAAGCGAAAATCGGGAAAACAACATTTACACTGAAGTAATCTTTTCAGGTAAATTAGTTCGCATTTTATTTTCTGTTATCGCGAAGAAAGGCACGTTTACTATCAAGCTCTATCTCGTGTTTTTCGCCGCTTAATCGTTCGAGCAGTTGCTGAAGTGTTTCGGCATTTTCTACATCGAAGTTTCCGCTTTTGGTTCTTCTAAGATCGAAAAGATAGCCTCCTGAATTCAGTCGTTTGCCAAAATCATGCGCCAGCGAACGGATGTAAGTGCCCTTGCTGCATGTAACTTTAAAATGAATGAGTGGAAGTTCAATCGATGTGATCTCAAATCCGTAGATCTCCACTTCATGCTTTTTCATTTCTATTTCTGTTCCCTTGCGGGCATGATCGTAGGCTCGTTTACCATCGATCATTTTGGCTGAAAATACCGGTGCTTGTTGCTCCTGTTTTCCTAAAAAGATTTGAGCAGTTTCTCGTATTTCTTTTTCGCCTATTCCCGAAATAGGAAATTGTGCATTCACCTCTGTTTCTCTGTCGTAGGAAGGTGTTGTTGCGCCTAAAAAAATACTGCCGGTGTATTCTTTGATTCCGGATTGCAGTGTGTCGATCTTTTTGGTTGCTTTTCCAACGCAAATAATCAGCAGTCCCGTTGCGAGCGGATCGAGTGTTCCTGCGTGACCAATTTTTGCTTTTTTATCGCCGGTATTTCGGATTAGCGCAGGCTTGAGTTTGCGCAAAACATCAAAGGAAGTCCATTCGTAGGGTTTGTCAACGAGCCAGATCTCTCCTTGCTGCAAATCAATTTTCATCCGGTAATATTCAATTCATACCCCATTGCCAATAATGCAAGTATGGTTGCTCCTACAATGATGCGGTAATAACCAAATACACGGAAACCATATTTGCTGAGGTAATCAATAAAAAATTTTATTGCAATCATCGCAACAACAAACGCAACCAGATTGCCAATGAGTAGAGTGTTGATGTTTTCCGTAAGTATGGAGGGGTCTTTGTCCCATACGTCTTTCAGCTTTTTTGCAGAAGCAGCCAACATAGTGGGTACCGCAAGAAAAAATGAAAACTCCGCCGCTGTTTTGCGATTTAGTTTTTGGGTCATACCTCCAATAATGGTTGCAGCCGACCGTGATACACCGGGAATCATAGCAATGCACTGAAACAACCCGATTTTAAATGCCTTGGGGTAATCTACTTCCGCATTGTTCTCTGCTTTATCCAGCCATTTATCTATGAACAACAGGATCATGCCTCCCAAGACCAATGAACAGGCAACTGTTACCACGCTTTCAAGCATGGAGTCGATATAATCGCTAAGCAACAAACCTAGAACTGCTGCAGGAATAAATGCTGTGATGAGTTTGAAATAGAAACCGAGCGACTGAAAAAAACGTTTCCAGTAGAGCACCACTACCGAGAGAATGGCGCCTAACTGAATATTTATCATAAAAGCTTTTGAAAAATCAGTGCTTTCCAGTCCGAGTACTTTTTCGGTGATGATCATGTGTCCTGTAGAAGAAACAGGAAGGTATTCGGTTATTCCTTCAACAACAGCAATGATAATTGCATCAAGCAATTCCATTTAGACTTTATTCTCGTTTTTCGGACGGCGAAGGATGCCAACTAATACAACCACATATCCTAAAATAACCAGAAATGGTGCAAGGGTAATGCGACGGAAGGAAAACAGTTCGGCTTCGTTAAATTCATTGGCTTCGGTTGATCCACCGCCAATCATGGCCATAAAGCCAAGAATTACCAGCACAACTCCGGCAATAATGAAATAATAATTTTCCCGGGTAAAAGGGATTTGGGTAGGTTGTTCGTGACGGCTCATGCTCAGTACAATAATTCAGATTTGAGGCGGAGGTACTTCCGCAGTGCAAAATAAGTAGAAATCCATGAAATAAGGATACCCAGAACGGTAATGCCTCCAAATAGCATCAGCATCATCGGGGTATCATGAACTTCTGTAAGATCGGGGAACCAGGTAATAAGGTAATTCATGCCCAACAGGAGGAGTCCCAGGGAGATAAGTGACGAAAGGATGCCCTGAACAAAGGCCCTGAATAAAAAGGGACGACGGATGAAACTCTCTGTTGCACCAACCAGCTGCATCGACCGGATGAGCAGTCGTTTGGCATAAATAGCGAGCCGAATCGTGTTATTAATCAAAGCAATGGCCACAACAAGTAATAATCCTGCCAGTGCTAAAATGATCCAGGCGGCATATTTAGTGCTGTTGTTAATGGTGAGAAACATGGAACGGTCGTACCAGACTTCTTCAATTAATGTGGTTTTGTATTTGGCAAGCAGGGCGTCTTCAATCTTTATCACACTGTCGCTTTGGGCCCATTCTTCATTGATGTAAACCTCAATGGAAGGTAAAATCGCATTGTAATTATCTACAGGAGCAGTAAGCGAATCATCGTGCAGAATGCTTTCGGTAATGGATAGTGCTTCTTCTTTACTTACAAAACGAGCCGATTTCACCCAGTCTTCAGAGGCAAGTGTTTTTTCGAGCTGACGCATATCGGCATCACGTACATTTTCCTTGAAGAATACGTCCATACGAATACTTTCCTTGGCCAGACGTGTTACTTTGCGGGAGATCATTACTCCCCAGCCAACAAGCCCAAGCATAAAAAGCACCAGCGAAATTCCGATCACCGTTGAGATGTACGATGCTCGTGTGCTACGGCGGGCGAGGCGATTGCTTTCCTGACTCATGCAGCGAAAATAGAGATTAGTAGGATTGATGAGCTGTTAAAAATCCTGAAAGACCAATAGCGCGATGTTAATAACGTAAAAAAGCCACTCCAATTGGAGTGGCTTTGGTTCATTAAATAAATATTGATCAGTGTTGAACTACCAGACGAATGGTTTGCTGCGTATCATTAGCTGTAAGGCGAACCAGATAAACTCCGTTGGCACAATCAGCTGTTTGGAACGAATCACCATTGCGAAGCTGTTGCGTGCGTATAATCCTTCCGGAAATATCGATCAACTCCGCCTGAACAGGGTTGTTGTCCTTGGTCCGGATACTAAAACGATCGCCTGCCGGATTCGGATAGAGGAGAATGGACTCTGTTCCATGTTCCGTTACGGATGAGAAATCTGCATATGTGTTAATCGTGGTATTGGTAATAACAGGTTCGTTAAAATCGAAATAGATGTTAGCGGTGTTTTCGATGGATTGTCCGATTTGTGGCGTGTTCATGGTGTTAATGGTAAACTGTACATGACCATGACTGTTGGGTTCGTCGCTGGTGCTATCGGGTAGCATGATGTTGGCAAAATGCCAGCGTATGATGTTCCCGGGAAGAATGTCGATTGAATAATCATGACTCGCATTGAGCATTACAATGGAAGTTGGATCAAGCAAGGAAGAGAGCGTATCGGTTATGAAAATATTCACTGCAGGACCATTCCCCGTATTCTGAAAACGGATGAGGTACGTGAACTTGTCTTCGCTCACTTCAATGTCGCCATTGCTTCCAATTCCTGAAGGCGATACCGATTTGTCGTTTGGATCATAAGAACCTGTTACAACGCGTGTGTAGCAAAATGTATTGCAACCCGGATTGATGTCTGTTCCATTGGTGACAGTAGCGTTGGCGCAAGCGATAGTTACACTGCCAAGTGTTGTTCCAATAGGAGTGAAAAAGTTCACGTAAACAACAAAAGTAGCTCCCGGATTCAGATTGGAATAAGAGAAGCAAATCGTATCTCCATTGGTACTATTGGGAGTAATTGAACTGTTGAGGTAATTAATTGCAGCAGGTAAGGGCAGGCAAACATCTCCGCTCGAAGTGAGTGAGCCGTAGTTGGTAACAGTTACTGCATAATACCCGTTAAATCCGGGTACCATTGCGGAGGACCAAACGTTTACACAAACATCGTGTACAGGAGGAATCTGGTAATAAAAATTATTATTTCCTGCTGTAGCGCCATTGGGAACAGCTACATTTATTGAACTACCGCAAGCTGCAGAGAGATTTGTTGTATTTGATGGTTGTAAAGTATAGTTTCCGGTTGGCGCCCAAATCGAATACTGCCCGGAAGAATTCGTGTATCCAAAATACGATTGTGTTCCGTTTGTAAGTGTAATAAGATAATTTGCCAAGGGAAATTCTCCGGAATCAAAAACACAATTTCCGTTAGCATCGTTAATGAGTGTACCTGTGACCCATCCATATCCTGTCAATGTTGTAACCTGAAAAGCATAAGTCGCACAAAATCCGTTTACATCTGTAATTGTAACCGAGTAAACGCCTCCTGTAAGAGAGTAAATGTCTTCTCCGGTTGCTCCGTTCGACCATAAAAAAGTGAAAGGACCATTTCCTCCCGTAAGGGTTAGATCAAGAATTCCGTTTTGCATGCCAATACCGGATTCGGGAGACATCATTTCGCTGACAGAAAGTCCGGGAACACCATTGTTGGGAACGATCACGGTATATACAGCCATACATCCTGCATCGTCAAATGCAGTTACAGTATGAGGGCCGGGACAAACATTGGTGAATAAAGTTCCACTTTGTTGCGGACCGCCGTCAAGACTGAATTCGTAGGGAGCAGTTCCATTTGCGGCGATAGCAAAAACCTGTCCGGTACAAGGGTTACAGCTACTTCCTGTTGCGTTGGCGGTAACTACTAATGATCCGGAACCGCTAACAGTAACGTTTTGAGTTGCGGTGCAACCATTGGCATCTGTTGCAGTAACAATATAGGTTCCTGCAGCAAGGCCTGTTGCAGTTGCTGTGGTTTGAACTGGCATTGTGTTCCAGGAGTAAACAAATGTTGGTGTACCACCGATGGCAGTTGCTGTAGCAGTACCGTCCGGGCTGCTGCATGATGAAGGGGTTGAACTTGTATTGATTGAAATCGCTGTTGGTTGATTCATCACAACGGTAAATGGCATTGCCTGACATCCATTGGCATCAACAACCTGAAGAATATAAGCTCCGGCCTGAACCCCCGGATTGATTGGAGTTGTGACACCATTCGACCACATAAACATATAGGGTGGAGTACCTCCAGATGCTGCAGATTGTATAACACCAGTGCTAGCGCCAAAACAGGAGATGCCCTGGGTGATAAAGGCAGTACTCACCAACATAGGCGGTTGAGAAATAGAAAAGTTTGTTGTGTCAAAACATGAATTAGTAATGTCCTGAACAACAACTTTAAAATTCCCGGCGCAAAGGCCTGTTACCTGATTGGCATTCGAAGTACCCACGGCATTATTACTTAGGTCCAAATAGAAGTAGTTGTAGTTGCCACTCCCACCAGTCACAAATACTTGTGCGGCGCCATTGCATTGTCCGAAACAAGAAGCAGGAATGGAGTTGATATTGGTGGTCATACCGGAACAAGCGGCATAAGATTGCTGGGCAGCAAATAACATTGCCGCCAATAGTAGAAGGCGTTTCATGGTTTGGAGGGTTTTGAAGGTTAGACGCAGCCCTTAAATGAAGGTTGCCTGAGCCTTTTTTCCTAATTTCGTCGTTTCAATTGAAAACTATGGAATACAACCCAAGAGAGATCGAACAAAAATGGCAGCAGTATTGGGCTACGAATAAAACATTTACCGCATCCAATAATTCAGAACTTCCGAAATATTATGTTTTGGATATGTTTCCATATCCTTCAGGAGCTGGTTTGCATGTAGGTCACCCGCTTGGTTACATAGCTTCCGATATCATTGCACGATACAAACGACTTCAGGGCTTCAATGTTCTTCATCCGATGGGATACGATTCGTTTGGATTGCCTGCAGAACAATATGCAATTCAAACAGGACAACATCCTGCACTTACTACCGAACAGAATATTGCACGTTACCGCCAGCAATTGGATAGAATAGGATTTTCGTTCGATTGGGACCGCGAAGTGCGAACATCTGATCCTGCTTATTACAGATGGACACAATGGATCTTTATCCGGTTGTTTGATTCATGGTACAACCGACAGAACGATAAGGCCGAACCGATTTCACAATTGGTTTCAATTTTTGAGCAACACGGTTTTCAGGGTGCAGAAGCGCAAGTACTCACTGGTGGTATCGAACGCGATGTTCAGGCCTTTTCTGCAGATGAGTGGAAAACGTTTGACGAGAAAAAAAAGATGGAGGTTCTTATGAATTTTCGCCTTGCTTACCTCGACGACAGTTGGGTGAACTGGTGTCCCGCTTTGGGTACAGTGCTTGCTAACGATGAAGTAAAAGACGGCGTTTCCGAAAGGGGAGGACATCCTGTAGAACGAAAGTTGATGAAGCAATGGAGTTTACGCATTACGGCCTATTCGGAGCGGTTGTTGCGCGATCTTGATACCATCGACTGGAGCGATTCGATTAAAGAAGCACAACGCAACTGGATTGGAAAATCAGAGGGAGCAAGCATTCGTTTTGATCTTGTTGGTCATGCTGAAACGATAGAAGTATTTACTACGCGTCCGGATACTATTTTCGGTGTCTCGTTTGTGGTACTTGCGCCTGAACACGAACTGGTTTCTAAAATCACAACTTCACAACATAAGGCAGTTGTAGAGAATTATATTACCTATGCAAAAAACAGAAGTGAGCGTGAGCGTCAGGCAGAGGTAAAGAATGTAAGTGGTGCTTTTACCGGAGCTTATGTGAAACATCCATTTACAGGCAAACTTGTTCCGGTTTGGATTGCTGACTATGTACTTGCAGGTTACGGAACAGGTGCTGTTATGGCAGTTCCATGTGGCGATCAGCGTGATTTCGTGTTTGCAAAACATTTTGACCTTCCTATTCCTGCAATTATGGAGGGAGTAGATATTTCAGAAAAGGCAGATCCTACCAAAGAGGCCAAACTCATCAATTCCGATTTTTTGAATGGACTTACCGGATATGAAGCTATTCGCGTATGCATTGCAAAAATTGAAGCGTCCGGATTCGGAAAAGGAAAAGTAAATTACCGTTTGCGCGATGCGATTTTTGGAAGACAAAGGTATTGGGGAGAACCCATTCCGGTTTATTACAAAGATGGAATTCCGTATTGTGTTGAAGAAAACGATCTGCCCGTAACACTACCGGAGGTCGATAAATTTTTACCTACTGAAACAGGTGAGCCACCGTTAGCGCGCGCTGCAAACTGGAAACACCAGGGGAAATACGAATACGAAACCACCACCATGCCGGGTTGGGCGGGTAGTTCATGGTATTTTCTCCGGTATATGGATCCCAAAAATCAATCTGCATTTGCGTCGCGTGAGGCAATGGCTTATTGGAATCAGGTTGATCTTTATATTGGAGGAGCAGAACACGCGACCGGACACTTACTTTATTTTCGTTTCTGGACAAAATTCCTGATGGATTTTGGTTTTATTGAATTTGCAGAACCGGCAAAAAAACTGATCAATCAGGGAATGATTCAGGGCGTTTCTAAAATTGTTTACCGGATCAATGGTTCCAATAAAATTGTTTCAAGAAATCTTCGCGATAAATACGAAACATCTCCAATACATGTCGACCTGAAGCTTGCAGACGGAGATGTGATCAATGTGGAAGAATTAAAAAAATGGAGAGATGATTTTGCATCAGCAGAATTTATTCTTGAAGAAGGTCAGCTGCTATGCACCAGTGAAGTGGGAAAAATGTCGAAGCGTTGGCACAATGTTGTAAATCCCGATGATCTCTGCGATTCGGTAGGTGCAGATACCTTGCGCTTGTATGAGATGTTTCTTGGTCCGCTCGAACAACACAAGCCCTGGGATACTAAAGGAATCGAAGGGACTTCCCGCTTTTTGAAAAAGTTATGGCGTTTATTCCATAATGAAAATGGATTTGCTGTGAGCGATGAAACTGCAAGTCCGGAGGAATTAAAAGCGCTGCACAAGGCTATTAAAAAAGTGGTGGAAGATATCGACAGATATTCTTTCAATACTGTAGTTTCTACATTGATGATTTGTGTAAATGAACTAAGCGATTTGAAATGCAATAAACGGTCTGTATTAAGTGAGCTGGTTGTTTTGGTTTCGCCTTATGCACCCCATATTGCGGAAGAGCTATGGAGCAAATTGGGTAATAGAAACAGCGTAAGTTTTGCAAAATTGCCGGAGTTTAATCCTGCATTTCTGGTTGAAGACAGTATTACCTATCCCATTCAGTTCAATGGGAAACTGCGTTTTAATCTTGACCTGCCATCAGCATTAACTCCTGCAGAAATTGAAAAGGAAGTGTTGGCCAACGAACAAACACAAAAATATCTTGAAGGCAAACTGCCTAAAAAGATAATTGTTGTGCCCAAACGAATTGTGAATCTGGTAGTTTAAAAATGACATACATGAAGCATTTAATAGTAGTGATTTTTGTTTTCCTGTTCGGGAGTGCAATTTCTCAAAGGGTTGTGTATTTGGAATATGTTCCTGAATCGGCGCCCGGTGCTGGCGATAATAAACTCATTGCGCATAATTCCGGATTAACACAGCCTGTTCAGTTCAATTGGTATCTTGGTGGTTACGGTCCGAGAGGGAATACGTCCATCATTGAGAATATAACACCGGGTTCGTATTCTGTAACTGTAATTGATTCTGCTTGTTTTACATTCTACGCAACAATGTATTTTACCAGTAATGCAGGATCAGTTCGAATGGTTGAAAATGTTGAAGCAGTACTGCCTACTCCTGGTAATAGCGATGGGAGTATTCGTTTTACCAGGCGCAATTATCAGGTAACGGATGAAATGGCATTCGGACCTACCGGTGGTTCGCAATTGACTACTACTGATACAGCATTTTTTAATTTGCCGGAAGATCAATACACATTTAATATTACACCGGCAGGCTCTCCATTCTACGGCGTGCGCAATGTTGTAAATCTGCAGAATCAACCACTCAATTCGCCATGTTACCATTTTGATAAAACACTCGTCGTTCAACCTCCAAGTAATTTTTGTATTGGGCAAATCAACGTCACAGGAAGTAACAGTCCCGAAACAAACTTCGAGTATTTTATTAATGTTCACGATTTCTCCATGGGTAGTGCCATACAGATGAATTCTAATTCTGCATTTGGTGCTGCTTATGGTTTATGTACAGGATTTTATTCGATTGAAACCAGGAATTGGAACAACAAAATGCAATACACCGATTATTTATTCCTTCAGCCTTCATCGTCTACTCCTTATGTTTGGAACAATCCTGATTCCATTTTGCCTGGAACAGATACAGTAGTTTTATTCCCAACGATGAATTGTGGAATAGTACAAGGTCCGCCAATCGATACGATGTTTATTTCCTCCATCGTTTCATTGGGGTCGGGGCAGTTTCAGTTTTCTGTTGCTGTTGTTCAGGCAGGAGACACTTCATTTATTCCTGCGGAAACACAGGTTGATACCACTCAGAATTTTTTCGTAGATCTCTCCATGTTTTGTGTCGATACTTCCCGAACTGTTACCGTTTTTGAACGCTACATGGTGTATTGGGGAGAAAGGATTATGTTATCTGTTCCGTCATTCACCAATTCATCTTCGGTAAGACTTTTTCCCAACCCAAGCCGGGAAAATGTAATGCTTGAATTCGATCTTTCTTCCAACCAATCCCTTCATTTTAGAATTGTAGATGTAAGTGGAAGGGAAATATATTTCGATCAGCAGAGTTATTCGCAGGGGAGAGGAATAAAAACAATTCAAATCTCCGATTGGGAATCGGGTGTTTATTTTGTTTCCGTCTATGACCACAATTCCTCTGTTCCGCTAGTAAGTGGATTGAAATTATTCAAGTATTGATTCAGGGAAAATTGCGTTCAAAATGGATTTTGAAGCTTAGCGTTTTTAATTTCATTATCCCCGCTCAACCCAATCTCCATGCTCTCGAATCAGGTCAATGAGGGCGTCGACAGCTTCATCTGAGGCGATGTTTTTACGTACGACTTCTTTCCCTTTGTACAGTGAAATTTTTCCAACACCTGTGCCTACATATCCATAATCAGCATCAGCCATTTCGCCCGGGCCATTAACGATGCATCCCATAATGCCGATTTTAACGCCTTTAAGGTGATCGGTAACTGCTCTGATCTTTTGGGTGGTTTCCTGAAGATCGAATAATGTTCTTCCACACGAAGGACATGAAATATATTCGGTTTTCGATATGCGTGTACGAGTAGCCTGCAGAGTACCGAAAACTGTTCGGTTGATAAGTTGCGGATTAGCGCATTCAACTGTTTTTACCCAAATACCATCACCAAAACCATCAAGCAATAAAGCTCCAACATCTGTTGCGCAATACAACTGGAAGCGCTCATCGTCAAGTTTTATATAATTGCGTTTGATGATACACGGCACATTGCAATTGCTTAACAGTAATTGAAAAAACATGCTTCGCAATTCAGGCATCGCATGTTCATTAAAGGTGTCGAGAATGAGCACACAATCGGTGCGATTGGAAATCTTACTGATGAATTCAACAGTAAGTGTTGCCAAATCTGCTGCAACAAAATTCAACTCAGGGTGTTTTTTTTCCGATTCAAAAAATTCATTGCCGCAAAAGAGCGGGTAAGTTCTTTCTCTTTCACTGCTGTTTTTCCAGGAACTTGAATTTAAAATAACGCCTAATGTGCCCGGAATTTCAAAATCAATAGAAGTATCGCCTGCGTATACATAATCGCATGCCTGGTCACTGAGGTTCCATTTATCGAGTTGTGCAGAATAGTTATACCCATACGGATACAAACTCGCAGGATTGATCTTTTCTCTTCCGGAAAGATCGGCAATAACCCGGGGAACATTTCTTGCACCAATGTTTATGACTTCATGGGTTGAACGACGCGTGTATTCGAAGGGATTGAATTTACCCTTTAAATCATCTACCGAAAAGTGGTGGGGAATGGTAGTGTGTCCACTGCGATTTTCGTATCGTTGTGCAAGTAGTCGGGCTACCGGCATTTCAAATTCAGGATCTTCAGTTAGAGAAACACGAATGGTATCACCAAGCCCGTCTTCGAGCAGCGTTCCGATTCCTACAGCAGATTTTATACGCCCATCTTCTCCGTCGCCTGCTTCGGTTACACCAAGGTGCAGCGGATAGTTCATGTTCTCCTTTTTCATTTTTGCCACCAGCAACCGATAGGCTTGCACCATTACCTGGGCGTTCGACGCTTTCATGGAGATAACGATGTCGTGGTAATCGTTCTCTCGACAAATGCGCAGAAATTCCATTGCTGATTCAACCATTCCAAGTGGTGTGTCGCCATACCTGCTCAGGATCCTGTCGCTCAAAGAACCGTGATTGGTTCCAATGCGCATCGCTGTGCCGTTTTGCTTGCAGATATTTACCAGTGGTGTGAACTTTTCTTTTATCCTTGCCAATTCCGCCTCGTAGGCAGCATCGGTGTATTCGATCTCTTCGAATTTTTTCTTGTCGGCGTAATTACCGGGATTCACCCTCACTTTTTCTACAATTCTTGCGGCGACTTCTGCTGCATTGGGAGTAAAATGAATATCTGCCACCAGCGGTGTATTGTAACCGCGCTTATGCAGTTGTTCTTTGATCTGTGAAAGATTTTCGGCCTCTTTTTTACTTGGTGCGGTTATCCTGACAAGCTCACATCCGGCTTCAATCATACGAATCGATTGCTCCACGGTTCCCTGCGTGTCCATGGTGTCGGTGGTGGTCATGGATTGAATACGGATGGGATTGTTTCCTCCAAAGCCGGTAGTACCAATTTTCACCTCACGCGTTGGGAAGCGATGGTAGGAAAATAGGTCGTCGCAGTATGCGAATCCTGCGTAATCGAATAGGTCGTGTTGCATGGCCGGAAAGAAGGAGACAAATATAGGCACAACAGGGAAACAGCAATTTTGTTCAATTCGACGGAAATCGTATTTTTAGCAAAACAATGCGAATGAGACCTTTACTTGCCACCCTCTTGTTTTTAACAAGTTTCGCCACCTTACATGCCCAGGAGGAAGTGTTTGATGTGGTTGAACAAAAAGCCCAGTTTCCGGGTGGTAACCACGCCTTATTGGGCTTCCTGAATCAGAATTTGCAATATCCTGAAGGAGCAAAAGCAGATGAGGCAGAGGGTAAGGTTTATGTTCAGTTTGTAGTATCCAGCAATGGAAAGATCGATCCTCAATCAATAAAGGTCTACAAAAGCGTTCACCCTTTATTGGACAAGGAAGCTATTCGTCTGGTTTCCATCATGCCTGCATGGAAACCTGCTAAAAACAACGGAGTCCCGGTTGCTTCACGTTATATGCTTCCTATCACGTTTAAATTGCTTTAAATCTCCTGGACTATTTGCTCCGATTTATTTCTCCACAGCTTCTACTCCCGGAAGACTTCCGCTTTCGATGTATTCCAGTAAGGCGCCGCCGCCTGTAGATACATAACTTACTTTTTCTCCCAAATGGTATTTGTTAATGGCGGCAACGGAATCTCCTCCACCAATAAGTGAATAAGCTCCTTTTTCAGTGGCATCAACAATTGCTTCTGCAACCGATTTGGTGCCGTTTTCAAATTTGCTCATCTCAAAAACACCCATCGGACCATTCCATAAAATAGTTTTTGATGCGGCGATCACTTCTGCGTAATTTTTTTCGGTCTTCCCGGAAATATCCAGTCCCATCCAACCCGCAGGAATTTTATCGATGTCACAAATCTGCGTATTCGCCTCATTGGAGAAATTATCTGCACATACGGCATCTACCGGGATATGAATTTTCACGCCTTTAGCTGCAGCATCGGCAAGAATTTGTTTTGCAGTATCCAGACGATCATTTTCCACCAGCGAGTTTCCAACGTTTCCGCCTTGCGCTTTTACAAATGTAAATGCCATTCCCCCGCCAATAATAATGTGATCAGCCTTATTGATGAGCTGTTCAAGAATCATGATTTTATCGGAAACTTTTGCTCCTCCCATTACTGCGGTGAACGGACGCATAGTGTTGTTAAGGACTTTATTTATTGAAGAAAGTTCTCCTGCCATTACATAGCCAAACATTTTTGCTTCCGGAAAAAATTGAGCGATGATCGCTGTAGAAGAATGCGCGCGGTGAGCAGTGCCAAAAGCATCGTTTACGTATACGTCTCCATGCTTTGCCAGTTTTTGTGCGAACGCAACATCCCCTTTTTCTTCTTCTTTGTAAAAGCGCAAATTTTCAAGGAGGATTACTTCGCCTGGCTTAAGTTGTGAGGTAAGATAATTTGCTTCTTCACCAATACAATCGCCGGCAAACTTCACTTCTACAGAAAGTTTTTTGCTTAGATCGTCAACAATATGTTTAAGTGAAAATTTTTCTTCCGGACCATTTTTCGGCCTTCCCAGATGCGACATCAGCACAACAGCACCCCCGTCTTTCAGGATTTTTTTCAAGGTAGGAATGGCAGCTTTAATGCGAGTATCGTCGGTGATGTGAAAATGAGCATCAAGCGGCACATTGAAATCCACGCGGATCAATGCGCGTTTTCCGGCAAAATTAAATTGGTCAACAGTCTTCATTCGATTCGGATTGAGGCCCCAAAAATAAAGGAAATATTTGCCCGACGAAGATGGAATTGTCAACAAAAGGTATGCGTTTGCAACGTGTTAAAATAGCTATCTTTAACCCGTGAAATTTTCAGCAATAATAGGTCAGAATGCCACCAAAGAACGCTTTCTCCGTTCCGCCCGCGATGGCAGGGTTAGTCATGCTCAGCTGATTGCAGGTCCTGAAGGCTCAGGTACACTTCCTTTGGCGCTGGCTTATGCGCAATATTTACTTTGTTCCAATAAGCAGGAAAACGACTCCTGTGGTACATGCTCGTCTTGTATCCGTGTTTCAAAACTTGAACATCCCGATCTTCATCTTTCTTTTCCCATTGTAAAAGAAGGCACGAAAGTGGAGAAATCCGATGATCGTATTGCAGAGTTTCGAAAGGTTTTTCTCGAACAGCCCTATATGCCGCTTCGGCATTTTTTATCGGAACTCGAAGAAGAAAGTAAACGTCCGCTGATCGGGACAGAAGAAGCGGGAGCCATTATTCATAAACTGAACTATAAATCCTATGAGGGGGAATACAAAATTCTTGTCATGTGGATGGCTGAGTTCATGAATGAAGTGGCTGCAAATAATTTGCTGAAAATAATCGAAGAACCTCCGGATAACACAGTTTTCCTTCTTATTGCGGAAAGCACGGAAAGCATTCTTCCTACAATTTTGTCGCGTACGCAACTCATCAAAGTCCCTGCGTTAACCGACGATGAAATGATGTGGGTATTAACCGAGGGGCACTCTATTCCGGAAGAGGAAGCGTACAATATTACCATGCTTGCCGAAGGGAATTATTGGGCAGGGCTTTCCATGGTTCTTGATCTTGAAGATTCAGGGTTCAGCATGCAAACATTCCGTGCATGGATGCTTTTGTGCCACAAAAAGGATATCGCGGGATTGATTTCCTGGAGTGATGAAATGGCTTCGCTCACAAGGGAACAGCACAAAAACTTTGTGCGCTATGCCTTGCATATTTTCAGGCAATGTATCATTGGTGCATACACCAATAATGAGCTATTGCGCGCAAGGGAAGATGAACGGGATTTTATTTCGAAATTCTCTCAGTTTGTGCACGGATACAACATCGTTGCGCTTATGGAAGAATTTAACAAATCGCATTATTATCTCGAGAGAAACGCCAATCCCAAACTGGTTTTCATCAACCTTTCGTTTAAGGTTACTGCCCTGATGTTCCCAAAGAAATAAGCCTTTTTTTGCGCATAATAGGCGATTGCCTTCGTCTGCTATTTTTCGAATGGAATATGCCGCTTTTTCGTACATTTGGACTTTCAACAAAAAACCACCAAAACAATGGGATGTGAGAGTTGCTCAAGCAAGGATGGAAGTCCTTCCGGATGCCGGAACAACGGTCTTTGCAGTACTGGTGGGTGTAACAAGCTGGAAGTTTTCGACTGGTTGGCCAATATGGAATTGCCTGCAGGGCATAAGCCATTCGACCTTGTAGAAATCCGGTTTAAGAATGGTCGCAAGCATTTTTTTAAGAATACACAACACCTTCCGCTCCATACCGGTGATGCAGTTGCCGTTGAGGCAAGCCCCGGTTACGATGTGGGAGTTGTCACCCTTACCGGTGAATTGGTAAAAATGCAAATGCAGCGCCGAAACGTTTCACCCGAGTCCAGCGAACTGCGTAAGATCATGCGCAAAGCCAATGAGGCTGATATCGAAAAATGGAAAGAAGCTCGTTCGCTCGAATACGAAACCATGCACAAGGCCCGCAAAATGGCAATTGATCTTGGTCTCGAAATGAAAATCAGCGATGTTGAGTATCAGGGCGATCGAACAAAAGCTACGTTTTACTATACCGCAGAAGGTCGCGTCGATTTTCGTGAGCTGATCAAGGTGATGGCTGAACAATTCAAAGTGCGTATCGAAATGCGCCAGATCGGCGCACGTCAGGAAGCGTCACGCCTCGGTGGAATAGGCTCATGCGGTCGTGAATTGTGCTGCTCAACCTGGCTTACCGATTTCAGAACAGTGTCCACCAGCGCTGCCCGTTACCAACAACTTTCACTGAATCCGCAAAAACTTGCCGGACAATGCGGGAAGCTGAAGTGCTGCCTCAATTACGAGTTGGATATGTACCTGGAAGCTTACAAGGAGTTTCCGGATAACAGTATCCGCCTTCAGCTGAAAAACGGGTATGCCGCCCACGTAAAAACAGATATTTTTAAACGCATGATGTGGTACGCCGCCCCGGGTGAGTTTGGTATTACCAATATCGTAGGATTAAAAATAGATCGCGTCAAAGAAATTATTGCCCTGAATAAAAATGGTCAGCAGGTTGATGATCTGAAAGGCTTTGTTGAAGTGGTTGAAGTTGTAAAAGAACCCGATTTCGACAATGTTGTGGGTCAGGATTCACTTACCCGATTTGATGAAAAACGGAATAAGAAAAAAGGACGTCACAAAGACCGCCGTAAAGACGGAAAAGGTGGCGTGCAACAACAAAATACACAAGGTCAGAACCAAGGGAAACCTCAAGGTCAAAACCGTCCGCAGCAACAAGGGCAACAACACCAGCGTTCGCAACACCCGCATAATCGTCCGCAACAAAAACAACAGGGAGAGCAGGGGCAGCAAAATCAGCAAGGAGGACAGCCCAAGCAAAATCAGCAAGGACAAGGTGGTCAGGGTCAGCGTCGCGATAACAAAAACCGGAATCGCGGACCGCGTCGCGATAATCGTCCCCCTAAAAATGATCAGCCCACTACCTGATGATGAGAATTCGCTTTTTTGTTCCGCTTCTTTTTGTGCTGACACTTGCATCGTGTGGCGACAAACCTTTTTTCCAGCAGAATACAGCTATTGAAGACCAAAGCTGGAACTGGAATGAACCGGTGAGTTATGAAGTGCAGGTCGATGATACGGTAAGCAGCTATAATTTCTACCTCGATTTGCGCGTGACAAAGAGTTACGAATACAGTAATATCTATGTGTTTTTTACAACGGTGTTCCCGGATGGAAAAACTGCACGCGATACCATTCAGGCTAATTTGCAGGATGAATTTGGAAACTGGTATGGAAAACCAACCGGATCATTAGTCGATAACCGGATTTTATTCGGACCTAAACGCGTATTTCCTGTTGCAGGGAAATATGGTTTTACAATTGAGCAGGCAATGCGGGAAAAAGACCTTACCGAAGTTGCTGATGTAGGATTACGGATTGAACGAAGCAAGAAGTAATGGCAAAAGAAAATTCAGAAAAGAAATCAGTTGACAGCGGTTTAGGGAAACGCGGTAAACGAATGGTTCTGGCCATATGGTGGATGATTGCTTTGGGGCCAATCGTGTCGGTGTGGTTGGTTATGTTTTTTGTTTCAATGGGAAATCTTCCATCATTCGATGAATTGGAAAACCCAAGCAGCAACGAAGCAACCATGATCATTTCCGGCGATGGTCAAATTCTTGGGAAATATTTCAAAGAAAACCGTACCAATGTAAAATACAATCAGATTTCCCGCTTTGTTATCGATTGTCTGGTTGCTACAGAAGATGAAAGGTATTACGATCATTCAGGAATAGATTTTAAAGCACTGCCACGCGTGTTTTCAGGTGCAATTACCGGGAACACCAACAGAGGGGGAGGAAGTACGATTACCCAGCAGTTGGCAAAAATGCTTTTTCACGATAAAGCAAAAAGCACGCTCGAAAGGGTAAAACAGAAATTACAGGAGTGGGTAATTGCTGTGCGATTGGAACGGGCGTATACTAAGGAAGAGATCATTACGATGTATCTCAATAAATTTGATTTTGTAAACAACGCGGTAGGAATTCATTCTGCAGCCAGAGTATATTTCAATACCACTCCTGATTCGCTGAAAATTCATGAAGCGGCCTTGTTGGTGGGAATGTGCCAAAACCCGGCAATGTATAATCCCAAACGTTTTCCTGAGCGTGCAATGAAGCGTCGGGAAATTGTGTTGTATCAGCTTATGCGTAGTTCCGAAAATCCATTGGTAAAAACAAAAATTACCCGTGAACAGTACGACTCACTTCGGGTATTGCCTATAGAACTTGATTTTCAATCGACCGATCACGTAGAAGGTCCTGCACCTTATTTCCGTGAAGAATTGCGTAAGGAGCTGACTGCGCTTTTTGAGAAAAAAGATGAAAACGGGAATTTTGTTTACCATAAGAAAGATGGTTCTCCCTATAATATTTACAACGACGGATTACGAATCTACACTACACTCGATTCGCGCATGCAACGGTATGCTGAATGGGCTGTTGCTGAACATCTGGGTAAGGAGTTGCAGATCGATTTTGACAAGGACAATAAGCGCTGGAAGAATCCACCTTTTTCCAATGATATTACAAAAGAAAAAGGAGACTCCCTGATATTGGCATCTGTTCATCGCTCTAAACGATACAGAATTTTGTCCGGTAAGTTGTGCGGAAATTGCGAGCGTACTAAAGACATGGCCAAAAAAGGCGATTTTCATATTTGTGGATTTTGCGGTGATTCACTTGCGTATCGGACAGAAAACGAGATCGACAAAATTTTTAATACACCAACGAAAATGCGGGTGTTTACCTGGAGAAAACCAGGAAATGAATTCGATACACTGATGAGTCCGCGCGATTCAATTATCTATTACAAACGGTTTTTACAAGTGGGAATGGTGTCGATGGATCCGCATACCGGATTTATTAAAGCATGGGTTGGCGGACCAAATTTCAAACATTTCCAATTCGATCACGTGCAGGTTGGTAAACGACAGGTTGGTTCAACATTCAAGCCATTTGTTTATGCAGCAGCATTCCGCGATCGTGTGTTAAGTCCATGTTCTACTGCTCCTGATATTGAACATTGTATCGAAGTTCCATTGAATGCAAGAACAAACAAATTGTGGTGTCCGCGTAATGCAGGAGTAAAATATACCGGCGAGCAAATCCCCTTATTCTGGGCGCTTGCAGCATCAATGAATAACATCACGGCGTTTATCATGCAAAAGGAAAAACCTGCTTTGGTAATCAAACTGGTTGAGGATCTTGGAATACCAAAAGGGTATCTCGATCCTGTTCCTGCAATTTGTTTGGGCGTATGCGATCTTTCCGTATTACAAATTGTTGCTGCGCAGAGTGCATTTGCAAATAAGGGAGTTTACATCAAACCCATGATGTACACCCGAATTGAAGATCGTCAGGGAAATGTTATTCTCGATGTTCAACCCGAAACCAATGAGGCGATGGATGAGCATACGGCTTATGCAATGCTCGAGATCATGAAAGGAGCAACAAGTGGTGCAATAAATCCGTTTACAGGAAAGGTTGCCGGAACAGCTTTGCGTATGCGTAGCGGAAAACCTTATGGCGGAATTAAAACAGCAGTAGCAGGTAAAACGGGAACAACTCAGAACAATTCCGATGGTTGGTTTATTGGTTTGACACCTGATCTTGTTACCGGAGTTTGGGTGGGTTGCGAAGATCGTTCAGTTCGTTTTTCCAGAACCGATCTTGGTCAGGGCGCGAATACTGCAATGCCGGTTTGGGGTTATTATATGAAAAAGGTGTATGCAGATAAGCAGTTAAAAATTTCTACATCCGATTTCGAACGACCTGATGATTTCCCTGAGCAGTTTTTGAATTGTCGCGAAGGAAAAGGGATGGCTAGCATCTGGAATGAAATTAATTTTCTTGAAGTGGAAACAGATCAATACGAACCTGAAAGTAATGGAGGTTCCATTGAAGACGATAATAAAGAATTCGAATAACATGAATAAAAAAGTTGCAGATGCGCACGAGGCTATTCGCGATATTGAGGACAATATGGTTCTTGCTCTTGGAGGATTTGGTTTATGCGGAATTCCGGAGAATTGCATTGCAGCTCTCGTTGAAAAGGGCGTGAAAGGATTAACCTGTATTTCCAATAATGCAGGAGTGGATGATTTTGGAATCGGACTCATGTTGCAGCAAAAGCAAGTGCGCAAAATGATTTCCTCCTATGTGGGAGAAAACGCAGAATTCGAACGTCAGCTATTGAGTGGTGAGCTGGAGGTGGATTTAATTCCGCAAGGAACATTGGCAACACGATTGATGGCTGCAGGTTATGGAATGCCTGTAATATTTACTCCTGCCGGTGTAGGTACAGAAGTAGCACAGGGAAAGGAAGTACGCAATTTCAATGGTAAAGATTATTTGATGGAGTATGCTTTCGATCCTGCTTTTTCTATTGTGAAAGCATGGAAAGGTGATACACACGGTAATCTTGTTTTTCGTGCAACATCACGCAATTTTAATCCACTGGTTGCAATGGCAGGAAAAATTACCATCGCCGAAGTAGAAGAACTTGTTCCTGCAGGCGAATTGAATCCCGATCATATTCACTTACCCGGTATTTACGTACATCGAATTTTTCAGGGTAGCAGTTATGAGAAACGAATTGAGCAACGTACTTTCCGCAAAAAGTCGTAATACAAACACTTTACAAAAATGGCACTCGATAAGAATCAAATAGCACAACGTATTGCCCGCGAAGTCCGCGATGGTATGTACGTGAACCTGGGAATCGGAATCCCTACTTTGGTTGCAAATTATATTCCGGATGGAGTAAATGTTGTTTTGCAATCAGAGAACGGATTGTTGGGGATTGGTCCTTTTCCATTCGAAGGCGAAGAAGATCCTGATCTGATCAATGCAGGTAAACAAACCATTACAACTGTTCCGGGATCTGCCTTTTTTGATTCAGCGCTTAGTTTCGGAATGATCCGTGCAGGTAAAGTGGATCTCACCATTTTGGGTGCAATGGAAGTTGCCGATAATGGAGATATTGCAAACTGGAAGATACCCGGGAAAATGGTGAAGGGGATGGGTGGAGCAATGGATCTGGTTGCTTCTGCAAAAAACATCATCGTTGCAATGCAACACGTCAATCCTAAAGGAGAATCTAAATTATTACCGGCCTGTACACTCCCGATTACCGGCGTTCGCTGCGTAAAGAAAATTGTAACTGAACTTGCCGTACTGGAGGTAACTCCCAATGATGGTTTTCGATTGATTGAACGCGCTCCAGGTGTAAGTGTCGACGAAATCAAACAAAAAACAATAGGCCGTTTGATCGTGGAAGGCGATGTTCCGGAAATGAAGTTTTAAACGAATGAACCGGATTGTAACATTCCTTTTTCGAAATGAGTCGTTAGTTTTATTTTCGGTTTCCCTTCTTTTTGCGTCTTCTTTTTTTTTCCTGGGTCATTTTGTAACCATCGATGGCCCTGCCCATGTTTACAATGCGGAATTGATCGCAGGAAAACTGTTTGGAAATAATCCACTGGTTGATTCGTACTATTCCTGGAATAGTGATTTTGTTCCAAACTGGCTTGGACACTTCTTGCTTTTGGTATTTAAATTATTCTTCTCTGGTAGCACCGCAGAAAAATTACTGCTCAGTCTGTATTTATTTGGAATGGTTTTTTCATTGAGGTATTTGATCCAATCCTTCAATCCGGCGAATGGGTTGTTGGCATTGCTGTCAATTCCTTTTGTATTTAATACATTTCTCTATTACGGTTTTTATAATTTTTGTCTATCGCTCATTTTTGTTTTTTGGATCAGCGGATTTGTTGTTCGAAACATTGAAAAATGGACTTTAAAAAGGTATTTTCAATTAAGTATTCTTTTACTCTTGTCCTTTTTCGCTCATTTAAGTGGGTTTATAATAGTTGGAATATTCTTATTTGCATTTGTGTTGTTTCGGTTGCTACAAAAGTTATTTACACGTTCACCGTTTTTCTTGAATGAGGTTCGGAGTTCACTTTTTATAACTGTTGCGTGTTTGCCCGCCTTTTCATTGTTTCTCATTTATTGGTTAGGTCATCACAACGACGGCGAATTATCTTATAAAAGTGCCAGCGAGATTTTCGATTATTTCATTTCAGGAACACCTCTGATTGCGTATGGGCAATCTGAGGTGATTTGGACAGGAAAACTTGTTCTTTTACTTGCAGGTGGTGTGTTTGGTGTTTTGCTTTACCGTAGCATAAGACGTAAATTCTTTGATAAGAGTGACTTTTTATTGGTGATAGGGGTCGTTGTTATTGCGCTAAGTTTTTTGCTTCCCGACAGTGATTCAAGAGGTGGGTATATGACCTTGCGTCTGGTATTGATCAGCTTTATGTTTTTGGTTGCATGGCTGGGAACTCAAAAAATGCAGGGAATTCTCCAGCTAAGTTTGATTTCAGCTTTTTTGATCCTTTCAGTTTTACACATTCGGATGCGATTGGGTTCACAACGAGTGTTAAATGAAATCGCAAATGAAATGGGTCAGGCTTCAACATTTGTGAACGAAGGAAGTGTTATTCTTCCGGTGCACAGGCCTGCCGACTGGGATTGGCTTACGGCTCATATGAGCAATTATATATGCGCTGATAAATCGTGTGTTGTTTTGGAAAATTACGAGGCGCCACAGGATTATTTCCCGTTGAGGTATTCTGAAAATCTTCCTCAGAATGTAGTTTATTCTTACTCAAAAGAAACTTATTGTTCTGATGTTATTTCCAAATTGAATTCAGGAATTTTTTCTGTACAGTATCTTTTAGAATTTGGAACAGATCTTAATTTTGAATATCCATGTGAATCAGTTTTTAAAGAATATTCAGATAGTTTGTTTAAGCCAATTTATTCTGGAAAATTTGTTAAGCTTCATCAACTTAAATAATTGATATGCCTGCTAAGAGCAATGCACGGATTTTTAAGCAAAACCATCCCTACCATTATTGGTTTGAAATTTTGCTTTTATTCCTTGGGATTGCCTTGATGTCGGGAATTTTATTTGAGCATCGATGGTTCATGACATTCGATGGTCCTGCACATGTTGGGAATGCGAGAATCATGACAGCTTTGATAAGTGGAGATCCGGCTGGAATTGGCGGATATTATAAGTTTACAACCTTTCCTCAGCCAAACTGGACTGGCCATTTTGTGATGATGGTGTTTTCATTTTTTTTAAATGGTGCAGCTGCAGAAAAAGCGACTTTGTTCGTGATATTGATAGCAATGGTGTTTTCATTTCGCTACTTGCTGAGATCATTTGATAATTACAATAACGCCCATTCGCTATTGATTCTGCCGGTATGCTTTGGAATGTTTTTTTATTACGGATCGTATAATTTTTGCTTTTCAGTAGTTTTTTTATTGCTTTCTATCGGGTATTTGCAACGATCAATTTCACGGCTTGATCCCGGACGAATTTTTATGATTTTCATTTTATCGGGTTTGACCTATTTCTCACATTTATCTGCACTTCCCGTTCTTGCATTGATATCTGCTGGAATTATAGCATTCCATGCCCTGGAAGCAGGAAAGTATGCTATTGTGTTATCCTCTAAAATTTATTTTCGGAAACAAGTTCTGATTCTTATTCCTCATCTGCCATTTATAATTCTGGTTTACATTTACCAGCAAAAATTTGGTAGCGATAATTATCAGTATTTAAGCTTTTCTGAAATTCTTCAATTTATTATTGATGGGCAGTACTTAATAGGATTTGGGTTTTCAGAATTAGTTTATACCCGGTCGATTACCATAATGTTGTACAGTGTTACACTTTTGACCATTATCAGTAGAATATATCAGTGGAAAGGTGCAGTTAAGGATATTCGGCTTAAAGATGTTTTTTTTATCGCCTCTGTATTGGTTTTATTACTTGTTTTTATCCTCCCCGATAGCGATACAAAAGGCGGAATGGTTACGACACGATTACTGACTTTTCATGCTCTATTCCTTGCAATTTGGCTTTGTTTGGGAAATACTCCATCATGGGCACGGAATTTGTTTCCCATTGCAGTTTTGGCCATAACCTATTTTAAAGCGACTGAGCTATCAAGCCAATCTAAATACCAACGAGAACTTGCAGGAGAAATTGAAAGGGCAGCACAATTTATTGCTCCGGGCGACGTTGTTTTGCCGGTGAATAGGGGTGATAATTGGCTTACTGTAAATCATCCAATGCTCCTTGGGGCAGATAAACCTGTTGTAGTTTTGGAGAATTACGAAGTATGGCATGGCTATTTTCCGCTAAGTGATGCAAATCAATCTCCATTGGCTGCTTTTCCACCCCGGCATCGGGAATGGTTCTGTAATGAGCTTGCACCTGCCTTGTATTCAGGCAAGTTTGTTCCGGATCATATATTTATCCAGGAATCCAGCCATATTTTTCCCTGTGAAAGTGATTTGAATTTATTCATCGAAAAGAACTATGTTTTGAAATATTCTTCCCAAGTTTGTAGATTATATTCTTTAAGACCAAATGAGTAAGAAAAAAGTCGCAGTTATTGGTGCCGGTCCTGCAGGAATCACAGCAGCCTATGAACTTGCAAAAGCAGGAGTAGAAGTGCATGTTTACGAAGCTGGTCCAAGAGTAGGCGGACTTGCTCAAACAATAGAGTTGTGGGGACAAAAGGTTGATATTGGTCCGCATCGTTTTTTCAGTAACGATACAAGGGTGAATAAACTCTGGCTGGAAGTTGCCGGGAAGGATTATAAAATGGTAGATCGCCTTACACGGATTTACTATAAAAAGAAATTTTTCTACTACCCGCTAAAACCATTTGATGCGCTTTTTAAACTCGGTATAGGTACTGCAACTGTTTGCATGGCCAGCTATATGAAAGAACGGGTTTCACCTACAAAACCGGATGGCTCGTTTGAAACATGGGTGACTTCCCGATTTGGAAAAAAATTATACAGCATTTTTTTTAAAACCTATACTGAAAAATTGTGGGGAATTCCCTGTCATGAACTTGATGCAGATTTCGCTGCTCAACGAATAAAAAAACTTTCGTTATGGGAGGCTGTAAAAAATGCTGTTGTAGGAGGAAAAGGCAATAAACATAAAACGCTTGTCGATCAATTCGCCTACCCAACAGGTGGAACGGGTATGATCTATGAGCGAATGGAACAATTTGTAAATGCGAATGGCGGAAAAGTAATTCTTAACTCACCTGTAAAACGTGTACTCACCCAAAACGGAGGAGCCATTGCTGTTGAGTTGGAAAATGGTTCTACCGAAAAGTACGATGAAACAATTTCATCAATGCCGTTTTCATTGATGGTATCCCGCCTTCCCGATGTTCCTGATACTATTCGCGAGAAGGTAAATGCATTAACTTATAGAAATACTATCATTGTCTTTCTTAATGTTGAAGCAAAGAATCTTTTTCCGGATAACTGGTTGTATGTTCATGCATCCGATTTGCAGATGGGGCGAATTACCAATTTCAGAAACTGGGTTCCGGAGATTAATTGTGGTAAGGATTCATGCATAATTGCGATCGAATATTGGTGTTACAATGAAGATCAGATGTGGAATGATTCCAACGAAAAATTGATCGAATTGGGTACCCAGGAATTACTGAAAACAGGATTAATTGGTAATGCAAAGATTTCGGATGGTTTCGTTTATAAAATCCCACGTTGTTATCCGGTTTATTCACGGGGTTATAAAGACAATTTAAAGCCTGTTGAAGATTACCTCACCACCTTAAAGAATCTGCATGTAATTGGTCGTTATGGTGCGTTTAAATACAACAACCAGGATCATAGCATTCTAATGGGCTTAATGGCAGCCGAAAATATTGTAAAGGGAACTAATCATAATCTTTGGGAGATTAATACAGATTATGAAGATTACCAGGAAAAATCGACCATTACTGCTACAGGACTTTCATCTGAATAATTTTTGTTTCGCTTTAGAAACCAATAATAAACTTAAACCCGGCCAACCTGCAATATGGTGATGCAACGTTTTCCTAAGTCTATTGTTTTAGGTTTGCATTTGGGTTTGCTGCTTTTGGCGTTTGCAGTTTCTGTTTATGTTCGAATGCCAAATTTCAATCAGCCCCTTGGAAGGCATCATGAATGGATAACAGCGCATACCTTATTGACATTAAAAATTTGGGAACATGGCGGCGGACCTGAAAACTATTATTTTTCTCCTGTATATATATATGAAGGCGAGCAAAATAAAAGTATCGGCATTTTAGGTGGAGTTTCGGATAAGAAGGGTGATTTTTACTACGTGTCTTATCCTCCTTTTGCTTTTATACTTCCCTATTACGCTTTGAAAATTGTTGGAGCGCCTATGAGTGTTGCATCGATTCAGATATTTGGATTTGCACTGCATCTCATTACTGCCTTGGTGTTTTATTTATTGTTGCTTACTGTTTTTAACAGAAAGTTTAGAGAGGGTGTTTTCCTGCCAGCTGTAATCGGCTATTTGTTTTACCTCTTTTCCGCCGGGAATTTGTGGTTTCACTCCAATGTTTATTTTGTAGATGTGCTGATTCAATTTTTTGTGTTTGTTCAGCTTTTACTGTTTTTAAAAATCCGAAAGAGCGAATTCGGAAATAAAAAATGGCATTGGATTCTGTTTTTTGCGGTGAATTTTATTGCCATTTATACTGAATGGCTGGGCTTATTTGTTGCTTTTGTTTTTGGTTTAATTGCAGTTGTTAAATGGATTTCAGATAGACAAATTAAGTGGGTTATTTCCGGAACACTTTTGTTGCTTTCTGCAGGATTTTCTTTAGGATTAACAGTCTATCAATATTCATCCATATCCGGTTTTGACAATTTGTATAAGGTATCAGTTACCAAGTATGAGTTGCGTAGTGGTTATTCGGGCGAACAAGGTTCTGAACACGGCTTTAGCATGTCGAATCCTGAATCTTACAAGAATCTGAGGGTTCATAATGACCGCAACTACCGATTTACATTACAGGCACTGATTGTTGTAGGGATTTTGTCTTTGTGTATTGCCATTTACCGGAGAAAGTGGTTCACTGCAGATCAGTATTTTATTTTGGCAGTATTACTTGCGGGAATTATTCTGCATTTGTTATTGTTCTTTAATTTTAATGCTGTACATGATTTTTCTACCCTCAAGTCTGGTACATTTTTTATTCTGCTATTGACATTTTCATCTGCCGTAGTATTGGATTTCGTCCAGTCGTTTGGTCGAAACGTAAAAATCATTTCAACCGCAGTGCTTTCAGTTTTTTTGTTCTCAAAATTACTGGGGAATTACAATCATTATATGGATGAAAATTCACCTCTTAATTTGAATTATTATTCTTCAAATGTGGGTAATGCAATTTATCATTATGCAAATGAGGATGAAATGGTTTTTGTAGACTCCTGGATTTTACCGGAGTGTATGTATTATGCTGAAAGAAATTATCATTCAAAATCTTCCATAAATGATGCTTTAGGTTTGATGCGGGAGTGGAATATCCGGAAAGGATTATTTATCTACACAAAAGCTACTGATGCTCCTGTAGATATTTACAGGATTTTCATTGAGGGAGATAGTATTCAGGTTAAATAATAAAACAGTTTAGAATGGGTAGTATTGATATTTCAGTTGTTGTTCCGGTATTCAATGAGAAAGACAATGTTGGTTTACTTGTGAACCGGATAATCGCTGCTTTGAAAACGATTTCTTCAAGCTATGAGTTGATTTTAGTGGATGATGGTAGCAGTGACGGAACTTTTGATGTCATTGAAAAATTAAATGTTGAATTTCCTGAACTGAAAGCAGTTTCCTTATCCCGAAATTTTGGTCATCAGGTTGCGTTGACTGCCGGACTGGAGCATGCTTCAGGAAACTATATTATTACATTGGACGGTGATTTGCAGCACCCGCCTGAATTAATCCCAACCTTAATTGCTGAAGCAGAAAAGGGATATGATATTGTAAATACAATCAGAGGAGAAACAGCAGATGCAACAGTGCTGAAGAATGTTACTGCAAAAGGGTTTTATCAATTAATAAATTTTGTTTCGGATGTAACAATTGTTCCGGGTGCAGCAGATTTCAGATTGATGACCCGTAAAGCCTTAAATGCGTTTTTACAGATTCCCGAACGTGATCGCTTTACAAGAGGATTAGTGAGTTGGATGGGTTTTGAACAGTGTTTTGTTCCGTTTTCTGCCGATAAGCGGCATTCGGGCAAATCAAAGTATAATTTTCGGAGAATGATTCGATTCGCCTGGGATGGTGTTACGTCGTTCTCCTCCCGGCCATTGCGTATTTCATTTTATATGGGGCTGATTGCTTCCGGATTCGGTTTGTTGTATGCTATATATGCAATTATTGCAAAAGTATCGGGAAATGTGGTTGAGGGTTGGACTTCATTGCTTATTGTCGTTTTACTTATGGGAGGAATACAGTTGATCTCAATTGGAATAATTGGCGAATACCTGGCCCGTGTATTTACTGAAAGTAAACGACGACCGCTTTATTTTATAAAACGTAAAGTAGGAGAGGTACAAAAATCTGATCAGTCAGCAATCTGACTATTTCGGGAATGGAATATTGTTAAGTGTCCAGACCGAGTTTTCATTTTTTCGTAATACGATAACATTGGGTTTCTTTAGAAAGAGATGATCAACTTCAAACTCTTCTTTGTTATCTGGACCTTTTAATACAATGTCAATTCTCTGCGTGGTATCTTCTATAACGAATTGAGCGCAAAATGTAGTCTTGCCATATTCCTGTACCGGAAATGAAAACAAACATCTTTCATAAATCCATTTCACATTTCCTCCTTCGGGTAATGAAGTCTGAATTATAACAACATTGTTCAATGCGATTGGTCCTGAAGTCCAGAAATATTCAAACCCAACTTCATAGGTAGAATCTTTTCGAAGCGTGTTTTCAGGTATTGTCATTATTGTATTATAGGTTTTTGTTTGCCCATGATACCGTCCATTTGAATAAAATCCTGCCCATTTCAATGAGTCTTCAAAATTTTCCCAATGGAACTCATTGTTTATGGATTGATCAATAAATACATCTTGATAGGAAATTAAAGTGTCGGTATTGTTTTTGAATTTCGCATACGTAAAATCTGGATCCTCCATCAGGAGATCCTTTGGATAGAGAAGATAGAGGCCGGTAGATTCGTCGGTTTGAATTGGATGCAAAAGTTTCTTTATTCGAAGTTCTTCTTCCCATAAACGCTCTCCGCCATAATAAACCAACAGTGGTTTGTCAGGCGATAAAACCGCTCTCATTCTTTTTTCAATTTGAGCAGGACCAAAAACTCTCATATAATCCATCGACTGTTGAAAGGATGTCCTGCCCATCATAACTCCAAAAATGGGTTTCTTTAAGTAGTAACTCAGTAGAAAACATTTCCGGATAGTTTCAGGCGACGCTTCTTTACCGAAAATTTCTGAACCAATATGGAAATAGGGAAGAGTCATTATTGCCTGAGCATCGTAATCCGAAGCAAGCTTTATCAGGTTTTGTTCGGAGTCGAAAAGATGCTCGGATTCGAAACAGTTTTTTGCCATTAAAAAGGGCTTAATGCTTTGGTGGTAGGGAAGTCCCTCAATAAAAAACAGCGATATTCCGATGATACAAACTGAAGTCGAAACAATTCTTTTTAGTTTATTTTCAGTTCTGCTTTTTTTCCACCAATAGTAAAGTATCGTTACAGAAAGAAGGGTGCTAACGTAATAGAAAACCCAGGCAAATCTTCCCAGTCCACGGAATTGTTTTACAGGCGTGATGTAATCAAGAAGCTTTGGAAATATATTGAATGGAATTCCAAAAGAAAATAACAGGATGAGAATAGCCGGAAGAATATATGGCCTGACATGAAAAGGCACGGTGTTGCTGATTGCAGACTGAATAGATCGGGTTTTGAATAATTGAATGAATAGCGAAAGAAAAACTGCAAAAACAGCCACAGTGGCAGTAATACCAATATAGGACCATCCCTCCCAGGAGCCGGGGTTGGTTGATTCGAACATTGAGTGAAAAAATGTATTTAACGGTGGGTGGCTTGGCAAAAAGACGGATCGCATCGATGCTGTATAGTCAAACAAACCTGTTGGATCTGTTGGACGGTCTGTGATCGTGTCGGTTAATTTAATAAAGCTGAAAAAAATAATTACCGGCAGAACAGAGAATCCAATATTCCAAAGTTGTGATTTCAATCCTTTCTCTCTTTGTGTTATTCCAATTACAATAAATGAAAAAAGATAGAACAATACAATCATAAAGCCTAAGTAGGCATGAATGAAAAACCAGAATAGGGGATTAATGATCAAAAGTATTTTTAAGAATCTACTCGGGTTTTCGAGGTAACAAATGAGAATATACCAGGCAATAGGAAAAAAGGAAGCGAAGGATAAGGAAGGATGGCCGGTTAAACGGTGAATCTGTGGTTGAAGAATGAGAATCCCTATTGATGCAATGGCAGCAAACCATTGGCTGATCTCAAATTTTTTAAGAATCAAAAAAACAAACAGAGCACATAAAACAAGGTTTGCAAATAAGCTTAGATGTATGATTGGAATGGCATAAGCTTGAAGTGCGGGTACTGTTTGAAATAGCCAGGTAAAAGCAGGCATTCCATCGGTAAAGCCGTAATGTTCACCATAAGGGTAATTCATTCCGGTGAATTGCAGGTAGCTCGGATCGTTTTCTATGTGATATTTCATCACATAATACGATTTCATTCCATCCCCTTGATCCATTAACAAATATGAATTTGGGGAAAAAATAATGTGACTGTAAAAAGAAAGAAGAAAGATTGTCGATCCAAATACGACGAACAGAGAAGCTGATTTTTTATAAAGAAAACCTACCATCAGGCATGATTTTCTCTTAGAAGTTTATTCTCAATATTCTTCCGGATATCATCCAATTCTCCTTTCGGAATGGCATTGATTAGCTTACGGGTGTAGTCTGATTTCGGATCGGCGTAAATGCGTTCGGCAAGATCAAGCTCTTCAATTTTTCCTTTGTTCATTACAATCATCCGGTCGCTCATGAATTTTACAACACTCAAATCGTGCGAAATGAAGATGTAGGTAAATCCAAATTCACGCTTCAATTCATTCAGCAGATTCAAAACCTGAGCCTGTACAGAAACATCCAGTGCAGAAACGGATTCGTCGCAAATAATGAATTTTGGTTGCAATGCAATCGCTCGCGCAATGCAAATCCGTTGGCGTTGTCCGCCGGAAAATTCATGAGGATAACGACTGAAATGGGAAGGGCGCATATTTACCCGCTCCAGTATTTCTACCACGCGGTTTTTTCTTGCCTTATCTGTGTCAAGAATTCCATGAACGCGCATGGGTTCCATAATGGCTTCACCTATGGTCATCCTCGGGTTTAATGAGGAATAGGGATCCTGAAATATGATCTGAATATCCTTGCGTATCGGACGCATCTCCTGCTGTGAAATAAAGGTGATGTCTTTACCCTGAAAAGTAATTTTTCCTTCATGGGGCTCTACCAACCGAAGAATTGTTCTTCCTAAAGTTGTTTTTCCGCAACCTGATTCTCCAACAAGACCCAATGTTTCCCCCGGGTACACATCAAAAGTCACATCATCAACTGCCTTGATGTAATCACTCACTTTACCGAACATGTTTCTGCCTACAGGAAACCATGTTTTCAGATTCTGAACTTTTAAGATTGGCTCAGATGCATAAAGTTTTTCCTGTTCACTCTTTCGCTGATACGGATCTTCAATTAAATTGTGAATCACCGACTGAATCGTAACATTCGTTTCTGTAATGTTGCCTTGCTCGTCGGTATTCATAAAATCACTTACCGTAGGTAACGAACGAAGACGGTTATTCAATTTAGGACGACAGGCAAGAAGTCCTTTTGTATACGGATGTTGCGGATTGGTGAATATGTCAAGTACGCTTCCTTGTTCAACAATTTTTCCTTTGTACATCACCACCACCTTGTCTGCAAGCTCTGCAATAACACCCAAATCATGGGTAATAAAGAGAATACCAAGATTGTTCTTCGCCTGAAGATCATTCATCAGATCGAGAATTGTTTTTTGAACGGTTACGTCAAGGGCTGTAGTAGGCTCGTCTGCAATGAGAATTCCCGGATTGCAACTCATAGCCATCGCAATCATCACACGCTGCTTTTGTCCGCCAGATAACTGATGGGGATAGGCATCGTACACGCGTTCAGGCCGTGGAAGTTTAACCTGCTTGAAAAGATCGATTACCCTTCCTTTTGCAACGGCCCTGCTTTTGGAGAAAATGGAGAGATATATTCCGGTAAGCGTAAGCGAGAATCCGGCAATCAGCGAAACCCATCCGATTATTTGATTGAATTCGCCGGATACAAGAATTACAAATGCGATCAGAAACAGAATGGAAGAAGCAATGAAAAAGAGGTTTTTATTGTTTTCCAGAAATAGCCGAAAGCGTGAGAGTTCCGGGAAGCGTTCGTGACGCAAAATGGCTTCTGCAACCTGTTCTCCACAAGTGAGAACCGGATTGAGTGAGGTCATCGGTTCCTGAAAGATCATGGCAATGTCATTTCCGCGATGCGATTGCATTTCCTTTTCTGAAACCTGAAGCAGATCGATGGTTTCTTTTTGACCGTGATAAATGATCTGACCTCCTGTAATTCTTCCGGGAGGTGAGGGAATAAGGCGCATGATGGAAAGGGAAGTAACCGACTTTCCTGAGCCGGATTCTCCAACAATTCCAATAGTCTCTCCCTTATGTAAGGTAAAGGAGACATCATTCACTGCCTTGGTTACAACACCATCGCTGGTGAACTCGGTAACCAGGTTGCGCACTTCCAGTATAGGTTCTTTTCCCATGGGGGATTAATTCTCAAGAGGCTAAAAATAAGGTGTTTTAATGACTCAGGCAATGATCTTTTTGTATTCGGGCCCCCTCTCGCTCAGCGAGTAGTTTCCTTCGACCACCCCATATAGGCAAGCGACGGATCTTCAGGATTTCAATTCCGGGCTGTTTTTAATAGGGCAAAAGACAGCTTATTTGCCTGTATTTCTTTGGGAAGGCCGAGGTAGCATGCTATTTTTGACCCGCTAAAATTAGACTATGGAGCATCAGGTTAAGATAGGTTTGTTCGGATTTGGTTGTGTGGGACAAGGTCTCTACGATGTGCTTTCGCAAAGTCGTGGCTTTAGAACAACCATCAAGCGTATTGTTGTGAAAGATCCTTCAAAAAAAAGAAGTTTACCGGCATCGATGTTTGCCTACGATAAAAATGAAATTCTCAATGATCCTGAGATTAATCTGGTGGTGGAATTGATCGACAATGCAAAGGATGCATACGAAATAGTTTCAACCGCGCTTCGTAATGGTAAAAATGTAGTGAGTGCAAATAAGAAAATGATTGCCGAAAATTTTGAAGAGCTGGTGCGTCTGCAACATGAATTTGGCACCTCGCTGTTGTATGAGGCTTCTTCCTGCGGTTCAATTCCTATTTTGCGGAATCTTGAAGAGTATTATGATAATGAATTGTTGCGTGCTGTAAGCGGAATCTTTAACGGTTCCTCCAACTATATTCTTACTAAAGTCCAGAATGAACATTTGGATTATGCAACGGCTTTGCGTCAGGCGCAGGAACTTGGCTTTGCGGAAAGTGATCCTACACTCGATGTTGAGGGATTTGATGCGAAATACAAATTGGTTATCATAACAGGTCACACTTTCGGTGTATTTGCACGACCTGAAGATGTGCTGAATCTGGGAATTGGTAATCTTGCAGTGGGTGATGTAGAATTTGCGCAGTCAAGAGGAAAGCGAATTCGACTTGTTGCAAACACGTTTCAGCTCGATGATCAGCGTATTTCTTTGTTTGTTACTCCCCGACTTGTAGCAAAAGATGATCAATTGTACAATGTGAACAATGAGTACAATGCTGTAATTCTGGAAGCAGCTTTTTCGGATAAGCAATTGTTCGTGGGCAAGGGTGCGGGCGGACATCCAACCGGAAGTGCTGTATTGTCTGATATTTCTGCCAATGCCTACCATTACCGATACGAGTATAAAAAATACCATCAACAGGCGAGATTTACCTATTCCACAGAAATTGAACTGGAAGTTTACCTGCGTAGTAATGATCCGGTTTTGTTTGATGAGATTGGATTTACTTCGATTTCCGAAAGAGGGATCAATTATGTCTCCGGTGTGAATTATGTGATCGGAACAATCGGCCTCAAGGATCTGATTCGTCATCGTGAAAGGATCAACGCATCAGGATCATTTCTTGCTGCTACCGGAGAAGTGATCGTTTTGGATGGCTCTCGTAAGGAGCGCAAACAATTATCTGAAAGCGTTGGCATCTGAATCTGAACAGGTGCAGAAAAGCTTTATCTTTGAAAGACTGTCATGGGTCTTTCAGCTGTCATTATCACCTTTAACGAAGAACGCAATATCGCTCGCTGTATCGATAGTTTGTATGGTGTTGCCGATGAAATTCTGATTATCGACTCCGGATCAGCCGACAAAACGATTGAGATTTGTAAGGAGAAAAATGTAAAGTGGATTCAACAAATCTGGCTGGGATATTCTGCACAGAAAAATTTCGGTAATCAACAAGCCGTCAACGATTGGATTCTGTCGATAGATGCTGACGAAGCTATTTCCTCGGAATTAAAAGAAGCCATCCTTCAGGTAAAATCGAATGCACCGCTCTCGGTTTGTTCATTTAACCGGTTGACCAATTACTGCGGTACCTGGATAAAACACGGAGGTTGGTATCCGGATACGAAAGTCAGAATGTTTGATCGGAGAAAAGTAAAATGGGAAGGTGAAATTCACGAACAACTCATTGGATTCTCCTCTGCTGAAGTGAAATTTCTCGAAGGAGATTTGCTGCATTACTCCTATTATTCGGTTGATGATCATTACCGGCAAACAGAAAAATTTACCTCCCTTTCAGCTGACGACCTGTATACGAAAGGGTATAAGCCCGGAGTTTTGAAAGTGATTTTTAGTCCGATGATTCGGTTTATATCAGGATATTTTTTCAAGGCCGGTTTTCTTGATGGAAAAGCCGGATTTCGTATTGCACGGATATCGGCTGCAGCAACACGAATGAAGTATAGAAAATTGCGTGAGCGTTATAATTCTTCTAAATGAAAAAGGTTTTGCTTGAAATGGAAAAATTGCGTTATCCCTCTACAGGGTTAGGGCAGTTTTGTTTGCATTTGGGTAAATCCATGGCGAAGGAAGATAATAAGGGACTTGATCTTCATTTTTATCTTCCGGAAAATCGTGTGGGCGAATTTGGAAATCAGTTTCATTATCATATTAGGAAACCCTGGCATAAAGTCTTTATTCCGGGTTCTTCCGGGTTTGATGTTTGGCACTGTATGCACCAGGATTCTGCCTACCTGCCGTCCGGTAACGCAAAACTTTTGCTTACGGTACACGATCTAAATTTTATGCAAAAATATACCGGAGCAAAATTGAAGGCACGGTTCCAACGTTTGCAAAAGAAAGTAGATCGATCTTCAGGTATTGCTGTTATCTCTGAATATACAGGCGAGATTTTAAAAGAAAACATCAAAATTCCTGATATTCCTGTAAAGGTGATCTACAATGGTAATCCACTGCAGCAGTTTTCAGAGGCGAAGCAACCAGTATTTATTCCAGATCGAAAATTCTTCCTGGCAATTGGGGTGCTTTCTCCTCGAAAGAATTTTCATGTTTTACCACCGCTATTGAAAAAATTTCCGGATCATTTTCTCGTTGTTGCGGGTCCTGAACATTCTACCTATACAAAGACTATTATTGAAGCTGCAGAATATTGGGGAGTTAAAGACCGACTCATCATGTGCGGATCGGTGAACGATGAACAAAAATATTGGCTCTATAAAAATATGGAAGCTTTATTGTTTCCATCGCTTTCCGAAGGATTTGGATTGCCAGTGATAGAAGCAATGAGCTTGGGGAAGCCTGTTTTTTTATCACGCCTAACCAGCTTACCGGAAATTGGTGGTGATCAGGCTTTTTATTTTGATGATTTTTCTCCGGAATGCATTCAAAATACTGTAGAGAGTGGTCTGCAATTCTATACGTCACAACCGGAAATTCCCAACGCTCTTATTCAACATGCAGCGAAGTTTTCATGGGAAAGTGCAGCAAAAGAATATTTGAAATTCTACATAGAGATCTAGATTTTTTTTGTTTCAGAGAAGTAGGAGAGTAGTCCTGTAAAAAAACAGAAATAGGTGATGCCTGCCTGTGTTTCAAGAGTGTCTTCTGTGAAAAAGGAAATCAATGCGCCTGAATAGAATAGAAGAAAGATGATATTGTTTTCTTTTATAGCCCTTGAAAAAGGGTAGAATGCAAAGAGAATGAAAAGAACAATTCCGGGTAATCCGAAAGCAACTGCCATTGCAATAAATTGATTATGGGAACGTAATCGGTTGTTTTTTGGAAGTGGAGATTCTTTCTTTTCGTAAGCTCGATCAAAGGCCAATTGTGCATCACCGGTGCCAACTCCTGCCCAAATGTTTTCACGGAAAATACCAATACCGGTCGACCAAAATTCAAATCGTTGTGTTAGCGAATTTCCGGTGTAATAATTATTGGTGAAGTAGGAATCTATCTCAAAAATAATTTCTTCCAGCCTGCGCTTTAATCCGCTTTTGTGAACGTAATTAACGTTGGCAATACCATTTTCGATATGATGAATATCTTCATTGTCTAAAGCATACACCCCTTTTCTGTCCTTGTGTAAACCCTTGCTTGTTAAGTATCGAACGATAGTTCCGTAAATCCGCTGACCTTTATTGTCATTACCGTCGAATGAGATCTTGGATCTTTCATTCCATGCTTGCTCGAGTTCCTGTAAACATAAATGACTCCAGGTATAATAACCGTTTTCAAGCATAGTATTATCGCGGTAATGGGTGTAGTAACATCCGTCAGGCGATTGTAATACAAAAGTTTGTGGGTCTTCTTTTGGTCTACGCAGTTCAAGAATGCTTTTTTGAATGGATAGGAAAATAAAGATTAGCCCTGCCAATAGCACAACAGGAATTCCAATTTTAATCCATCGCTGAGAGGATTGATAGGCTAGGATAGAGCCAAAGAGAAGTGCTGTACTGCATAATATAAATATTCCTGTTGCCGATTCAATCAGGTAGAGAAAATAGATGAACCATAAAGTAATGACAACCGCAGTGAATGCTGGAATCATCCGATGTTTTAAACGCAGCCACCACAACAATACAACGCTAGCGCAAACAACCAGAGATAAGCGGATGTGGGAAACAAAAGGAGAAATATTTCGGATATCACTGATGTCTTTGCTTACCGGTAACCACTTAAGATAAATACCGAAGGAGATCAAGGTGGAAATTAGTGTTGCAGCAACTATAAGCGCAAGCAGAAGTTTTAACTTCTTCGGTTCAGGTTGTGGGGAAGAAGCAAAAAACAAAGGGAAAAGGAGGAGTGGGATTTTAATTCGGATGTCATTGAAGGCGTATTTATAGTCTTCTGTCCATAACAATCCAACCAAATGAAGCAGGAACAATGCTGCGGATAAGATGACATAAGGAGAACGAATTCCTTTAGCGATCCGGGTTTTTAAATCAGGAAAAGAAATCCATGCAATTGAAAACAATATGCCTCCAACACTCATCAGGAAAACAGAAGTACTCAATCCAACACCCAGGAGCAGGAGTGCAAGAAACTGAAGTTGGGATGCGTAGCGTTGTAGGATCACCTTTTATTTCTTACCGGTGTTTTTTCCGCTAAGAATAGATGAATAACGAGCAGGATCGGAAAATAGTGTGAGCGCTTCCTGAATTTCTTCATCGGCACGCAGCGAATGTTCTATTTTTCCGTTTTGATAATAATAACGCCCCACAATCTCTAATTCAAGAAAATCAATGATCTCATCCTTGAAACGCATAAGATCGTCTTCCTTATTGGGTTGTAGTTTTTTTAGCAAAGCGGCAAATTCAGACTCGGCACCGGTGAAATATTTCTCACGCTCAGCTGTCTTTTTGAGCTCTTCAAATTTTTCTTCGCTTGCTGTTTTGTAAGTGAAATCCTTTGCGGATGCAAACTTCAAAAATTCCTGGTAGATGTTGTCGGTCACCCTAAAGTCACGCGCAGTGGCAACCGATTTGTTCTCTCTATGGAATTTCGTTGCAAAATCAAAAATGATATTCTGAGTGTACAGAACAGTCGCAATTCTGGAGTAGGTTTTTCGGTTCACCATTACATCAGGATCTACTCCGCGGCCTTCAAAAACATCGCGACCATTTTTTGTTTTGAATTTTTTCAAAAGCGAGTCGGCCATTACCGTAGCTTTTCCGCCTTTGTCCTTGTTGGAGTAATCCAGCTTTTGAACGCATCGTCCGCTTGGAGTCATGTATTTGGAAATGGTTAGCTTCACCATAGTGTTATACGGAAGATTTCTTGTTTGTTGTACCAATCCCTTGCCGAAGGAACGTTGACCAATCACAACCCCTCGGTCGAGATCCTGGATCGCTCCTGAAACAATTTCTGATGCGGAGGCGCTTCCTTCATCAACAAGAACTACCAATGGTATTTCAGTGTCAAGCGGACTGTCTTTAGTTGGATACGTATAATTCGTATTGGGAGCTCTTCCTTTTTGTTTAACGATTACTGTGCCTTTTGGTACAAATACACCTACTATGTTCACCGCTTCTGTAAGAAGACCTCCTCCGTTACCGCGTAAATCAAATACCAACTGCTTCATTCCTTTTCCCTTTAGATCGGTGAATGCTGCTTTTACTTCGGAGCTTGCAGATTGAGTAAAACCTGTAAGCTTAATATAGCCGGTCTTTGCATCAATCATCCCGAAATAGGGAACGTCTTTGATTTTGATTTCTTCGCGGGTAAGCGTTCGTTCAAGTTCGGATGATTCGCCTTCACGTTTTACTTTAATTTTCACTTTGGTGCCGGGTGCGCCTTTCAAAACTTTACTCACTTCATCCGAGTCCATTCCTTTAACCGACTTTCCGTCCACTTCCACAATAACATCTCCGGCAATCAATCCTGCTTTGTGCGCAGGGTAACCTTCATAAGGATCCGTAATCTGAACATACTCGCCCGATTTCCGAATGAGTGATCCGATTCCTCCGTACTGACCGGTAGTCATAAACCGATAATCCTCAATATCCGATTCGGGATAGTATACCGTGTAAGGATCGAGTGATTGAAGCATGGCATCGATCCCTGTTTTCATCAGTTCACCCGGTTTGGGTTCGTCGACATAAAGCAGGTTCAGCTCTTTGTATACAGCACCAAAAATTTCAAGATTTTTTGTGATCTCAAATTCATTGCTGTTTTGCGGACGAAACGATAAACCGATGAATCCTGTAAAGAGGATCAAAGCGCCGGATATAAAAAGGGTTCTGGTTTTCATATGCAATCTTATTCTGCTGAATTTGTTTCCAGCTCTTTATTCAAACGTTGTAAAAGTACAATTATTTTATCCCTCACCTCCTGACCTTTGGGCATCTCCTTGCCAACAAACAGAAAGGCAACAGCAATTTTTTTCTGCTTTTCCTCACAGCATTTTCGCAGCTCAGATTTGTTTAATCTGTAGGCTTCTCGCATAATTCTCTTGATCCGGTTACGGTCTACAGCCTTTTTGAAGTTTCGTTTAGGGGCACTGAACATCACCTGTACAACATCCTCCAGATCTGCGTCCTGCCAAACCATACGCACCGGGTGAGCCAGCATCGATTGGCCTCCTTTTGTGAAAAGCTGTTCGATGATTTTCTTTCGGTGAAGCCGCTCGGATTTTGAAAAGGTGGACAAGGTTTTTTTTTTACAAGTTACAACATCCCCCTCTCCGGAGTAGATTCTTGATAAAGTAAATGTGAACGGAAGATTGTTGGAGAAGATTATTTCTCCTTGTGGTTCTTGATGAAATGTTCAATCGCCATTGTCATGCTCGGAGCATTGGGCATCGGCGCCTGAAGATCAAGACGAAGTCCTGCCGTTTTTACCGCTGCTGCAGTGGTAGCCCCAAAGGCTGCAATAAGGGTTTTGTTTTGCTTGAATTTTGGGAAATTCTGCAACAATGATTCAATTCCCTGTGGAGAGAAAAAAACCAGCATGTCGTACTTGATATCTGCAAGATCACTCAAATCACTTGCTACCGTTTTATACATTACCGACTTGGTGTACTTGATGTTGTGCTGGTCCAGTACATCGGTAATTTCCTGTTTGTGGATATCAGAGCAGGGCAACAGAAAATTTTCTTCTTTATGTTTCTTAATGACATCCAGAAGCTCAATGAATTTTTGTTTACCGTGAAAAATCTTTCGCTTACGGTAAACAACATATTTCTGCAGATAATAGGCTGTCGATTCGCTGATGCAAAAATACTTCATGGTATCTGGCACGGTGTAGCGTATGTCTTTACATACCCGAAAGAAATGATCAACCGCATTACGGCTGGTAAGAATCACTGCGGTGTGCTCAGGCAAACTGACTTTATCCTTACGGATCTCTTTGCTATCGACGCCTTCAACATGAATAAAAGGCCTGAAGTCCACTTTCAGCTTAAAGCGCTTACTGAGGTCCGCATACGGATTCTTCTCCGTTTCCGGTGCCGGCTGCGAGATGAGTATGGATTTTATCGCCAATGCTGTGAGATTTAAACCATCCTTAAAATCTGTTACCCCTGATACCGGTCGGATATGTACCGTACCAGCACTATGAGCGGCAGGATTTCAAGGGCGCAAAAATACAAAAAAATATAGACGCCTGCCGTTCCGCTGTTAAGCCCGCCCAAAAAACCCCTAATAATTCTGAAAATATAGATTATCAGTCCTATAGCGCCACAAAAAACAATCAGGGGAATGATATAATCCCTGGGCCCAAACCATGCAAGGATGGTAAAGGGGAGTATGAAAATTCCTGTTACTTCGGTGAAAAGGACCATGGAGTAACGATTCTCTGTAAGCCCGCCATCCTCACCAATCAAAAACTGAATGAAACGGTAAAGGATCGCACGAGAAATGATCAGTCCGAAAATGATTCCGCTGAAGATGGAAGCCTGCACAATACCGTCTGCCGGATAAACATGTGCGGGTATTCGTATGTTAAACCTGTAAATCAAAAGCCCAGCACAAACAGCATATTGCAACAACATAACCAACGTGAACGGATGGGTCAGGGAAAGTTCCTCCCGAAGCGCCTGCCGCATGTATCGGGGTGAAATAAAAGTTTCGGCAAGTTGATTGAACCGGTTGGAATAAACAATCCGAAAAACAACAAATGTTATCAGCAAAAGCATGAGAACACCAAAGACCACAACACTTTCTGACTGGTCAATTTTATCGGGATGAAGGGAACTGCCCCACTGGAAACCGGCACTCATTTTTTCCTTGATCACACTCAATTGATCCTTTGTTACCGGCTGTACTGCAGGTAACCAGCCAACCGATTGGGAGGTGTCGGGTAAAGTGCCGATAGGAATGTTTTCTGGCATTCAGCAAAAGTAGACAAAGACCTTCATCATCAGGAAGGAAGTCGACTGTGATTTTTTACCTAATTTCGCACCAAAACCGTTAAAAATGGCCAAGACCGATCTTTTTCAGGCACCCGATTACTACCAGCTCGATGAGTTGCTGACCGATGAACATAAAATGGTTCGTGATGCAGCAAGAGCATGGGTAAAAAAAGAAGTTTCTCCCATCATAGAGGAACATTACGAAAAGGCGACTTTTCCCAATCATTTACTCAAAGGACTCGCTGAGATCGGAGCTTTCGGTCCTTACATTCCAACGGAATATGGTGGAGCAGGTCTCGACCAGATTTCATACGGATTAATCATGCAGGAACTCGAGCGTTCAGACAGTGGTTTGCGTTCTACAGCTTCAGTGCAAAGCTCATTGGTGATGTATCCGATCTACAAATACGGAAATGAAGAACAGCGCAAAAAATACTTGCCCAAGTTGGCTTCCGGTGAATGGATTGGATGTTTCGGATTAACGGAACCTGATCATGGTTCGAATCCAGGTGGAATGATCACGAATTTTAAAGATGCAGGTGATCATGTAATCCTTAACGGAGCTAAAATGTGGATTTCCAATGCTCCATTTGCGCAGATCGCTGTGGTTTGGGCAAAGGACGAAAGCGGAAGAATTCATGGATTAGTGGTTGAACGTGGGATGGAAGGGTTCTCTACACCTGAAATGCACGGTAAATGGAGTCTTCGTGCTTCTGCAACCGGAGAATTGATCTTTAACAATGTAAAGGTTCCAAAAGAAAATATTCTTCCAGGAAGATCCGGTCTTGGCGCTCCGTTGAGTTGTCTCGATTCGGCGCGTTACGGAATTGCCTGGGGTGCTATTGGTGCAGCAATGGATTGTTACGATTCAGCTTTGCGCTATTCGCTTGAACGTACACAGTTTGATGTTCCCATCGGAGCCTTCCAGTTAACCCAGAAAAAACTGGCAGAGATGCTTACAGAAATAACCAAGGCGCAATTGCTGACATGGCGTTTAGGTGTGCTGCGAAATGATGGTCGCGCAACTTCTGCTCAGATATCAATGGCAAAGCGGAACAATGTGCATATGGCAATTACTATTGCACGTGAAGCCCGTCAGATCCATGGTGCAATGGGTATTACCAACGAATATTCCATTATGCGTCATATGATGAATCTGGAGTCTGTTATCACCTATGAAGGAACACATGATATTCACCTCCTTATTACAGGAATGGATGTTACCGGTATTCCTGCTTTTAAAACAGCTCCGCTGGAAAAAAAATAATTTTCTGAATCAAAAAATCCCGTGGTATTCCGCGGGATTTTTTTGTTTACCATTACGAATCTGTTCACTCATGAAAGCTGCTTTTTACTTTGTTGTTTTAGTCTTTTTACCCTGGGTGCTGATTTTTTGGTTTTTTAAACGCTTTGAGAGAGGAACAAAAAAGGCCTTACTTCATTTGTTAACCATGTTGGCATTGCAAGGAGTGTTTTTTTTGGGAGCCTATTTTTCCGATGATCAGAGTTCGGTAATGCTTTGGACCATTACCTCAACTTTTTTTTACACGGCACATACATTTATTTTTTTCGTGCACGGATTGTTAAAGTATCTCGATACAATTGACTGAAGCTGCACCTAAAAAGGCTCTCCGCTATTCTAATAGGGGAAAGTCAGCTTAAAGACCAATCCATCTTCATTGTGGAAGTTGCACTCTCCATCAATTTGTTCGCTGAGGGAATAAATCAAACTCATTCCAAGAGAATCGGTATTAGCAGTTTTTTCAAGCGCAATTCCCGGACCATTATCCTTAATTATCAAAATGGCTTTTCCATTTGTTTCTGTGTTAGGATGCAAATGGATTTCAAGTTTTCCCGAATGCGATTTAAAGCCATGTTTAAAAGCATTGGTGATTACCTCATTAACGATAAGTCCAATCGGAATCGCTTTGGAGATATCGCTTTTTGTTGGATGGAGATCTTTTTTTAACTCAATCAGATTTTCTGCATTCAGCGAGTTCAACACCTCCTCGGAAAGTTCACTTAGGTAGATGTCGAGTTGAATATTGTTAAGGGATTTATTTTCGTAGATTCTGTTATGCACCATTGCCATCGACATCACCCGCATATGGCATTGCAGTAATGCTTCAACAGCTTCTTCTGAATGAGATTGATTTTTTTTCAGGTTAATTAACCCAAGAATGACAGCCATATTGTTCTTTACCCTGTGAAACACTTCCGAGAGCAGGGTTTCTTTCTCTTCCAGCGCCTTACGCAGTTCTTTTTCCTGCCTGTTAAAAATTACCAGTACAATAAAAGAGAAAAACACCGTAACAAACATAACAATGAAAAAATGAACTCTCCGGGTGATAATTAATTCCTCTGGTGATTGAACATATTCCGGGGGGATATTTTTAAAGCCATAAATAAGAAGGATAAATCCAACCAACGCAAATGCCAGATTCAGAATAAAATAATTTCTGGCCTCTTTGTAAGCGAACATTATACATGTACCAATAATAAGCGATATGAAATGGAAGTGGATGCCAGCTTCTTCTCCTGCTCGTATCGCGAAAAACACAAGCATTGAAGATGATGAAAAATTCAATAGAGTAAGCGCAAGAAATGTATTTCCCTTTCTGTTCAGCCACAATACAAAAAGCTGAAAGGCCATGATCCATGGTAAAACATAAATACCAATTGAATCATCTTCTGCGTTATCAAATAAATCCCACAAAAAGGAGTAGAGCATCCAAAACAGAGCGTTCAGCACAAATAAGTTTGCTGCACGGTACAAACGTGATTTGCCCGGATCAGTAAATGGATTTGATCCGAGGTCGGCAATGAGGTAAAGGAATTTTTTTAATTGCACAGATTAATTCAAAGTGGTTACTGCATCGGCCATGGCAAGTTCTGTGGTGTTCCATGGTAAATGTATGTTGGAGATGCCTTTTTGCTTTAATTCTTCTGCAGTTGATTTACCAATGGCAATTACAGTGTGTTTTTCGGTGATCTTCTTTTTGCGCAGGTAAAGCATGGCGTTGGTTGGACTGGTAAATACCAATACGTCGCTGTCCGCAATTTCCGCTTCTTCATCAGGAATGGTGTCATAAACAATCAAGTCAGTGAGTGAACGCTGATCGGCGAATTGTTTTTGTACAGTTCTGAAACTTGCAGTTGATTGTGGAAATAAAATGTGTTGACCACGAACCATATTTGCAAATTCCTTTCCGATTACAACAGTATCGTTTGATTGTCCGATGTAGTCGGGTTTTATTCCTCTTTTCTTCAGTGCTTCGGCAGTTGCTCCCCCAATACTCCCAATCTTTACACCGGAAGGGATTTTTGGTTCTTGTGCGAAAAAGAATTTTACGCAGTTTTTAGATGAGAAAAAGATCCAGTCACAATCGGGCAGACCGGTAAATGGCACTTCCTGATAACGTGTTAGTGAAGCGCCCTTGACAGCATAACCATTCGCACTTAATGCACGATGAAAATAATCGGTGAGTTTAAGATTGCGGGTAATGAAAATACGTTTCGGTGTTTTGCTGTTTATTTTTTTTAGCACTTCTTCACTCAGCAGATGTGCATCAGTTCCTTCCAGATAAAATCTTCTTGGAATTCCTTTCCATTGACTGGCATGAGAAACCCACAATTTATAAATATCGTTCTCTTTAATGCAATACACACCTAGCGGAAGTTGACATCCTCCTTCGAGTTTTCTCAGAACAGAACGTTCGCTTTCAATTAATACCTCAACATCTTTGTGATGGATTTTTTTAAGCGCTTCAATGAGATCAGTGTCTGTGTTGCGAACCTGTAATCCCAATACGCCCTGTGCAGGTGCGGGGATGAATACACGTGGATCCAGTAATTCAACATGAAATTCACTCAAGTCGATCTCCAAACGATGTACGCCTGCGCGCGCAAGCATTATAGCATCGTACTGACCTTCGCGTAATTTTTGAATGCGGGTAGGTACATTCCCTCGCAGATCGGCAAGATCCAGATCCGGGCGGTGGGCCATCAGTTGCGATTTTCTTCTCGCAGATGATGTGCCTACTTTGGCATTGTATTTAATATTGAACAATTCCCGGATGTCTGTGCAATCCTTGCGGATCAGTAATAGATCACGAGGGTCTTCCCGGTAGGAGACTGCCGCAACTGTTAAACCTTCAGGAGATGTTGTTTCGAGATCCTTGTGGGAATGTACGGCCAGGTCAATTTTTTTGTTCAACAACGCTTCTTCAATTTCTTTCGTGAAAAAACCTTTGCCTTCCATCTTATCGAAACTCAGATTCTGTATTTCATCCCCCCTGGTGCTAATGATTTCAATAGTGGATTCAATTCCGATCCGACGAAGCTCGAGTTGAATGAAACGAGCCTGCCAAAGTGCAAGATCGCTTCCGCGTGAACCAATAGTTATGTTTTTCATAGTATTCAAAAAGAAAAATCCCCTCAGGGTTACTGAGGGGAAAGATAAACAATTTCAGTATTCAATTCAGATGAGTTCCTTGCTTGTTTCACTCTCTGTATTTGCAGTGGTTTTAGGACTGTCGAGTAATATTTCCTTTGCCATTTTCATGGGTAGTGAAATATATTTCTTTTCAAGATAAACCAATACCTTTTCCATGACTTCTTTCGAGGATGGATCCATGCCTTGAATTTCTTTCGCAAAAATAGTATTGATAGCTACATCCTTTATCTCTTTCATTTTGCTTGGAACCTCAGCCATTGCGCGCTCCACCTGACGTACTCTGTACACTTCTCTGAATTCTTTGAGCAGACGATCGATCAGTAAATTGCAACGGGTGAGTTCTTTCTCACGCTCTTTAAGATTAGCATCTGCTTCTTCCCTGAGATTGGCAACATCAATAAGCTTCACTTTATGTTTCTCCATGATCTTTTTGTCAAAATCATTGGGGATAGCAAGATCAACTACAACTTTTATATTGATGTCTCCATTAAGCAGCTCATCGTAAATTTCGGGAGTAATAACCGGTTCTGCTGACGCGGTGCAGGCAATTATCACATCAAAACCTGCTTTGTATTTGGCTAAATCTTTTAACTCCTTTAGTTCGCATTTTAATTCGTTTGCCAACGCTAATCCATTTCCCATCGAGCGATTAAACACAACGAAATTGTGATAACCGTTCTTGCTAAGAAAACGCGCCATATTGGTGTTTGTTTGACCTGCACCAACGAAGAGAATGCGCGCGTCTTCATGAATATTCAAATCGCGCAGTTTGCGAAAGGCAAGAGAAACAACACTAACTGGTTTTGTTGCAATATCTGTGTGCGTATAAACTTCTTTTGCGGCCTCCACGGTTTTTTTCATTACAAGGCGGATGGTGTCGCCCGTTATGCCAATTAAATGACAGTATTCGTAGGCATTACGCACTTGAGTAATGATTTCACGTTCTCCAACAACCATCGAATCGAGAGAGGAGGCAACATTAAACACATGACGAATGGCTTCTTCTCCTTCAAAAAACTCTGCAACCTGAATGGCTTTGTGCAATTGTGTTTCACTCCATCCCGGATTAAATGCGTGGAAAAACTCAATGAGAAAATCATCATCAAGATTTTCATTGGTTACAAAATAAAATTCTACCCTGTTGCAGGTTGATAGAAACATCAACTCCTCCAAACGCGCATTGTTCCGGAGATTTTTCAACCGCTGCTCTTGCTGACTGTCCTCGAGGTGGAATTGCCCGATGTCGTCAAGTTTCGCTTTCTTGTGTGTTAAAGCGATTACCCTGAAATGCTTCACTGCCTCTAAATTTTGTGATTCAAATTTCCCTAAAAGCCTAAACCGTTTTGTCATGGAATTGTCAGCCGGGCTTCTTTGGAATGGTTCTAAATATGTTTTTGGGTTTAAATTATTGATAAACAACATGTTTATGGTGATTACTGATTTCTGTCAGCTCTTTCCGTAACCTTTGTTCCGCTTATTACATATAGTAAGAAAAGGAGGAGCTATGCGAATGAATCGTTTTTTAATTGCAGGAGGACTGATCGCTGCAATGGCATTGGTGGCATTTCGAATGCCTGCAAAAGAACCTGTGGATCTTGAAGATGCCATCAAAAAGGGAATGGTAAAAATTGAACCGGTTTCAAAAGGTGGTTATTCCGGCGATTGTATCAATTTAAAATTGACCAATCTTTCAAAGGGAGAGTTAAATCTTGTTCTTCCGGCCGGATCGGTTTTTCATCCTGAAGATGATGGTATGCAGGATATTTTTGTACCGCAGGATCAATTGTTTGTTTTGGAAAAAGGAAAAACATTGCAGCGTCCTGTTCGCGGATATTGTTGTCAGGCATCCGATAGAAGTCCTTCTTCAGGAACTACTTTTCGTTTGGCTAAATCAAAGAATCCAAAATTGCTTGAGCTGGCATCCTTCCTCAAGAAAAATCGTTTTACTGATCATATCACCCAATCGGCTGTATGGTGTGTGTCAGATGACCACAATGTTTCCGGAATTTATCATTCAGATCGTTCGAAGGTTCAACCATTGCGGGATGTGCTTTGTAAATTAACCGGACAAAAGGACGTGTGGTATTCCACAGACACAGATCATGTGATGGATGATGATGGATACATTCGCTGTGAACCTAAACTAATCACCGGCGCAATTAAATGCAAAGCGGATGCTCCTGTGGGAATTCGTGCAGAAGTAAAGGGAGTAGATGTTGAACGTGAATATAAGATTCCGGGAGAACTGAAATTGCCGCGTGCCGGAGAATTCGAATATGATTTTAATCTGCGCATTTCGGGCTGGCAAAAAGGGAAGTACCAGGTATTGATTTTTGCCGGAGACAAAAAAATCCACACGCAGGATTTTGAACTCTAAAAATGTAAGCTGCATTAAATTAAAAAGTCCCGGCGCAAAACGTCGGGACTTTTTAGGAGGTAGGTTGTTGTTGTTGTTCTGCATTTAGGAGGTTACAGAACAGCATTTGTAAGATCGTAGCAGGCGATCTTTATGATTTAGCTTCCGCACATTTCGCAACCCTCAGGATTATCGAGAGAGCAGGCAATGGCAGCCATTTCTTGTTCTTTGAGTAATGCTTCATCTGCAGCACGCTCAGCTTCGGTGCGCTCCTTGAGAGGAAGTGGCTCCTTGTTCGCTTGTTTTTCAAGGGTGAACTTAATCGGATCAGTTGCAGCCTTGGTACGCAGGTAATACATTCCTGTTTTTAAGCCTTTCTTCCATCCGTAGAAGTGCATCGATGTGAGTTTACCAAAGTTTGGATTCTCCATGAAAATATTCAGGGACTGACTCTGATCGATGAATGCACCTCTGTCGGCTGCCATTTCAATAATCGCTTTCTGCGAAATTTCCCAGGCAGTTTTGTAGATGTCTTTCAGATTTTGAGGAATCTCCGGAATGTTTTGTACAGAACCATTCGCAGCAACAATCTTGTTCTTCAATCCTTCATTCCAGATTCCAAGCTTCACAAGATCACGCATGAGGTGCTTGTTCACAACAATGAACTCACCGGCAAGTACACGACGTGTAAAGATGTTGGAAGTGTAAGGCTCGAAACATTCGTTGTTTCCAAGAATTTGTGCAGTTGATGCAGTAGGCATCGGTGCAAGTAAGAGTGAATTGCGTACTCCGTGCTGTTTGATCTCTTCGCGCAACACATCCCATTCCCAACGTGGGCTAGGCGTTACATTCCACATGTCATGCTGGAAAATACCCTGCGAGATGGGTGATCCTTCATAGCTTTCATACGGACCAAATTCTTTTGCAAGATCTTTGGAAGAAGTAAGTGCAGCGTAATAGATCGTTTCGAAAATTTCGCTGTTGAGTTTGCGCGCTTCATCACTGTCAAAACCTTGACGCATCAAAATGAATGCGTCAGCAAGACCTTGAACACCTATTCCGATTGGACGATGACGCATGTTGCTGCGACGTGCTTCGGGAACGGGGTAGAAGTTGTAATCAATAATCTTGTTGAGGTTCTTGGTGATATGGTAGGTTATATCAAACAAACGCTGATGATCGAACTCTCCGTCTTTAACAAACTTCGGCAAGGCAATCGATGCAAGATTACATACAGCAACTTCATCAGGTGAAGTGTACTCCATGATCTCTGTGCAAAGATTTGATGATTTTATAGTGCCCAAATTCTTCTGGTTGGATTTCTCGTTACATGCATCTTTGTAAAGCATGTAGGGTGTTCCAGTTTCAATTTGAGATTCAAGAATTTTGAACCAAAGATCCTGCGCTTTAATTGTTTTGCGGCCTTTTCCTTCGCGCTCGTATTTCGTGTATAAATCTTCGAAATTCTTACCGTAGGTATCGCTTAGGCCAGGACATTCGTTCGGGCACATGAGTGTCCATTCTCCGTTGTCTTCAACACGCTGCATGAAAAGATCCGGAATCCACATTGCATAGAAAAGATCACGCGCACGTTGCTCTTCTTTACCGTGGTTCTTTTTCAAATCAAGAAAATCGAAAATATCGGCATGCCATGGCTCAATGTAAATAGCAAATGATCCTTTGCGCTTTCCGCCGCCCTGGTCTACATAACGTGCAGTATCGTTAAATACACGCAGCATCGGTACAATCCCGTTGGATGTTCCGTTTGTTCCCTTAATGTATGAACCTGTTGCGCGGATATCGTGAATGCTTAATCCGATACCACCAGCGCTCTGACTGATCTTTGCGCATTGGGTAAGTGTATCGTAAATACCTGTAATGGAATCCTTCTTCATAGAGAGAAGGAAACAAGAAGACATTTGTGGCTTCGGAGTTCCTGCATTGAAGAGTGTTGGAGTAGCATGTGTAAACCAACCCTCGCTCATCAAATGATAGGTTTCAATCGCATTCTTAAGATCTTCCTTATGAATTCCAATAGCAACACGCATGAACATGTGCTGTGGACGCTCTGCTACTTTGGAGTGCAGCTTAAGGAGGTAAGAACGCTCTAATGTTTTAAATCCGAAAAAGTCGAAACGGAAATCACGATCGTAAATGATAGCAGAGTCAAGAAGCTCAGCATTTTTTTCGATGATCTCTGCAACATCATCAGCAAGCAATGAAGCACGCTCACCGGTGCGGGGATCAACGTAATCATATAGATCCTTCATCGTTAAAGAGAAGGACTTTTTCGTGTTTTTATGCAGATTCGAAACAGCAATACGCGATGCAAGCAAAGCATAATCCGGATGCTTGATCGTGTTGGTAGCTGCTACTTCTGCCGCAAGATTGTCGAGCTCAGATGTAGTTACACCATCGTAAATACCCTCCACGACTTTAATCGCAACGGAAACGGGGTCGACAATAGGATTAAGCCCATAGCACAGTTTCTTGATCCGTGCAGTGATCTTGTCAAATTGTACCGATTCCTTGCGGCCGTCTCTTTTTATTACAAACATGCTGTAGTGGTTTTTAGGTTATGTTGGGTAATTGTATTGTAGTTGTTTTGATCAGAATTCTTCGTCGAGACTGAATTTGTTTTCTTCTTTGGTCGACATCACTCCCGCTTTTTGATACTCGCCTACACGTTTCTCAAAGAAGTTGGTTTTACCCTGGAGATTAATCATGTCCATAAAGTCAAACGGATTTGTAACATTATAGACTTTCGGATTTCCAAGCTCCAGTAACAAACGATCTGCAACAAATTCAATGTACTGACTCATTAAGTCTGCATTCATTCCGATCAGTTTCACAGGAAGCGCGTCTGTAACAAACTCCTTCTCGATGGCAACTGCCTCGGTAATGATTTGTTCTACGACTTTTTTGTCGAGTTTGTTTACCAGGTGCTGCGAATAAAGCAGACATGCAAAATCACAGTGCAGTCCTTCGTCGCGCGAGATCAGTTCATTGGAAAAGGATAACCCGGGCATTAAACCGCGTTTCTTAAGCCAGAATATGGAGCAAAAACTACCGGAGAAGAAAATACCCTCAACTGCTGCAAAAGCAACTAATCTTTCTGCAAACGAACCCTTAGAAATCCAGTTGAGTGCCCACTCGGCCTTTTTCCTCACAAAACCCATGGTTTCGATTGCGTGGAATAAACGGTCCTTTTCAATGGGATCTTTAATGTAGGTGTCGATCAACAATGAATAGGTTTCACTGTGGATGTTCTCAATTGTGAGCTGAAATCCGTAAAAGAATTTGGCCTCAGTATATTGTACCTCACGCACAAAATTCTCTGCAAGATTTTCATTCACGATCCCGTCACTCGCCGCGAAGAAGGCCAGCACATGCTTAATAAAATGACGCTCATCATCGTTGAGCTTATTCTCCCAGTCCCAAAGATCTGCTCCAAGATCAATCTCTTCAGCAGTCCAGAAACTGGCTTCGGCTTTCTTATAAAAAGCCCAAATATCATTATGTACGATAGGGAACAGGACAAAACGGTCCTTGTTCTCTTTCAGTATGGGTTCAAATTGTTCCATTGTATAGTTCTATTTCGTGTGATCCTGACTTCTCCCAACCTTTCAGCTGAAGGCGACGATTCCAAGGCAGATTCCGGTAAAGGATTCTGGTACTTGGATGTTTGTCTCTTTAGCGTTCCTCCGAATAACCAGAAACGGTCGTTGGAGTGATTGTTTGGGGAGACAAAAATTCAAAAAAAAGCCTCCTGCGGCAAAGAGAAACTATTCACATTGAGTTTAAGTTTTCAACACGGTTTTTTCACCATGGCTGAAAGCTATTCTCTGATTGAGTTTTTCGCATAACGAATCAAAAAAGTCCTGATTTCGTTGAGCTTTTTGTTGTGTTAATTTCTTTTTTCCCTGATGCTGTTGAGCTTTTGCTGCAACGTTGAAAAAATTAATCATACAACACCTCAAACATGTGAAAGAATTGTTACCTACTCTGTCAAAAAACGTCAGGACCATATCGATCCGAACGACAATTTCCAAAATAACTTACCTTAAATTCATCCGGGGATAAAAGACTATCAACAAAATCGGAGTGAATAAAAAAAAAGGAGCAAGGGTCTTGCTTTTAACCAAAAGAATCACTTTTTTATAGTACCCTATTTCTTTTTCTTAACCGTTTTACCTGCTTCAGATTCTTTTTCAAGTAGCTTATCCGCTTCAACCAATTGGTCAAAAAAGGCTTTGCCGTAACGACGTGTAATCGCATCTTTAAGGAAACGATAGACTTTCACATCGAGTTTATCGCCACATGCACAGGCTGGTTTGCAAATGGGCCATTCATCGTAATTGAGGATTTCTCCGGTGCGGGTTTTTTTAACACGAATGGGGTAGAGCTGGCAACTGATGGGCTTACGGAACTTTACTTTTCCTTCTTCCCAGGCCTTTTCAATGCCACATTTGGTAATTCCTTTATCATCAAAAATAACGTACGCACACTCAGCTCCATTAACTAATGGTGTAACAAGGTCTTTATCGCTGTCTTCAATCCATGTTCCCTGTTCTTCAATGGCTTTAACCCCTTCCTTGCGCAGGTAGGGTTTTATTTTCGGATAGATTTTCTCCAGAATTTCAGTTTCATCCTTTTCAAGGGGGGCTCCGGCATCGCCTTCAACACAGCAGGCTCCTTTGCAGGCAGATAAATCGCATACAAACCTGCGCTGCAGCAATTCATCCGAAATAAGTTTATCATCAATCAGTATCACCTTACAAAAGTAACAAAATAGAACCCTTTAACCAGATTCAGTTACCGACAGGTACGAAAGGATTTCACTTAAGTAGGCCTGTATCAGGTTCACAGAAGTTGGGAAGTCTGATGAAGTAGGATAGCGTGATGCATGGTTGAAAGGCTGTTAATCGCTTCAACAGCAATGATCAAGGCTGATATTGCGGAGAAAGGCAAAAATTTCAATTCAGACTTACGGTTCTCCTTCATCTTCTTACTTTTGCGGCACTATGAGCGTAACCAACGAAGACAAACTAAAACTGATCATCTCACATTGTAAGGAGATGGGCTTTGTGTTTCCATCCAGCGAAATCTACGATGGACTTTCGGCAACCTATGACTATGGCCAGCTGGGTGCTGAACTGAAAAACAACATCCGCCGGTATTGGTGGACAAGTATGGTGCAGATGCATGAGAACATTGTCGGGATTGATGCTGCAATTTTTATGCATCCAACAACATGGAAGGCTTCCGGACATGTGGATGCATTTAATGATCCGCTGATTGATAATAAGGACTCTAAAAAGCGGTATAGAGCCGACCATTTGCTGGAAGATCATATGGAAAAGATCCGCCAAAAAATCGCAAAAGAGGTGGAGAAGGCACAAAAGAAATTTGGTGGAAGTTTTGAAGAAGCGATGTTTCTGCAGACCAATCCGAATGTTCAGCGCCACGTAACCAAGATCAGCGAAATTGAGGGGCGCATGAAACAATGTCTTGAAGACAATGATCTCGAAGCATTGCGCCAATTGATCGTTGACCTCGAAATTGTTTGTCCCATTTCAGGAACGCGGAACTGGACAGAAGTTCGTCAATTCAATCTGATGTTCTCCACTGAGCTTGGTTCTGTTGCTGGAGATTCAGCTACCATATATCTTCGACCTGAAACTGCGCAAGGTATTTTTGTGAATTTTTTGAATGTACAGAAGACCGGTAGAATGAAAATACCTTTCGGAATTGCGCAAACAGGAAAAGCATTCCGGAATGAGATTGTTGCCCGGCAGTTTATTTTCAGAATGCGTGAGTTTGAACAAATGGAAATGCAATTTTTTGTTCGACCCGGAACGGAGATGGAGTGGTATAACTTCTGGAAAGAAACACGTATGAAATGGCATATGGCTTTAGGAATGGGAGCAGAACATTATCGTTTTCACGATCACATTAAGCTGGCTCACTACGCAAATGCCGCCTGCGATATTGAATACGATTTCCCAATGGGCTTCAAAGAGCTGGAAGGAATTCATTCGCGTACCGATTTCGATCTGGGGAATCACGAAAAATTCTCAGGCAAAAAATTGCAGTACTTCGATCCGGAATTGAATCAGAATTATGTTCCTTATGTGGTAGAAACATCCATTGGATTGGATAGGATGTTCCTGGCAGTGCTTTCTCATGCTTACATTGAAGAGAAACTGGAAGATGGAAGTGAACGTGTTGTACTTCGTATTCCTCCTGCGCTTGCTCCTGTTAAGGCTGCTGTTTTTCCTCTGTTAGGAAAAGACGGTTTACCTGAAAAGGCAAGAGAAATTTTTAATTTGCTGAAACTCGATCATAACTGTCAATACGAAGAGAAGGATGCAATTGGTAAACGCTATCGCCGTCAGGATGCAATTGGAACACCCTATTGCATTACAGTCGACCACCAATCGCTCGAAGACAACACAGTAACCATCCGCGAACGGGATTCGATGAAGCAGGAACGCGTTTCCATTGAACAGCTCCCGGCAATAATAGATCAGCGGGTCAACATGAAATACCTTTTAGCTAAAGTGAAATAAAAAAATCCCCGATTTTGTCGGGGATTTTTTCTTTAATGCAGTATCACGATTTTTCGTGTGAGCGATTGGTTCCCGGATCTTATCTCAATAAAATAAGTTCCTCCGGATATTTCAGAAATATTGACCTGCCCGCTTCCATTAGGGTTGTTGAAAGGTATGGATTGAATTTTCTGTCCCAACAAATCATAAACAGTGATAACCGAAGCGGCATGCAATCCGGAAATACTGATATTCGCTCCCATTGCAGGGTTGGGATAAATATTGATCTTCTCCAATTGCAATTCATCAGTTGAAGTGGGTAAAATGGTTTGGCAATAAGTGGCTTCACATCCATTTGAACTTACAATGTTCACACATGCATTTACTGATACACTCGGGTCAATATAGCTGTAAACCGGATTTTGTGTGCTGAAATTGGTAACATTAGCACCTTCAGTAATTACCCAGTCCCAACTAATGGCGCCGGTAGATTGATCTGTAAATTGAATGGTTAAACCAACAACGGCTGAACTGAAAAGTGCTGTTGGCATGGGGTTAACCGTTACCAAAATTGAATCTTTATCTCCACAGGTACCGGCTATGGAATACACTGCATAATAATTTCCGGCAGGAATTGCCGCCGCGGAGAAAAAACCGTTTCCGTTATTGTTGTCGCTAACATAGGTGCCTGACCATACTCCGCCTGAATTGGCTTGTAAAAAGAAACCAAAGAAATCGTTGCAAATACTAGTGTCGGAATTTACAATCTGAACTTCTGCATTGGCAAGTACAGAAATGGTCTCCGTATCCGATGATCCGCAAGCTCCTCCTATAGTGTAGGTAATGATGGTAGTTCCTACTCCGGCAGCAGATGGATCGAAGGTTCCGAGATTGGCATCAATAATTCCGTTTCCACTCCAGGTTCCTCCCGGTGTTGCTGCTGTAAGATTACCCGGTACACTGAGTTCGCAAAACGGACCTGCAGGTGAAATGGTGGAATTTGCAGTTGTTGTTGTTATCGAAACAAGTACCGTTGAGCTGTCTTTGCAAGTCCCCGGAGTTACATATTTAATTGTAAAGTTTCCATCGCCTGAGGCGGATAGATCGATTTCTCCTGTTATTGGATTAATTACACATCCATTACAACTGAATGTTCCTCCGTTAGTTCCTGCAATTGTTGGTGTGGGATCACTTTGTGAACTGCAATACAATGTTTGACTATAGGAGAATGACGGATTTTCAGTTGCATTCACACTAAATATTCCTGCAGTAGTATCATCGCATCCATTTGCATCAGTAACTACCATATAGGCGTTGTATGTGCCCGGACCATAATATTGAATTGGAGGTGTTGTTGCAGTACTGGTGTTTCCATTGTCAAAAAACCATAGATAGCTTAGTGTGCCTGTTCCTCCGGTTGAACAACTGCTAACTTGTAATGTGTCAGTTCCGCAACCATTCATTCCTCCTGTTTGAGTTACGCAAGCAGTTGGTCCTGCAGGATGACCCAAAACACTTTGTACAAGTGAAAAGACATGTCCGTTTCCATCTGTTACAACAAGCGTAACATTATAGGTACCAGCGACAGAATAATTGTAACCGCCATTTTGGGCATTAACTACATTTAGTGTTGCATCTCCGAATTCCCAATAATACGTGTAAACACTGTTTCCTCCTGTGGCATTTGAATTGAAATAGAAACCCTCATTCAGGCAAAAAGTAGCCATTGTTGCAGTTGCACTTAGTGTAGAACCGCAAGTGTTCATTACATGGAAGTCGAGGTATTTAAAAACATCAACAGCGTATACAGTCCATTCGTTTTCTGCGTTGCCTGCCCAAGTTGTATTTCCGCTTTGAATTCCTGGTTTTCTGCGCAAGGTATGATTAAGCGTTCCATTGGTAATGCCATCAACAGTCCATCCGGTTACTGGATCGTTTCCAATGATTCCTATACGATCAATTGCCGTTGCACCATTCATCAGTTCAACCACGTCATTGCCATTAAAGTTGATTGCCGATCCGCTGGTTTGGTTGGATATTGCAAGAATTAATGCATTAGCACTTGGGTTCGATACGATATGAACCTCTCCGGGATTGAGTGTTCCTGCTAAGGTGAAATTTGCTGAAGGTGTTGCAGAACCATTTGAATACAATCGGAGCGCATAGGTGCTCAGGTTAACTGGGGCAGAAGTTGGATTATAAATCTCTATGGATTTATTATTACCACTTCCTTCTATGTATTCGGAAATAAATAAATCGGTGCATTGTGCACTTACATTAATGCTGAATTGCATGCACGCAAACAACAGCACACAAACGTAGAAATTTCTCATAACAAGTTTTTTTGGTATTGAAAATTAGGGCAAAAAGAGATACCGAACAATACTTTATTTGGAAAGTACTTTTGGGATGCGGAAATAATCTGAATCTTTTCGCGGCGCGTTTTTTAAGGCTTCATCCTGTGTAATCGTCTGCACGTCCACATCTTCCCTTAGAATATTCTCACTATCACCCATAAAGATAAGCGGCTCAACCTTTTCGGTGTCCAGTTCATTCAGTTTTTCAATGAAACCGATTATCCGGGTGAGATCCTTTTGAATTTCAGCTGCTGATGCGGGGTCGAACTCCAGTCGTGACAACTCGGCAAGGCGACTTATGGTTTTCTCATCAATTTTCATTGTTGTATTCTTTTGGATAGGCTTTGCGCAGATCACTTTCAATTAAATCCTTGCATCGCTCCTGTAAAGGTAGTAAATCTTCAATTGTCATCCCCTCTGTCACAATCGGTTCATGAATAATCACCTTGCACAATCCGGGACGGCTGGGTCCTGTTAACCGGTTGACCTGAGATAAGAGCTTGAAATTTTCCAGAATGGTCATCGGAAGAATCGGAATTTGTTTTTCGATTGCTACTTTAAACGCGCCTGCTTTGAAGGGATTCATTTTAGGCGCTTGTTTACTTTGCGTCCCTTCCGGGAAAATAATGGCAATATACCCCTGATCAACACGGTCCATCATGGTGCGTAAGGATTGGGATGCTTCCGATTTGTCTTCACGTTTTACCGGGACATGCATATTCCCGCTTTTAAAGAACATGCCGATAATTGGAAATTTTTTTAGTGATTCCTTGCCCAGAAAAATAAACTGTCTTCCTCGAAGTATTCCATGCATGATCAGAATATCAAGATAGGAGGTGTGGTTGGCAATTACAACGAATGGTCCCTTTGGGAACCCGAATCCTTTCGGCCGAATAGTTTTATAGGGAAGGAACAACAGAAGCTGCAACATGGGGTACCAGAACCAACATTGTATGGCAAACAAAGGACGAAGCCATCCAAGTTTCAAAAGGATCCATGCAAAAGGATACATAATAATACCTACCGCGAAAAAGGCAATTACAAACCAAATTTTATATAATACCCTTAGAAAAGCAATCATTGGGCAAAACTAATTCATTTTATCCATGGCTGCTAAACTGGATGATTGTGTATTTTGCAGAATGATTAAAATTGCGGTAACAGGTCCGGAATCAACAGGTAAAACTACTTTGGCTGAAGGGTTGGCTCTTGAATTGCAAACAGTTTGGATCAGGGAATTTGCCCGCGATTATTTAAGCAAACTACAACATTCCTATACGGAGAACGATCTATTGGCCATTACAAGAGGTCAGATTGATCTTGAAGTTCAGGCAGAACCTTTAGCAAAGCGTTTTTTGATTTGCGATACTGACATGCTTGTGCTAAAGATCTGGAGTGAATTCAAGTATGGTAGGATTCATCCTTTCATTCAACATAGTTATCAGAATCGCAACTATGATTTAACATTTTTGTGTGGAACCGATCTTCCTTGGGAAGAAGATCCATTGAGAGAACATCCTGAAAAACGCGAAGAGCTTTACAATATGTATAAAGCA
>ERZ761609.102-NODE-102-length-119289-cov-48.785783_pt1 | contig 119289 bp, 94 predicted proteins | sample MGYA00511163_ERZ761609 | MGnify/ENA primary metagenome ERZ761609 (study PRJEB28899, sample SAMN02445070) | bioreactor sludge metagenome | biome: EBPR sludge | place: Australia: Brisbane, Thorneside Wastewater Treatment Plant | collected 2011-12-16 ... | reverse complement strand
CCACCGAGATCTACACTCTTTCCCTACACGACGCTCTTCCGATCTCTCGGCGCGGAGCCCGCCGGCGCCGCGCTCCACGCCTATCTCGACGAACGCGGCCACCCGGCAACACTCGCCGCCTCGCTCGACCGCGCTTCGCTCGGCCCCGCCACCCTGCGGCCCATCGAGCCTTCCATGGAGGACATCTATATCGCCCTCGTCCGGCGCGAGGAGGCCCGCCATGCCGCCGCCTGAAGCCGCCGTCCGCACCGAAGGGCTCGTCAAACGCTTCGGCGATTTCGTGGCCGTGGACCAGGTCACGCTCGCAGTCCAGCGCGGCGAGATCTTTGGCTTTCTCGGACCCAATGGCGCGGGCAAGTCCACCACCATCCGCATTCTCTGCGGCCTCCTGCAGCCCTCCGCGGGCCGGGCCGAGGTGAACGGCTTCGACGTCGCCGAAACGCCCGAGTCCGTCAAGCAGTCCATCGGCTACATGTCGCAGAAGTTCTCGCTCTATGACGATCTCACCGTCGAGGAGAATATCGGGTTTTTCGGCGGCGTCTATGGCGTGGCAGCGGAGCGCCGCGTGCAGCGGGCCGAGTATGTCCTCCGCATGGCCGGCCTCGCGGACCAGCGCGGCGCGATGACCCGCTCGCTCGCCGGAGGGTGGAAGCAGCGGCTGGCGCTCGGCTGCGCGATCCTGCACGAACCGCCCATCGTCTTTCTGGATGAGCCCACCTCCGGCGTGGACCCCATCGCGCGCCGCCGCTTCTGGGACCTCATCTACGAAATGGCCGCGGGCGGGTCCACCGTCTTCGTCTCCACCCACTACATGGAGGAGGCGGAATACTGCCACCGCGTTGCGCTCATGTACCGCGGCCGCGTCATTGCCCTCGGCGCACCCGCCGAATTGCGCGAAGCCGAGGGCCCCGGCGCCACCATGGACGACGTCTTCATCGCCAGCATCGAGCGCGAGGAGGCGCGCCACCCATGAGCCTGCGGCGGCTCGGCGCGATCTTTCGCAAGGAGGGCCTCCACATCCTGCGCGACCCGCGCAGCCTCGCCGCCGCGCTCCTCGTCCCCGTGGTCATGCTTCTCCTGTTCGGCTACGCCCTCACGCTCGATGTGGACCGCGTTCCCACCGCCATCCACGATCTCGACCGCAGCCCTGCCAGCCGAGCCTTGATCGAGCGCTTCCGCGGCTCGCGCTACTTCACTGTGATCCAGCAGGAAGGCGGCTACGCCGCCATCGAAGAAGGCATCGACCGAAGCCGCCTCCTGCTTGGCGTCGTGATCCCCGAGAACTTCTCCGAACACCTCGCCCGCGGCGAGGAGGCCCGAGTGCAACTGCTGCTCGACGGGTCGGACTCCAACACCGCCGCCCTTGCCGCCGGCTACGCCGAATCCCTGGTGCTGGCCTACTCGGCCGACCGGCGCGACGCGGCCCTGCGCGCCCGCGGCATGAAGGAGCTCGAAATGCCCCTTGATGCCCGCGTCCGCGTCCTCTACAACCACGAACTCAAATCGAAGAACTTCATCATTCCCGGCCTCATTGCCGTCATCCTGATGATCATCTCCGCGCTGCTCACCTCGCTCACCATCGCGCGCGAATGGGAAACCGGCACCATGGAGCAGTTGCTGTCGACCCCCGTGCGTCCGGCTGAACTCCTGCTCGGCAAGCTCATGGCCTACTTCGTGCTTGGAATGGCGGACATGGCCGTGGCCCTCGTGCTGGGCCTTGGCCTGTTCGGCGTTCCCCTGAATGGCAGCTTCTGGCTGCTCGTGTTCTTCTCCGCGCTGTTCCTGTTCGGGGCGCTCTGCTGGGGCATTCTCATCTCCACCGTTGCTCGCTCGCAACTGCTCGCCTTCCAGGCCAGCATGGTCTCCAGCTTCCTGCCCGCGTTCCTGCTTTCCGGCTTCATGTACGCGATCGAGAACATGCCGCTCATTGTGCAGCAGGTCACGCGCATCGTCCCCGCCCGCTACTTCGTAACCGCACTGCAAGGGATCTTCTTGAAGGGAGTCGGCATGGAAGTCCTGTGGAAGGAGGCGCTGTTTCTGTTCATCTACGCCGGCCTTGTGTTCACGCTGGCCGCGCGGAAGATGCGCCAGAAGATAGCGTGAGCGCCGCCATGTGGGAACGCATCCGCCAGATCGTCGTCAAGGAACTCCGGCAGGCGTTGCGCGACCCGCGCATGCGCGCGATTCTCATCGGCCCGCCCCTGCTCCAGATGATCATCTTCGGCTATGCCGTGAATCTGGACGTGGAACAAGTGCGGCTGGCCTGGAGCGATCTCGACCGCTCCGCCCGCAGCCGCGAGCTGCGCGAGCGCTTTTCCGGCTCCCCCTACTTCACCATCGTCGCGGAACCGGAGGGCGAAGCCGAAGCGGTACGCCTGCTCGACCGGGGCCACGCCCAGGCCGTGATCCGGCTGATGCCCGGTTTCGGCGCCGGTGTCGCTCGCGGCGAGCAGCAGGACGTCCAGGTGCTGCTCGACGGCGCCAACTCGAACAGCGCCGCCATCATCGCCGGCTACGCCGCCGGTGTGATCGGCGCGTACAACCGCGAACTGCTCCACCAGCAGCAGATGCGTAAACTTGTGGGCCGTACGCGCGACGGCCCCGTGCGCCTCGCCCTGCCCGGCGTCCGCGCCGAAACGCGCATCTGGTTCAACCCCGAACTCAAGAGCCGCAACTACTTCGTCCCTGGCACCATCGTCAACATCATCATGCTGGTCACCCTGATGCTGACGGCCCTCTCCGTCGTCCGCGAAAAGGAGATCGGCACCATGGAGCAGATCATGGTCACCCCTATCCGCCCGCTGGAATTGATGCTCGGCAAAACCATTCCCTTCGCCCTCGTCGGCTTGTTCGACATGGCCCTCGTCACCACCGTGGCTCTCGTTGTCTTCCGTGTCCCGCTCCGCGGCAGCGTCTTGGTCCTCCTGCTGGCGAGCGCGCTCTTCCTGCTCACCAGCCTGGGAGCGGGGCTGTTTCTCTCCACCGTCTCCTCCACGCAGCAGCAGGCCATGCTCGGCTCCTTCTTCTTCTTCCTGCCCGCCTTGATGCTCTCCGGATTCACTTTCCCTATCCGCAATATGCCCGAGCCGGTCCAATGGCTGACGAGCATCAACCCCCTGCGCTACTTCATGGAAATCGTGCGCGGACTGTTCCTCAAGGGGGTCGGCATCGAGGTGCTCTGGCCGCAGTTGCTGATGCTCGGCGCCTTTGGCGTCCTGATTCTCTGGTCGAGCGCCCGCCGTTTCCGCAAGCGACTTGACTGAGTGCTACTTCAGTACAATCCGCGCCAGCCCCGGATTGCCCGCGGCGTCGAGCACGCGCACCACCAGCGAATGTTCGCCCTCCGCCAGCCCTTCCAGCCGCAAGGTGAACGTCTCCCGCGGGCTGTCCGTAATCCCATCGTCGGCGCGCAGTAGTTTCCACGGCGCGGCATTCAGCGAGTATTCCGCCCGGCGCAGTGGCGAGGCGGTATCGGTGGCCGTTGCCCGCACCACGAAGGCGGCGCCCTCCCGCACCGGCGGCGCCAGCGTCACCGTTGGCGGCGTCTGATCGATCAGCACCGGCGGACTCACCAGCTCCGCCTCGCGCGCATCGCCCGGCGTGTTCGCCGGATGATCGCTCGCCACCACGCGGAAGAAGTAGCGCCCGTCGGCGAAAGTTTCCGCGTCCTGCACGTGCGTGTTTTCCTTCAAATTGTCCTTGAGCAGCTTCCAGCCGGTCTCATCCTCGGCGCGGTAAAAGACCGAGTAGGCCAGCAGGTCGCTGTCGGGATCCTCGGCCGTCCACGAGATGTAAAGCTGCGGCTGCCCGCTCCGCTCCACGCGCTGCGTCGGCGTTCCGGCCGAGGTGGCTGGACCCGGGTCCGTGCTGTCGGTCACCGTGATGCTGTAGGCGGCGTTCGCCTGCGCGGCCGCGGTCGAGGTCGAGGGCGGACGCGCCGTCCACTGCGGCATCACCGTAATCCCCCGTACCACCGGACGCGTGTTCTGCGGCTGGTAGGTCAGCGTCACCGAATCCAGCGATGGAGGTGTGGCGCCCGCCGTCAGTTCTACCTTCCACTGGATGTACCGCGCGTTTGGACTCGTGATCGCTGCGTTGGCTGCATCGCCCAACGGCGCCGACCAATCGCTCCATGTCCGGTCCGGCCGCGCCGAATTACCAGAACGCGTTCGAAACGCGAACCCGCCCGCCGCCGGCGTCCCGGTCCAATCCAGCCGCCCCCACCGGGCCACGTTCATCACGTCGTGCACCGGCGATTCATACGTGCCGCTCGGCTGGTCGGTCGCCTCCAGCCGGAACAGCTTGCCCAGATTGGCCGTCGCGGCAAACACCGTGTCCCCTCGCGAGGCCAGCCGGATCGTCTCGCCCTCCTGCGTTTCGGCCAGCAGCGTCGCCTTCAGGTTCTGACCCAGGCTGTATAGCCGCCCGCGCTGGTCCGTCGAGAAGACCAGCGAACCGTTCCGCAGCGCCAGATCGAACACGTTTTCCTCCTGCGAACTCCACAACGTCTCCACCGTGTTGTCCCCGTAGATCCGGTAAACCGCTGAGCGCTCCACGCCGGGCATCTCATACACGCTCGCTGGCATCGTCACATCAGCGGCTGGCACGGGCTTCGCCGTTTCGGGTTTCGGCTGCACCTCCACGCCCGTCTGCGCGCGCGCGGCATCGGAGGTCACCGTGATGGTGGTGGTGACGACGCCCGCCGGGGATGTTGGCGATGGCGCTGCTTGCGCGCCCTCGGCCTGCTTCCGGGCGAGCGATCCGCCGAGCGCCGCCACATACAGCGAACCGTCCGGCGCCGGCAGAATCGACCGGATCTCGGGTAGCGACGAGTCATACAACACGAACGCCCGGTCCTTGGCCTGCACCTGGTACAAAATCCCGTTTGGCTCGGTCCCCGCCAGCAGCCGTCCCTGCGCGTCCAGCGCCAGGCTCGTCACGTGCGACTGCCCGGTCTCGTACCACAGCTCACCCTGCCCGTTCGCTGCAATCCGGTAAATCCGGCCGTTGTCGCCCGTGCCCACGTACACCTCGCCGCCCGGCCCCGCCGCCAGCGACCAGATATAGGTCGCCTGCGGGTCGTAGTACTCGCGCGCCTGCCCGTTCTCGATCCGCCACACCTTCCCGTTCGGCGACGTGCCGGCGTACAGCACCCCCTTCGCGTCGAGCGCCAGCGCGAACACCTCGGGCTGCGGCGCCGACCAATAAACCTCCGCCTGCTGCCCCGGCCGGATCCGGTACACGCGTCCCCGGTGGCCCGTCCCCAGATAGATTGTCCCGTCCGGCGCCACCAGCGCCGCGAACACCGCCGCCTCGCCCGACGCGAATACTTCGGTCAGCTTCGGAGCCAGCACCAGCCGCCCGTCCCGCGTCAGCGAAACCCCGTGAAACCGGCCCTTGACGAAGTCGGCATACGAGTTCGATTCCCACGCCGCCGATCCCCCGGCCGTGGCGGCGGCGGGCAGCAGCAGCAGAAGGGCGGCGGTCAATAGAGGCAAGCGCATGTTTCGGACTATTCCTTCACTTCGATGGCAATCGTCTTGGCGCCCGTCATCATGTACCCGCCCGCCGCGAGTTCCAGTTCGTCAATCCGGGCGCCGGGCGATTGCGGCTGCGTCCGGCCCAGCAGCAGGGTCAATGAGGGCGGCGGCGCCGGCAGCGTCTCGCCCTGCACCAGCCAGGAAGGAGCGCCGCGCCACACGCGGACATAAGCTTTCGTGTTCGGCCGCAACCCGCGCAGGAATTGCAGCAATTGCGGCTCGGTCTTCGGCGGCGCGGTCAGATACTGCCGGAACTCCGCCAGGTTCGCCTGAGCCCCGTCCGCCACCGTGAAATAGAGCGGGCCCAGCGGCGCCCCCACCGGAATCGTGTAGGAGATCGAATGCGTCATCTCGCGCCCGTTGTCGCCCGCGAACAGCGCCGTTAGTTCCACTGTCTCCCCCGGGCGTGCTTCCCGCTTCGACGCCCAGAAATTCTCAATCTGCAACTGCCGCTTCTCGTTCGCAACTTCGATGTCGAGATGAATCCCGCTCACCTTCAGCCGGTCAAACCCGCTCTGCATGAGCGCCGACACCGGCGCCGCCAGCGCCCCGGCTGCCATCTGCGGCGCCGCCAGCTCTGCCGTGTAGACATTCTGAAACGGAATCGACGGCAGCCCGTCCGCCAGGTCGATCCGCGCCTTCACATCCAGCGTCGCCAGCCCGATCGTGCGCTCCGTCGCGTCAATCGCCGAAAACACCGCCATTTGCAGCAGCAACGGCGTTAGCAGCCGGTCGCGCACCACGTTCATCCGGTAGGTGTGCTCGCGCGCCGCCCCCGTCCGGCTCGCCACCCGGATCGACACCGGCGTCATCGTCGCCTGCGCGCCCAGCGTCCCGGTGATCGCCGCCGACCGGTCCTGGTTGATCACGCCCAGGTGTTCCCGCGTCGCCGAAATTTTGAACGACGAATTCTGACTCGCCAGCAGCGTCATCACCTCGGCGCGCGCAAATGGCATCTCGCTGTCGCCCGTCGAGAGAAACCGGTGCCCGAAGGCATACACCGTGTTGCCGTCCACGTGCGTCACTGTCCCGTCCGCCCCCGCCGCCAGATCCCCCGTGATCAGTTGCACGCTGATCATCGACCCCGGCGCGGGCGGCGCGGGCGCGCTCTGCCCCGCCCCCGGACCTTGTCCCGCCGAAAGCCCCTGCACGGGCTCCAGCCCCGCCGCCCTCAAGATCGGCGCGAAATGCTGGAATGCCGCGCGGGTAAAGCCGGTCATCCAGAACGGTGTCGCGATCTCGGTCAGCCGCGTCGGACCCAGGTCATACTGCGCCGGCGCGGGCAGCAGCGACGCCAGATCGAACGGGTTCCCCGGACGCTCCGCCCGCGGCGGCGTTGGCGGCGTCCCCGCCGCCAGCAGCATCTCCTCGATCGGCCGGATGCCCGCAATCGGCTCCTTCGAAAACGGAAACGACAGTGCCACCGCCCCCATCAGTTTGCCGTCGTAATAAACCGGCGACCCACTCATCCCCTGCAGCACGCCCGTCCGCTCCAGCGGCCCGCCACTCAGCCGCGCCAGAATAATCGACTGCTTCGGCCCGATGTTCTCCAACACCCCAAGGATGTCCACCCGGAATTCCTCGACCCGCGCCCCCTCAAACACCGTCCGGCCCGTGGCCACCAGCCCCGGACGCACATCCCGCAATGGAAAGATCGGCGTCTCGGACGCCGCGCACAAAACCGCGCCGGCGAGCACGGCAAGAATGGGAATTGGCCTCACTGTTTCAATTGTATGCGTCGGCGTGGAACGGAATCCGGGCCTGAGTTATAGTAAGAGAGTACCTGCCGCAATCGGGCGCGGTAGCCAAGTGGTAAGGCAGAGGTCTGCAAAACCTTTATTCGCGGGTTCGATTCCCGCCCGCGCCTCCAATGTCCCCTGACCCCGGCTCCTCCTCTTCTTCAGACTCCTCCTCGTCCTCCTCCTCCTCCGTGACCTCATCGTCGGTAATCCCCTCCAGCCATTGCCCGGCAGCGGGCTTGGCGGGGTCCGGCACGTGATAGCCGCGCCGCGCGTAAATCCGCGCGTTCGGATACCGCCGCTTCGCCTCGCCCGTCAACTCCACCTGGATCTTGCGAAACGCACCCGCCGGCGCCTCCGGCATCGCGTAATAGAGCACCGGACGCGCCCGGATTCTCCGGATCAACTCCGGCAGCGCCCCCGCCGGGTCGCGCCCCGCCAGAATCGTGCCGCCCGTCTTGTCCACCGCCCCATTCACGCCTTCCGCAATCAGCAACTCCACATGGGGCGCGGCCACCCGCGTGTACCACTTAAGGGCGGTCTGGGCGCGCGTCGTAAAGACAATCGCATGCACCGTCGCATCCGCCTCCCACAGCCGGTTCACCACGGTGGACTGCCTCCGGCTGCGCACGCCCCGGTTGTCGGTCACCACCACAATCGCCCTCCGCCGCGCTCCCCGCGGCGCCGACAGCAGGTACTTCGCCGCATCATCCACGCCCGCCAGCAACGACGTCCCCCCGTCGAAATACCCCCCCACCACCCGCTCACGCACCACCCGGAGCGCCCGCTGGTGGTCCTCCGTCAGCCGCAGCAGTAGCCTGGTCGAGTCATTGAACACCATCACCGCCACGCGGTCCCCCGGCTGTAGTTGCGCAAACGCCGTCTCCGCGCTCGCCCCCACGCGCTCCACCAGCGAATCCATGCTGCCGCTCACATCAAACAGCAGCACCAGATCCAGCGGCAACTCCCCCTCCGCCAGCGCCTGCACCGCCTGCGGCCGCCCCTGGTCCTTTACCACCAGATCCTTCACCGTCAGCCCGCCCACCGGCGCCAGCTTGTCCAGCACCTCGAAATCCACCCGCACCACGTTCGTCTCCGCCCGGAACGTCGGCGTCTGGCCCAGACCCGCGCCACAGACCAGGCCCGCGTAAAGACACGCCGGCAGTCCCAGGCGGCAGCGCATAGCCCTCAGACGCGCGCCGCGCAATCTGGATTTCAACGTTTGCGCAGCGCCTTCGCCGCCGTCGCCAGCAGCTTCTCCCGCTCCCCCGCCAGCCACGCCGCCTCCACTTCCCCATCCGGCAGCCCCGCCGCCTTGCCCAGCAGCAGAAACGCCGGCAGCGCGTGCGGCAAATGGCGGAACCGCGCCATCTCCATCAGCGCCGGCGCCGCCCGTTCCCGCAAATGCGCCAGCGTCTGGCTGCTCAGCGTGTCGAACAACGTCAGCAACGCCCGCGCCCCCTCCAGCCGGTCGCTCAACGCCGGCGCATTCAACATCTCCACAAACCACGTCGTCCGGATCGTGATCCCCGAATCCGGCTGCGCCGCCCTCACCGCCAGTGCCTTCAGCGCCCGCGCCGCATTCGTCCTCACCCCTTGCGCCGGGTCGCGCAGCGCCTGCTGCAAATCCTCCGCGATTGCCGCCTTGTCCGGCACATAGCCCAGCACATACGCCGCAATCGCCCGGTGATCCTCGTCCCCCGACTGCTTCAACACCTCCCGCAGCAACCCCGCGTGCAGCTCCGCCAGCCCCACAAACCGCTCCTGCATCGCCCGCAGCGTCACGCCCCGCATCAGCGAATGGCCCGCGCTCAAATCCTCCGTCAGATCGTCGCCCGATGCCCGCCCCAGCGCCTGCGTGAAATCCTCATACACGGTCACAATCTCCGCCGGCAGCAGCACCTCGCCCGATGGCGGCAGACGCAGATCCAGTCCCGGTTGCCCCCGCTCCTGCACTCCGATGTAGAGCACCGTCTCGCCCTCGTCGCAGCAAAACGCCTCCACATGCGCCCGCGCCACCTGGTTCAGCTCCAGGAGCGTCTCCTCGGCCTCCCCCCGCGATCGCGGCAGCGCCTTGCCCGGCGCCACATCCAGCGCCCGCACAATCCGCTCTGCCGACAGCCGCCGGTTGCCGAAAACCTCAATATGGCCGATCTTCGGCTGTGCCGCGGCCAGCGCCGCCGCCGCCAACAGCAAAGGAACGCTCTTCATCATGCCTGGGTGGGTCAAATTCAGCATAGCGAACCACAGGCCCGCCAGGAATCCGTCCCGAGGTGGGTCATCTGCCCCAATGCGGACCTGGGCGTACTGCTCCACCTCGTCCGGTAAAGCCCCCCATCGGCAGGGTTTAGCGATAACCGTATCTGAATAGGATAGAATGGCAGAAGATTTGCGGAGAAGGAATATTGAGATCTTTATGCCCCGAAAAAAAGTAACCCTGGACGGAAACGAAGCCGCTGCCTATGTAGCCCATCAGACCAATGAAGTGATCGCCATCTACCCGATCACCCCCTCGTCCCCCATGGGCGAGTGGAGCGACCAGTGGTCGAGCGAAGGCCGGCCGAATATCTGGGGCAGCGTGCCCACCGTGATCGAGATGCAGAGCGAAGGCGGCGCGGCCGGCGCGGTGCACGGCGCACTCCAGGCCGGCTCCCTCACCACGACCTTCACTTCGGCGCAGGGCCTGCTGCTCATGATCCCCAACATGTACAAGATCGCCGGCGAACTCACGCCCACGGTCTTCCACATCGCCGCCCGCTCGCTCGCCGCCCATGCCCTCTCCATTTTCGGGGACCACCAGGACGTGATGAGCTGCCGCGCCACCGGCTGGGCCATGCTGTCGTCGAACTCGGTCCAGGAAGTCATGGACCTCGCCCTCGTCGCCCAGGCCGCCACCCTCGAAGCCCGCGTCCCCGTCATGCACTTCTTCGACGGCTTCCGCACCTCCCATGAGGTCGTCCGCGTCGAGCAGTTGACCGTCGAGGACATGAAGGCCATGCTGCCCGACGATATGATCCGCGAACACCGCCGCCGCGCTCTCTCGCCGGATCGCCCCGTCATTCGCGGCACCGCCCAGAACCCCGACGTCTACTTCCAGGCCCGCGAAACCGTCAACCCCTACTACGTCGCGGCGCCCGCCATCTTCCAGAAAGCGATGGACCGCTTCGCGGAAGTCGTCGGACGGCAGTACAAGCTCTTCGAATACGAAGGCGCGCCCGACGCCGAACGCGTCATCATCCTCATGGGCTCCGGCGCCGAGACCGCCCACGAAACCGTCGAGGCTCTGACCGCGAAGGGCGAAAAGATCGGCATGTTGAAAGTGCGCCTCTACCGGCCCTTCTCCGCCGAACACTTCCTCGCCGCCCTGCCCAAGACCGTCCGCGCCCTCGGCGTCCTCGACCGCACCAAGGAGCCCGGCGCCATGGGCGAGCCGCTCTATGAGGACATCCTCACCGTCCTCAATGAAGCCCAGGCCGCCGGCGCCCTCCCCTTCGCCGCCATGCCCCGTGTCATCGGCGGCCGCTACGGCCTCTCCTCCAAGGAATTCACCCCGGCCATGGTCAAGGCCGTCTTCGACGAACTCTCGAAGGACGCCCCGAAGAACCATTTCACTGTCGGCATCGACGACGACGTCACCCACACCTCCCTCACCGTCGATCCCAACTTCTCCACCGAGGATCCCAAAGCCGTTCGCGCCCTGTTCTACGGACTCGGCGCCGATGGGACGGTAGGCGCGAACAAGAACTCGGTCAAGATCATCGCCGAGGAGACCGACAACTTCGCCCAGGGCTACTTCGTGTACGACTCGAAGAAGTCCGGCGCCATCACCGTCAGCCACCTCCGCTTCGGACCCAATGCCATCCGCAGCACCTACCTCATCTCCCGCGCCAGCTTCGTCGCCTGCCACCAGTTCTCCTTCCTCGAACGCATCGACATGCTCCGCTGGGCCGAGGACGGCGCCACCTTCCTCCTCAACGCCCCCTTCGAAGCCGATGAAGTCTGGAACCACCTCCCCCGCAAGGTGCAGGAACAGATCATCGCCAAGAAGATCAAGTTCTACACCATCGACGCCTACGCCGTCGCCAAAGCCACCGGCATGGGTACCCGCATCAACACCGTGATGCAGACCTGCTTCTTCGCCATCAGCGGCGTCCTGCCCCGCGAGGAAGCCATCGCCCAGATCAAGAATGCGATCGAAAAGACTTACGGCCGCCGCGGCGAAGCCGTAGTCAAGAAGAACTTCGAGGCTGTTGACGCCACCCTCTCCCACCTGAAAGAGGTCAGCGTGCCTGCCCAGCCCTCCAGCTCCATGGAGATGCGCCCCGCAGTGCCCGCCCAGGCCCCGGACTTCGTCCGCGAAGTCCTCGGCACCATCATCGCTGGCGATGGCGACAAACTCCCTGTTTCCGCCCTCCCTGTCGATGGCACCTTCCCCAGCGGCACCGCCCTCTGGGAAAAGCGCAACATCGCCCTCGACATCCCCGTCTGGGACGAGGCCCTCTGCATCCAGTGCGGCAAGTGCGTTCTCGTCTGCCCCCACGCCACGATCCGCGCCAAAATCTACGAGCGAGATCACCTCGAAGGCGCCCCCGCCGGCTTCAAGGGCGTCGAAGCCCGCTGGAAGGACTATAAGCACATGGCTTATACCCTCCAGGTCGCCCCGGAGGATTGCACCGGCTGCGCCCTTTGCGTCCAGGCCTGCCCTGTCAAGGACAAAACCAATCCCAAACGGCGCGCCATCAACATGGAATCCCAGGCTCCGCTCCGCGAACAGGAAGCCGCCAATTGGGATTACTTCCTCAATCTCCCCGAGTTCGACCGCACCAAGCTCTCCCATAACCAGGTGAAGGACCTCCAGGTGCTCGAACCCCTGTTCGAGTTCTCCGGCGCCTGCTCCGGCTGCGGCGAGACCCCCTACGTCAAGCTGCTCACCCAGTTGTTCGGCGACCGGACCATGATCGCCAACGCCACCGGCTGCTCGTCCATCTACGGCGGCAACCTCCCCACCACGCCTTACACCCACAACCGCGAAGGCCGCGGCCCCGCCTGGTCCAACTCGCTGTTCGAGGACAACGCCGAATTCGGCCTCGGCATGCGCCTCGCCATCGACCAGCAGGAAAAATACGCTCGCGAACTCGTCGCCCGCTTCTCGGTCAAACTCGGCGAAAACCTCGCCAACGCGATCCTCGAAGCCGACCAGTCCGCCGAAGCCGGCATCTTCGCCCAGCGCGAACGCATCGAGGCGCTGAAGACCAAGGTCAATGAACTCCTCGCCGCCGGCCAGAACGGCAGCGGCGCGGCGCTCCGCGACCTGCTCGCCGTTGCCGACATGCTCGCCAAAAAGAGCGTCTGGATCCTCGGCGGCGACGGTTGGGCCTACGACATCGGCTACGGCGGCCTCGACCACGTCTTCGCCTCCGGCAAGAACGTCAACATCCTCGTTCTCGATACCGAGGTCTACTCCAACACCGGCGGCCAGTGCTCCAAAGCCACCCCGCGCGGCGCCGTCGCCAAGTTCGCAGCCGCCGGCAAGCCTTCCAACAAGAAGGATCTCGCCATGATGGCCGTCGCCTACGGCAACACCTATGTCGCCCGCATCGCCATGGGCTCCAGCGACATGCAGACCGTCAAGGCCTTCCTCGAAGCCGAAAAGTGGGACGGCCCCTCGCTCATCATCGCCTACTCCCACTGCATCGCTCACGGCTACGACATGCAGTTCGGCCTCGAACAGCAGAAACTCGCCGTCCAGAGCGGCCACTGGCCCCTGTTCCGCTACAACCCCATGCTCATCCCCGAGGGCAAAAATCCCTTCGTCCTCGACTGCAAGGCCCCCTCGGTTCCCATCGAAAAATACATCTACAACGAGACGCGCTACACCATGCTCGTCCACTCCCAACCCGAGATCGCCCGGCGCCTGCTCGCCGAGGCGCAAGCCGACGCCATGAACCGCTGGCGCATCTACGAACAGATGGCCGCCATGCCCGCCGCGCCCGTCGCCACCGAAGCCACCGAAGGAGAGAAGTAAGCCATGATCGACCTCACTACCGGATACCTCGGACTGAAGCTGCGCACTCCCCTGGTGGCTTCCTCGTCCCCCCTATGCAAGGACATCGGCAATATCCTGCGCCTCGAAGACGCCGGCGCCTCCGCCGTCGTCCTCCACTCCCTGTTCGAGGAGCAGATCCAGGTGGAAAGCGGCGAACTCGACCGCTACCTCACCGAATCCGCCGACAGCTACGGCGAAGCCTTGAACTACTTCCCCGAGATGGGCTCCTATAACTTCGGTCCCGAGCCTTACCTCAACCACATCCGCAAGGCCAAGGAATCCGTTGACATCCCCGTCATCGCCTCCCTCAACGGCGTCTCCACCGGCGGCTGGATCCGCTACGCCCAGTTGATGGAACAGGCCGGCGCCGACGCGCTCGAACTCAACATCTACTACATGCCCACGGATCTCGAAATGACCGGCGAAAAGGTCGAGGAGATCTACATGGACCTGGTCAGCCACGTCAAGGCCAGCGTCCGCATCCCCGTCAGCGTCAAGCTCGGGTCCCAGTTCACCGCTTTCGCCAACGTCGCCAAACGCATCGATGCCGCCGGCGCCGATGGCCTCGTCCTCTTCAACCGTTTCTACCAGCCCGACTTCGATCTCGACGCCCTCGAAGTCGTCCCCAACCTGATCCTCAGCGATTCCAGCGAACTGCGCCTCCGCCTCCACTGGGTCGCCCTGCTCTACAACCGCCTCCGCGCCGACCTCGCCATCACCGGCGGCGTCCACACCGCCGAGGACGTCCTCAAGAGCGTCATGGCCGGCGCCCGCGTCGCCATGATGACCTCCGCCCTGCTCCGCCATGGCCTCGATTACCTGGCCAAGCTCGAGGAAGACATGCTCGACTGGATGGAGGACCGCGAGTACGAATCCATCCTCCAGATGCGCGGCAGCATGAGCTCCCAGAACGTGGCCGAGCCCGCCGCCTTCGAGCGCGCCAACTACATGAAGGTGCTCTCCAGCTACACGCTGAAGTCCACCCGCTAGAGTTTTTGTTCAACCCTCCTCTGACAAGTGAACGAGCGCCGGGCGCATCCCGCCCGGCGCATTTTTTCCCTCAGCTGCTCACTCGCCGTAGAAGTTCTTCGTCCAGGCGTGCCGCCGCAGCAGCTCCAGCACCGGCTGCGCCAGCGGCCCCTTCGCCGGAACGCTCAGGTTGTCCTCCACGTTCCGCACCCGCCGCATTCCTGGAATCACCGTCGATACTGCCGGGTGCGACAGGATGAAGCGCAGCGCCGTGTGCGGCAGCGGCTCATCGAGCCCCGCCGCGCGCAGGTCCGCCACCAGCGCATTGGCGCGCTCGAACACCTCGCGCTTCCGGTCGCCCGCGAAATAGGCCGCCCGGAACTCGCCTGGATCGAATTCCGTCTCGGGCGTGATCGTCCCCGTCAGCGCGCCTTCGTCGAACGGCACCCGCGCCAGCACGCCGATGTTCAACTCGCGGCACAGCGGCAGCAGATGCGCCTCCGGGCTCTGGTCGTAAATGTTGTAGATCACCTGCACCGTGTCGATCAGGCCCGTCCGGCACGCCTCCAGCGCCGAATCCGGCTGGTGGTCGTTGATCGAGATCCCGAAGTAGCGGATCTTGCCCGCGCTCTTGAGGTCCTCTACGGACCGGCGCCACTCCTCCCGGCCAATCCACTCCGGGTTCCACACGTGAAATTGCTGCAGGTCAATCGTCTCCACGCCCAGATTGCGCAGGCTCGTCTCGGTGGACTCGCGCACGTAGTCCGGCGGGAACACCTCCTCCAGCCCAATCCCCGGCCGCGCCGGCCACAGCCGGTTCTTGGGCGGAATCTTGGTGGCCACCCACGCCTGCGCGCCCGTCTCCTTGAGCACGCCGGCGATCAGCCGCTCGCTGTGCCCTTCGTTGTAGGCCAGCGCCGTGTCGATGAAGTTCAACCCCATCTCCAGCGCCCGCCGCAGCGCCGCCGTCGCCTCCTCCTCGCGGTGGCCGCGCCACTGGTTGCCGCCAAGGCCCCAGGCGCCGTAGCCGATTTCGGTCACCGTCCAACCCGTCCTGCCAAGTGTTCTGGTATGCATAGCTTCTTCATCATAGAGAACACGCCCCGCCAATGCGCGATGATGAAAGCATGAGGCTGCTGGCCGCGGTTCTGCTGGGCGCGCTCCTGCTCATGGCCCAGCAAATCCGCCTCTATCTCAAGGACGGAGGCTTCCACCTGGTCCGCGAATACCAGGTGCTCGAGGACCGCGTCCGTTACTACTCCACCGAGCGCGGCGACTGGGAAGAGATCCCCACTGAGCTCGTGGACCTCAAGAAAACTGAAGGCGAAATCCGCTCCAAATCCGAGCAGCTCCGCAAACAGGCCGTCATGGCCGACGCCGAGAACGAATTCGAGCGCCAGCAGGCGCGCGAGGTCGCCCGCATCCCCCAGGAGCCCGGCGTGTACATGGTCGCGGATGGCGAGGTGAAGGCGCTCAAGCAGGCCGAACTCTCCATCGTCAACAACCGCAAACGGAGCGTCCTGAAAATCCTCACCCCCCTCCCGGTCATCTCGGGCAAGGCGAGCGTGGAAATCGCCGGCGAACAGTCCTCCTTCGTCATCCGCGACCCCCGTCCTTACTTTTACTTTCGCCTCGCCGAGGCCGAGCGTTTCACCCTCGTGCGCGTGAAGCAGAAGAAGGGCGTGCGCGAACTCGAAATCTGGAACACCGTCCCCATCACCAAGGAGATCTTCGCCGACCGCGAAGAGATCGACGTCTTCCGCCAGCAGTTCCGCGACGGGCTCTTCAAGATCTGGCCCGTCGAACCCCTGCCGCCCGGCGAATACGCCGCCATCGAATACACCGAAGGCGTAGGCAACACCCAGGCCTGGGACTTCCGCATCGCCCCCGCCCCGTAGAACCGGGATTCAGCCCCGCCGCGGCCTGCGTCACACGATTTCTGAAACTCGATTTGACGACCGCTCAACCACTTACCGGTTTCGGTGGTTCGCCCGCTGGCCCTGGCATGGTCCAATCATACCGGAACCTGAGATATGCGTCCTGATTTCCAGACCTGCCCCGGCCATGCGTCCGTGCTCGCGCATAACTATTTCCGCATCTATGATTTAAGGCACTTCTGGGTTCGTTCTGAAAACCCGCCATCCGCGCCCCGCCGGCCGATTGCCCCCGCCCCGGAGCCCCAGGCGAGTGGCGATTCTGCCAATCGAACCCAGACATGGCCTAAGCCATTGAAAGAAAACCAGTTCGCGGCCATTTTCGCCTCATGTTTTCCCTCTCCCGGCCGGGCCGGAATCGCTCCCGCCCTGGTTTTCGCGAATAAGTCGCTCCACATCAACAAGATAAGTCAACTCTGGGTTTGTTCGGAAGAATTCAATCGCCTCGGCCCGCCCTCCCTCCCGTCCCCGGCCCCCGGGCGCACTCCACGCGAGTCTGCAAATCGAACCCAGACCCCACCTAACCGATTGGAAGCAAGCCGGTTATTCGCCACAATCCGGCCCCGCCGCCCACGCCTCCGCCCGGCATGGTAGATTTGAGTCCAGAATGTCTGAAAACACAGTTTCCCGCTCCGTGATTGTCACCGGTTCCACCTCCGGGATTGGCCGGGCGATGGCGCTGGCCTTCGCGCGCGCCGGGGACCACGTGCTGGTGCATGGAACCTCCCGCGAGCGGGCGCAGGAGGTAGTGGCCGAGATCACGGAAGCCGGTGGCGCGGCGGACTGGCTCACCGGCGACGTGGCGGACCCGGCCACCGCGACGGCGCTCATCCAGCGGGCCGTCGAGCGGTTCGGCGGCGTCGATGTGTTCATCGCCAACGCGGGCGTGGTGCGCGTGGGCCCGTTCCTGGAGTACCCGATCGAGGAGTTCCGCGCCTCGATGGACGTGAACCTGACGGGGACGTTCCTCGGTTGCCAGGCCGCGGCGCGGCGGATGGTCGAGCAGGGCCGCGGCGGGCGCATCCTGACGGTGGCTTCGGTGGGCGCGAACATGGGGCAGTTCGGCTTCGCGGGCTACGGTACAGCGAAGGCGGCGGTGCTGGGGCTGACGCGGGTGATGGCCGTGGAACTGGCCCGGCATCGGATCACGGTGAACGCCCTGGTACCCGGGCCGGTGATGAACGACATGCTGCTGGGCGTGTACGGCGAGGAGCGCCTGGCGCAGCGGCGCAAGACCATCCCGCTGGGACGCTTGGCCGAGGCCGAAGACGTGGCGCGGATGGCTCAATTCCTGGCGTCGGCGGAGGCGGCTTACCTGACCGGCCAGCAGTTCGTGGTGGACGGCGGCGCTTCGGCCGCCGGGATCTTCACGATTGAGGTGCTGCGCCGGGCCGGGGAGTGAAGTAGCGGCCGAGCGTGGCGGCGGCGGGCGGCGCGGTGAGCAGCGAGACGCCGATCAACAGACCGAGTGAGATGAGCGTGACCGGCGCGACCGGCATGAAGCCCAGCACCGCGATCCCGCGCGGCGTGCGCTCGATCAGCTCCAGGCCGCCGAGGCTGAGGATCACGCCCGGCTGCGCGAACACGGCCTGCAGCACAGCGATGGCGGCCACCGCGCCCGCGGACCACAGCGCGCAGGCCAGCGCGCCCCACTTCGTGCTGCGCCGCCAGTAGAGCGCGGCCCACAGCAGCGGGCACAGCGCGGCGTAGCCCGTGAAGGCGTACTGCACCGCGACATCGAAGATGGCGCCCGGCGCGCGCAAGGCGACCACGTAGGCCACAATGGTGACGCCGACCACGAAGGCGCGCCCGGTAAACACCTGGAGCGCTTCGCCGAACCGCTCCTTGCCGCCATAGAAGGCGAACAGGTCCTCGGTGACCATCGTGGACAGGGCCAGGATCTGGGAGTCCGAGGCCATGACGGCGGCCATGATGCCCGCCCCAAGCAGGCCGGCGAGCCAGAGCGGCGCGTATTGTTCGAGCAGCAGCAGGAGGATGTCGTCGCCGGCGGCCTGCTTGCGGAGGTCCTCCCGCTCGGAGGCCGGAAGCGCCGGGCCTTGGGCGGCGAGCGTCGAGCGGGCTTCCAGCTTGGCCTGGATGCCGGGGACTTCGGTGGCGCGGTTGGCCATCACGCCGAGGAACACCGACGGCAGCCACACGGCCATGATGCAGAGCGGATAGAGGACCACGGTCTTCTTGAAGGCGGCCATGCGTTTGGCCGTGAGGCAGAAGATCGACATGTGCGGGAAGGCGATCGAGGAGAGCGGGATGAACAGGTAGCTGACGTAGTAGGCCATCGAGACGTTCTCGCGCGTCAGCAGCGCGGACTGGCGGGCGTCGGCCAGCATGGATTCCACGGCCGGGCCGAAGCCGCCCATGCCGTAGCCGATGACGACGATGGTGATGGAGCCGAAGCTCAGGAACAGGATGGTCTGGAAGGTGTTCACCCAGGCGGTGCCGCGCATGCCGCCGAAGAAGACATAGCTCATCACCACGATGGCGACCACCGCGCCGCCCACCCAGTAGGGGATGCGGCCGCCGCTGATGGCGCTGAGCGCGGTGCCGCCGCCCATGACGCTGATGATGATGTAGGGCACCAGGAAGACGGTCTGGACGAGCGTGATGAGGGAGCCGATGTGGCCGCATTCCCAGCGGTCGCGCATCATCTGGACGGGGGTGATGAAGTGATGCCGGCGGCCGAGCGCCCACAGGCGGGTGCCGAAGAAGAACAGGGTGAGCGGGATGACGATGGCGGAACTCGACGCCATCAGGGAGTAGGTGACGATGCCGTTGGCGAAGGCGTGGCCCGAGGCGCCGAGGATGGTGAAGGCCGTCATGTTGGTGCCGAACAGCGAGAGCAGGAAGACGGTGGAGCCGAGCGAACGGCCGGCGAGGAAGAAGTCCTCGGCGCCGGCGCCGCTGTGGCGGAAGGCGAAGATCCCGATGTAAAAGACGGCCGCCAGGTAGGCGAACACCAGCAGGGTAGGGATCAAGCTTCGGGCTCCCCGGCCTGTTCGGCGCGGCGTTCATCCTCGGCGGGCCAGGCCCATCGGACGAGCGCGGCCATCATGGCGGAGGCGGCCAGGCAGTAGAACATGTGATACCAGAGGCCGGCGGGGAGGAAGCCGAACAGGAGCGGGCGCGCGCTGGTCCAGAACCAGAAGTCCTGATGCAGAACAATAAGGGTAACCACAAGGAGGGTAAGCGTCGCCTGTTTCATTACTGTCAGATTGGGGCTGTCCTTCGTCAGATATTAAAAGCCATGTTGTCACAACGCGCGAGCGGCCTGCATTGTTACACTGGGAGTTCCCAATGAAATTGTTGATCCCGATGTTGATCTTCGTGTGCGGAGCTTTGCCTTTGGGGGCGCAGACCGCGGCACGGCTGGCTGGAACGGTCGTGGACCGGACCGGCGCGCCGCTGACCGGCGTCTCGCTGACGGCCGAGCAGACGCCCACGGGTCTGACCCGCACCACCGAAACCGACGGGCAGGGCCGCTATCTGTTTCCGAACCTGCCGCCCTCCACCTACCGGTTGCGGGCCGAGCGGACGGGCTTCCGGCCGGTGACGCGGGCAGGGCTGGAGGTGACCGTGGCCGCGTCGTTGACTGTGGACCTGACGCTGGAAGTAGGCGGGATCGACCAGCAGATCACGATCACGGACCGGCCCTCGATGGTGAACACGCAGACCTCGGAGCTGAGCTTTTTGGTGGGCGAGATGGCGATGCGGGAGTTGCCGTTGAACGGGCGGAACTACACGGACCTGGCACTGCTGACGCCGGGCGTGCTGGCCTATCCGCACCGCGACGGCGGTTCGGTGGTGGCACACGGGCTGGCGATGTCGATGAACGGGCGCGATCCGCGGTCGAACATCTACCTGCTGGACGGCACGCCGCAGAACGACTTCACGAACGCGCCGGCCAGCTCCGCCGCCGGGACGGCGCTGGGCCTGGAGGCGATCCGGGAATTCCGGGTGGAATTGAATGCCTACTCGGCGGAATTCGGCCGCAATTCGGGCGGGCAGGTGAATGCGCTGACCAAGTCCGGCGGCAATGAGTTTCACGGATCTCTTTATCATTTTCTAAGGAATGACAATCTCGACGCGCGGAATTTCTTCGATCCGGAGAAACAGCCCGAATTCAACCGCAACCAGTTCGGGGGCTCGGTGGGCGGGCCGATCCGGAAGCAGAAATCGTTCTTCTTCGGCTCGTACGAATCGCTGCGGGAGCGGCTGGGGCGGACGATCACGACGGTGGTGCCGGATGAGAGCGCGCGGGTGGGGGTGTTGCCAGATGGCCCGGTGACGATCAGCCCGATCGTAAGGCCGTACCTGGACGAGTTTCCGCTCCCGAACGGTCCGAACCGCGGGGGCGGGCTGGCCTCCTACGCCTTTGGCTTCAACCAGGGGCTGGACCAGCATTTCGGGCAGGGGCGCCTGGACCACTACTTCAACGAGCGCCACCAGTCGTTTGCCCGCTACACGATCGACGACGCGGCGCAGCGGCTGCCCACGGATTATCCGCAGTTCCCGCGGTCGTTCCTGTCGCGAAACCACTTCCTGACGCTCGAGCATTTCTGGGCGCCCACCGGGCGGACCACGCACACCTTCCGCGGGTCGTTTGCGCGGACGCGGATCGGGCAGGATGTGGAGGCGAACACGGCGCGCCCGCTTGACCCGTTCATCCCAGGGCGCGGACTGGTGGGCAACATCGACATCGGCGGCCTGCCGCGCTGGGGTCCGCAGACGTCGGTGAGCGTGCAACTGGTGCAGAACCTGTTCGGCTTCGACTACGGGTTCACGCATGTGCGCGGGCGGCACCTGCTGAAGGGCGGCGTGCTGGCCGAGCGCTACCGGAACAACATGGTGAACCCCACGTTTTCGCTGGGCATTCACACGTTCTCGAATCTGCGCAGCTTCCTGGAGAACCGGCCGCTGCGCTTCCTCGGGCTGCCCGCGGGTGGAGCGATCGACCGCTACTGGCGGTTTACACTGATGGGCTTCTACCTGCAGGACGACTGGCGCGTGGCGCCGCGGCTGACGCTCAACCTGGGATTGCGGTATGAGTTCGCCACGATGCCCAGGGACATCTACGGGCGCGATTCGGCGGTGCCGAATCTGGCGACGGACACCGCGCCCACCGTCGGGCAGTTGTACCAGAATCCGACGTTCACCAACCTGTCGCCGCGCGCCGGGTTCGCCTGGGACGTGCTGGGCAACGGCAAACTGTCTTTGCGGGGCGGCTACGCGCTGTTCTTCAATACGAACAACCAGCAGCACCTGATCGTAACGGTGACGAACCCGCCGGCGACGCCGCGCGTGATTGTGTCGAATTCCACCTTCCCGGTGCCGAATCTGAGCGCGGGCGTGGCGAATTCGATCCGGCCGATTCAGTGGGATATCGAGAGCCCGCGGGTGCACGCCTACAACCTGCTGATGGAATATCAACTGCCGGGGGACCTGCTGGTGTCCGCCGGATTCACGGGGTCCCGCGGCGTGAAGCTGTGGCGTTCGGGGGACTGGAACACGGCCGCGCCGGTGCGGCAACCGGACGGCACGCTGGTGTTTCCGGCGGGACCGCCGCAGCGGAGGAACCCGAACTTCGGGGTGATTGAGCTAAAGTCGTCCGATGGGGATTCGTGGTACAACGCGGGTCTGTTTGAGCTGCGGCGTCGGTTCGGCAAGGGGCTGATGCTGCAATCGTCGTACACCTTCTCGAGGAATATCGACACGACGCAGGCTTCGACGTTCTTCAGCGACGCGACGAACGGCACGACGGTGGCATTCCCCGAGTATGCGGGCTTCAACTACAACAAGGGGCTGGCGGACTACCATGCGAAGCACAACTGGGTGTCGAACTTCGTGTGGTCGCTGCCGCTGGGCGAGAACATCGTGGCGAAGGGATGGCAACTGGCCGGGATCTATTCGATGCGGAGCGGCAATCCGCTGACGCTGTTCGTGCAGGCGAACCGGTCACGTTCGCTGTGGCAGCCTTCGCTGGCTCCGGGGCAGGGATTCGACCGGCCCTCGATGGCGCCGGGATTCACGCATGCGAGCGCGATTCAGGGATCGCCGGATGCGTGGTTCAATCCCGCGGCCTTCGCGCTGCAGCCGGCGGGACAACTGGGTAACCTGGGGCGCGGAGCGCTGATCGGGCCGAATCTGCGGAGCCTGGATCTTTCGCTGATGAGGAACTTCGCGCTGCCGGCGCTGGGCGAACAGGGGAACGTGCAGTTCCGCCTGGAGATGTTCAATCTGGCGAACCGGGCCAATTTCGGGCCGCCGGGACTGTTGGCCTTCGCGGGGTCGGCGGCGCAGGAAATGCCGCTCTCGTCGCTGGGGCTCATCAGAAATACGGTGACGAGCGCGCGGCAACTGCAACTGGCCTTGCGGCTGTCGTTCTAGATGGTTGAGACGATGACACAGGGGAAACACAAATCAATGCTTTGGATCGTATTCGCGCTGGGAGCCGCCCTGTTCTGGGGCGTGTATGGACCGATTCTGCACAAGGGGCAGATGCAGCTGGGCAATCCGCTGCGGGCGCTGCTGCTGGTGGGGTTTGCGTACTTCTGCGTGGGCGTGCTGGTGCCGCTGTTCATGCTGGGCACGCAGGGGGAGCTGAAGGGGTTCAACTTTGCCGGCTCGTTCAATGCGTGGATGGGCGGCGCGCTGGGGGCGCTGGGGGCGATCTGCATCATCTGGGCGTTCCGCAATGGCGGGGTGCCGAACTATGTGATGCCGCTGGTGTTCGGGCTGGCGCCGTTGATCAACGTGGCGGTGTCGATGGTGACGCATCCGCCCAAGACGGCGGTGAACCCGCTGTTGTGGCTCGGCTACGTGCTGGCGGCGTCGGGCGCGGGGATGGTGTTTTACTTCAAGCCGAAGGGGTAAGGGGCGGCAGCCGGACCCTATTCGAACAGATAGGTCACCGCGGCGAGGCGGCTGCGGTAGATTGGTTTCCCGGGCCGCTCCGTGGTGACGAACTCGTCTGCGCCGATAATGTGGGCAGCGGAAAGATGCAAAGCGTCGACCGCCGAAAGGCCGTGTCTGGCAGCTTCAACCTGAGCAAGCGCCACGATCCCGCCAACGTCGTAACACCATTCCGCCTTGCTGAAGTAAGCCTCGTAAAAACTCCGCTCAAGCTTCTTTCTATAGAAGACCGATTTGGGAACGAGCTCAAGTTGGACGAAGGGGCTGGTCAGGAAATGGCGATCCGGGTCTTCCAGGATTTGGAGCGCCTTCTCCATGTCCCGATCGACTGATCGAATTGCCGCGAGCAAAACTCCGCTATCCAGAAATGAGCGGATCATTGCTCTCAGGCGATGCCGCCGCGCCGCTCGGCAAGCTCACGTTCGAGTTGACGGCGGGTCAGCCGCTTCTCCCCGGAGGCAGCGATCTTTTCGCTGATCCTGCGGAGTTTTCGACCGAGTTCGGAGGTGGCGCGTTTGGCGGTACTGGCTTCCTCCGCCGGCCTTGCTTCAGCAGCCCTGTCCATGTCTTCATCGTATTCGAGTTTTCGCGGGCAAGGCGACTTCAAGCCGAAGGGGTGAGGGGCGGGGTGGGTGGTTCGGCACCGGTGAGGCCCTGGTTGGCGGTGGCGGGGTCGTAGGCGGGGTTGGGGTCGGGCATGAGGGCGTTGGTGTCGATACGCCACTGCTTCAGGCGGGCGTGGAGTTCCCTGGCCTTGGCGGCGTTGCGGAGGGCGAGGTTGCGGGTCTCCGAGGGATCGTCCTTCAGGTTGTAGAGTTCGAGGCGGGAGTCCTCATAGAACTCGATGAGTTTCCAATCGCCCATGCGGATGGCGCCGCCGGGCACGCCGCCCTGGTTGGAATAGTGGGGGTAGTGCCAGAAGATGGCGTCGCGGTTGGGCGCCGAGCCGCCGCGCAGGAGTGGGGCGAGGCTGACGCCATCGACCGGGCGGGGCGGTTTCGAACCGGCCATTTCGAGCAGGGTAGGGAAGAAGTCCACACTGCTGGCGGGGGTGTCGATGACGCGGCCGGGTTGGGTGACGCCGGGCCAATGGATGTAGAAGGGCGAGCGGATGCCGCCTTCATAGAGGTGGCCCTTGCCGGCGCGATAGGGGGCGTTGGTGGTGATGAGGCGCTTGCCGGAGCCTTCGTAGCGGAGGCCGCCGTTGTCGGAGAAGACAATAATGACGGTGTCGCGGGCGAGGCCGGACTGAACGAGGGTGCGGCGGACGGCGGCGACGGATTTGTCGAGGCTTTCGACCATGGCGGCGTAGGTGGGGTCGGGGAAGGGCTTGCCTTCGAGTTTGGCGCGGTAGCGGGCGACCATGGCTTCGCGGGCCTGGATGGGGGTGTGGACGGTGTAGTGGGCGAAGTAGAGGAAGAAGGGCTGGCCGGCGCGCTGTTTGGCGAGGTAGGCGCAGGCCTCATCGGTGAGGCGTTCGGTGAGTTCGTCGTCCTTTGAGCCGGCGGGGAAGTTGGGCATGTCGAAGGGGCCGAAGAAGGAGCGGGGCGAGCCGCGGTGGTCGCCGGCGATGTTGAGGTCGAAGCCCTGCTTTTCGGGCTCGTAGCCCTGGCCGCCGAGGTGCCATTTGCCGATGTGGGCGGAGGTGTAGCCGAGGGGCTTGAGGGCTTCGGCGAGGGTGATCTCCTCGAGGCCGAGCTGGAGCTTGTTGGGCGGGGTGATGACGCGGGCGGTGGGCCACTGGCGGCGGCCGGCGATCCAATCGGTGACCTTGAGGCGCGAGGGGTATTTGCCGGTCATGATGGAGGCGCGGGTGGGCGAGCAGACGGGACAGGCGGCGTAGGCGTTGGTGAACCGGACGCCGTCACGGACGAGCTGGTCCATGGCGGGGGTTTCATGGAAGGTGTTGCCGTCGGGGGTGAGGTCGCGGACGCCGAGGTCGTCGGCAAGGATGAAGACGAAGTTAGGCAGGCGGGCGGGGGGCTGGGCTTGGGCGACGGCGGCTCCGGCGAGGGTAGACAGGAAGTGGCGGCGGTTCATGGCCTCCCCTTTATATCGTCAGTCGCGGGCTGGTTCAAGCCAGAGGACTTCGTAGGGGGCGAGGTGGAGGTGGAGGAGGGCTTCGGGGGAGCGGAAGAAGCGGGCGGAGAGGAGGTCGCGCCAGAGAGTGGGATGGGAGTCGAGGGTGAAGCGTTGGGGGCGGGCGGTGACGTTGATGAGGCACCAGACGGGGTCGCCGGTATCGGGGTGGATACGTTCGAGGGCGAAGACGGAGGCGGGGGATTCGATGATGCGCTGGGGGGCGTTGGGGTGGAAGGCGGGGTGGGAGACGCGGACGGCGAGCATGTCGCGGAAGCGGAGCATGACCTGGCGGTAGGAGCTTTCGGGGCTGGTGAGGCGTTCGAGGAGCTTCTCCTCGGTGACGAGGGTGCGGTTGATGGAGCGGGGTTCGTCGAGTTCGGCGTGGTTGGTGACGCGGGCGAGGCTGCCGACGACGGCGGGGAGGTAAACGCCGGGGACGCCGGCGAGCACGAGGGCGACGGCGCGGGAGGCGAGGTAGCGGTTGACCTGGAGGGGGATGGGGTCAGTGGGGGTGAAGCCGTTGAGGGCCTGGTACCAGGGGATGTTGAGTTCGTAGGGGGACTGGCGGCCCTGGCGGTCGGTACGGTAGCCGACGAGGCCGCCGTGGTTGAGGGTGGTATGGACGAGGTTGTCGATTTCGCGGTCGGAGAGGACGCCGCGGCCGCCGAGCAGGCCGATGCCGTCGTGGGTATCGAGCATGTGGAGGAGGGTGGTCTGGTCGGAGGGGGTTTTGAGGCGGGCGACCCAGCGGTTGAGGCGGGTGCAATCGCCGGAGAGGAAGGTATGGAGGACGACGGGGGGCAGGGAGAAGTTGTAGACCATGTGGGCTTCGTTCGTGCCGTCGCCGAAGTAGGAGAAGTTGTCTTCCTGGGGGACGTTGGTTTCGGTGATGAGGACGGTGTGGGGGGCGACGAGGTCGAAGGCGGCGCGGAAGAGGCGGATGATGGCGTGGGTTTGTTCGAGGTGGGCGCAGGTGGTGCCGAGTTCTTCCCAGAGGTAGGTGGCGGCGTCGAGGCGGAGGAGGCCGGCGCCGTGGCGGACGTAGTAGAGCAGGACGTCGAACATCCGGAGCAGGACGCGGGGGTTTTTGTAGTTGAGGTCGATCTGGTCGGGGGAGAAGGTGGTCCAGACCCAGCGGGGGCCGCGGAGGGTGTCGTACTTGGTGAGGACGTCGGAGACGCGCGGGCGCATGATGAGGCGGAGGTGTTCGGGGCTGATGCGGTCGCGGGTCTCGAAGCTGTTGAAGAAGTCGAAGTATTCGGGATTGCCGTTGAGGAATTCGCGGAACCAGTCGCTTTCGGCGGAGATGTGGTTGACGACGCCGTCGAACATGAGGCGGAAGTGGCGGTGCATCGAGCGGATGTCGTCCCAGGTGCCGAGGCGGGGGTCCACTTTCTTGTAGTCGATGACGGAAAAGCCGCGGTCGGAGCTGTAGGGGAAGAAGGGGAGGATATGGACGGTATTGATGACGCCGCGGAGGAAGAGCAGGAGCAGATCGTGGAGGATTTCGAGCGGCGGGCGGCGGGATTGGGAGACGATTTCGCCGTAGGTGATGGCGATGACATCGCGTTCGGTGAGGCGTTCGCGGGGGTCGAGGCGGGCTTCCTGTTCGAGGAGTGCGGGGGATTTGTGAGCGTAGTGGACCTGGAGGAGGCGCTCGAACTCCGGATAGACGGCGGCGGCCTTGCCGGAGCCGTAGAGGAGCGTGAGCATGGAGAGGAACTGGGCGCGATGGGCGTGGCTGATGGCGAGCGGGGGGCGGGTGTAATCGGGAGTGCGGAGGTAGGGGGCCTGGGGGTTTTCCGGGTAGGAAAGGAAGGGGAGGCCGGCTTCAGAGAGCTGGGACATGGGCGTGGGCGAGGCGGCGGTCAGAAGCGGGCGATGGCGTCCTCGACTTCGGGGTGGATTTGAAAGACGGTGGAGAGGCGGGTGAGGCGGAGGAGGTTATTGACTTTTTCCGGAAGGCGGACGAGTTTGATGCGGGCCTGGGCGGCGGCGGCGGCGCTGTGGGCGCCGACGAGTTCGCCGATGCCGGTGGAATCGAGGTAGGCGACGCCGGCGAGGTCGATGACGATTTTCTTGGCGCCGGCTTTGACGGTTTCGCGGAAGGTATTGCGGAAGACGGAGCTGGTTTCACCGAGGCGCAGGTCGCCGGCACATTCCAGGATGGTGACGTCGTCGATTTGGCGCGACTGGATGTTGAGCGGCATCGGGTCCAGTGTATCCCGCCGGGCGCGGCGTTGGGACGGCGGGAGGGGAGCGTCAAGCGCGGGCACGGCTCACCGCGTAGCGGCCGCCGCCCATGAGCAGGAGGCCCGCATAGATGGAGGCGTAGAGGAGAGGGAGTTCCTTCCTGGCCCAGGGGTCGTTGGCATGGACGACGACGGCGGCGACGAGCATGGTGATCAATAGGGGGATGGCGGCGAGGCGGACCTGGAAGCCGAGGATGAGCAGAAGGCTGCAGAGGACTTCGGCGAAGGTGGCGAGCAGGAGGCTGGGGACGGGGCCGAGACCGATGGGGTCGGGGAAGGCGGTCCATTTGCCGGCCAGGATCAACTGGAGCTTGGGCCAGCCGTGGGTGAGCATGGCGAATCCGGCGACGAGGCGGAGGAGGAGGAGGGCCAGGTCGGGGTGGTGAAGGCGTTTGTCGAGCATTAGGAATTGGATGCTGGAGAACTAGGATTGGGTGGCTTTCGTGCGCTCCCAGTGGTTGCGGACGGAGTCGAGGAGATCGCGCATCTGGTGGGTGTAGTCGAGATCCTGGCTGAGGAAGTCGAGGCCGTGAAGGAGCCAGGCGGCGAGGCCGGGATTGGTGAGCCGGTAGATGACGCGGCGGCCCTCGCGGCGTTCGACGACGAGGCGGTGGGCGCGAAGGATGGCGAGATTTTGGGAGACGCCGGAGTGGGAGATGCCGAGTTCGCTCTGGAGGGAGTTGACGTCCAGTTCACCGGCGCCGAGTTCCTCGATGATGCGGATGCGGTGGGGGTGGGCCAGGGCGCTCAACAGGGCGGCGAGCTCCTTGGCGATGATGGCGCGACCGGGCATGAGGGACTCCTGGGAGAAAGGGTCTCTGAGAGGTAGTATGCAGCAAGATAGTCAGAAACGCAAATATGCAAACTTTTGAAAAAATATAAGTAACCGTTGGATGGGGTGGCGCATCTCTAGCCCTAGCGCCGGGACGCGCCCGATCGGGGTGTGTCTTGAGCGGACCGCGAACGGAACCCAGCAAAGATTTATACTACGGACGGTTAGACTGCCTTGGATCAGAATCAGGACCACAAGCAAGAACCGGTGGGCAATGGCAACGGCGCAGGGACGGGCTCCGGGGCGCGGGGGCGCCAGTTAGGGGAGAGTTTCTACGACAAGGCGGAGAACCGCCACCGGGCGCACCGGAACGAAGATGAGGCGATCTGGCATCACGAACATCCGTGGGTGCGGCTGAAGCGGTTTTTGGCGCCGGAATCGCAGGACATGTGGATTGTCCTGATCTATTCGGTGGCGATTGGGCTGGTGACGCTGGTGTTGCCGATTGCGACGCAGGCGCTGGTGAACACGATTGCGTTTGGGACGCTGGTGCAGCCGCTGGTGGTGTTGACGATCGTGATGTTCATCGCGCTGAGTTTCAACACGGTGATGAACGCCTATCGCTTGTGGGTGGTGGAAGTCATCCAGCGGCGGATTTTCGTGCGGATTTCGGGCGATACGACGTTGCGGCTGGTGAACGTGAAGCCGGACGCGTTTGACAAGTACCATGGGCCGGAGCTGGTGAACCGGTTTTTGGATGTGGTGACGGTGCAGAAGGCGGCATCGACGCTGCTGGTGGACGGGTTGTCGGTGGTGTTCCAGACGCTGGTGGGGATGATTCTGCTGGCGATTTACCACCCTTGGCTGCTGGCGTTTGACGTATTGCTGGTGTTGCTGGTGATGGTGGTGGTGTTTCCGATGAGCGCGGGGGCGATTCCGACGGCGATCAAGGAGTCGAAGGCGAAGTACGCGGTGGTGGCGTGGATGGAGGAGATCGCGCGGCACCAGTTGTCGTTCAAGACGCGGTCGGGTTCGATCCTGGGGATGCAGCAGACCAACAACCTGGTGATCACGTATCTGACCTACCGGGCGAAGCATTTCCGGATTCTGCTGCGGCAGATCCTGGGGATGTACACGATCCAGGCGCTGGCATTTTCGGTGTTGCTGGGCGTGGGCGGCTGGCTGGTGATCGGGCGGCAGTTGACGCTGGGCCAGTTGGTGGCGGCGGAGATTGTGGTGGCGCTGGTATTGAACAGCTTCACGAAGCTGGGCAAGCACCTGGAGGTGTTTTACGACCTGATGGCGGCGATCGACAAGCTGGGGTATCTGGACGATCTGCCGGCGGAGCGGACGACGGGCGAGCCGCTGCCGCGGCCGGCGGTGGGCGCGCGGATCCGGATCTGCGATGTATCGACGGGCTACAGCGAGAACCGGCGTCTGCTGGAGAAGGTGAACTGGGAGATCCCGGCGGGCGCGCGCGTGGGGCTGGTGGGGGCGACGGGAGCGGGCAAGAGCACGCTGCTGGATGTGATTTACGCGCTGCGGGAGCCGGTGGAGGGTTTTGCGGAGATTGATGGGCGGGATTACCGAGATGTGCAGTTGAGCGAGTTGCGGAATCAGATCTCGATTGTGCGGCAGCCGGAGATTTTCGAGGGGACGCTGATGGAGAACCTGCGGCTGGGGGCGGCGGAGATGGATACGGTGGCGGCGCGGCGGGCGCTGGAAGAGGTGGGGCTGCTGAAGGATGTAGTGGCGTTTCCGGAGGGGATCAACACGATGCTGTCCACGGGCGGGCAGCCACTGTCGCCCGGGCAGCGGGTGCAGCTTGAGATCGCGCGGGCGCTGGCGCGGCGGCCGCGGGTGCTGATTCTGGACGAGTGTCTGGATCATCTGGACGATTTGCCGGAGCGGGAGCAACTGTTCAACCGTTTGTTTGACCGGGAGATGCCGTGGACGCTGATTGTGACGAGCCAGAGTCCGGAGATTCTGGGCCGGTGCGACAGTGTGTATGAGCTGGCGGGCCGGCAGGTCAGATCGATCGGGTCGTAGGGAAAGCAGGGAGGCATCCGAGGATGGCGACGACAACGACAACCAAGACGACCCAACCGGCCGCGCCGGCTCCGCCGGGCGGCGAGATGGAGTTGATTACGCGGCTGCCGGCGCTGGAGCTGGTGGGCTCGTCGAACAACTCGCGGGTGCTGGCGCAAATCATTGCGGTGCTGCTGCTGACGACGATCGTGGGGCTGATCTTCACGCCGTGGCAGCAGAGCGTGTCGGGTTCGGGCGAGGTGAGCGCGCTGACGCCGGTGGAGCGCACGCAGGTGATCTCGACGCCGGTGGAGGGGCGGGTGCTGCGGTGGCACGTCACGGAAGGGTCGAAGGTGAAAAAGGGCGACCTGATCGTGGAGATGCAGGACAACGACCCGGAGATCCTGGACCGGATCCAGAGGGAGCGGGTACTGCTGAACGAGCGCCTGAACAACACGCGGGCGCGGGTGATCGATCTGGAGAATCAGATTGCGCGGCTGGGGGAATCGCGGACGAACGCGATCGCAGCGGCGCAGGCGCGGGTGCGGGTGGCCAATGACCGGATGAAGCAGGCCGAGCAATCGATCACGGCGGCCAAGGAGCGGATGAAGTTCGCCACGTTCAATCTGGACCTGAGGCAGAAGACGTTTGAGCGGGGGCTTTCGGCGCTGCGCGACGTGGAGATGGCGAGGCAGGAGTACAACACGGCCGAGGCGATGGTGGTGCAGGCGGAGGCGGCGTTGAGCGCGGCGAATAACGAGAAGAGGGCGGCGGAGGACGATCTGCGCCGGATCGAGGCCGACACGCAGGCGGCGATTGAAGCACAAAGGGCGAACCGGAACATCGCGCAGGCCGAAGTGGCCAACACTGGGGCGGAACTGCAGCGGACGGACGTGCGGCTGGCGCGGCAGGCGACGCAGAAGGTGACGGCGCCGCGGGATGGCACGATTCTGCGGCTGCTGGCGCAACCGGATTCGGAGCTTTTGAAGTCGGGCGACGCGGTGGCTTCGTTTGTGCCGGACGCGTACACGCCGACGGTGGAGGTGTGGCTGGACGGAGTGGACATGCCGCTGGTGCATCCGGGCGATCAGGTGCGGCTGATGTTCAACGGATGGCCGGCGATCCAGTTTGTGGGCTGGCCCTCGGTGGCGGTGGGCACGTTTGGGGGGCGGGTGCAACTGGTGGACGCGACGGACACGAAGGCGGGCAGGTTCCGCATTCTGGTGGTGCCGGATCCGAGCGACGACCCGTGGCCGTCAGCGAACTATCTGCGGCAGGGCGTGCAGGCGAAGGCGTGGGTGCTGTTGCGGATCGTGCCGCTGGGCTGGGAGCTGTGGCGGCGGTTTAACGGCTTCCCGCCGATCATTGCGGAGGACGAGCCAGGGATCATCAAGGCCAAGGAGAGAGCCGGCAAATGAGGTTGCTTGCTGTGCTTTTGGCGGCCGCGGCAATGCCGGCGGCGGCCCAGATTCCAACTGCGCCCACGCGGCCCGCCGATGCGGCGCCGCCCGCGGCGAGCTGGCTGAAGCTGGAAGACGTGTTGAAGTCGGTGGAGCAGCACTATCCGCCGCTGCTGATCGCGGTGCAGGACCGGGTGATCGCGGACGCGGACGTGACGCTGGCCGAGGGACGGTTCGACCTGGGGTTGCTTTCGGGCTACGAGGGCGACTATCTGGGCTTCTACCGGAACGACGTGTACCGCGCCGAAGTGAAGCAGGCGACGCAATTTCAGGGGATGAGCTATTTCGCCGGGTACCAGTTGGGGCGGGGCAACTATGCAAGCTATGACGGCAAGCTGCAGACGGATTCACTGGGGCAGTACAAAACGGGAGCGCGCCTGCCGCTGTTCCGCGACCGGGCGATTGACCCGCGCCGGGCAGAGTTGCAGAAGGCGCTGATTGGGCGGCGGGTGGCGGACCTGGGTGTGGAGTTGCAGCGCCTGGTGGTGATCCAGATGGCGACGCGGCGGTATTACGACTGGCTGGCGGCGGGGCGGAGGAACCGGGCGGCGCGGGACGTGCTGCGGATTGCCGAGCAGCGGGACCAACAGTTGAAGGAAGCGAGCGATCTGGGGCAGATTCCGCGGATCGATGTGACGGACAACCTGCGGGCGATCCTATCGCGGCGGGCGACGGTGGTGGAGACCGAGCGTCTGCTGCAGTTGACGGCGATTGAGCTTTCGCTGTTCTACCGCGACAGCGGGGGGGATCCGGTGCTGCCCGATCCATCGCTGCTGCCTCCGGATTTCCCCACGATGCAGGCGATCAGCGAGGCGAGGCTGATGGACGATATTGACCTGGCGCTGAGGCGGCGGCCGGAGATTCAGCGCTTCGCCGCGCAGCGGGATCAGGTGGAGGTGGACCGGCGGCTGGCGCGCAATCAGCTTATGCCGAACATCGATACGCAGGTGGCGTTTGTGCGTGAGACGGGTGAACGGATTGTGCGGCGGGGTCCGAATGACCTGATTGCGTCGATCGTCTTCGACCTGCCCTATCAGCGGCGGCAGGCGAAGGGAAGGGAACTGGCGGCGCAGGCGCGCATCCGGCAGTTTGACGAGCGGGAGCGGTTTGCGCGGGACGCGGTGACGGCGGAGGTGCGGGACGCGTATTCGGCGCTGATTACGGCGTATCAGCGGGCGCAGGTGGTGACGGAGGAACTTGACGTGACGCGGCAGTTGGAAGAGGCTGAGCGGGTGCGTTTCAACCTGGGCGACGGGAATCTCTTCCTGGTGAACCTGCGCGAACAGGCGACATTTGACACGGAGATCCGGCAGGTGAGCGCGGTGAACGAGTATTTCCGCGCGCTGGCGCTGTATGAGTTTGCGATCGCCGAAGCGATGACGCGGCGTCCCTGACGAACGCCGCGCCGCGGGCGCCGGCTAGAGCTTCTTGAGGGCGAGCTGGCCTTTGCGGCAGGCGTCGAGGGCCTGGGTCAACACGCGGAGGGTTTCGCCGGGAGCGTGGAAGCCAACGGAGTTTTCGGCTTCGACGAAGTCGATGAAGAACTGTGCGCGGCGCTGCATCTCCCAGGCGTCCTTGAGTTGGGCATCGGTGGCACCTTTGGCGCGGGCCTGCTTGATGTCGTCGATCAACTCCATGAGGGCATCCATGGCGAGGTTGCGGGACTCGATGAAGCGGCCCTGGATCTGTTCGACGCGGGCCTTGATCTCTTCCTCGGGGAAGCGGTGGCAACCCTGGCAGGCGCGGTTGATATTGAGCATGGGGCTGCGGACATGGTGGTCTGAGATCTTCATGCCGCCTTCGCGCTTGTAGGGCATGTGGCAATCGGCGCACGCGACGCCGGAGCGGGCGTGGACGCCCTGGCTGTACATCTCGAACTCGGGATGCTGGGCCTTGAGTACGGGGGCGCCGGTTTCAGCGTGGGTCCAATCCTTGAAGCCGACTTCGTTGTAATAGGCGAGCATGTTCTCGACCTGGAGCCCCTTGTGCCAGGGGAAGGTGAGCCGCTTCTCGTCGCCCTTGAAGTAGTATTCGACGTGGCACTGGCCACAGACATAGGAGCGCATCTCCTGGGCGGACGCCATGGCGTTGGGGTCGTAGTTGGGGTCGCCCTTCAGGTTGCGGAGACCTTCGATGAAGGCGGGGCGGGTGACGCGGAGCTTCATGGATTCGGACTCATGGCAGTCGATGCAGGAGACGGGGTGCTTCACGCCCTGGGTGGCTTCGGCGTAGGGCATGGCGTTCATTTTTTCAAAGCCCTTGAAGATGTCGCCCTCGCCGAGTTTCTTCATGAAGGTGTAGGTGGAGGCGTGGCAATTGAGGCAGGTGCCGGGCTGTTTGAACTGTTTGACTCGTTCGGTTTCGCGCTGGTCGATGAGCATGTAGGCGTGGCCGCGCTCTTCGCGGAAATCGACCGAGAAGGCGTAGCCGAGCCACATGCGCTTGAGGCGGGGGTCTTCGTCGATTTTGGACTGGGAGACGACGTCGCGGGGGTCGCGATTGGAGGGCGCCTGGCGAATGGCTTCGGAGCCGCCGTAGCGGGTACGTTCCATATCGACGGTGCGGGTGTAGCTGTCGTACTGGAGAGGGAAGTTCTTGCCCCAGACGGCGGGGTCGTCGGTGTCGTCGGTGACCTCGACGACGCGGAAGAAGGTCTGGCGGGCTTCCTGCTTGCGCTCGAAGATATTGACGAGCAGGGCGGCCAGGGCGATGGTGAGGACGACGGTGATGCCAACGGCAAGAGCAATGCGTTTCATAAGCGGTTCAGTCTCCTAGTGGGCGTGCCCGACGTTGCGGTGGCACGAGACGCAGTCAACGATATCGGAAGAATGACGGGTGGCGGCAATGCCAGAGGTGATGTCCTCATGGCATTTGAGGCAGGCGCCTTCGGCGATGCGGGCGTTGCGGCCGGTGATCTGGATGCGGTCAGGGAATTCGCCAGTGGTGAAGGCGAGGGAATGGTTGAAGCCATTGAGGGCTTTGGTGAAGTATTTGGGGACGAGGCCAGCGGGCGTATGGCAATCGTTGCAGACGGCGACGGCGCGGTGGGAGGATTTGATCCAGCCTTCGTGCTGTTCGTTCATCACATGGCAGTTGGCGCAGGCGGCGGGGTCGTCGGTCATGTAGGCGTGGCCGCGAGCGTAGCCGAAGGTGAAGAGGCCGACGCCGAAGAGCAGGCCCAGGGGGACACCAATGAGCCAGGGCAATAAGGCGTGCTTATCCGTCATTATTGGCCATCATACGCCACCCGGTCCGAAAGGGGCTGTGACTGTCGTCACTGCGGGTTGCGTCTTCGGATAATATTGTCGGAAATGGAATCATTATGCGATTGAAATTCGGATTGCTTTTCCTGGCGATTGCCACCGTGACGGGGGCGCAGGATCGGGGCGGGCTGCAGGTGACCGGCTCGTTTCGCGCGCGGGCTGAGGCGTGGAACTGGTTTCCGGGCGAGGGCAACAATCAGTATCTGTTCCTGGGCAACATTGCGAAGCTGAGCCTGGCGCGTAATGAGGGAAGGTGGGACTGGCAGATGGAGGTGGCGGCGCCGGTGCTGCTGGGGATGCCGGCGGACGCGATTGCGGCGGCGCCGCAATTACAGCTGGGGTTGGGCGGGATCTATTCGGGAGCGAACGACCGGCGGCGGCATGCGGGGATGGTGTTTCCGAAGCAGGCGTGGGTGCGGTGGAAGGCGCTGGGCGGGGACGGGCGGCAATCGTTGAAGCTGGGGCGGCTGGAGTTCAATGACGCGACGGAGGTGGCTCCGAAGAATGCGACGCTGGCGACGGTGAAGAGGCTGAGGATCGGGCACCGGCTGATTGGAACATTTCCGTGGACGCACGTGGGGCGGAGTTTTGACGGGGCGGATTACCGGTTCGATTCGGGGAGGAATCATGTGGCGCTGGTGGGGGCGATGCCGACACGCGGGGCATTTCAAGTGGATGGGTGGGGGCGGATGAACATCGCCTTTGGGCACGGATCCTACACGCGGCAGACGGGCGCGGGGGACAACGCGGGTGAATTGCGATTGGTCGCCATCAACTACCACGACTGGCGGGGCGTGCTGAAGACGGACTCCCGGGCACTGGCGGCAAGGCGGGCAGATGCGGGGGCGATCCGGCTGTTCACCTACGGCGGGCACTACATCCACACCGTGCCGTCGGGTGCGGGTGCGTGGGACGTGATGCTGTGGGGGATGGCGCAGGCTGGCGAATGGGGGGCGCTGACGCACCGGGCGTGGTCGAGCGATTTCGAGTTGGGGTTTCAGCCGAAGGCGATGGCGGCGGTGAAGCCGTGGCTGCGGATCGGCTATACGAGATCGAGCGGAGACGACGATCCGAACGACGGCAAGCATGGGACTTTCTTCCAGATGCTGCCGACGCCGCGGCCGTTTGCGATGACACCGTTTTTCAACATGATGAACTCCGAGGATGGGTATGCGACGTTGATGCTGCGGCCGCACAAACAATGGACGATTCGGGGCGAGGCGCACGTCCTGCGGCTGACTTCGCGGAATGACCTTTGGTACCAAGGGGGCGGCGCGTTCCAGCCGTGGACGTTCGGCTATGTGGGGCGGCCGTCGAATGGGGCGCGGCGGCTGGCGAACCTGTATGACGTCTCGGTGGACTACACGGTGAACGCGCACTGGGCGCTGCACGGATATCTGGGCTTCACGGACGGGCGCGCGGTGGTGGCGGGGATTTATCCGAAGGGCAACAATGCGACGTTCGGGTATGCGGAATCGACTTGGCGGTGGTAGAGGGCGTCAGTCGAGAGGGGTGAGCAGGAGATTGCGGTAACAGGCGCGCGCGCCGTGGTGCTGGAGGAGGATGGGGGAGGTGACGCGGAATTCCATGGGCAATTCGGCTTCGAGGACTTTCGCGCCATTCAACCAGTGTTCGGTGCGGAGGCCCTGGATGCGGATGCGGGCGGTGTTCCATTCACCGGCCGGCTTGCGGGGCTTGTCCGCGCGCGGGGCGGCGCGGCTGTAGAGCGCGGCGACGGAGGTTTTCGGGTCGCGGCCGTCGGGATGGTGGGGGTCGTCGAGGATCTGGTATTCGAGCGCCAGGCCGAGGCCGGCTTTGCCCCAACGGCGGAGGAACCAGCCCTTGGGACCGCCGCCCGTGGGTTGCACGCGGTAGAAGACTCCGGAGTTGCCCGCTTCAGAGATGCGCCATTCGAAGCTTAGGTCGAAGTCTTCAAACTCGCGGTTGGTGGCGAGGTCGGGCTGGAGGTAGGATCCGGGTTTCGCGCATAACGCGCCGTCGCGAATCTCCCAATGCTTTTCGGGGAACTGCTCGCCGAGGTAGGCGCGCCAGCCTTGCGTGGTCTGGCCGTCGAACAGAGGAATCGCGGAGAGAAGCAGCAGGAGCGGGATCACGGCAGGCGCCGGATGCGGAGGTTGCGGAACCAGGCTTCGTCGTGATGATGCTGGAGGACGATCGGCGAGGCGACTTTCTCTTCGGGCGTCATCCGGTAGTCCAGCACCTTGACGCCGTTGAGCCAGTGTTCGGCGTAGAGGCCCTGGACGACGATGCGGCCGGTGTTCCATTCGCCCGCGGGCTTCAACGGCTTGTTGGGGATGGGGGCGACTTTGCCGTAAAGAGAAGCGGCGGACTTGTTGGCGTGCATGCCTTCGAGGCTGAGTTCGTCGTCGAGGATCTGATACTCCTGGCCGCGCGAGGAGTGGACGCGGTAGTTGCCCTGCTCATTCCATTTGCGGTTCGAGTAGAAGACGCCCGCGTTACCGCCGGGTGAGATCTTCCATTCGAACTCGAGTTCGAAGTTGTCGTAGATTTCCTCGGTGGCAAGGCAGGCCATCATGTTGCCGGGCAGGGCGTGCAGCGAGCCTTCGTTCTCGTCGATGACCCAGCCGTGCTCGGGGAAGCCTTCGCTGCGATAGACCTTCCAGCCGCGGGACGTGCGGCCGTCAAACAACGGTTCCCAGGCGGGTTCGGCGGCGATCAGGGTGAGAGGGAGCAGGAGTGCAAGCGCCCGCGTCATTCCTTCAGGATGTCATACCGGCGGTTGGCTTCGGTAGTGAGTTCGACGAGAGTGTCTCGCTCAGGCAGACGGAGTTTCACTGGTCCGCCGCGCAGGGAGAGAAGCGAAGCCTGGGTCAACCGGCCCTGCTCCCACGCGAAGTCGAGTTCGAAGCCGCCCCGCGCGCGCAGCCCGGAAACTCGCCCGCGCGCCCACGCCGGGGGCAGAGCGGGGAGCAGGTGGATTTCGCCGGCGTGGCTTTGCAGAAGCATTTCGCAGACGCCGGCGACGGCGCCGAAGTTGCCATCGATCTGAAACGGCGGATGCGAGTCGAACAGGTTCGGCAGGGTGCAGCGCTGGAGCAGCATCTGGAAGAGGCGATGCGCGCGGGCGCCGTCGCGCAGCCGCGCCCAGAAGTTCATCTTCCAAGCGGTGGACCAGCCGGTGGAGGCGTCGCCGCGGGCTTCGAGCGTCGTGCGGCAGGCCTCGGCAAGGGCGGGCGTCGTCGTGATGGAGATCTGATCGCCCGGATGCAGCGCATAGAGGTGCGAGACGTGGCGGTGCCGCGGTTCGGGCTCGTCATAGTCCTCCACCCACTCCTGCAGCTTGCCCGAGCGGGGACTGATCTTCAGTTCGGGCAGGCGCGCGAGCGCGCGCTCACATTCGGCGCGAAAGTCGGCGTCGATGTTCAGTTCGCGCGCGGCGGCGGCGGTATTCCGGAGCACGTCCCAACAGAGTTCCACATCCATGGTGGCGGCGTAGGTGAACATCGCCACGGTGCCATCCGCCTTGCGGAAACGGTTCTCGGGCGAGTGCGAGGGCGAAGGGACAAGCCGCCCGGCGACCGGTGTGCCCGCGGGGGCTTCGGTCAGGAAATCGAGGATGAAGCGGGCGGCGCCTTTCATGAGCGGGTAGCCGCGGGTGGCGAGAAAGTAGCGGTCGCGCGTGTAGAGGTACTGTTCCCAGGGATGGCGGGCCAGCCACGCAGCGCCCATGGGCCAGACGCCCCAAATGCCGTCGGCGGGCGTCGTGAACCCGAAGATGTTGCTGAGGTGATGGACCACCCAGCCGCGTGCGCCGTAGTGGACCAGCGCCGTGCGCTCGCCGCTCTTCACGATCGAATCCATCCAGTCGAACAGCGGCAGGGCGCACTCGTCGAGGTTCGCCGGGTTCGCGAGCCAGTAGTTCATCTGGAGGTTGATGTTGGTGTGGTAGTCGCTGTTCCAGGGGGCGTTGAGGTGCTCGTTCCAGAGGCCCTGGAGATTGGCAGGCAGAGCACCGGGGCGGGAGGAGGCGATGAGGAGATAGCGGCCGTATTGGAAATGGAGGGCTTCGAGGCCGGGGTCGACGGCTTTGGCTTGAATGATGCGTTGAAGCCGTTCATCGGTAGGCAGCGCGGCGGCTTCGGCGGGTGCGGGCAGATCGAGCATGACGCGGCGGAAGAGCGACTGATGATCGGCGATGTGCTGCGCGCGGCGTTCGGCGAGGGTGCCGCCGGAGGCATTGAGATGGCGGCGGACGGCGGCAGCGGGGCTTTTCTCGCGAAAGCTGGTAGCGAGGGCGACGCGGATCACCGCCTCGGTGGCGTTGTGTATGTCGAGGGCATCGCCGGATGGACGTACCTCCGCGCCGGGTGCCGAGAGTTCAGCGCGGACGGCGAAACGGAGGCCTTCGCCGCCTTCGGGTTGGAGTTGGCCAGTGAGGGTGAGGCCGGAGGATTCGTGGATCGTTTCGGCGTGGCGCAGGCGGGTGAGACGGAGGCGGAAGTTCAGCGCGCCGGGGCGGCTGACGGCGAAGCGGACGAAAAGGACATTGCCGGGCTGGGAGGCGAAAACTTCGCGGGTGTAGCGGACGCTGTTGTTGACGAACTCGGTCGTGCAAAGCGCGGTGTCCAGGTCCAGCCAGCGCCGGTAGTCCGCTGCTTCACTCAGACCCGGCACTTCGATCCACAGGTCGGCCGCCGGCTGGTAGGAGAGGATCCGCTCGGGCCGGCCCATCATGGTCTTGGCCGCGAGTTCCGTGGCCTCGAGTTCCTTGCCGGCGAAGAGGAGTTCGCGGACCCGGGGCAGCGCTTCGAGGGCGAGCGGATTCGTCGTGTCGCGCTCGAATCCGTCCCACAGCGAGTCCTCGTTAAGCTGCAGCCGCTCAGCCTCAACCCCGCCGAACACCATCGCGCCCAGCCGCCCATTGCCCACCGGCAGCGCCTCGTTCCAGGAGTGCGCGGGCTGCCGGTACCACAATGCCAGCGGCGCACCCGGACCACTCGCGGCGCCCGTGAGCTTGGCCGCCCAAGCAAATCGCGAAACCTCAGGGCGCTGAAACGCGCCGAGCGAAGCAGGCAGCGTGGCGAGCCACGCGCGTCGGGTCCACATGCATCGCACCATATCACTGCCTGTGATACGGTGGCGAACGGGAGCGAACGATGAAGCACCGGTTGGCGGTTTTTCTCTTGATCAGCACGAGCGCGTGGGCGCAGGAATGGGCCGATCCGGCGATCATCGAGCAAGGCGCTGAAGCGCCGCGCGCCACCTTCCAGAGCTACCCGGAGCGCGCGCAGGCGTTAACCAACGACCGTAAGCGCTCGCCGTGGTTCCATTCGCTGAACGGCACCTGGCGCTTCCATTGGTCGCCGTCGCCCGCCTCGCGGCCCGCCGATTTCCACCGTCCCGACTTTGCGGACTCGGGCTGGCCCACGCTGCCCGTGCCCTCCAACTGGCAGATGTATGGTTATGGTCGTCCTGTTTATACGAACATCCTCTACCCCTTTCCGCAGGACACGCAGGCCGCGCCCGCCGTGCCGCGCGACCAGAACGAGGTTGGCTCCTACCGCCGGCGATTCGTCATCCCCACGAACTGGCAGGGCATGGAGGTCTTCCTCCATTTCGAGGGCGTGGATTCGGCATTCTATGTCTGGGTGAACGGGCAGCGGGTGGGCTATAGCGAGGACTCGCGCACTTCGGCCGAGTTCCGCATCACGAAACATCTGAAGCCCGGCGAGAATGTCCTCGCGGTCGAGGTCTATCAGTACAGTGACGGCTCATTCGTCGAGGACCAGGACATGTGGCGGATGAGCGGCATCTTCCGCGATGTGTACCTCTGGGCTGCGCCCGCTTCACGCGTTCGCGATATCGAAGTGCGCACCACGCTCGACGCCGCCTACCGCGATGCGACCCTCACCGTGAAAACCCAATTGGAAGCCCCCGCCGGATCGCTGACCCTCGAACTTCTGGACCCCGGCGGACACGCCGCCATTCCACCGCAAACCAGGCCCGCCGCCGCCGAGGTCACCTTCTCTGCCGTCGTCGGCAACGCCAGGCTCTGGTCCGCCGAAACCCCCACCCTCTACCAGTTGCTGCTGACGCAGCGTGACGCTTCCGGACGCGAAGTCGCCGTCACCCCATTGCGCGTGGGCTTCCGCCAGGTCGAGATTAAGAACGGCAAGCTTCTCGTTAACGGCCGCGCCGTGCTGATTAAGGGCGTGAACCGCCACGAGCACGACCCCGACCGCGGCAAGGTCCCCACCGAGGCCCTCATGCGGCGCGACCTCGAGCTGATGAAGCAATTCAACGTCAATTCCGTCCGCACCTCGCATTATCCCAATGCGCCGCGATTTTACGAATTATGTGACGAATATGGCCTGTATGTGATGGACGAAGCCAATATCGAAATTCACCATTACGGCAACGACCGCCGCAACCGGCTCATTCAGGACCCCGCCTGGAAGGAGGTCCTCCTCCATCGCGTGCGCCGCATGGTCGAGCGCGACAAGAACCACGCGTCCATCATCAGTTGGTCCTTCGGCAACGAATCCGGCGATGGCGAAAATGCCAGCGCCGCCTACGAATGGGCCAAGCAGCGCGATCCCTCGCGGCCGTTTCACAACGAGGGCAGCACCTCGAACGACGGCCTCAACGCCGACATCAACTCCTTCATGTATCCCTCGGCCGAGCGCAGCGCGAAGCTCGCCGCCGAGCGCCGCTCCCTGCCGTTAATTCTCTGCGAATATACGCACGCCATGGGTAATTCCAATGGCGGATTAAAAGAATATTGGGATTTATTTTACGCGGACAATAATGCGCAGGGCGGCTATGTCTGGGATTGGGTGGACCAGGGCATTCGCCAGCCCGTGCCCCCGGCGTGGCGCGAACTTTCGGGCCGCGCCGATTTCTTCGCCTATGGCGGCTGGTGGGAGGACGCCGCCGGTCTGCACAACGACGGCAACTTCTGCATGAACGGCCTCGTCTCCGCCGGCCGCGACCCCCACCCCGGTCTTCACGCCATCAAGTACGTCTACCGCTACCTCCACGCCACGCCGGGCGACCTCGCCAAGGGTGAAGTCCGCGTCAGGAACTGGCACGATTTCATCCGCGCTTCCGACATTGCCGAGGGCCGTTGGGAACTGCTCGCCAACGGCCAGCCCATCGCCACCGGCGCCCTGCCGGAACTTGCGATCCCACCCGGCGAGGAACGCGCCTACACCCTCCCCCTGCCCAAGGTCACGCCCGCGCCCGGAGTCGAATACCATCTCACGCTGCGCTTCCTGCTGAAGCACGACACCCCGTGGGCCGCGCGCGGCCACGAGCTTGCCTGGGACCAGCTTGAACTCCCCTGGCGCGCCCCCGCCGCGGCGGTCGTGATGCCCTCCGGCGAACTCGCAATGAAGCGCGAAGGCGCGCGGCTCTGGCTCTCCTCGGACCACTTCGCCGCCAGCTTCGATCAGGTGCAGGGCACGCTCGTCAGCTACGCCTGGCGCGGCCGCAACCTCATCGAACGTGGCCCCCGCCCTGATTTCTGGCGCGCCATGACCGACAATGACATCGGCGCATGGAAAGCCATCGCCGTCGCCGCCACCCAACGCCCCGAACTCAACTGGCTTGCCTGGCGCGAGCAGGGTCCCGGCTGGAAAGCCATCGAATTCCGCGCCGAGCGCGTCAGCCCCGCCGTTGTGCGCGTCCTCGCCGCGGGTCCGCTCGCCAACGGCGGGCGCATCGCCTTCACCTACACCGTCGAATCCACTGGCCGCGTGGACGTCGATGTCGAATACAGCCCAGCCGCCGGAGTCCTGCCCTTCATGCCCCGCGCCGGCAGCGAACTCATCCTCAGCCCCGGCCTCGACCACATCCGCTGGTTCGGCCGCGGCCCGCTGGAAACCCACTGGGACCGCCAGTTCGAGCCTCTCGGCGTGTATGAATCCACCGTCGCCCGCGAATGGGTCGATTACTCCCGCCCGCAGGAAAACGGCAATAAGACCGATGTCCGCTGGATGGAACTCACCGCGCCCGGCGGCTTCGGCCTCCGCATCACCGGCAAGTCGCCCCTCAGCATGGCCGCCCGCCATGCCTCCCAGCAGGACATGGAAGCCGCCGCCTACAGCTTCATGCTGCCGCGCAAACCGCAAGTCCACGTGAACGTGGACCTCCGCCAGATGGGCGTCGGCGGCATCGACTCATGGAGCCCCAACGCCCTGCCGCTCGAAAAATACCGCATCCCCGGCGGCGAACCCTGGCGCTTCGGCTACCGCATCGAAGGCATCGGCCAATAGGTCAGAAGCTGTAGCGCAGAGTGAAAATGGCGTGCGAGTTCTCCCGGAACTGGCCGAGGAAGTCGTCCGGCTCGCCCCGGATCAAAACGAATCCCGCGCTCCAGCGCCAGTGCCGCCCCGCCATCCGCGAGTACTCCCACTTGCCATAGAAGCCCGCGCCATTCTGCCGCAGCGCGCCCTCGAACGCCGCTGAACTCAGCGGATCAATGTTGTAGCTCACCCGCCCCAGAAACGTTTTCGTGATGCCCCGGTCGGGCGCGAAATCGAGCGGGTTGCGCAGATTGGTGATCTGCTCGCCGGCATAGCCGCCCACGAAGACCCACTCGGCCACCATCCGCTCGGCTTGCACCACGTATTGGACATACTCATCCGCCTCCGGCGTGGTCGAGGTGAAGTACGCCGCCTCGCCCTTCAGCGTGAACCACCGCGTCGGCGCCGCCACATCCGCGCCGTACATCCGCATCCGCGCAAAATAGCGCTCCACGCCCAGCCCGGGCGTGGGCACCAACCGCGGCGTGGCATCAATCAGGGGCAAATGGTTGAAGCCGTCAAAGAAGCTGAGCGAGAACTCATACCCCGAGCCCAGATGGTTCCACCGTGCGCCCGCCTGCGCCCGGTCCGGCAGCCGGAAGCCCTGATCCTCGATCGGCAGTCCCCGCGCCTCCTCCGGCAACACCACCCAGCGCTGATTCAGCAGCGGCGAACGCGAAGGCGTGAACACCGGCGCATACACCAGGTCCATTGTATCGGACCCGCGCTCATACGTCGCCCTCACCGCCGTGATGCCCAGGAACTCCGGCGTGAACACGTTCAGAAAATCGCGCGGCGCAAATCGATCCGTCGGATTCAGCAGGTCCGCCTTGCCCCAGCGGATGAACTGCCGCCCCGTCTCCAGCGTCCAGCCGCCTTTGTTCCACAGTAGGCTGATTCGCCTTGCCGACGCCGCCGGACGCTGCTGCCGCTGATCCGCGAAGTCGAGCCGCGCCTCGCGCTCAAACTGCCGGTGCGTGTCGAACCGCCCGTCCAGCCACACATTCAGCCGCAGATTCGCGCGCAGCTGCCACGACGATTCCCACCGCGCCAGCGCCTCGCCCACATAGTTCGCGCTGTCGCCTTCCACCTCGCGCGGGTAGAAAAAACTTCGCGTCTCCAGATAGCCGCGCTGTTCAAACGTCTGCGCGGCGAGCGGCAGCGCGAGCAGAAAAACCAGGTACCGCACTACGACAGCCGCCGCAACGCCTGCAACGTGAACTGCCCCTCGGGCAGCGCCACGTTGTACTCCAGCTTCTCGAGCTTCAGAATCGTGCGCGAGTCCCGTTCCACGTCGTGCATATCGAGCGTGCGCGCCGTCCAGATGCCCTGCACGCGCTCGATCTGCGTGTACTTCAGCCGCCGGACCAGCTTCGCCGCCCGGTAGCTTTCCACCTGCGCCACGACGTAGTCACTCTTCCGCACCCACAACAGCACGCGCGAATACTGCGAGCGCGCATCCGGCTTCGGCGTCGCCTCGATCCGCCAGCACGCCGCGCCCTCAATCGCCTCCTCGCCGAGCATCTTGTAGGTGGACCGGTCCACGTCGCGCTCCTCCAGATCCTCGAACGTAAAGTCCGTGCCGAAAAATCGCGTGCGCCGGTCCTGAAACGCAATGCGCCGGTCGCGCTGCACCGCGGGCGTCCACATCCATTGGTCCGACGCGCGGTCCGGATGGTTGTGGATCAGCAGCGCCACGCCCTTCACCTCCGGCGGATCGGTAAACCGCAGCACCGCCTTCGCTTCGCCCGCCGAGCCCAGCCGCTCGTAGATCCAGCGCTTCATCGTGATCTTGCGCTTCGCGTCAATCACCTCCAGCGTGCCTTCATAGCGCTGCGAATTGGCCTGCGCCCGCTTCTGCGATTCGGCGACGATGTCGCGCGCGCTCTGCGCCACGAGCGGCGCGGCCATCATCAGCATCAGGACCAACTTACTCATACTCGAGCGCCTCCACCAGCGATCCGCGCACGGCTCCCTCGGCTGGACCGAGCGCGGAAATCAAGGCCGCACCCAACAACACCGGCAGCATGATGAGCGCGATCTCCACGGGGAACTGATACTCCAGCCGCAGCCCCGCCAGGTCCCGCCGCGTGATCTCGAGAATGTAAGCCAGATGCACGGCGCCCAGCGCGAAGCCGATGGCCAGCCCCAGCACGCCAATCGTCAACGCCTCCATCCAGATCGTGTGCCGGATCTGATTCCGCAGCCCGCCCACTGCCTGCAGCACGCCCAGCTCGCGCCGCCGGTCCGCAATCGACACCGTCAGCGTGTTGACAATCCCCAGAATCGCCACCAGCACCGCCACCAGAATCTGCACATAGGTCAATCCGAACCACTGGTCCGTGATGCCCAGGATGTAACTGCGCAGCTCCTCGTTGGTGAAGACGAACACCCGCGTTCGTCCGCCGAAGCGGTCCAGCACGGCCTGCCGCAATTGCGGGATGGGCGTGCCCGCCGCTGCATACAGGCGGAACACGTCGATCGTATCGTCGCCCCAATGCTCCACGAACAGCCGCCGGTCCATCATGATCGTCCCCTGCTGATCGGAAAAGTCCAGCACCACGCCCAGCACCGGCAGCCGTAACATTCCTGAAGGCGTTGGCAGTTCCAGCACGTCCCCTTTCGAGATGCGCCGCAGCATGGCGAAGTTGTCGCTCACCACCACGCCCTCGCCGCGCGTCGCCTGCTGGTACATCACGCTGGCGTCGCCCTCGATCACTTTCATCTGGACGCGCGCCGCGATCTTGCCCACGTCCGCGGCCACCAGCATCACCGGCACGCCCTGATACACAATCCGCGCCGTCCGCACCGCCTGCACTTCCTCCACCCCCGGCACTTCGGCCAGCTCCTCCGCCATCGCAATCGGGAAGCGGAAGCTCCGCGTCGTCAGGCTCTCCGAGGAGGTCACGAACAGATCCGGGTTCAGCGCCGCATCCATCCAGCGCCGGATATGGTCGTAGCTCGACCGCGAGATACCCGCCAAGCCAATCACCAGCGCCACCGAAAGCGCCAGCGCCGCCACCGTCCCCGACGTCCGCCGCGGAGCCTGTAGCAGGCTGTCCGCCGCCAGCGCTCCCTCCACCGGCCTCACCCACTTCAACAACGGCCGCAGCAGCCGCGTCAGCCACGAGCCCAGTGCCGGCGTGAGCAGCAGCACCGCCACCACGCTCAGCAGATAACCCGTGTAGAAAAACACCGGCTGATGCCCGAAGAAGACGCACGCCAGCGCGCCCGCCAGGGCTCCGAACGCCACCCACATCCGCGCCCGGTTCTCGCCCTCGCTGATCACCTGCACGCGCCCTTTTTGCAGCGCCTTCACGGGGTCAATCCCCGCCGCCGACCGCGCCGGAATCCACCCCGCGATCAGGCTCGTCGTCACCCCGATGACCAGCGCCGCGATCAGCAGCCGCGGGTCCGCCGAGATCTCCTCCGCCCGCTGCGCCACGCCATAGATCTCGCCCAGGAACGTACTCAGGTAGCTCGCCAACCCGCGCGCGATCACCACCCCCAATGCCACGCCCGCTACCGAACCGGCCAGCCCCGCGATTCCGCTCTCAATCAGATACAGCCCGCGGATTTGCCCCCGCGTCGCGCCCAGCGCGCGCAGGATGCCGATTTCCGACCGCCGCTGCGTCACCGCGATGTTGAACGTGTTGTAGATCAAGAACAGCCCGATGAACAGCGCGAAGATGCTGGTGATGTTGGCCGTCATCGAATAGATCCGGGCCATGGCCTCGAACTGCTGCCCGCGCGCGCTTGGCGGCTCCACATCGAGCCCCGGTCCCAGGCGCGCCTGCAATGCGCGCCGCGCATCCTCCACCCGCACTCCCTCGCGCAGCGCAATGTCGATGCGGTCGAAACGCATTCCCCGGCCCAGCACCATCTGCGCCGAGTAGATGTCCATGATCGCCAGGTTGCCGCCGAACGCCGACGCCAGCCCGTCGCCCTTCATCACGCCGCGGATGGTGAACTCCTTCGGTCCCGCCATCGTCTGCATCGTCAGCCGGTCGTTCAGCTTCAATCCCGTCCGCTCCGTGAACGCCGTCGTCACGATGATCGAATCGGGCTGCGCGATGAACACCAGCGGATCGTCGATGATGGCTTCGTCCGCGTCATCCAGGTCGTAGTCCCGCAGCGACCGGTCGCCCGTCATGTCCACGCCCAGCACCAGCAGATTGCCTTGCCCCTCGATGCCCGACTGCACCGCCGCCTCGATCACCGGCACCGCCACATCCACTTCCGGCGCTTCCTGCACCCGCTCCAGCACGCTCTCCGCAAACCCCGTCTCGCCCGCCGACACCTGCAATTGCGTCGCGCCCGCGATCTTGTCCACCGTCTGGTTGAACGCGTACAACACGCTTTGGTTCGCCGTATGCATCCCTACGAACACCGCCACGCCCAGCACGATGCCCGCCGTCGTCAGCGTGCAGCGCAGCAGGTGCTTGCGCACGTAAGGCCAGGTGATCAGTCGCAGCAGCATCATGGCTTACAGCGCCGGTTGCCGGACCAGGTCCTCGACAATATGCCCGTCCCGCAGCGTGATTGTTCGCGCGCACGTCGCCGCCACTTCGCGGTCGTGTGTCACCATCAGCACCGTCGCGCCCAGCCTCGCGTTCAGGTCGCGGATCAGCCCGAGGATCTCCTCGCCGGTGTGCGTATCCAGGTTGCCTGTCGGCTCATCGGCCAGCAACACCGGCGGATACACCGACAGCGCCCGCGCAATCGCCACCCGCTGCCGCTCGCCACCGGAAAGCTCATCCGGCAGATGCTGCCTCCGCTGCGCCAGCCCCACCAGGTCCAGCAGTTCCTTCGCCCGGTCCCGCGCCTTGCGCCGGTCCCACCCGCGCAGGTGCAACGGCAATGCCACGTTCTCCTCGCAGGTCAGCGACGGCAGCAGATTGAAGAACTGAAAAATAAACCCGATCTTGTCCCGCCGCACCCGAGTCAGCTCATCGTCCGTCAATCCCGATAGCAACACCCCGTCAATCGCGATCTCCCCCGATGTCGGCTTGTCCAGCGCCCCAATCAGATTCAGCAGCGTGGACTTGCCCGAACCAGATGGCCCCACCAGCGACACCATCTCCCCCCTAGCGATGTGCAAGCTCACGCCATCCAGCGCCAACACCTTGCGCTTGCCTCTGTATTCCCGTCTCAGATTCTCAATATCGATCACGAAACTGTTTTCTTCCTACTGAAAGGATGCCGCACTCCGCCTCCCGGATGGTCTTTACAGATAACTCACGGCGTCTCTTCGATCACGCTCCCCCATTCGGTCTGGACCTGCGTCCCGCCCCCCAGGTGGTGGCTGATCCTCCAGGCGTGATACCCCACCGTATTCAACCACCGCAGCGCATCCAGAATATCCAGGACCTCGGAATCCCGCCACGCCCCTGCCGCGCTCTGCTGCAACAGCCTTGGCCGCTCGCGCCGGTTCGCCTCCCCCAGTGAGACCGACATTTCCCCTACACTCTCCAGCCACGCCTCCTGCTCGAACCCCCGCAGCCCCCGCGACGCCAGGCCCAAAATCGCGCGGCACCGCCCCACCGCCGGCCTCACCGGCTCATGCCCCAATGCGCCTCTCACCCCCGCTGCCGGCTTCACATAGCCCTGCAGCCTCACCAGGTGATCCAGCCCGTGCAGCACCGCCACGCGCAACTCCGCCGCGCCCGCGTCGTCCGACGCGGGAATCGCTCCCAGAAATTCCTGCGTCTGGTGGATCGCCTCCTGCACCCTCGTCCTCCGCGCCTTCTCCGGCGCTCGCCCCGCCGGTTCCCGCAAGCTCTCGGCCAGCAGGTCGAACGTCTCAATCGAAATCTCCCGCAGCGCGCGCGACGCCGCCTCCACCGCCACTTCGGGCACGTTCAAAACCATCTTGTCCAGGTGCGCCGTCAGCGTCGGGCCCTTGTCCGGCAGCATCTGTTCCACCGCCCGCGCGAAGCGGTCGATGAACGGCAAGAACACCACCACGCCCAACGCCACGAACACCGTATGAAACGCCGCCAGGCTCACTGCGCCCGGTTCCAGTCCCGCCGTCCGCTGCCCCCATGCGATCAGCCACAACAGCAGCGGCAGCAGCAGCACCGCGATCAACCCCGTCGCCGAGTTGAACAGCACCAGCGCCAGCGCCGTCCGCTTTGCCGGCACGCTCGCCCCGATCGCCGCCAGCGCCCCCGTCACCGTCGTCCCGATCGACGCCCCGATCACCAGCAGCGACGCCTGCTCGAAGTTGATCGACCCCGTATGCAGCGCCGTCAGCGTCGTCGCCACCGCCGCGCTCGACGATTGCAGCACCACCGTCAGCGCCACGCCGATCCCCACCGTCAACACCCGCCCCGCGAATCCCCCCGCATCCAGCCCCGACAGGTTCAAGTCCCCCGACAGTCCCGCCATCGCGGTCTGCAGCGTCTCGATCCCAACGAAGATCAACCCAAACCCCGCCACCGCCATCCCCAGCGGCTTCCACTTCCGCCGTCCCAGCAGCCGGACAAACGCCCCCACGCCCACCAGCGGCAGCGCATACAGCCCCACGCTCACCTTCAGTCCCAGCACCGAGACAATCCACCCCGTGCTCGTCGTGCCCAGGCTCGCCCCCAGAATCACCCCCACCGCCTGCGGAAACGTCAGCAGACCCGCGCTCACGAACCCGATCATCGTCACCGTCGTCGCGCTCGACGATTGCACCAGCGCCGTCACCAGCGTCCCCGACGCCAGCGCCGCCGCCGGTCGTCCCGTGAACCGCACCAGCGCCCGCCTCAGCCGGTCCCCCGCAAACGCCTTCAGCCCGTCGCTCAGCAGCACCATCCCCACCAGAAACAGCCCGATCCCGCCGAGCAGATTGAACACCAGGGCCGTCATTCCCTTCATTGTGGACGACTCCCCGCGGTGGCGCTATTCTAGCTTCTTATGCTGAAGCCTCTGGCCCTTCTCCTCGTCCTCTTTCTCCCCGCCGCCGCGCAGGACTTCGAGTTTTGGCCCGGCGCGCAATACGACCCCGCCATCCCCACCTTCGAAAGCGTCCTCGGCTTCGCCCCCGGCAAACGCCACGCCACCGCCGCCGACATCGAAAAGTACTTCGAGACCCTCGCCGCCGCCCAGCCCACGCGCATGAAACTCTTCAACTACGCCCAGTCCTGGGAAGGCCGCCGCCTCTTCTATGCCGTGATCGGCTCGCCGCAAAACATCGCCCACCTTAACGAAATCAAGGCCGGCATGCAGCGCCTCCATGACCCCCGCAAAACCTCGCCCGCCGAGGCCAAACAGCTCATGGACTCCCTCCCCGCCGTCATCGGCATCAGCTCCGCCGTCCACGGCAACGAAATCTCCTCGCCCGAAGCCGTCATGCTCGCCGCCTACCACCTGCTCGCCGCCCGCAACAACGGCCTCGCCGACAGCGTCCTCGCCAACGTCCTCACTCTCCTCGACCCCCTCCAGAACCCCGACGGCCGCGACCGCTTCGTCCACAACTTCCGCCTCAACCTCGGCCTCGAACCCGACGAAAGCCCCGCCGCCGCCGAACGCAACGAGCCCTGGCCCGGCGGCCGCTCCAACCACTACCTCTTCGACATGAACCGCGACTGGTTCGCCCTCACCCAGCCCGAAACCCGCGGCCGCGTCAAGTACCTCAACGAATGGCTCCCCCTCGTCCACGTCGACCTCCACGAAATGGGCGCGGAATCCACTTACTTCTTCGCCCCCGGCGCCGCCCCCTATAACCCCCATCTCACCGCCCTCCAGAAGGAACAGATGGACTGGTTCGGTAAGAACAACGCCCGCTGGTTCGACAAGCTCGGCTACCCCTACTTCACCCGTGAAGTCTTCGATGAGTTTTACCCCGGCTATGGCGCTTCCTGGCCCTGGTACTACGGCGGCATGGGCATGACTTACGAAAACGCCTCCGTCCGCGGCCTGGTCGTCCGCAAGGCCGACGGCGCCCTCTACGACTTCCAGGACAGCATCCGCCGCCAGTTCACCGCCACCATCGCCACCCTCGAAACCGGCGCCGAATACCGCCCCCGCCTTCTCGACAACTTCTACACCTATGCCCGCACCGCCATCGAGGAAGGCCAGAAGGAACCCGTCAAAGAATGGATCCTCCCCCGCCGCGGCGATGTCTCAGCCGTTGACAAACTCGCGTACGTCCTTGCCGAGCAGGGCGTCGAGGTCCGCCGCGCCACCGCCGCCTTCCGCAACGGCGCGAACGAATACCCCGCCGGCTCCTACGCCATTGCCGTCGCCCAGCCCCGCAAGCGCATGGTCCGCGCCCTGCTTGACCCCCAGGTCCCCCTCGACCCCGATTTCATCAAGGAACAGGAACGCCGCCGCGCCAAGAATCTCCGCGACGAAATCTATGACGTCACCGCCTGGTCCCTGCCGCTGCTCTACAACGTCCAAGCCGTCGGCGCCGCCGCCGTCTCCCAGGGCAGCTTCGCGCCCGTCCCCTCCACCGGCTATCAGCCGAAGGGCGCCGTCACCGGCCGCGCCGAACTCGCCTACCTTGTCCCGTGGGGCTCCCAGGCCGCCGGACGCTTTCTGACCGCCGCCCTCCGCGCCGATCTCAAAATCCTCTCCGCCGGCCGCGGCTTCACCCAGGAAGGCCGCAAGTACCCCTCCGGCACCCTCATCATCATGCCCGCCCAGAACCCCGCCTCGGTCCATGAAACGGTCGCCAAAATCGCCGCCGAATCGGGCGCGGAGGTCGTCGCCACCGCCTCCGGCTGGGTCGAGGACGGCATCAACTTCGGCAGCAACCGCGTCGCCCGCCTCAAGAAACCCACCGTCGCCATGGTCTGGGACCAGCCCACCTCCTCCCTCGCCGCCGGCCACACCCGCTTCATCCTCGAACGCCTCTACGGCTACCCCGTCACCGTCATCCGCGGCGCAACCCTCGGCTCGGCCGACCTGTCCAAGTTCGACGTTCTCATCCTCCCCAGCGGCGGCAACTATGCCGGCATCCTCGGCTCGGCCGCCGCCACGCGCCTCAAAACCTGGGTCCAGAACGGCGGCGTCCTCATCGGAGTCGGTGGCGCCATCGGCTACCTCACCAGCCAGCCCGTCGGCCTCCTCTCCCTCCAGCAGGAAGCCCTCGCCCGCGAAGGCGCCGCCCCCGCGCGCCCCGCCGCTGAACCCAAGCCCACCCCCGGACCCGTCCCCGGCAAGATCCTCGAGAAGTTCGAGGACTACGAAAAAGCCATCCGCGACGAACGCGAACTCCCCTCCGCCGTCGCCGGAGTCCTGCTCCGCGCCCGCCCCGACCCCGACGCCTGGATCAGCGCCGGCCTGCCCGAAACCCTCCACGTCCTGTTCGACGGCCGCGCCATCTACTCGCCGCTCAAAAGCAACGAAGGCCTCAACGCCGTCATCTTCGAGGCTCCGGACAAGCTCCTCGCCTCCGGCCTGCTCTGGGAGGAGAACCGCAAGCAACTCGCCTTCAAACCCTTCGTCGCCGTCCAGAACGAGGGCCGCGGCGCGGTCGTCGCCTTCACCGCCGACCCGAACTTTCGCGCGTACATGGACGGACTCAATGTGCTCTTCCTGAATGCCGTGTTCCGCGGCCCGGCGGCGGGCGGACGGACGCCCGGGGCCGAGTAGCCTCGGCTCAACCGGAGGAGGGGAACGTGATGGTGAATACCGTACCTTGGCCGGGCGCGCTCTCGACCACGATGGAGGCGTTGTTTTGCCGCACAGCTCCGTAGACGGTTGCCAGTCCGAGCCCGATCCCCTTGCCGGGGGGCTTGGTAGTAAAGAATGGTTCGAAGATGTGCTCCTTCGTCTGCTCGTCCATGCCGAGGCCATTGTCGCGGACGGAGAGTTGAACGCGGCTGCCCTCGGCGCCAAGCAAGCGGCGGGTTTCCAGACTGAGCAAACCGCCCTGGGGCATGGCGTCCCTGGCGTTGGTTGCCAGGTTGAGCAGGATCTGCTGAAGCTGGCCGTGATCCGCGTCGATCAAGGGCAGGGTGGAGTCCAGCGCATGGACGATCTGGACGTTCTCTCCCATTAAGGGACGGATCACCGCCTCCATTTCGCGCACGACACGGTTTACGTCGAGCCTCTCGGGGTGGTGCTGCTGACGGCGGCTGAAGGCGAGGAGTTGTTGGGTGAGCTTGGCTGCGCGTTCACCCACGTTGACGATCTCCTGCGCCTTGCGCGAACCAGGCGTGCCTTCCAGTTCGCGGCTTAGCAGGGAAGCGTAGCCGTTGATCACGGTGAGCATGTTGTTGAAGTCGTGCGCGATTCCGCCCGCCACGCGCCCAAGAGCCTCCATCTTGCCCGTCTGCCGGAGTTGCTCCTCCAACCGGTGGCGCTCAGTGATATCGACGGCAAATCCGCCGACCAGATCCTGGTCGTCATTGCCCATGGGGACCCTGAAGCGCCGGGTGAGCCAGCGTTGGGCGCCGTCGCGACCATCAACCACGATTTCCGATTCGATAACTCCACCAGTTTCCAGGACTCTGCGGTCCTCCTCGGCGAAGCGTGCCACGAGATCGGGCCGGAACAGACCCACCGTGCTCTCTTCCTTCCCTCCGCCGGATGGGATGAAGCGATCCCGGAAGTAAGGATTGACGAAGAGATAGCGGCCGCCTTGGTCCTTGAGGAAGGCGGCCACAGGGAGATTGTCCATAAAGAGTTGGAAGCGGATGCGGGCGGCGTCAAGTTCGCGTTGGGCCTTCTTGATCGATTGAAAGGTGCGCGTCAGGAGGAAAGACAGCAAGGCGCCGGTCAGCGCCACGAAGAGCAGACCCTTGAGACTGCTGAGTGAACGCCATTTATCCTCGGGGAAAAATCGCCAGACCAGCACGTCCGACAAAAGGATCCACAGCCCCCCGGCGATCAAGTAGATGCCTACGATCCTGATGGTTTCCCGGGGGCCAGCAAGACGGGACTTTGGCATTGACGGGCTCCTCCCTCGGTGCCGCACTCTAAGGTGACTTTAGCGCGAATCGGGGCGAGTGAGGGATAGCGGATTACAGATCGAGCAGGTGTCCCATGCGGACTTTCTTGGTTCGCAGGTAAACGGCATTTTGCCCGTTGCCGGCGATCTCGCAGGGAACCCTCTCGGCGACGCGAATGCCATTCGCTTCCAGCGCTGCGATTTTTTCAGGGTTATTGGTGAGCAGTCGGACGCTCTCCACTCCGAAATGACGCAGAATGCCACCGGGGAGTTCGTATTCCCGGAGATCCGGGCGGAAACCCAGGCGTTCGTTGGCCTCGATGGTGTCGGCGCCGGAGTCCTGGAGTTCATAGGCCCGGATTTTGTTCAGGAGCCCGATGCCGCGGCCTTCCTTCTTCTCGTAAATGACAATGCCCTCGCCTTCGGCGGCAATCTTTTCGAGCGAGAGTTCCAGTTGGGCGCGGCAATCACAGCGCAGACTGTGGAACACGTCGCCCGTCAGACACTGCGAGTGGATGCGAACCAGCACGGGGTGCTGCAAGGGTAAATCGCCCATTACCACGGCCACGGCCTCCTCGCGGCGGCCCTCCGCGGTTCCCTCGAATGCGTGAATGCGAAAGTCCCCATACTCAGTGGGCAGATTCGCTTCAGCGATCTTGAGGACAGTCAAAGCTGCGGATTCGGGATTCACGGGAAGCCAGCTAACTCTTCATTTTATAATGAGGCGGGCTTCAGCCGCGATGGATCAACTGCTCGTCATCCTGCTCGTCAAACTCGCGGTCGCGGCTTCGCTGGCCAGCCTGCTCAGCCGATCGAGCCGCTTTCTGGGCTTGCTGCTGCGGGAGGAGCGGACCATGGTGGAGCGGTTGCAGTTGTCCGGGGGGATCTCGTTTTTCTGTGCCGCCGGGTCCACCTTGCGCATCATCACGCCAACTTACGCTGGGACCGACCTCGCGATGGAAGGTTCCATGGTGGCCGGGATGGTGGGCGGGTATATTTCCGGACTGCTGGGCGGGATCGTCTGTTCATTGCCGGCGATGTTTGCGGGCGAATACCTGGCGATGCCGTTGTATGCGGCGGTGGGGGTGCTGGGCGGATTGCTGCGCGACGTGGCGCCGGAACCGGATGAGATCTGGCGGTTTACCCCTTTTTTCGACCTTTCCTTATACCGGCTAATCCGCTATCCGGCCGACCGACGCCGGACCGTGTATCACGTCTCGATCATCGGCGCCATTCTGGCCGCCGAACTGGCGCGCTTCATCGCCCTCCAGTTGTTTGATGCGCGCTATGTGTTCACGCTCTACTCGGAGCGGCAAGGCTGGCTGCTCGCGGCGGTGGCCGCCACCACGATCTTCACCGTGGCCGTGCCGCTGAAGATCTGGAATTCGGCGCGGAATGAGCGCCTGCTTGAAGCGAAAGAGAGGCTGCTGGTTCAGGCGAGGCTCTCCGCCCTGGCGGGTCAGATCAACCCGCATTTCCTGTTCAACACACTGAATACGGTTTCCTCATTGATCCGCACCAACCCAGACCAGGCGCGCCAGGTGGTGTACAAACTGTCGAGCATCCTGCGCAGGTTGCTGCGCAAGACAGGCAGTTTCGCTCCGCTGCGCGATGAACTCGCCTTTATTGAGGACTATCTGAGCATCGAGATGGTCCGCTTCGGCGACAAGCTCAACTTCGTCAAAGAGGTGGAGCCCGATGTGCTCGATGTCCAGATTCCGGCGATGTTGCTGCAGCCATTGGTGGAAAACTCAATCAAGCACGGGCTGGCCAACAAGGTGGAGGGCGGCGTGATTCGCATCGCGGCGCGCCGGTCGTCCGGGGAAAGGATCGAACTTGCGGTGGAGGACAACGGAGTGGGTATTGAGGAGGAGCGGTTGACGACGCTGCTGGACCGTGGGGGCATTGGTGTGCGGAATGTAAACGAGCGACTTCAGGTTCTCTTCGGTAATGGCTACCGGCTCGCAGTGCAATCCCGCCCCGGGGAAGGTACGCGCACGGAAATTGACCTGCCCGCCAGATAGGCCCGCGCGCGTAACCCATTCAGGGTAAGTCGCGTCTCGAAGGGCGTGGAATCCGAAAGGCCAGGCGGCGTTCTGGAGCATCTGTATCTTTAGCCGAGATTCTCGAGCCGGTCCAGCAACGGATAATGGTGATGAGATGGTACAGAGGGTGATGACCAAGATGCGCACAATATTGGCAGCGCTGCTGCTCTTCAGTGGGTTCGCGATGGGACAGACGGATGCCATGATCCGCTATGTGGTGCAGTTGGAGGGCCAGCCGGCGATCCTGGCGAACGATAGGCAGGCCCGAACCGCCGAGATCCGAGGGGAGCAGCAGGCATTCTCTCGCGCCCTGACTGCGATCCGCGGAGCCAGGGCGGTTGCCACGATGGCCACGACTGTGAACGCCGTGGTGGTGGAGGCCCCAGCGGGACAGCTTGCCCTGCTGTCTTCGTTCCCTGGCGTCCGCCGCGTAGAGGAGGTGTTCAACCTCGAACTGCACACCAACCGCATCCCTGCTCTGCATCAGGTACCTTCGCTGTGGTCGGCAGTTGGCGGCGCCAGCAATGCGGGCCGTGGCATGAAGGTGGCGATCCTGGATACGGGCGTCGAACACTCCCACCCGGCATTCCGCGATCCCGGACTGCCCATGCCGGACGGTTTCCCGCAGATCAGCAGTGAAGTCAATCGCGCGTTGACGAACAATAAGGTGATCGTGGCTCGCTCATTCGATGGTATCGACGCGCGTGACGAAGTGGGCCATGGTACGGCTGTGGCCATGGTTGCGGCGGGTGTCGTCCACGATTCGCCGCGTGGTGTCATTTCCGGTGTGGCCCCCGGGGCGTGGATCGGCAATTATCGGGTTAATATCGCGGGGTCGCGGTCGATTCCCACTGACTTCGCGATGCGCGGGTTCGAAGCCGCGGTGGATGACGGCATGAACGTGATCAATATGAGCTTCGGGTCGAATGGCTTGACCGGGTCGGTCAGCGACATTCTGGCCGAGCAGGCCCGTCTTGCCGCCGACCGGGGCATCATTGTGGTGCAATCGGCCGGGAATTCTGGTCCGGAGATCATGACCGTGGACGACACTTCGGCCGATTCCAAGGTACTGTCGGTTGGCGCCAACCAGCCCAACACCACCACAGCGATCCTGTTGCCGGAAGGGGCCCCGATCGCCAACGTCGCCGCTTCGTCGAATGCGCCTTTGGGGGGGGCATTTAGCGGCCAGCTTTTTGACGTCGTGCGGATCGATCCTTCAGGTCTGTTTTGCGGCGGGGCCCCCCCGGCGGGCTCGCTGACAGGGACGATTCCGCTCATTCAGCGCGGCGACTGCAATTTCACCGTCAAACTTCGTAACTCCTTCCTAGGCGGCGCGGCGGCAGCGATCATCTACAACAGCGCCAATCCTGCCGCCGGGACTCCGGACGACGTCTTCGTGGCCGATGTCGCCGCCGACCCCACGATCCCCGCGGCCACCATCGGCCGCTCCGACGGTCTCCGCCTTAGGGCGGCGGCGGCAGCTTCGGAAGAGTACCAAGTGGTGGTACGGTTTTCGGGCGAGATGCGGGACTACCAAATCGCCGGCTTTTCCAGCCTTGGGCCTTCGGTGGATCTGACAATCAAGCCGGACCTGGTGGCTACAGGCGCGAGTGTCTATACGGCGGCGCAGACCCGGTTCCCAGGTCAATCGCTGTACAGCGAAACCGGATACATCACGACGCAGGGCACCAGCTTCTCCGCACCCGTGGTGGCGGGAGCGGCAGCCGCGCTAATGGGTGCGCGCCCATGGCTCGATGCTTCGGAATACCGTTCGATGCTGGTGCATTCGGCTGAACCTCTGCGCCTCCCAGATGGAAAAGCGGTGGGTGTGATGAGCGCGGGCGCGGGCACGCTGAACGTGGAGCGCGCGCTCCAATCCACCATTTCCGCCTATCCGCTGTCAGTTTCCTTCGGAGCGCAAGGCTCTACGGTCGAGGATTGGCGGCAGGTGATTCTCCGCAACCTGTCGAACACAACGGTGACTTACGAGTTGAGCATCGAGAGCGAAGATAGAGTGTTGCCGCAATTGACGGCGAACCGCGTCACCCTGGGTCCTGGCGAAATCGCCGGACCGGTACTGATATTTGCCGAGGGCGGACTTGCGCCCGGCGCGTACCAGGGCTTTTTGCGAATCAACGATCCGGAGCACAACACCACGGCGCGGGTTCCCTATTGGATGGCCGTGCGGAGTACGCAGCCGGCCCGCATCAGCCTGCCGCTGGCACCGACCAGCGCACGGGCAGGCACGGTGGTGAATGCGTTTATCCGAGTGCATGACGCCGCAGGAGTCCCCATCACGGATGCGCCACCGCAGATAACCGTCGAACTGGGTACCGGCATCATCCAGAGCTTCTTCCTTGAACCACAGACGCCCGGCGCCTGGAGGCTGCGTCTGCTCCTGGGCCCGGGGGCGAACCGCGTCCGGGTGGACGCCGGTGCCCTGAGCAGGACCTTCACCATCAATGGCACGCTCTGACGCTATACTGAACGGTTGGAGCCTGTTGCCTCGATGGAGGACTTGATCAAGAAACTGCAGGATGAGATTGCCGCGCTCGAATACGAACTCCGCAACGAGCTACCCAAGGAGATTCTGAAAGCGCGCGCGCATGGCGACCTGCGTGAAAATGCCGAATTCCACGCCGCCAAGGAGCGGCAGCGGTATGTGGATGCGCGGCTCGCCCAATTGCATAAGCGCATGGCGGACATGTCGCTGATCGACTTGACCAAAATCCCGCGGGATCGCGTGGGTCTCGGATCCCGCGTCCTGGTGCTCGATCAGGACAAGGACGAAGAGATTACCTATAAACTGGTGGCCAGCGAGGAAGCTGACGCAGCCAACGGTCTGATCTCCACGAATTCTCCGATTGGCCGGGGCTTGCTAGGCAAGAAGGTGGGGGATGAGGTGACGATTCCCATCCCAAGCGGGAAGCGCCGTATGGAGATTCTGGAACTCACCACCATCCACGACAGCATGGAAGCCTGAGACTGCAGTGACGTACACCCGCGCTATCGGGATTGGCGCAAACGCCATCATCAAGTTGATTGTCCGGGGCCTTGCGCTCTCGCGGATCAGTCCCAACGCCCTGACCTTCATCGGCCTGTTGATCAATATTTATGGGGCGGTGCTGCTGGCGCAAGGGCGATTCTTCGCGGCGGGTCTGGTGATCATCGGGGCCGGCATTTTTGATATGGTGGACGGCCGGGTGGCCCGGGAAACAAACCGGGTGACCCGGTTCGGCGGTTTCTTCGATTCGGTGCTCGACCGCTATTCGGATCTCGCCCTGCTGATGGGGTTGCTGGTCTACTATGCCAACATCGGCAGAAATTTCTATGTGGTGCTGACGGCGGTGGTGATGACTGCCTCGGTGATGATCTCCTACACCCGTTCCCGCGCCGAAAACACCATCCCGCAGTGCAAAGTGGGCTTTCTGGAGCGGCCCGAGCGGATCGTGCTCCTGATCATCGGCGCGCTGTTTGACCGCATGGCTCCGGTGCTGTGGATCATTGCCGTGGTCGGCAACATCACCGTGATTCACCGGATGATCTACACCTACTCTCAAACTACCGCGCTGGAGGAGGCGCAACTCCGTGCCACCTCACCCCTCGAGGATGACGTGCGCGAGGGCGAGCGCCCCGGTGTGCGTCAGCGATAGCTGAACTGACTTCACGCCGAGTCGCTCAGCCACCTGCCGCGCGACGCCGTGAAAGCGGAGCGTGGGCCGCCCGCTGGGTTCGTTGACCACTTCGAAATCCTGCCAGCGCACCCCTCCTCGCCAACCGGTGCCGATGGCCTTCATGCCCGCCTCCTTGGCTGCGAATCGTGCGGCGAAGCGTTCGTACTTGTTTGCCTTCCGGGAGGCGTAGGCGATCTCGGCGGGCGTGAACACTCGTTGAAGAAACCTGTCGCCGTAGCGCTCACAGGCTTCCCGGATTCGGTCCACTTCAGCCAAGTCCACGCCAGTGCCGATGATCATGCGAACGTCTCCATCCAGGCAGCTCAGCCCGCTAGACCTCGAAGGCAACCACGGTTGAGATGGGGTCACGGCCCGTGTGGGGCAGGGTGAGGACATGGCCCTGGTCGACATCGCGGATGGTGACGGGCTGTTTGGTGGTAAGGAGCGTGGCGCGTTTGACCGGCATAGGGAGGCGCGGGATGGCGAGCACGGGGTCTGGCCAGTCAAGGATATGGGCGTAAACTCGGCCAGGTTTCTGGGTGGTGACGCCCCAAGGTTTGGGCGGGAAGGGGCCGCCGCGGGTACCATAAATGGATTCGCCGAACTTGGCGAGCCAGACGCCCATTTCCTTCAGGCGCGTGACGAACTCATCCTGGATTGTGCCTTCGGCGGTTGGGCCCACGTTGAGGAGGAAGTTGGCATTCATGCCTGCGGCCTTGATCAGGTAGTGGAGTAGGTCGCGCGTGGACTTGAAGCGGCGGTCGGTGGCGTTGTAACCCCAGGCGCCATTGATGGTTTCGCAGGATTCAAGCGGGAGAGTACCGATCTTGGCCTCGCCAGAGAAGCCGGTCGTGTTCTGCCCAGGCAAGTCCTTCTCGAACATCTGGAAGTCTTCGCCTTCGAAGGGGGCGAGGTGGTGGTTGTTGCCGACAAGGGTGTGGGGCTGTAGGCGGTGAATCAGATCGTAGGTTTGCCGCAGGCGCCAGTTGGCGTCCTTTCGGTCCCAGATGCCGTCGAACCAGATGCCGGCAAGGTCGCCGTAGCCGGTGAGGAGTTCCTCGAGTTGGGCGTCCATGAAGTCGAGGTAGCGGTTGAAGTCGCCGGATTCGGGGCGACCGGAATGGAGCCCGGTGCGTCCGCGGGGGAAGTAGTCAGGGTGGGTCCAGTCGAGGTGGGAGTGGTAGAAGAAGAGGCGTACATCCTGGCGGCGGCACTCGTCGGCGAGGGGCTTTAGTACGTCCTTCGCGTAGGGCGTATCGTCCACGACGTTCCACTGCTTTTGTTTTGTGGCCCACATGGCGAAACCGTCATGGTGCTTGCTGGTGATGGTGATGTAGCGCTGCCCGGCGGCTTTGGCGAGGGCGACCCACTCGGCGGGATCGTATTTGACCGGGTTGAAACGGGGCGGCAGGTGACGATACCGCTCGATGGTCATGCGGTCGTTGTTCATGACCCATTCGCCTTTGGCGAGGACAGAGTACACGCCCCAGTGGATGAACAGGCCGAATTTGGCGTCCTGGAACCACTGGCGGGCGGCCAGGTTGGCCGCGGCGGGCTGGTAGGGTACGTTCTGGGCGCGAAGGTTCGCCGTGGCCGCCGCGGCGGCGGAGAGTTGGATGGCTTGGCGGCGAGTGAGGAACATTAGGGCCTCCAGTTGAGTTCGACAGTCTGGCCGTCACGCTCGCGGTTGCCGGCGAGGGCGCGAAGGGTGAAAGTGCCGCCCTGCGCGGTGAAGCGGGCATCGATCCAGCCGACAGGTTGCGAGTCGTTGAAATTGTATCCGACGGCGGGGAGATTGATGAGGTGGACATGCTCCCACATGTCGTAACGGTAGACGTGGGAGTGTCCATAGAAGATGGCCTTCACTTTGCGGTGGGGGCGGATGACGTCGAACAGGCGCGGGGCATCGAGCAGGGCGCCATCCGAGTCTTCGAGGGTGTGGTGGACGAAGAGCAGCGTTGGGCGGTCGTCGCTCATGGCGAGAAACTGGGTCAGCCATTGGCGCTGGGCGCGGCCGAGGAGGCCGGGGGTGAAGTCGGGCGTGATCAGCGAGTCGAGGACGACGACGCGGACAGCTTTGCCCTCGAGGACCACGATGTGGCGATTCTGGACGGCCTGTGCGCCTGCGCGGGCGGGGCCGAAGGCGGCGAGGAAGTTCTTGCGGTCATCGTGGTTACCGAGGGCAATGGCGACGGGGGCTTTTTCCATCAGGGGCGAAAGAAGTTGCTTGAGGACGGCGTAGTCGCCGGGTTCGCCTTTAAGACGGGCGGCATCGCCGCAGATGAGAGCAGATTCCGGATTGGCTGCGACGACCTGGGGAATGATCTTCGCGAGATTGTCGGAGGGCCGGAAGCCGCGATGGCCGTTAGAGGGATCCGCGGGGATATGCGTGTCGGAGAGCAGTGCCCACCGTTCAAGCGGCGCCTGAGCGTGAAGGATGGATAGACCCGCGCCGGTGAGAGAAAGCGCGAAGGCACGGCGGGAAACCGATGGCAGGGAAGCGAAGGGCATGATCAGTGTCAGTTTAGCGGAACGGCTGCCATGACAGGGCCGCTACAATAGAGGAATGAGCGGGGTGCTCACGGCGATTCTGGCGGCGGCGCTGGCCCAGGCTCCGGCCGATCCCATGCGGACTGCATCCGAGCACCTCGACGCAGGGCGGTACGCTGAGGCGGTGGCGGTCCTGAAGGGGTACGTCGAGAAGAACCCGGACGATGTGGCGGGGCTCTTTAATCTGGCCCTCGCGCAGGCCATGGCAGGCGATGGGGAGGCGGCCGTGACGGGCTTCCGTAAAGTGCTGGAGCGACAGCCCGAACTGTTCGAAGCGCACTTGAACCTGGGGCAGGTGCTGGTGGGCTTGGGGCGGTTTGCGGATGCGGAGACGCCGCTCAGACTCGCGGCGGAGAAGAAGCCGGACGACGTGCGGGTGCTGTATTTGCAGGCGCGGGCGCTTATCGGTTCCAACCGGCTGAAGGAAGCAGCCCCGCTGCTGGCCCGCGTGGTGGAGTTGGACCCGGCAAGTCTTGACCGCAAGTTGGAATTGGCTGAGACCCTGGAGCGGGCGGGAATGAAGCGTGAGGCGCGGAGTGCATGGGAACAGGCAGTGGAGGCGCCTGCGGCGCGCGAACGGTTGGCGCTGCTGCTGTTGGACGAGGGCGATCTGGAGGGGGCGATCGGTCATCTGGAGATCCTAATGAGGGACCAGCCTACGCCGGCCGTGGCCTACGCGCTGGCGACGGCCTATCTGCGGGACCAGCGGCCGGAAAAGAGCGTCCCATTGGCGAAGGGAATGGTGGACCATGCGCCGGGCAGCCTGGAGGCGCGGATGTTTTATGGACGGCTGTTGCGGGACCAGAAACAATACGGTCCGGCGGCGGAGCAGTTCCAGGCCGCGGTCCGGTTGAAGCCCGAATTGCTGGAAACCTGGAATGAGTTGACGGCCGTACTGGTTCTGCTCAAGCAGTACGAGGCAGCGCTCGAAGGGTTGGAACGGGTGAAGGTGTTAGGCGGGGAGACGGCGGCTTACCACTATTTGCGCGCAACGATGCTGGATGGGCGGAAGGAAGTCAAACCAGCGCTGGAGAGCTACCAGAGATTTCTGTCGATGAGCGAAGGCAAACATCCCGAGGAGGAGTTCAAAGCCCGCCAGCGCGTAAGACTGCTGGAGAGGATGGTGCGCCGATGAGTATGGGGAGGCTGATTCTGCTGACCTGGGTTGCGCTGCCGCTGACCGCGCAGACGCTGGAGACGGTGAAGCAGGAGCAGAATCTGACCCGGCGATCGCAACGGGCGCTGGAGCTTGCTGAGCGCGAATTGGCGGTGGCACAGGGGGTGGTCAGGGAGTTCGGCTCGAAGACGCAGTTGCAGGCGGCTTTGGACATCGTGGCGGAAGCCAGCGAACTTGCGTTGCAGGCGCTGCGGGAGACCGGACGTCCACCCCGGCGGCTTTCCGGCCAGTACAAGCGGGGCGAACTGAAGACCCGTGATTTCCTGAAAAAGCTGGAGGACCTGGAGAAGGCGCTCTCGCTGGATGACCGGCCGATGGCCGAGGCGTCGCGCAAACGTGTGTTTGAAGTCCACGAAGAATTCCTGCTGGGTGTGATGGGACAGAAGCGAAAATGACAGTACCGGAGGGGTGGAATCCGCGGTTCCTGATGGCGGCTTTGCTGCTGGCTCTCCTTGCGGCACCGGTCTTCTGGGGGCAGCAGAAGGACTTTCTGACAGCTGATGAAGTGGATCAACTCCGGGTTACCCAGGAGCCCGATCCGCGGTTGCGGCTGTACCTGCGGTTCGCGCAACAACGCGTGGATCTGCTGGAGCAGTTGTTCAAGCGGCCAGCGACGGGGCGAAGCGGAATGATCCACGAGACGCTGGGCCAGCTAACCAGGATCGTGGAGACGATCGACACCGTGATCGACGATACGCTGCGCAAAGGGCGCGAACTTGAGTCGATCGAATTCGTAGCCAAGGAAAACCGGAAGATGCTGGCGAAGCTGAATGCGTTTCTGGACCAGGAACCGGAAGACCTCGAACGTTACGCGCTTGCGCTGGAGAACGCCATCGATACGCTGGAGGATAGTGCGGAGATGGCGGAGGAGGATCTGCGCGCGCGCCGTTTGAGCGTGGCGGAACGCGAAGCGGACGATCGGAAGCGGCGGGAGACCATGACGACGCCCGAAAGGGTGAAAGAGGCAAAGGAGCAGAAAGAGAAGGAGGAGACGCAGCAGAAGAAGCGTCCCACACTGCTCAGGAAGGGCGAGACGCTGCCGGGCAAAGGCGCGCCGCCGAAGAAGTAGACATTCATTCGACGGGAGGCGGCGGTAGGAATTCGACGTCCTCGCCGGGCGGCGCCAGCACGGGGTGGCCTTCCCACTCCATGCGCTCTTCGTGGAGGATCTTCATCACGACATAGGCCGTGGTGAAGATGACCGGACCGGCGAAAAGCCCGATCAGCCCGAACACCTGAACTCCACCCATCAGGGAGAGGAAGATGGCGAGAGTGCTCATCTCGATGCCGTGCCGCAGGATGAGGGGCCGCGCGATATTGTCGGCGAAACCGACGACGACGGCCCCCCACACCGCGAGGAAGACCGCCATCCCGTAAGCACCTTTGGCGGCCAGGACAATGACGCCCGGCACCCAAATCAGGGCGGTGCCCACCAGGGGAATGAGGGATGTGAACGCCGCCACCATGCCCCAAAAAACTGGTGAGCGGAGACCAGAGAAGGCGAAGGCGGCGCCCACGAGCGTTCCCTGCAAAACCGCGACCACGATCATCCCATAGAGGTTTGTGACAATCGCGTTCTTCAGGACGTCGAGCAGGTGGCGCAAGCGGAGCTCCTCCATCGGGAGGTACTTGAGCAGACGCCGCTCGAAGACGTCCCCGCTCTGGAAGAGGAAGAACATTACGAAGAGGGTGAAGATGAGATTGCCGATGGTGGCCGCCAGATTCCCAAAGATGGCGGTGAGCCACTTCAGGGCCCCGGTGCTCCATTGTTCGGCCTTGACCAGCAGTGCCGCCTTCAGTTCCGGCGCCTGCATGCCCGTGCGGAAGGCGATCCAGCCCACGGGACGTTCGACGAGATGGTTCAGGTACTCACCCCAACCGCCTTCGTTCCGGCTCTGTTCAGCCATGGCCTGATAGACATCGCGCATCTCCCCGACGACGGTGGTCAGCAGAAAGACCATCGGCACCAGCAGCACTACCAGGAGAAAGAGCAAACATACCAGCGCCGCCAGACTCGAATTCGGGATGCGGCGGTGGATGAAGCTGTAAACCGGCTGGAAGGAGACGGTGAGGATGGCCGCAGTGATCAGCGAGTCGAGAAACGGCCGCATCACCACATACACGCCCCAGCCCAGTAGAAGCATAAGGGCGACAAGGAAGAGCCGGGAGAGGAGTTTGGTGCGATCTGCCGGGGTCATGAGGTGATTCACTCCTGAATGTCAGTGACAGTAACGCGGCGTTCATCCTCGCCCGATTCCTCAAGCCGCACTTCGCGGCGCGGCACAGGCAACAGTTCGGGGAACCGTTCCGCCCATTCCAACAGGATCAGGGCGGGCCGCGTAAGGATTTCCTCCAAGCCGATGGAGCGGACCTCGGCTAGCGTGTCGAGGCGGTAGAGGTCGATGTGGTACACAAGGACGGGATCGCCGTACTCATGAATGAGCGGAAAAGTGGGGCTGGACACATCCTCGGGCGCGGCGGCGCCGAGAGCGTCAGCGATGCCCTTGGCTAAAGTGGTCTTGCCAGCGCCGAGGCCGCCGATCAGCAGCATGACGCCCGGCGGCGGCCAGGATTCGGCCAGGACCCGGCCCAGGGCGATGGTATCGTCCTCACTCCGGGTGTAATAAACGTGCGGCATCGTGCAGGGCCTGAGGTAGGAAGGCGAGTAGGCTGGTGGCGGTGACTGTGACCTCGTGCGTGGCCCGGGCGGCGAGCTCACCGGCGCGGCCATGCAGCCAAACGGCCGCAAGCGTGGCGGCCTCGCGGCGATCTGGCCATTGGGCCAGCAGGCCGGCGAGGAGCCCGGTAAGAATGTCGCCGGAGCCTGCGGTGGCCATGGCGGGCGTCCCAGTGGGATTAATGAAGATGCGGCCGCCGGGAAACGCAATCACCGTGCGGTGACCCTTCACTACAAGGGCCACTTGGCGGGTGGCCGCGAAACGCCGGGCCACTTCGATGCGGTCCGCCTGAATGTCGGTGATGGAAACGCCGGCAAGACGGGCCATCTCGCCGGGGTGGGGCGTCAGGACTCGGTAAGGCCCAGGTCCTCGAAATGAGGTGCCGGCCAGGGCATTCAGGCCGTCTGCATCGATCACAACCGGCAGGGCCGATTGGGCAAAGAGACGTTGGGTCAAGCCGGCGAGTTCCGGGTCGCGGCCTAGCCCGGGGCCGATGGCGACGACATCGCGGTCGCCGGCATCATCAGTAAGCGCCTGCGTCATCAACTCGGGCGCGAGTGCCGTCACAGCGGAGCGCTCGGAATCGGCGGTGGCCACGGTGACCAATCCTGCCCCGACCTTCAAGGCGGCCAGACCGCTCATGGCGGCGGCGCCGCCTTTGCCTTGTGCGCCACCGATCACAAGCACATGGCCATAGTCGCCCTTGTGCGTGTCGCGGTGGCGGGGCGCCAGCAGACGGTCGAAGTGCGCCGGTTCAATCAGGTTGACATCAAGTTCGGGATCCTGATCCAGCCATGCCCGCGGAGTGCCGATTTCGGCCACGATGAGTTCCCCAACACGGTCGCAGGTGGGTGGAATCACCTGTTCCAGTTTTGGCGCCGTGAATGTGACGGTGGCCACGGGGTGGACGCTCTCCCCGGCTTCATGCAGACCGGAAGGCATATCAACGCTGACGATAGCAGCCCCGGGAAACCCTGTATTGATTTCGTGGATCCATTCGAGGGCGCGGCCACGCGCGGGACCGGAAAGTCCGGTGCCGAGCAGAGCATCGATGACGAGCGTGGCGGCCCGCATCCGGCGTTCAATCGTGCGGCTCGGATGCAGGCCGGCGAGTTCCAGCATACGAAAGTTGGCAGCCGCATCGCCCTGGAACTCCGCAGGGTCCCAGGCAAGTACGACATCCAGCGTCAGGGGGCGGAAACGCAAGGCAAGCTGGCGGGCAACCGCAAGTCCGTCCCCGCCATTGTTGCCCTTTCCGCAGATGACCACGATGCGCTGGCGCGACAGCGGCGCGAAACGCCGGTCGAGAAACTCAGTCACGCGGGAGGCGGCAGTCTCCATCAGCAGCAGGCCGGGGATGCCCGCGGTCATGGTGCGTGCATCAAGCAGGCGCATTTGGGCTGCGGTGAGGATCTTCATAGTTTCTTGGCAACGACCAGCGTGATGTCGTCCTGGAGTTCGGAAGAGGAGGTCCAGCGGCGGACAGCGTCAACCACCGCGGATGCCACCTCGGTGGGCTCGCGTCCGCCATGCTCGCACAGCAGGCTGATCAACCGCTCCTCGCCGTACATCTCGCCATACTCATTCTCTGGTTCCGTGATGCCGTCGGTGTAACACACTAACAGATCGCCGGGTTCGAGCAGGATGTGACTTTCGTCGTAGGGGACATTAGGAAACGCGCCCACCACGGTGCCGTTGACGTCGAGTGGCAGCGCGGAACCGCCACGGATCAACAATGGCGCGAGGTGGCCAGCATTGGTGTAGCTGAGCCGCCCGGTCTCGTCGTCGTAGAGGCTGAAGAAGAACGTGGCGTATTTCTCCGGAGCAGTGGATGTGTAGAGGTGCTGGTTCAGGTTGGCCACCAGGTGGGCCGTGGACACTTCGGGGAGTCCTCCGCCGTTGGCGGTGGCTGCGTCCATGCAGTGCCGGAGTTGACTTCTCATGGCCGATTGCAACGTGGCCATCAGCAATGCAGCCGAGATACCCTTGCCGGCGACGTCGCCGATGGCGATCGCCAAATGACGATCGCTGACCGCCTGGTAGTCGTAGTAGTCGCCAGAAACCATGCGTGCCGCATTGCAGACGGAGGCCAGCCGGAGGCTGCCAAGTGCAGGCGCTTCGCGCGGATGAAGCTGAGCCTGAACTTCCCGCGCGATTTCGAGTTCCGCTTGCAGACGTTGCCGCTCCTTCTCGGAGCGCAGCAGCCGCTCGAGATTCTCAGCCATGGCATTGAATGAGCGGCCGAGCTCGGCCAGTTGATCGTGTCCCTTGACTTCTATCCGGTGCGAAAGGTCGCCTTCGCGCACCCGCAGAGTGCCCTCGTACAGGTTGTGCATGGCGCCGGTGATGGTGCGCGTCATCGAGATGCCCACGAACGCGGCCAGCAATTCGACCAGGATGAAAATGATTGCAAGCAGAACAAGAAGCTCGAGCAGCGAGGTTTGCTCGCGCCATTGTTGCTGGTTGAAGAGCAGGTTTAGTACACCGGAGATGCGAGTCCGCATGCCGAGCAGCGCAGATTCCTCGGTGGCAGGATCATCCCAAATGGAGATGGGCATGGGAAGCCCATAGAGGATCGTGAGGTCGAGGAAGTTGGCCGCCGGGGGAATGCTAGGCCCCGCACTTGGCGGCTCACCCGGGACGGGACCGTGGAGCCGGACGCGCTCGCTCTCCGCCCTGCCGGTCTGCATAAAGCTCGTGAGATAGACGTCGCCCAGATTAGGAACCAAACCGAGCAGAAAAGCCCGCGTGATCGGAGCCAGAACAACCACTTCCGACCGCGGTCCGCCAGAGTGGGCCCAAAGGTAGAAATGGCCATCCTTCACCACGACGCCCGCACGGTCTCCGAAGCCGGAAGGTGGCGCCTCGATGGTGGCGTCCTCGGGGTAGCGGACCTCGCTTCCACGCGGGTCCCTGACCAGGATCTCCAAACCGGGGAACCGCTCTCTGAAGATAAAGCCGGAGCGGCGGATCGCCTCGGCGCGAGCGGTGACAGGCGCGCGGGCCAGTGCTCCGGCGGTGTTTTGCAATGAACTGACCCGGCGATCCATTTCGGCCTTGAGCAGATAGGCGCCAATCTGAGAACTCAACACCCAGGCGCCCGTTTCGGCGAAGATAGCCAGCAAGAGAATGGGTACGACGGCAATGAAGACGTAGCTTACGATCAGGCGGTCCCGAATGTGCCAGATGGCCTGACGCAGGGCGGCAAGGGCCAAGCGCCACAATGCCAGCAGCCCGAACAGGACCACCGCGACGACGGCGGCGATCTTCGCGCGCCCGAAATCGGAGGACAGTTGCAGCACGCCCAGAATCCCCAGCGAGATCAGGAACAGCCGCTCGATCCAACCCACCCGCCAACCTCGCGGCGAGGTCCCGGGCGAACTAGGCAGCGGCTGGTTCTCGGAGGAGGGCACTCGGCTAGATCCTCGACTTGGCGATGTCCGGCAACTCTTCCGCGGCCCGCACCTGGTGGGGCTGCAGATAATGCTCTTCGAGAAACGGCTTGAGGCGCGCGAGCGCCGCGGCCGGGGAATCGACAAACTCGAAGAGGTTCAGATCCGACGAGGAGATGACCCCATGCCGGACCATGGCCTCGAAATTAAAGATCTCCCGCCAAAATTCAGTCCCGTATAAGAGAATCTGAATGCGCTTTTCGAGTTTCTGCGTCTGGGCGAGCGTCAAAATTTCCGTGAATTCATCCAGAGTGCCAAATCCACCGGGGAAAACGATGAGCGCTTTGGCGAGGTACGCGAACCAGAACTTGCGCATGAAAAAATAGTGGAATTCGAAGTTTAATTCCTGGGTGATGTATGGATTAGGTGCCTGTTCGAAAGGCAGGGCAATGTTGAAACCGATGGTTTTGCCGCCGGCCTCGGCTGCCCCGCGATTGGCGGCCTCCATGATGCCCGGACCGCCGCCAGTACAAACGACAAAACGGCGCGTTGGAGGCTCCAGGGCGTCGCTCCAGCGCGTGATCAACCGGGCAAGTTCGCGAGCCTCGTAGTAATAGCGCTCCAGGGGCCCGGTTTCCTGGATGCGGGCGGAACCGAAAAACACGATGGTGTCCCGGATCTTCTCACGGCCCAGCCGGTCAAGAGGCTCGAGATATTCGGACAGAATCCGCAAGCTGCGGCCAGACCACCCGTCGATAAATCCTTCTCTTTTGTACGCCAGTGGGGTGCGCTGATCGCTCATCCGGCATCCTTTCGCGCGCGGCCCTCCAGTTCGGCCACACGCTTTTCTAATTGTCGCATCGCCTTCAGTAACTCGGGCAGGCGTGGATAGGCCGTAATGGCGCGCCGCCATTCGCGTGCGTCGAAAGCGGGCGAACCGGAGACCACCGCTGCGGCAGGCACGTCACCCCCGATGCCGCTCTGTGCATACACCACTGCGTTCTCGTGAATGGTCAGATGGCCCGAGACACCAACCTGCCCGGCGAGCAGGACGTTGCGCTCCAGGATGCTGCTGCCGGCCAACCCGGTCTGTGAGCAAATGATGTTGTCCTCGCCGACTACGCAGGCATGGCCGATCTGGACCAGACTGTCGATCTTAGCGCCGCGCCGGACGCGTGTTTCGCCTACCGTCGCCCGATCCACCGAGGTCAGCGTCTGGATCTCGACATCATCCTCGATGACCGCGGGACCGGATTGCGGGATCTTGTGATGACGCCCGTCCGCGGTCTTGGCAAAGCCGAAGCCATCCCCGCCGATGACGACGTTGTTCTGCAGGACCACGCGGTCGCCGATACGGCAATGTTCGCGGACCACGGCACCGGAGTGGGCCAGGAAATCGTCGCCAACTTCGGCCCCTTCATAGATGACGACATGCGGATGGAGCACTGCGTGCTTCCCCATCCGGACGCGCTCTCCCACAACAGCGTATGCGCCGATGCAGGCGTCCGGGCCAATCTCCGCGCTGGCTGCGATCACCGCGGTCGGGTGAATGCCTGGGTCTGGACTTGGCGGCTGGTAGAAGAATTCCAGGGCGCGCGCGAAGTCCAGGTAAGGATTCGACGAGATCAAGCGGGGGACGGGCGCTTCCGTGACGCTTTCGTGTACCAGGATCGCGCCGGCGCGCGTCTGCTTGACTTTGTGGGCATACTTCGGATTTGCCAGGAATGTCAGCTGCTCAGGCCCCGCCTGCTCAAGCCCGATTACACCCGTGATCTCCCCGTCGCCAGTGCCGCCGCGCAATTCGCAGCCAAGCCGCTCCGCCAGTTCTTTCAGTCTCATCGACAGTCAGGTTATCGCATCCAAGATGGTCCGCCCGACCCGGTTCGATACACTAGGGGATTGATGGCCGCCCGCCTGCCTTCGGTTTCGATCCTGATTGCCGTGGCTCTTACCGCCGCTTACGCCCAGGGTCCGGCCCAGCCATCCCTGGAGGCCGCGGCAGAAGAGTTCCGCGCGCTGAGCCGCAACATGGGTTTGCGGGCCGATAGCCCTAGGCGCGCGAGGACATCAGGCGCGAACCGTCCCGCCTACCGGGGGCGGTTGACCCACAATTTCCGCAACGATTTCCTGGACGCCACTCCCCACGACGTGCGTCAGCGGGGCGGCGACAAAAACATCCTGCGGCGCAACCAGTTTGGCTTCAACGTGTCAGGGCCGGTTTACATCCCAAAACTCTACGACGGCTCTCGCACTACCTTCATCTCCGTGAGTTACGAGGGCGTCCGCGAAAAGATCGGCCGGTCGTATCTGCAGACCATTCCGATCCCCGAACAGAAGACCGGCGATTTCCGCCAAGTCGTGGACCCGGCGGGCAATCCGCTGCGCATCTTCGATCCCCAGACCACGGCCCCCAATTTCGCATTTGATGCAAGCTCACCGGTCTCGGAGCAGAATCTCCAGTTCAACCGGCAGCCGTTTCCGAACATGATTATCCCAGCCAGCCGGCAGGACCCCGTGGCCTTGCGCGCCTTCGCGCTGTACCCCACACCGAACTCGGACGCCGGTCCCTTTTTTCGCAACAACTACTTCGTATTCGCACCAGAACAAAATACGGCAGACGGAATGATCCTGAAGCTGGACCACACGTTTCTGGAAAAGCACCGGCTCACCGTCAACTACTCATTTACGAACGGCGTGGCGCAGTACGCCCGGTTTTTCGACAATCCTGCCAATCCGGGCGCTCCCGATCGCAACTACACCAACCGGCGGGCTGCGGTCCAAAACGTCTTCACGATATCGCCCCAATCAGTGAATACCGCCGCTTTCGAAGTAGCCACCGATATCTCAGACAACGCTGTTGAGCTGGGGCAATCTCCCGCGCAGCTCGGTCTGACCGGGGTGCAAGGCGAAGCGTTCCCGTTCTTCAGCCTGACCGGCGGCTATTTGAACATGGGCCGCCCGAATCCAGTATCGCGTCATGCGCGCACCACTTATGTCCTTTCCGACGCACATTCCCTCCGCCGCGGAAAACACAATCTTCGCCTGTCCGCAACGCTCGTGCGCTACCAGGTGAATACGGCGCTGGCCGTCTACCCCTCCGGCTATTTCCGCTTCGGCGCAGGACTGACCAGCCTGCCCGGCATTGTGAACACGGGGGATTCCATCGCCAGTTTCGTGCTGGGAATGCCTGAGTACGCGGAAATCAGCCTCGTCCCTTCGCCATCTTATTTCCGCAAATGGCGAAGCGCCATGGCGGCCCAGGACACGTGGGAACTCCGCCCGGGGCTGAACATGAGCTACGGCGTGAATGTCGAGATTAGCGCGCCGCGCACCGAGCGCTACAACCGGTACTCCACCATCGACCTGAGTGTTCCCAATCCTGAAAGCGAACGCAATGGCGCACTCGTCTTCGCGGCTCGCGACGGCCAGGGCTCGGCCTTTCAACCCACACAAGTGCGGGCGCAACCCAACTGGTCGTTCGCCTGGAATCCGCGCGGGAACCGGAAGTCCGTGGCGCGGGTGTCTTACGGCATGAGTTTCTCCTCGTACGCGATGCCCAATGGCCAGTGGGCCTCGCAGGGCTTCAACGGCTACGCCACATACTTCTCGCCCAATGTACAACTGGAGGCGCCGTTGACCCTCCGTAACGGTGTTCCCCGGCCTGCCAACCCTCCACCTGACCTGCGCCCGGAGGCGGCCAACCTCACCACGGCCGACCTTGTGGAGCGCTCGGGTCAATTGCCCAGATACCAATCGGCGGGAGTCTCCTACGAGCGGGAATTCAGGGGTTCGTACGTGCTGAGTGGGGGGCTCAGCGTGGCTTGGGGCAAAGGACTGTTCCTGGGTGGAGCCTCGGTCAATCCGAACGCGATTCACCCCGATTTCCTCGCTTTCAGAGACCTCTTGAACGAAGAGTTGTTCCGGCGCACATTGCGCCCCTTCCCTCAATATCTTGGCTTCAATCTCAATGGCCTCTGGCCGGATGGCCAATACCGCCGGGAGGCGGCCTGGCTTCGCCTGGAGAAGCGGATGTCACAGGGACTCTCCCTGAACGCCTATTACGAGTTGTCCCGGCAACTGGACGACTACTCTGGGCCCGGCGGACGCCAAGACTATTTTAACCGGCGCAACGAATGGGGCTTCACCTCTTACAACAACCCTCAGCGGCTCTCGTTGAACTACATGTACGAACTCCCGATCGGGACCAATAAGCCATTCCTGTCATTCGAGGACTGGCGGCGGGTGCTCGTGAATGGCTGGTCGCTTTCGGGCATTACGTCCGTGACCAGTGGCGAACCGCTCGCGCTGCGGGCGCAGTTCAACAACACGGGCACTGTGATCAATGGACTTCGGGTCAATGTGGTGCCGGGCGTCAACCCACACGTCGAAAATCAGGGGCCGGAGCAGTGGTTCAACGCTGCGGCGTTCGCGCACCCGGATGATTTCACCATGGGGAACGGCCCGCGCGCCCACCCCACATTGCGCGGGCCCATCACCCAATCCCACGACCTCTCGGTGTCCAAGACTTTCCCCATCGATCAAGGCCGTACTCTGGAGTTCAATGCTTCCGGCTTCAACTTCGTCAACCTTGGAAATTGGAACGACCCGGACACGGTGATTGGAACGGCTTCCGCTCCGAATGTCAACGCCGGGAAGATCATTGGATCGCGGGGAGGGCGTGTTATCCAGCTCGGCCTGCGGCTGAGCTTCTGATTATGATCTTTTCCCGGAGAGAAGTCATCCTGGCTTTGGCCGCTGCGCGTATCGCACCCGCCCAGAAGCATGGTGAAGTGAGGCGGGTTACGGCGTGGCCGGTGGAGAATGGGGGTGAGGGGGCGCCGGTACTAGCCAAGGAATCGCTCCAGGAGTCGCTGTCCATCCAGGTGGACGGGCGTCCTGCCCGAACAGTGCGTCTTCAGGGCGGAGAAAGCGAGCTGTTGCTCTTGATTGTGCTGGATTTGGTGGGCGACCTCGCATTCGTGGATCCGGCGCGGCAGGCGCTGATCAGTGAAATTCGCAATCTGCCCGGCAATGCGTGGCCCGCGGTTCTACGGGCCCAGGACGGCTTGCGCGTGGCAACCGACCCCGGGCCGGACCGCGAGCCGGCCATTTCAGCTATCGAGAACACGCAGATTGCGGGCCGCGCCGGACTCCTGGAGACCGTCGAACCCGCCGCCCGGCTCGCCGACGCCCTGCTGGCAAAATCGCCGGTCCGGCTGGCCATCCTGTATGTGACGGATTCCAATATCTACAACTACCGCGAGGATTACACCAATCCGGTGATTAATCCCTCCGATTCGCGCGATCTTTCACGCCGCTTTCCCGAGGGCCTGATTCGAGAAAAGACAACGAAACTTGCCGCGACTCTGTCCGAATTCGATGCGCCCCTGTTTATCGTCCATCTGGCTTTTCTGCGCGACCGGCTGAACGAGGCCTATCAAAACGGTTTGCAACTGATGGCTGAAGCCACCGGCGGCACGCTGGCTATGTGCCGCACCCCGAACGACGTGCCTGGAGTCATCCGCGCCGCCTTCGGTCGCATCCTGCGCCACTGGGCGATCGACCTCGAAGTCCCGGCAGGCGCGAGCCGGAATTTCGCCGTCCAATTGGCGGCTGGACCCCTTTCTTTTGAGCACCGCGTGCGCTTTACCCGCGCGCGGTAACCTGTGCTACAAGCTGGAAGGAGAGCGGAAATCTCTGGAGGTCCACGCATGAAGCAGCGTGCCTTGATTCTTGCTTTTTTCTCTACCCTTTGGCTGGCCGCGCAAGAGGCGCCGGAGAAGCCCGGATCGATCACCGGAAAAGTGCTCAATGCCAACACCGGCGAACCCATCAGGCGGGCGAATCTGACGCTGCAAGCCGTTGGCTTGGTGCAGACTGGCATCCCTTCCGGCCCCCCTCCCAGCTTCGCCGCCACCAGCAAAGACGACGGCGCCTTCCGGTTTGAAGGTCTGCCTCCGGGCGAATACCGGCTCACGGGACAGCGGACTGGCTTCGTGCCGCAAGCCTTTGGGGCGAGGCCCAATTCAAGAGTTGGTGCGGCCATCCGTCTGGCGGTCGGTCAGGACTTGAGCGGGATCGACCTTCGCCTGCTGCCCCAGGCCGTGATCACTGGGCGGATCCTCGATGAGGAGGACGAACCGCTGGTCCGCGCGCAGGTCCAGTTGTTGGTCCGGCGATATATCAACGGACGCTGGCAGCTCGCGCCCATGAATGTGGTGCAATCGCAGGATACCGGTGAGTACCGTATGGGCGAGTTGCTGCCAGGGCGGTATTACATCAGCGCAACCCACCGAGTGGGCGCTGTGTTCGGTGGACTCGCCCCCGCCCGCCGCAATGCGCAAGGCGAGGAAGAGGATTACGTCTCCACTTACTATCCTGGCGTGATCGATTTGGCTGAGGCCGTGCCGCTGGAGATCGGGGCTGATGCGGAGTTGCGCGGAATTGACATTCGTATCCGGAAGGCCCGGGTGGTCCGGGTGCGCGGGCAGGTGCGAGCCGAATCCGGTACCCAGTACCGGCTGATGATGATGCCAAAGGACATGGGTTCCGGCGTCCTCGTGCCCGGCATTGGCGGCCTCACCGGACCGGACGGTAAGTTCGAGTTCAGTGGTCTGCGGCCAGGCAAGTACTGGGTGACGATGATGGGCGCTGGGGGGCCCGCGAGTGTGCTGGGCAGGACAGAGGTCGAAGTGGGCGACCAAGATCTGGAGGGCGTGGTAGTAGAGCGAAGCCAGAACGCCACTCTCACTGGGCGGGTCAGGACCGAAGGTGCTTCCCAGCAAAGGGAGCAGGCCCAACCTGGGAAACCGGCACTTGCGAACATCCGGATTCAACTGATCCCGTTGGACGGGATCAGCTTCAGCTTCGGGCGCGTCGTCACCCTCGAGGATGGTTCCTTCACCATGACCGACATTACGCCCGATCGATACCGCGTGTTCGCCTCTCCTGCACCCAAGGGAACCTACTTCAAAGCGGTTCTTCTGTCAGGGCAGGACGTCACCGGTGACGGGATCTCCCTTGCCCCTGGCACAAGCACGCAAATCGAACTCGTGTTCGCCACGGGACCAGGCTCTTTGAGCGGCGCCGTGGGTGACGACGCCGGCCGGCCAGTGGTTGGGGCCCAGGTGACCCTCACCCCGGTACCGTTCCGTGAGGGCCGCCCCGATCTTACGCGCATGAGTATGACCGACCAGCGAGGGCAATTCCATTTTCCGGACGTGACGCCCGGAGAATACCGGGTCCATGCCTGGGAGGACCTCACCATCGGCGCACAGTACGACCAGGAGTTCATGAAGCGCCATGACCGCCATGGAGAGCAGTTGACCATCCGGCAGGGCGATCACAAAGAACTGACACTCAAGGCAATCCCGGCGGTGGAGGGCACTTTTCCGTAGGCAGCGCGAGCCGGCTCACTTTACCACGATGTTCACCATTTTGCCCGGCACGAGGATGAGCTTGACCACTGTTTTCCCCGCCGTGTAAACCTTCACATTGGGTTCTGCCAGCGCAGCGGCTTCGATCTCGGGCTCGGGCGCGCCATGCGGCACGCTGATCTTGCCGCGCAGCTTGCCATTCACCTGGACGGGGATCTCGAGCATGTCCTCGCGGGCGAGCGACTCGTCGCAGGCCGGCCAGGTCTGTTTGAACACCGGTCCTGATTGGCTCAGTCCCGCCCACAGTTCCTCGGCTGCGAACGGAGCAAAGGGAGCCAGCAACAGCACGAGTTTCTCGCAGCATTCACGGCGCGCGGTCTCGCTCAGCCCGCTTTCAGTGGCCTGTAATTCGTTCATCAACTCCATCAGCGCCGCGATGGAAGTGTTGAAGTGCCAGCGGTTGTCGAAGTCCGCCGTCACCTTGCGGATCGTCTGGTGGAGCTTGCGCAACGCCCGGGCATCGGTGGAGCCGTCACCGCCCGCGGCATCCTGATTGCGCGTCACCCAGCGGAACAGCCGCGACAGGAACCGGTACTGCCCCTCGACGCTGGACTCGTTCCAGTCCATGTTCTTCTCGGGCGGCGCGGCGAAGAGCGTGAATAACCGGCAGGTGTCCGCGCCATATTTCACCACCATCTCATCGGGATCGACGATGTTGCCTTTCGATTTGGACATCGTCTGACCGTTGAGTTGCACCATCCCCTGCGTGAACAGGTTGCGGAAAGGCTCAGCGATCGAAACCAGCCCGATATCACGCATCACCTTGCACCAGAAGCGGGAGTACAGCAAGTGCATGATCGCGTGTGTGACGCCGCCGATGTATTGGTCAACCGGGAACCAGGGGTTCACCGTGGCCGGCGCGAAGGGCTTTTCAGTGTTACGCGGATCGACGTAGCGGAAGAAATACCAGGACGAATCGACGAACGTGTCCATGGTGTCCGTCTCGCGCCGCGCCGCCCCGCCACACTTCGGGCAAGGGCAGTTGACGAAGGAATCGAGCTTCGCCAGCGGCGACTGCCCCCGTCCGGTGAACTCCACCTCGCGCGGCAGCACGACAGGCAGTTGATCATCGGGCACGGGCTGAATGCCGCAAGCCGGACAGTGGATCATCGGAATCGGCGTGCCCCAGTAACGCTGCCGCGAAACGCCCCAATCCTTCAGCCGGTATGTGATGGCGGCCTTGCCGAAGCCCTGGGCCTCGGCGTGGGCGGCCATACGGCCGCGGCCTTCCTCGCTGGCGAGCCCGCTCCACTCACCGGAATTCTCCATCACGCCGTCGCCGGTAAATGCCTCAGTGGGGTTGACCGCGAGTGCGCCATCCGCGGGGCGGATCACGGGCACGATCGGGATCTCATACTTGGTGCAAAACTCGAAGTCCCGTTCGTCATGCGCGGGTACGGCCATGATGGCCCCGGTCCCGTAACCCCACAGCACAAAGTTGCCGATCCAGATCGGCACGCGCTGGCCGTTGAAGGGATTGATGGCATCGTGGCCGGTGAAGAATCCTTCCTTGACAAGCTGCTCGGGGTCTTTCCGGGCCTGATCATCGACCATGGCCTTGAGCCGCGCGGCAAGGACGCCGGCACAAAGCTGTTTCGAGAGCGGATGCTCGGGCGCGAGGATGACGCAGGTGGCGCCGTAAATGGTGTCGATGCGCGTGGTGAAGACGCGGATGCGCTGGTCAGTCCCGGCGAGGGTGAAATCGACCTCGGCGCCTTCGCTGCGGCCAATCCAGTTGCGCTGCATGGTGAGCACCTGGGCGGGCCAGCCGGCCTCGAGCTGATCCATGTCGTTCAGCAGTTGTTCCGCGTATGCGGTGATCCGGAAGAACCACTGATCGAGTTCCCGCTGTTCGACAGGAGTGGTGTCGTGACGCCAGCAGCAGCCGTCCACGACCTGCTCATTGGCCAGCACCGTGCTGCACTCCGGACACCAGTTCACCAGCGAGGACTTGCGGTAGGCGAGCCCTTTCTCATACATCCGCAAGAACAGCCACTGGTTCCAGCGGTAATAGTCCGGCTCGCACGTCGAGATTTCGCGGTCCCAATCGTAGGCGAAACCCAGCCGCATCAGTTGCTTCTTCATGTGGGCGATGTTGGAGACGGTCCAATCGCCAGGATGCATTCTGTTTTTGATCGCCGCATTCTCGGCGGGCAGGCCGAAGGCGTCCCAACCCATCGGGTGCAACACGTCGTAGCCGTTCATCCACATGTAGCGGGCCAGCGTGTCGCCGATGGAGTAGTTGCGCACATGCCCCATATGCAGCCGGCCGGAAGGGTAAGGAAGCATCTCGAGCACGTAATAACGCGGCTTCGAGCCATCATCGGCGGCCTTGTAAAGAGAGGGATCGGCGGCCCAGTGGGCGCTCAGTTTCAGCTCGATTTCTTCGTGGTTATACGGCTTTTCCGGCATAGGGACTTCAGTGCGTTCACGTTCTTGAGGTCGTCGCCCGGTTCATCGATGGGCGTTTCGAGGACAAAGGCCTTCGCGCGGAGCTTCGGGTGGTTGAGGATACGCCGGAAGCCGTCCAGGCCAATCTGCCCCTCTCCAATGTTCGCATGGCGGTCGAGTTTCGAGGAGAGAGCCCCCTTGGAATCATTGGCGTGGATGACCGGGATGTGCTCCAGGCCGAGCACGGCCTCCGCCCGCCGCACTGTATCCCGCAGACCCGCATCGCTCGCGACATCGTATCCGGAGGCGAACAGGTGGCACGTGTCCAGACAATACCCGATGGGATAGGGAACACGCGGCGCGGCAAGTTCGTGGAGTTGCTTCAGTTCCTCGAGAGTGCGGCCGATGGTGTTGCCGGCGCCCGCGGTATTTTCGAGCAGAAGGGTGAAATGCGAAGGCGGCTTCAGTTTGGCTGAGGATTCCTGCAACGCATCCGCAATGGCCAGGATTCCTTCTTCAAATGTCCGGTCTTTATGGGAGCCGGGGTGGATCACGAGGTATTCAGCGCCGATGAGGAATGCGCGTTCGAGCTCGCCGCGAAAAGCCGCGATCGACCTGGCGCGGATCGTCTCGTCGCCCGAGGCAAGATTGATGAGATACGAGTCATGGATGACGAGTGGGCGGAGGTCATTTTCGGCGCGCAGGCGGCCCAACTCGGCAACCTCCTTCGTGGGCGGCGGGGCGGCACGCCACATCCGCGGGCTCGCCGAGAAGATCTGGAAGCAGTTCGCGCCAAGCTCCAGCGCCTTGAGGGCAGCGCTTTGGAGCCGCGGGGAGGACGAGGTATGGATACCGATGCGCAAAACGCTAGTTTAGCGTGGCTCCGGGATGGTGATGTCCACGGTGGTTTCCAGCGGCGTCCCCTGGTGCGTGAGCCACACACGGAGTTTATAGCCACCCGGCTTGATCGTTGGCGGCAGCCTCCAACGCTCCCGCATTCGCCAAGCGCCGGACGGAATGCGGCGCTCGCAGAGAACCTGCGCGAACATGCGGTCGCCGCTCCACCGAAGTTCCCCCGGCGCCAACTCCATGTCATAGATCTGCATCGACGGGAAGATCATTGTGAACGGCGCACCCTCGTTCACCACCCGGATGTTCACATCGAGAGTTCGACCTCTTACCTTGGCCTCCGCCTCAAGCTCGACCCCGGCCAGCAGAAATGCGAGAGCAAGGAGCATGGCGCTTTCCTCCCGTAGCCTATCAAAGCCGCGTGCCGCTACGGCCTGGGGATCACCCGGAGCGTTACCTCATCCCGCCCCCCGGTCTCCACCTCGACCTTCACCGATCTGCCCAGGTGGGGCTTGAGGAACTCCGGATTGTGCTGCGCGCCTCCAGGCAGATCCTCCCAGGCGTAAGCCCGGTACTCGCCCGGCGCGGCATCCGGCAGCGTGAACCGGCCATCGATGCCCGCCGTCGCGGTCCGGTAGTGGTTCATCCGCGTGGCGCCCGCGCGTTCCGGTACAAGTGTCACCAGGCTGCCGGGAACCGGCGTCCCGTCCTTGTCCACCACCACGCCGCTGACCTCGCCCGCATTCGTGGCGAACACCAGAGTCATGCTGAATGACGCGCCGGGCATGACCACCACCCCTTCGTCCGGCGCTTCGCGGCCATCGGCCAGGATCGATTTCAACCACATGCCCCGCCCCGGCAGACCCCCAACCTGCACCCAATACCGGCCAGGAGGCGCATTTTCGATCAGAAGCCGCGGGCCGTCCATGGGCCGTGCCGTCACCGCTTTCCAGGGCGGGCCCCCCACCGGCATCAACGTCATGGCGACTGGCGGTTGATCCAGCCCACCTTCCTCTTCGCCCTCGATGCGCACCTTGCAACTGACGCGTGCGGGCATAGCGCGCTCCAGCGCCACATTGTCCACATCCTGCTTGCCAACGCGGACTTCAGCCCTCCACAGGCCCGCGGACACTCCCTCGGCCGGCCGCGCCTGCACCTCGTAGTCGCCGGGGGGCACTCCGGCGAACTCAAAAGTCTCGTCGGGGCGCACCTTTGTCTGTGGCCCCGTGAGAGCCGCAAATACACTCTGTCCTACTGCAACAAGCCTCACCTCGCCGGGGGTTCCCGGCCCACCATGGTCCTGAACCCGGCCGCGGACGCGATACACCGGCGACTTCCGCAAGCGGACGTCCATGCCATGCATCTCGGTTCCCGGCTCGAGATCAAACGGCTGCGCCCCCGCGAATTCGGTCGAGTTGGGATAGAACACTGGCGCGTAGTCCATCTCCGTCTCAACCTCCGGGTCGCGATCGCGCGGGATTCCGGCAATCATCAGTTCACCGCGGGCGCGGATCCAAAGGTAGTACCTGCCCGGAGTCAATCCGGCAAGCCGGAACTCGCCCAGATCGGTGGTGTACGCCGTGCAAGCGGGATGTAGTCCGAACCGCCCATGGGCTGAGTACTCCAGCCGCTCAAGCGAAATCGCGGCATGCGCCACCGGCTCGCCCTCTTCGTCGAACACCCGCCCCGTGATCACCGCCTGAGGCAGCAGCGCCATTTCCACGCGGACGGACTCCTTGCCGCCCTTCACCACAATCGGCGCCGCCGCCCACGATCGCGGCCGCGGATTATAGAACCGCAAACAGTAGCCGGCCTTCCGGGCCTGGAGGAAATACGTGCCCGGCTCCAGACTCTCGAATCGATACACGCCATCGGGGCCGGTCGTGGCCTCCAGCACGGGCGGACGCTCGTGCAGCGGAACCCCGGCCCTCACGAAGGGTCGCAGCGTCAGAGCGGTTCGGGGCAAGGGCTCACCCGTGCTGGCGTTCACCGCCTGAACCTCCAGCACGCCTCGCTCCCCGGTCTCCTGCGCGGCCAGAGTGCCGCCAGCCGCGGCAAGTGCGAGCAGAAGTCCCAGCGGGCGCATCCTGATTCCAACAATTACCACGCCGCCCACGCCGCGTCATCACCCCGCATTCCAGCGCAGAATCGCCGGGTGGCCGTAGTCCTCTCCCAGAATCGAAATCCTTGCGGTGGCCAGCGCAAAATGCCTCGCCGCCGCGGGCTGCATCCCGAGATAGACCGCCGTCAGGATGCGCAGAAAATGACCGTGCGCGAAGATCGCCGTCCGCCCCTCCGCCAATCCAGCGAGCACGCGCCTGGCTCGCTCCGCCACTTCGTCCAGGCTCTCACCTCCGGGCACCGGCCCCCGCCAGATGCTCCAGCCTTCGCCATGCACCGCCTTGATCTCCGCCCGGGTAAGCCCGTTCAGGTCTCCGTAGTCCCATTCCATCGCGTCCGGTTCGATGCGCGCCCGCGCTCCAAACCCCACGATCTCGCAAGTCTCCCTTGCCCGCGCTAACGGGCTGACCACCACACTGTCAAACGCCACTCCGTTCAACGCTCTCGCCGCCGTGCGCGCCTCATCGCGGCCCTTTTCAGTCAGCGGCAAGTCCGTGCGGCCAGTGTGCTGGCCCGTGCGCGACCACTCGGTTTCCCCATGCCGCACCAGCCAGAGTTCAGAATTTGTCATTGTTGGATATACTGCCACGGACTTGCCATGATGCGCCGCAACTTCCTCCAAACCGCTGTGCTCGCCGCCGCACCCGCGCCCAAACTTTCCGGCCGCCGTGCTGAACTCTACCGCCTGCTCGGCGATCTGCCGCCCAGGGACCGGCCCATCTCGGCGCGGGTCCTGACAGTGGAGCACCACTCGCTCTATACGAAGGAAAAGCTGGAACTCGATCTCAACGGCCTCGAGAAAGTGCCCGCCTACTTCCTCAAGCCCCACGCCCTTGCCGCGCCCGCCCCGTGCGTGCTGTACCAGCACTACCACGGCGGCCAATACAAGCTCGGCAAGGACGAGTTGCTCAAGGACAAGCCCGCCGCCGGCCTGCCCGCCTGGGCCGATGATCTTGCGCGCGCGGGCTATTGCGTCCTTTGCGCCGACACCTGGGTCTTCGGGGAACGCGCCACTCGCACCGAACTTGATGTTTTCAAGGAAATGCTCTGGAAGGGCCGGGTCCTCTGGGGCATGATGGTTTACGATTCGCTCCGCGCGGTGGACTACGTACTAACCCGTCCCGAGGTGGACGGCCGCCGCGTGGCCACGCTCGGCATGTCGATGGGCAGCACCATGTCCTGGTGGCTCGCCGCCCTCGATGAACGCATCAAGGTCTGCGTGGATATCTGCTGCCTCACGGATTTCGACGAACTTATCGCCCAGGACAACCTCAAGGGACACGGCATTTACTACTATGTTCCAGGCCTGCTGAACCACTTCACCGCAGCGCGGATCAACGCCCTCATCGCGCCCCGCGCTCACCTTGGCCTGGCGGGCAACCTCGACGCCCTCACGCCGCCCAAGGGCCTCGACCGCATCGACCGGGAACTGCGCGCCGCTTACGCCAAGGCCAGCGCGCCGCAAAACTGGAAGCTTGTCCGTGAGGACGTGGACCACACCGAAACCGCCACCATGCGGCGTGAAGCCCTCGACTGGCTCAAGGAGAAACTCTGACAATGGCATATCTGCTGGCGCTGGACCAGGGGACGACAAGTTCACGGGCGATAGTTTTCGATGAAAGCGGCGCGGCCGTTGCCGCCGCGCAGAAGGAGTTCCGCCAGATCTACCCGCGCGCGGGCTGGGTGGAGCACGACCCGCTCGAGATCTGGTCGTCCCAGGTCGCCGTCGCCGCCGAGGCGCTCGCCGAAGCGCGCGCCGCCCGCGGTCACATCGCCGCGATTGGCATCACCAACCAGCGCGAAACCGTTGTCCTGTGGGACCGCGCCACCGGCGAACCCGTCATGAACGCCATCGTCTGGCAGGACCGCCGCACCGCCTCCCTGTGCGACCAGCTCAAGCGCGACGGCGCCGAGGCGCTGATCCACTCCCGCACCGGCCTCGTCATCGACCCGTATTTCAGCGGCACCAAGATCCGCTGGATGCTCGACAACGTGCCCGGCGTGCGCGAACGCGCCCAGCGTGGCGAACTCGCCTTCGGCACCGTCGATTCGTGGCTGATCTGGAACCTCACCGAAGGCCGGGTCCACGCCACCGACGCCTCGAACGCCTCCCGCACCCTGCTCTACAACATTCACACCGGCGATTGGGACGACGAACTGCTCACGCTCCTAAACGTGCCCCGCTCGCTGCTGCCCGCCGTCCGGCCTTCCAGCGGCGTCATCGCCGAAGTGTCGCATCCGGTGTTGAAGGTGAACGTGCCGGTGGCGGGCGTCGCGGGCGACCAGCAGGCCGCGCTGTTCGGCCAGGCTTGCTACGAGCCGGGCCTCGCCAAGAACACTTACGGCACGGGTTGTTTCCTGCTCCAGCAGACCGGCGGCGAGGCGCGCGAATCCAAGAACCGTCTGCTCACCACCGTCGCCTGGCACGACGGCGCGAAGCTCCAGTACGCCCTCGAGGGCAGTGTCTTCATCGGCGGGGCGGTGGTTCAGTGGCTGCGCGACGGGCTTGGCCTGATCCGCTCCTCGAGCGACGTTGAATCCCTCGCGGCGAGCGTCGAGGATGCGGGCGGCGCCTTTCTCGTACCTGCCTTCGCCGGCCTCGGCGCCCCCCACTGGGACCCGTATGCCCGCGGCGCGCTGGTCGGGCTCACCCGCGGGGTTACCGCCGCCCACCTTGCCCGCGCCGCCCTCGACTCCATCGCCTACCAGGTCGCTGACCTGCTCGATGCCATGCGCGCCGATTCCGGCATCGCCCTGGACGAACTTCGCGTCGATGGCGGAGCGTCGGTCAACAACCTCCTGCTGCAGACTCAGGCCGACCTGCTGCAGACACCAGTGGTCCGTGCCGCGCAGGCTGAAACCACCGCGCTGGGCGCCGCCTATCTTGCCGGCCTCGCCACCGGCGTCTTCAAAAGTGAAGCCGAAATCGCGGCCAAATGGGGCGTGGGCGCCCGCTTCGAACCCCGGATGAATGCGGATGAAGCCGCCACCCGGCGCCGTCATTGGACCCGCGCTGTCGAGCGCGCCCGCGCCTGGGAGGACCAGGATTGAATCGCGGCGAACTAATCGAGCGCCTCCGCGAGCGCCGCGAACCGTGGGACCTGCTCGTCATCGGCGGCGGCGCAACCGGTGTCGCGATAGCCCTCGACGCCGCCTCCCGCGGCTACCACGTCGCGCTCGTCGAGAAGCACGACTTCGGCAAGGGCACTTCAAGCCGCAGCACAAAACTGGTCCATGGCGGCGTCCGTTATCTCGAGCAGGGCAACGTCCCCCTCGTCATGGAAGCGCTCAAGGAACGCGGGCTGCTGAAGGAGAACGCCCCGCACCTGGTTAGCGAACTCGCCTTCGTGGTTCCAAACTACGTCTGGTGGGAAGCGCCGTTCTATGGCATCGGCTTGCGCCTCTACGATCTTCTCGCCGGCAAGTACGGATTCGGCGCCTCGCGCAATCTCTCGTTGGAGGAAACCCTCGAACGGCTGCCCACCATCAAGACCGACGGCCTGCGTGGCGGCGTCGTTTATTACGACGGCCAGTTCGACGACACCCGCCTGCTCACCCACATGGCGATGACCGCCGTTGAGCAGGGCGCGATCCTGGTGAACTACTGCCCGGTGGTGGCAATCACCATCAATGAAACCGGGCTTGCCGCCGGCGTGCGCGTCCGTGATGAGGAAACCGGCGTCGAATACGAACTCAAGGCGCACGGTATCATCAACGCCACTGGAGCATTCAGCGATCAGGTCCGCCGGATGGCCGACCCCGAATCACCCCCGATGGTTGCCCCCAGCCAGGGTGTCCACCTCGTTTTCGACGCGACCTTTCTTCCAGGCGACACGGCCATCATGGTGCCTCACACGAGTGATGGCCGGGTGATGTTCGCCATCCCTTGGCATGGCCACACGCTGGTAGGCACCACCGACACAGCGCTCGACCACATCGAGGACGAACCCGCCGCGTTCGAACACGAAATTGCGTTCATCCTCGAAACCGCCGGCCAGTACCTCCATCACGCGCCCTCCCGCAGTGATGTCCTCAGCGCCTGGGCCGGCATTCGCCCCCTGATCAAGGCGCCCGGAGCTGCTTCCACCGCCGCGCTCTCGCGCGACCACAGCATCCACGTGGACTCCACCGGGCTGCTCACCATCGCGGGCGGCAAGTGGACCACTGCTCGCAAAATGGCGCAGGACTGCGTGGACCAAGCCGCGTTGCTCGCGGGTCTCGAGGATCGGGAATGCGTTACCCGGCGCCTGAGGATCCACGGCTACCATCACCACTCCGGCAAGTACCGCCATCTTTCCGTGTACGGCAGCGACGCCATTGCCATCACCGACCTGATGCGCGCCCAGCCCGAACTCGCCGCGCCGCTCGATGCCGAACTGCCTTACACAGAAGCTGAAGTCGTCTGGGCTGCCCGCTGGGAGATGGCGCGCACCCTCGAAGACGTACTCTCCCGGCGGACGCGCGCCCTGGTGCTCAACACCCGCGCCGCCCGGCGCATGGCTCCGCGCGTCGCCCGGCTGCTCGCCGCCGAACTCGGCCGCGACTCCGTTTGGGAAATAAATCAACTCCAACTGTTTGATGCCCTCGCCCGCCGCTATCTGCCTTGATAAACTATCAGTTGGGAACCATGTACAAGTTGGGTTGTGCGCTCTGGCTGCTGTTCGTGTCCCCCGTTTGGGCGGACTCGCTCTGGCGTCAGGCTGGCCCCTACGGCGGCAGCGCCACCGCCATTGCCATCGACCCGTCCAACTCCTCTACCCTTCTCGTGGGCGCGCGAAACTCGCTCGTCTATCGAAGCGACGATGCGGGAGCCACCTGGCGACGCCTGGCCTTCCCGCGCCACTTCCTCGGCACCGTCAGTGCCCTCGCGGTGGACCCCTCGGACCCCAACCGCTATTTCGCCGCGCTCTCCGCCGAGCATAGCTACTTCGGCGGCGTCTGGCTCAGTGAGGACGCCGGCGCCACCTGGACCCTCAGCGAAGACCTGCAGGGCAAGTCCGCCGAAGCCATTGCCATCTGGCCGAAGGATCCGAAATTCGTTGTCGCCGGAACCCGCGACGGCGTCTGGCGCTCGCGCGATGGAGGCGGCAAGTGGGAACGGATCTCTGCTCCGTGGAACCACGAGATGCGTGTCATCACCGCGGTCGCCATTGACCCGGAAAACACCAGCATTATCTACGCTGGTACAACCCATTTACCCTGGAAGACCACGGACGGAGGCGAGAACTGGAAGATCATCCACTCCGGCATGCTCGACGATTCCGATGTCTTCAGCATCTTCATCGACCCGGTCCGCCCCCAGGTGGTACTCGCCAGCGCCTGCAGTGGAATCTACCGCAGCGAAAACGCCGGCGAGAAGTGGACGAAATTCCAGGGCATCCCCGCCTCCCACCGCCGTACCCATGTCATACGCACCCACCCCGAGAAGCGCAACGTCATCTACGCCGGCACGACGCTGGGTCTGCTGAAATCCGTTAACGGCGGCGCCGTCTTCCGCCAGATGAATCAATTGCACATCCTCTCCATGGCCTTCGATCCCACCAACGCGGACCGGATTTATTTCGCCACGGAGCGGTCAGGACTGTGGCGCACTGAGGATGGCGGCGAGACCGTCCAACCCTGGAATCAGGGATTCGTCAACCGGAAGGTTCTCCAGATTACCGAAGCGGGTGAACGCCTCTACGCGAACACGATTCAGGACGGTGAGGCCGGCGGCGTATACGCCAGTGACGACGGCGGTCGCACTTGGTACCTCGCCGCCAATGGCCCCCGCGTCGGCGACAACCATATTCAGTCCGTCGCCGGCCACCCCTCGAAACCCGAAATCGTCTTCGCTTCCAACGAGCGGCGTGTCCTGCGCACCACGGACGGCGGAAAGACGTGGCGCCCGCTCGCCTTGCCCGGGCGCTCCGGACAGACCCGCGTCGGCGCTCTGCGCGTCATCGAAGACAAAACCGTTACCGTGTTTCTCGGCACCAACCAAGGCTTCTACCGGTCCGCTGATCTCGGCGCCACCTGGACTCCCGTCCCCCTGTCCAAGGCCAACATCCAAATGCAGGTCACCGGCCTCACCGCCGCCGGCCGCCGCCTGCTGGTGCGTACCGCACACGCACTCTACCTCTCTGAGGACCTCGGTGCTTCCTGGCGGCCCCTGAATCTGCTTTTTCCCACCTCGCAGATTTACGATCTGGCGCTACCCGATCAATCCGGCCAGGCCATCCTCCTCGCCACCGCCAAAGGACTGTTCCGTTCCGAGGACGATGGCCGCACCTGGGTCCAGAAGGATCAAGGACTAGTCGAGGGTACTGTAAGTTCGGTACGCTATCAGACGGGGGGAAGCGGCCGGGTTTGGGCCGTGCAGTTCTCCCGCCTCTACGAGTCCGCCGATCAGGGCCTCACATGGAAGATGGTCGAGGGAGGTGAAATCCCCGAATCCAACATCCGTGCATTGTGGGCCGGGGGCCGGTATCCATTCCGGCTGTTTGCACTAACTCCCGATTTGGGCATGTTCTACTTGGATTTGCAGAGCTTACAGGTACATAATAATGAAAGGCAGGTAAGCCCAGAACTATGAGATCAACAATTGTGTCTTCACTTCGTCCTCGCATCACCAATTGGACTCGGGCGCTCACCCTCGCCACGCTTTGCCTCGTGATCGGCGGGCTTACCGCCGCGCCAGCGCAACAGTCGGGCGGCGATGAGAGGCCAGATCTGGTTGAAATCAATCTGTTTGGAGGAGGAAGCTTCTTCCGTGGAGTTTCCGACGGTCTCGGCACCAAGCACGCCAGCGGCGGCGCCTTTGGCATTCGCGTGACCGAAAATTTTTGGCGTTATGTCGGCCTCGAACAGGGATTCACCTACAGTGTGAATAATCTGATGTTTCAGCGGCCTGTCCGCGCCGGTGATCCCAACTATGGCTTTGGCAGCCGGCTATTTCAGTACTCATTGAATCCCGTGTTTCACTTTACGCCGCGCGGCTCTAATGTCCGTCCGTACGTCACGGCTGGAGTTTCGGCCCTCGACTGGCGTCCCACGGACCGGGCTCAGGCCATCAGCCGCCTGCCAGAGAACGTCACCCGCTTCGGCGCCACCAATGTCCGCAGTAATCTGCAGGCGGGGGTCAATTACGGCGGTGGCGTGAAGTTCCACCTCAACGACCATATTGGCCTGCGTTTCGACGCCCGCGCCATCACGTCGCGGAACCCCACCTATGGCCTGCCTGACACCGCCAACGCGCCGGGCGTGTACATTGTGCCCCGCAAGATCTTCACCGGCATGCAGACCACGGCGGGCATCAACTTCTACATCGGCCGCAAGGCCGTGCCGCCTCCGCCAGCGCCGCCGGCTCCGCCAAAGGATCTCGGTCCGCTGAATGCCGGACGTCTCGACGCAGGTAGCGGCACTCTCTGCCAGGGCCGCGCCATCACCATCCGCTCCGTCGGCGCCTCCGACCCGGCGGGCCGTCAGGTCACCTATAAGTGGAAGGTGAACGGCCAGCCCATGGGCGGCAACAGTCCCGAACTGCAGTTCACCCCCGACCGCGCCGGCCAGTTCATGGTCGAGCTTGATGTCGAGGCGCCGAACGAAGCCGGCCTGCCCATCCGCACCGCCAAGGCCAGCACCCTCTCGCTCAACGTGCAGGAGTACAAAGCCCCGACTATCACCGGTTGCACCTCGGTTCCCGCTCAGCTCGCCTACGGCCAGCAAGCCAAGCTCAGCGCTCAGGCCACTGGCTCCCCCTGCAGCGAGATCCGCTTCAAGTGGACCGCCAGCGAAGGCACCATCACTAACGACACGATGGCCAACGCTGGCTTCGACTCCAAGTCCGTCCGCTTCGAACAAGGTGGCAAGATCCAGTCCAAGACCGTCACCATCACCGGCACGGTGACTGACGATCGCGGCGCCACCGCCACCTGCAACAGCACCATCAAGGTCGATTACACCCCCGAAGCCATCCGCTTCTCCGACCTGATCTTCAGCAAGGGCAGCGCCCGCGTCAACAACTGCGCCAAGCGCATCCTGCTTGAGGAACTCGCCGCCAAGGCTGCCGATCCTGATTATGAGATCGTCCTTGTCGGCCACTTCGACCAGGATGAAGCCGGCACCGCCCGCCGCCCGGCCACCCTCGACCGCCAGCGCGTCATGAACGCCATCGCGGTGCTGACCGCCGGCACGGGCACTTGCTCCCGCGTCGATGCAAGCCGCATCAAGGCCGATTGGGTCGGCACCGAGCAGAAGTCCAACTTCCAGCCTGGTGTCTGCGGCACTTCGGCCCGCGCCGCCACCAGCGAGCGCTCCGGTTCTCAGGTCTCCACGGCCGACCAGAACCGCCGCGTTGAAGTCTGGCTCGTCCCGAAGGGCATCCCGATGCCTACTTCTTTCGGCTCCGCCAAGGAAGTTCCGGCCAACGACCTGAAGAAGCTCGGCTGCCCGCGCTAAGCCGCACCCGCGCTTCTCTGGACCACTCACAGGCCCGGTCCCCGCTCCCGGGGGCCGGGCCTTCTTACTTGCCCACCCCCATCAGCAGGCCCATGCCCTGTTCCAGCGCAAGTAGCCGCCGCTTCACATCCAACCCTCCGCCGAAACCCGTCAGCTTCCCCGTAGCCCCGATCACCCGGTGGCAGGGGATGATGATCGCAATCGGATTGGCCCCGTTCGCCAGCCCAACGGCCCGGCTCGCCGCGGGCTTGCCCAGCCGCCGCGCCAGTTCGCCGTAAGACACCGTCTCGCCATACGGAATCCGCTGCAGTTCACTCCACACCGCCAGCTGAAACTCCGTCCCCCGCGGCCGCAACTCCAACTCGAACGCTCTCAGCTTCCCCGCAAAGTAGAGCGCCAACTGGCGCACCGCCTCGCGGAATGGGCGCTCGTCCTCCTCGCCGCCACCCTGACCCTTGCCAAACCGCACCTGCTCCAACCCCGTCTCCGTTCCCGCCAGCCACAGCAGCCCTATCGGGCTCTCCATCGTCGTAAACCGCAGTGTTTGCCCCATCGGTTCCCCATTGTAGTCAAACAGCTTCGTGGCACGGAGGTCCGCCCGCCTGGGCTACGCTGACCAGTTCATGCGCGCCCGCCTCTTCGCCATCTCCTGGCTCGGCTACGCCCGTCTCTATCCAGGCCGCTAGAACCTGAGCGGTGCCATGGCTTGCCTGCAGAATGAGGGCGGCCTCGACAAGTTCCGGATAATCAACCTGCTGTTTATCCACCGCCTGATGCACACCCTCGACCAGTTTGTCATGGGTCCGCTTGCCGATCGTATCGGCGTCCGCCACGTCGTTGGCATCGGCCTCCTCATTGCCGCACGCGCCCACCAACATGGGCATGGCCCTCGCCCCCCTTCACTCCGCCTGCTTGTTCTCGGGATGAGCAACGACGTCGGTCAGTCGGCCGGCTGGCCGGGCCTGGTCCAGATGATGGCTGCCTGGTTCCTCCCCGCCGGACGCGGCGTCGCCATGGCCTGGAGGACCACAAGCTATCTGCTCGGCGGCTTCCTGGCCATCATCCTCGCCTCCTGGCTTCTGAAAAACAGCGTGTTCGGGTTGGACTCCGCTGTCGCCGGCGTCTTCATCCTGTCTTCGCTGCTGCTCATCCTGCTCGCGGCACTTCTTCTGCTCCTTGCCCGCAACCGTCCCACTGTGGTCGATTCCGCGGCTACGCCCGCTGGCCCGCCTGCCGCCCGCGCCTTCGGCCAGGCGCTTCGCCGCCCCGTCGTTCGGGTCGCCGGCACCACCGCCTTCCTGCTCAAGGTGATGCGTTACTCCTTCCTCTTATGGCTGCCGCTCCGCATGGTCGACCGCATGCGCTACGCCGATGACCAGGCCGGCTACGCCTCCGCAGCCTTCGAACTCGTCGGCTTCGCCGGTACGCTCGCCGAAGGCTGCCTGTTCGACAAAGTCTTCGACGCTCGCCGCTTTCCCGTCGCCCGCCTGATGCTGCTCGGCTCAGACCCCGCCTGCTTTGCCCAGCCTTCGCTCGCCACGCTCGGCTGCGTGGGCAACGTGGCTGGAATCGCCCAAATCTGGATGATGTTCTGCGGCCTCGGCACACGGATGCAGGGCGCCGCCTCCCAGGACGCTGGCGCGCCCGAATCCGCCTCCGGACGTGGCTCGGAATTCGCCTGCTAATTCGATTGGTTCGAGGTGGACGTCTCCAGTTCAACCGCTCCCAACGCTGAGCATGCCCTCTGGCCCTTCAGCGGCAAGATCTGCATTCGCACCAAGGACTCCGCCAAGTCCCGTGATTGACTTTGACCTCCTCGCGGGATATCGCGACCACATCGTTCAGCTCAACGGCACCGATCTGACTTCGGCCACACGGTTTGATACGCTGAGCGCGATCGCCAACTTTGTCAGAATGACCTGGAGTCACCGTAGCCTCATCCCAAGAGGCATCAAGTTTCAGGTCATTTCGCGTGGGTTTCGAATCTTGTGACCAACTCGCCAATTGCCGTCACGGGCGCAACGGGCTATGTCGGCGGACGCCTCGTCCCTCGTCTTCTCGATTTGGGCTACCGCGTCAAATGCCTTGTGCGCAGCCCTGCCAAATTGTTCGAGCGGCCTTGGGCGAGCCACTCGAATGTTGAGATCATCCAGGCCGATTTCAGCAGCCCCGATTCATTGGCAAAACAACTGAAGGGATGCTCTTCCGCCTACTATCTCGTTCACTCCATGATGTCTGCTGGCGGAGATTACGCACGCCGCGACCAGGAATTGGCTGAGGGTTTTGCCCGGGCGGCAAGAGCGGCAGCCGTCGAGCGAATCATCTACCTCGGCGGCCTCGGAGAAACTGGACCCGATCTGAGCGAACACCTTTCTTCCCGGCGCGAGGTTGAACAATCACTGGGCTCCACCGGCATCCCGGTCACGGTCCTGCGTGCCGCCATGATCATCGGGTCGGGCTCAGCCTCCTTCGAGATCCTCCGGTATCTTGTGGACCGCCTCCCGGTCATGGTCACTCCGAAGTGGGTGACCACTCCCTGTCAGCCCATCGCCATCCGCAATGTCATCGGCTACCTGACCGGGGTGCTCGGTGCACCTCAAACCATTGGCGGTGTCTTCGACATCGGCGGTCCCGAGGTCGTCACCTATCGCGACCTGATGCGGGAAATGGCGGAAGCCCTCTCGCTTCCCCGCCGCATCATCATTCCCCTGCCGGTGTTGACCCCGCGGCTGAGTTCGTACTGGATCCACCTCGTCACCCCCCTCAGCAAGGACATCGCGAAGCCTCTCGCCGAAGGTCTCCGCAATCCCGTTGTCTGCCGCGACCAGCGCATCCAGAAGATCATCCCGCAGCAACTGCTCACCGTCCGCGAGGCCATCCAGGCGGCGTGCCAGAAAGTCGCCGAACGCGACGTGCCTACCAACTGGTCTATGGCGGGCGTCATCCCCGGCGACCCCGATTGGGCCGGCGGCACGGTCTTCCGGGATGAACGTAAACTCCTGATCAGCGCCCCGGACTGGGCGATCCATCGCGCCATCTGCCGAGTCGGCGGAGGCCACGGGTGGTATGCCGCGGACTGGCTTTGGCAGCTCCGCGGCTGGATTGACCTCCTCGTCGGTGGTCCCGGCCTTCGCCGCGGCCGCCGCGACCCGGAATCGGTCGGCTACGGCGAAGCCCTCGATTTCTGGCGGGTCGTGGCGATCGAGCCCAACCGAAGTCTCGCTCTGCGGGCGGAGATGAAACTACCCGGCGAGGCGCGCCTCGAATTTCAGATCGAGCCTCAATCAACCGGAGGCTGCACTCTCACTCAACGCGCCTTGTTTGCCCCGCGCGGCCTGTTCGGACTTCTCTATTGGTATGCCATCGTACCGCTCCACCACATTGTGTTCAGCGGAATGATTCGCGGTATCGAAGGCGAAGCGCTCCGGATCGCGGAAGCGCGGCGCTCCCAGCCTATTTGACCCCCGCCAGATCGATCATGAAGGCGTACATCCGCGCCAGTTCCTCATACCTCTGATACCGTGCCGAAGCCCCGCCGTGGCCCGCGTCCATGTTCGTATACATCACCAGCAGGTTCTTGTCGGTTTTCCTGGCCCGGAGCCGCGCCACCCACTTCGCCGGTTCCCAGTACTGCACTTGCGAATCGTGGAGCCCCGTCGTCACCAGCAGATTCGGATACGCCTTCGCCTCCACCTGATCGTAAGGCGAATACGACATCATGTACTCATACGCCGCCTGCTCGTTCGGATTCCCCCACTCGTCATACTCGAACGTCGTGAGCGGAATCGTGTCGTCCAGCATCGTGGTCACCACATCGACAAACGGCACCATTGCCACCATCCCGTGATACAGGTCCGGACGCATGTTCATCACGGCTCCCATCAGCAGTCCGCCCGCGCTGCCACCCGCCGCATACACCCGCTTCGGGTCCCCATAGCCTGTCTTCACCAGGTGTTCCGTCACGCTGATGAAGTCGCGGAATGTGTTCTTCTTCTTCATCAGCTTGCCGTCGTCGTACCACTGCCTTCCCATCTCCTGCCCGCCGCGGATGTGCGCAATCGCGTACACAAACCCTCGATCCAGCAGCGAAATCACGAATGGATTGAAATAGGCATCCGACGAAATCCCGTAGGAGCCATAGGCATATTGATACAGCGGACGGTCGCCCTTCAGCGGCTTGCCCTTCCGGTACACCACACTCACCGGCACCTTCACGCCATCATGCGCCGTTGCCCATAGCCGCTCGGTAGCATAGTTGTTCTGGTCAAATCCAGCCAGCACTTCATCCCGCTTCAGCAGCGTCCGCGCCTTCGTCGAGATGTTGTAGTCATACACTGAATTCGGCGTGGTCAGCGAACTGTAGCGGTAGCGGACGATCTCCGTATCGTACTCCTCGTTCTGCCCCAGCCCCGCGGCATAAGCCGGTTCGCCGAAGTCAATGTAGTGTTCCCCTTCGCCCGACCACGGCCGCACCCGCAGATGGACCAGCGCGTTCCGCCGCTCCGTCAGCAGCAGGAAACCCTTGAAGATCGTCATGCCTTCGAGCAGCGTATCCTCGCGGTGCGGAATCACCTCCGTCCAGCTCTCCTGCCCCGTCTGCGCCACTGGTGTGCTCATCAGCCGGAAGTTCCGCGCATTCAGGTTGGTGACAATGTAGAACCGGTCGCCGAAGTGATCCACCTCGTGTTCATGCCCCCGCGACCGCGCAACAAACAGCGCGGGAGTGGAATCCGGCTTGTCCGCGTCAATCATCCGGTATTCTGTGGAAAGCGTCTGGCCCGACCGGATCAGAATGTATTTCTTTGACCGGCTCTTCCCCAATCCCACGCTGAATTCGACATCTTTTTCTTCATAAACCAGCACGTCATCGGCCTGCTTTGTGCCCAGAATGTGCCGGTAAATCTGGTACGACCGCAATGTCTCCGGATCCTGTTTTGCGTAGAAAACCGTCCGGTTGTCGTTCGCCCATTCCAGCGAAGCCGTCACGTCCTTCAGCACGTCCGGCAATTCCTGCCCGGTCTCCAGGTCCCGGAAGCGCACGGTGTAAAACCGCCGCCCCACTGTGTCCGCTCCCCATGCCAGCAGCCGGTTATTCGGACTCACGTCCACCCCGCCCAACCCGAAATACTTCGTCCCTTCCGCTTCCTTGTTGCCGTCCACCAGAATCTCTTCCGGCGCTTCCATCGACCCCTTGCGCCGGCAAATCACCGCGTAGTTCTTCCCTTCAATCGTCCGGCTGTAATACCAATACCCGTCCTTGCGGTACGGCACGCTTGTATCCGTCTGCTTGATGCGCGCCTTGAACTCCTCCTGCAGCGCCTTCTGCAACTCCTTCGTGTGGCCCATCGCCTGGTCCAGATAGGCGTTCTCGTCCTTCAGATACTGAATCACGTCGGGATTCTCCCGGTTGCGGAGCCAATAGTATTCGTCCGTCCGCCGCTGATTATGCTTTTCGATCACGTGCGGCTTCTTCGCCGCCACCGGTGGCGTCATCTTCTTCGGAGTCTCCTGTGCTTGCGGCGCCAGCAGCGCCAATACCATCACGATCCCGGTCATACGTCATCCCTTCCCGCGGACTCAATCCGCGCCTCATCCCGCCCGCGGAAACAAGTCCTCATACACAGAATCAATCTGAAAATGCCGCACCCCCAGCCCCAGCAGCTTGCGCACATCGCGCTCCGCCCCCTGCCGGTCGTCCACTCCTTCCTCGTGGTAGCGGAATGTGTTCAGCGCCGCCACCGGCGTCACACCCTTCTCGCTGCAAAGCCCCACGGCTTCGGCGTCCAGCAACCGCCCGAGTTCAAACAGGAAGTAATGCCGGTCCACCGCCTCGCCGCGCCCTGCCGCCGCCCGCAGCCCCTTCCGGTCCGTGGACATCCAGATCTTGCCCCAGAAGCGCGGCTTCATCCGGTCGGCGCCCAGCGTGAACGTATCCCGCAACAGCCCATGCCGCGTCAGGCTCTGCTCGATCCGGGCATAAAACTCATCGGGGTGCGCCCCGCCCTTGACATCGAGCATCAGCCGCGCCCGCCCACTGACCATCGCGCACACCGTCTCGAAATCGATCGGCGCGCTCCCGTCCGTGTTCGCCCGGAGTCCGCGCAACTCATCCCAGCTCAAGTCCGCCACCCGCCGGTCATCGCCGTAATAGCGCCGCAGCGTCGTGTCGTGGTGCAACACCGGATGACCGTCGCGCGTCCGCCAGATGTCCACTTCGATCATCCAGTAGCCCCGCTTCAACGCCTCCTCCACCGCCGCCCGGCTGTTCTCCGCCCGCCGCGCATCCACTACTCCGCCCCGGTGCGCGATCAACCGCACCGGCTCCACCTGCGCGCTCAGCGCCGCCGGGGCTCCCAGCAGCAGCGTCCGCCGGCTCAGTCTCAAGCCCGCCCTCCTGTGTGCCGGTGGCACGGCTGGCAATACCCATAGAGCAGCAGATCATGCCCGGTCATCTGGAACCCCGGCGGCACCAGTTCGCCCAGCCGGCCAACACAGCCGTCCAACTCGAACACCCGTCCGCAAATCCGGCAGTGAAAATGATGATGATGCTCCTTGCCCGCCAATTCATACCGGCTCGGTTGCCCCGGCAAATCCACCGCCACCAGCCAGCCCTCCTCCACCAGCGCCTTCAAAGTCCGGTACACCGTGGCAATCCCCAGCCCTGACACCCGCTTCTGGGCCGCCTCCAGTACCTCCTCGGGCGACATCGGCCGTCCCGTGCTCTCCAGCGCCTCGCGAATCGCCGACCTCTGCCTAGTCTTTCTGATCATCCAGAATCAACTGCCTATACCGCCATCATACTTTCTCCGTCCCAGGCGGTGAAACTACGGCGCCAGCCGCTCCACCCGCCACCCGCCGCCGCTCTCCCTCGTGTACAGAATCCGGTCGTGCAGCCGGCTCGGCCTCCCTTGCCAGAACTCCACTGACTCCGGCCTTACCCGGTATCCGCCCCAATGCTCCGGCCTTGCCGGCGGTCCGTTCCGCTCCATCGCCTGCCACCGCTCCTCCAGCCACCCCCGCGCCGGAATCACCTCGCTCTGCGGCGACACCGCCGCCGCCACCCGGCTTCCCAGAGGACGGGATTGGAAATAGGCCTCGCTCTGCTCCGCGCTCGTCCGCTCCACCCTTCCCCGAATTCGCACCTGCCGCTCCAATTCCGCCCAGTAGAAAACCAGCGCCGCCACCGCCCTCGCCTCCAGTGCCCAGCCCTTCCGGCTCCGGTAGTTCGTGTAGAACACAAACCCGTCTTCGTCCAAGCCTTTCAGCAACACCATCCGCGCATCCGGCTGCCCGTCGGAGTCCACCGTCGCCAATGTCATCGCGTTCGGCTCCTTAAACCCTGACCGCAGCGCCTGCTCAAACCAGACGCGGAATTGCGCCACCGGATCGCCCAACACGCCCGCCTCCTCCAGCGCCCCTTGCGCATACTCCAGGCGCAGCGCCTCAATCTGCTTTTTCGTCATCTTCGCCTTCACACCACTCCTCCCCCCAGGATGCTTTCCGGGCCGCCCGAAAGGCACTTTTTTCGCTCCGCGTCACCCTCCGCGTCCTCAATCCCTCCGCCGTGCACAACTCCAGCCGCACCGCCCCTTTCTCCTGCCACGGATGACGAAGAATCCGTGCCCACCCCGCGCCCGCCTTCTCCCGCACCGCCGCCACATAGCTGAACTTCTCATCTTCATAGCCCAACTCGCCCCCCTTCAATCGCCGGTGCAGCCGCGACCGCTCCACCCGCACCGCGAAATGGCACCAGTCCGGCGCCGCCAGCGGACACACGCCCCCGTGCGGACACGGACCCGCCACTCGCGCCCCCAGCGCCAGCAGCCTCTCCCTCACCTTCAACACAAACCGGCTCGCCGCGGGCGTCCCTGGCTCCACCACCACCAGCGCCCGCCCCGCCGCGCCCCACGCCCGCTCCACCGTCTCCAAAGCCTCCCGCTCGCCCAGTTCCCCCAACGAATAACCGAAGCTCACCACATCATGCCCACCCAGTCCCGCCAGATTCCGGAAATCCCCGCTCCTCCACCGCGCCCCCGGAGAGCCCAATGCCTCGCCTACGCCCCGCATCACCGGATTCGCCTCCACCAGCGTGACCTCACAACCGGGCCACCGTTCCGCCGCTGCCCACGCCGCCGCGCCCGTGCCCGCCCCCAGGTCCAGCACCGTCTTCACTGGTCCCCCAACCGCCCGCCACGCTGCTGCCACTGCCCCATACGTCGCGGGCATCCGCGTTAGCGCATACGCCGCCGCTTCCACCGGCCGCCCCAGCGGCCTCGCCCGCCCGGCGCGGTACATCTCCGAGAGCGCCGCCGCCGCCCGGCCCAGTTCCCCCAGCCCATACCCTGCCGCTAATTCTTCAAGCGCTGCTCGCAGCTCTGCCGGTAAACGCGCGGTAATCATAAACTTGGCGGCCTCGACACTACCCCGCCCGATCTGCTATTCTACTATTGTCGAGAGACACTTCCCCACCATGGCCAGCAAACCCCCTTTCGCCACCGGCGCTCAGGTCGAGCATCCTAAGTACGGCCCTGGCTCGGTTGTCGCCTGCACCGACCAGCACATCTCCATCAAGTTCGACGAGCACGGCGAACGCAAATTCCTCCTCGAAATCGCCCAGCCCTCCATCAGGAAGATCGACCGCCAGCCCCCGGCCGAGAAGCGCGCCAGCCGCGCCCGCAAAAAGGCCGTAAAGGCCGTCGAGGAAGAGACTCCCGAAACCGCGGCCGCCGCCGGTTCCTAGATCCCACCGGCCACCCGCGCCGCATCCCTGGCTACCACCAACTCCTCGTTGGCCGGCGCAACCCAGACTTCCGTCCGCGCTTCAAGGGACGAAATCCTAACCTCTTCACCCCGCGCCACCTGGTTCAATTCCGCGTCCAGTACCACTCCCAGCGCCTCCAGACCCTGGCACACCTTCCAGCGCACCAGAGCCGAATTCTCCCCAATCCCCCCGGTGAACACCAGCGCGTCCGCGCCATTCAACACCGCATACAGGCCTCCCACCGCCCGTCGGATCCGGTGGACAAACACATCCAGCGCCAGCGCTGCCCGCTCGTGCCCCGCCGCCGCCTGCGCCTCGATCTCACGCATGTCGTTCGACAACCCCGACAGCCCCAGCAGCCCCGATTCACGGTTCAACAACCGATCCAGCCCCGCTGCGTCCAAACCCTCCCACTCCATCAGCCGCAGCAGCACCCCAGGATCCAGGTCCCCCGGCCGCGTCCCCATCACCAATCCCTCCAGCGGCGTCATTCCCATCGTCGTATCCACTGACCGCCCTGCCCGGATCGCTGCCGCCGAACACCCGTTCCCCAAGTGCAGTGTGATCAGCTTCCAGTCCGCCGGAAACCGCGAAGCCGCCCACCGGTGGCTCGTCCCGTGAAACCCATACCGGCGGATCTTCCACTTCCGCGCCAGCTCCAGCGGCAGCGCATACGTGTAGGCTGCCGGCTCCACCGTCGCATGAAATGCCGTATCGAACACCGCCACATGCGGAATCCCCGGCAACCGCCGCCGCCCGGCCCGGATCACCGCCAGGTTCACCGGATTGTGGAGCGGGGCCAGCGGTATCAACTCCTCAATCGCCTGCTCAATCTCCTCGTCAATCAACACCGACGCGCTAAACCGGTCTCCCCCATGCACCACCCGGTGCCCCGCCGCGTCCACATGATCCAGGTCCGGGATCAGCGAAAACGCCTCCTCGTGTGTCGCCGGCGACCCCGGCGCCCCGATCCGCTCGATCACCCCCGCTTCCAATACCTGCTCCGTCCGCGTGTCGATCTGTTTGTATTTGAGCGACGAACTCCCCGCGTTCAGGCTCAGCACAATCATGCCGGCGCACCCCCATACGCCTGCAGCGCCGTGATCAGCGCCACCGTGTAGATATCCTGCGCGCTCGCCGCCCGGCTCAAGTCGTTCGCCGGTCTTCTCAACCCCTGCAGCATCGGACCGAACGCCGCCCCGCCTCCCAGCCACTCCACCAGCTTGTAGCCAATGTTCGCTGCATTCAGATCCGGAAACACCAACGCGTTCGCCCGTGCCTCGAAAGCCCGCTCGCCGGTAAGCAGTTCCAGTTCCGGAGCCCGTGTCCGCACCCTCTCCGCCGCCCGCTCTGTCGCCGCCGCGTCGCGCCCCGGCAACAGCGCCACCTGCGCCTCGCATTCAAATGCCAGCTTCGTACTCGCTGCCGCCATCAGCGCAATATCGGCCACCTGCTCCGCGCTTGGCGCAATCACCACCGCGCAGTCCGCTGCAATCAATAGTCCCCCGCAGCCCACCCGCCGGTCCGGTACCGCCATTGCAAAGAAGCTCGACACCGTCCCAACTCCAGGAGCTGGCCCAATCGACTGCAGCGCCGCCCTCACCGTCTCCGCCGTGCTGTTCGCCGCGCCACCCACGAAGCCTTCCGCGTCTCCCGCCGCCACCATCAACGCCGCGTGATACAGCGGCCGCCTCGCCGCCTCCCTCGCCTCCCGCGCGCTCACCCGCCCCCGCCGCCGCTCCTGAAACAGCGCCGCATACCGCTCCACCCTCTCTTCATCCGCAATCTTTCGCCCCACCAGCACCGGCTCCACTAAACCCCGCGCCTCCAGCTTCGCCGCCGCCTCCCGCACCCGCGGATCCTCGCCCTCCGGAAATACAATCCGCGCCTGCGGCTCTCGCCCCTTGAGGCGCTCCTCGATCCGCTCCAGAAACTCCGCGGCTGCCTTCGGCATCGGCACAATCCTCCATTCTAAGCTCTGCCGCCAACCCTCTCTCGCCAAAGGGCAATAGCCGTTCTATCTCCTTGGTGACAGTGGGCTTTTTTAATGATGCAAAAGTGAGAGTTTGGGACCGTGACCTCTACTATTCAATGTTGACGGCACGCCGCCTCAACCTTCAAATCCAATTGGGACGTCCTTGATGCCTCTCTGCCAGACATCCGCGCCCCAGGCCACACCTGTTCGTGCTGCGCTTGCCGGGTTCAGTCCTCAAACCCGACTCCTCTTCCTCATTCTCCTGCTCATCCTGCCCTTCTCCGGCGAAGCCGCTCCGCTCCGTCTGGTCGGCGTCCAGTTCCCCGACGCTCTGTCCATCGAACCCGGCATTCCCGAATTCGCCCCTCCTCCCTCTCCGTGGCTGATCGCCCCCGATCTCCCAACACCGGATCTCACACCCGCCCCGCCCCTCGATGCCGAAGCGCTTGCCCGGCGTTTCGATGGCATCGCGGCCGTCCCCTTGCTGGAGCGCGCCGATGCCGGCGACCTCGCGCTTGCCACGGCTCTCGCGCGCCTCGCTGAACCCCGTCCCGTCCCCATCATTTCCGCCGCCGGCACTCCCGGCGACGATGGCTCTTCCGCCTATCTGTTGCTCTCCTCGATGATTCTGTTCACTGCCTCAACTCTGATCGGGTATGCCACCCGCGAACGCCCCGCCTACTCCCTGGGCGCCGAATGGCATCAGGAGGGCGGGCGCCGGACGCTCCCGCCTCTGCTCCTGCCTCCGGCCCCCGCCTCCGTGCGCTCCTGATTCTCGTCCATCTCGCTGGCGGCGGGGCTATAGTGTCCCTATGCGCCCACTCGTCCTCGCCGCCTTCGCCACCGCCCTTGCCGCACCGGCGGCCGACCAGCAGTTCCACGTCCTCCGCGGCCTCGATGCCGGCGGCGGCCGCGTCGCCGAATGCCGCCTCGGCTTCCGCACCTATGGGGAACTCAACGCCGCGAAATCCAACGCCGTCCTGTTCCCCACCTGGTTCAATGGCACTACCGCCGGCCTCGAACCCATGATCGGCCCCGGCCGCCCCTTCGACCCCGCCGGCCTGTTCATCATCACTGTCGATGCCCTCGGCAACGGCGTCAGTTGTTCGCCCTCGAATTCGTCCGCCGCCTTCCCCAAAATCACCATCGCCGGCATGGTCGAATCCCAGCGCCGCCTGCTCGCTGAACGCTTCGGCATCACCCGCCTCCACGCCGTCACCGGCATCTCCATGGGCGGGATGCAGACCTTCGAATGGATCGTCCGCCACCCCGAAATGGCCGCCCGCGCCATCCCCATCATCGGCTCCCCACGCCTCAACGCCAGCGACCTTCTCCTCTGGAACGCGCAGCTCCGCGCCATTCGTGCCCTCGAGCAGGCCGGCGCCAACCCCGCCCAGGCCATGCCCGCCGTCCAGGCCATGCACCAGTTCGCCTTGCAGACCCCCGACCGCCGCGCCGTCCTCAACGCGGAGGAGACTGCCACGTTGCTGGCCCAAACCCAGGCCCCCGGTCCCCAGGACCCACGTGATTGGGCCGCGCAACTCGAAGCCATGATCGCCCACGACGTCGCCCAGGGCGGAGACCTGAAACAGGCCGCCGCCCGCGTCCGCGCCCAGACGCTCGTCATCGTCGCCACCCACGACCACATGGTCCACCCCGCCCCCGCGCGCGACTTCGCCCGCCTCGCCAACCTCAAGCTGATCGAATTGACCAGCGACTGCGGACACCTCGCCATCTCCTGCGAGGAGCCGCTCCTCGCTCAGGCCGTCCGCCAGTTTCTCGCGCCGTAGCCGCTACACGGCCCAGCTCGTGTCCGGGGCCTCCGCCTGCTCGGGCTGCCGCGCCACCAGCCGCATGATCTCCAGCCGCATCGCGTCCACCAACGCCCGCCAGGTCGCTCCGATCAGGCTCTCGGACACGCCCAGCGTCGCCCACTGCGCATCCGGCGCCGACCATTCGATCAACACCCGCACGCGTCCCGCTGAGCCGCGCGTCGGCTCCAGCACCCGCGTCGTGTAGTTCACCAGTTGCACCTCGAGCAGTTCCGGATACAGCCCCGCCAGGCATTCCCGCAGCGCCCGGTCCAGCGCCAGCACCGGGCCTTCGCCCGTCGCCGTCGCCGTCAGCACCGCCTCGTTCACCTCCAGCGACACCGTCGCGCGCGTCTGCTCGGCAAAGTCGCCGATCGCCCGCGTATTCACCTCGTAGCTCGACACCTCGAACAGCGGCAGCCCCGGCGTCGCCGCCTCGCGCAGAATCAGCTCCAGCGAACCAGACGCCGTCTCCAGGTCGTAGCCCTCAAACTCGAGCTGCCGGATCCGGTCGGCCAGTTCCCGCCGCTGTTCGCGGCTCAGCGTCGCCACCAGACCCGTCGCGTCAATCATCCGCAACACGTCGCCCGTGCCCGACAGCGCCGACAGCAGCTCGTGCGCCTCGTTGCCCACCGTCGATGGGTACACATGCGTCGCCGGCGCATAGACGTCGGTCACCTCGGTCATCAGGCCGCTCGACTTGCTCGCGAACGCTGCGCGCCCCACGTACGGCGCGTCCGGCCGCAGCCCCAGCCCGCCTGTTGTGGCCACAAACCGCGCCACGTCGGTCACCTGCGCCAGCCCGTCGCGGCCCACCGTCTGGTGATGCAGCTTCAACTCCAGGTTCGGCAACACCGCCATCAGGTCCGCCACGCCGCACCGCTCGCCATAGCCGTTCACCGCGCCCTGCACGTGCGAGAACCCTTCTTCCACCGCCGCAATCGTATTCGCCACGGCCAGCCCCGCATCGTTGTGGGCGTGAATCCCCAGCGTGCCTTCAAACCGGCACCGCACCGCCGCGCACACAAACGCCAGCCGCGTCGTCAGCGTTCCGCCGCGCGAATCGCACAGCACCAGCGTCTGCGCCCCGGCCTCGCGCGCCGTCTCCAGCGCCGTCAAAGCCAGCTCCTCATTGTCGTTGTAGAAATCGAAAAAGTGCACTGCGTCAAACACCACCTCGCGCCCCGCCTTGCGGAAATGCGCCACTGAATCCCTGATCCTCTCGATCAGCGCCCGCTCCGCGTAGGGCAGCTCAAACAGGTTGGCGAACAGGCACACCACCGGAGTCCCCGCCCCCATCAGCGCCAGCGTCTGCGCATCCTCCTCCACGGCCCGCTGCACGCTCCGCACCGGCCCGTAGGCCGCCAGCCGCGCGTGCTTCAGCGTCAGCGCCTTCTCCGCGCGCCGGAAAAACTCCGCGTCCAGCCGCGACGCCGCCGGCCAGCCGCCTTCGATCAGATCCACGCCAAACTGGTCCAGCCGGCGCGCGATCGCCAGCTTCTGCTCCACGTCAAACGTCACCAGCTCGCCTTGCACGCCTTCTCTCAGCGTCGTGTCCAACGTCGTGATCCGCATCGCTCTCTCTCCTTGAATTCCGGGCACCTACACTGCCGTGGGCATCCGCTGGTACACCGGCTCCAGCCAGTGGTGATACCGGTCCAGCCGGCCCCGCGTCGCATCTTCATACAGCCGCCGCAGCCGCCCGGCCACGGGTCCGATCACCCCTTCGCCCACCGGGCGGTGATCCACTTGCGTAATCGGCGCCAGCTCCACTGCCGTGCCGGTAAAGAACAGCTCGTCGCAAACGTACAGCTCGCTCCGGTCAATCGACCGCTCCACCACCTCCAGCCCCATTTCCCGCCGCGCCAGCGTCATCACGCAGTCCCGCGTGATGCCTTCCAGAATGTTATCGGTCGCCGGCGGCGTCACCAGCTTCCCGCTGCGCACCATGAAGATGTTGCACGTCGCCCCCTCGGCCACATGCCCGGACTCGGTCAGGAAGATCGCCTCGTCGAAGCCGTTCCGCCGCGCCTCGTCGCTTGCCAGCGCCGAATTCACATACGCGCCGCAGATCTTCCCCCTGCCAGGAATCGCGTTGTCCTCCACCCGCCGCCAGCTCGCCACGCCCGCGTGAATCCCGTTCTCCGAGGGCAGATACGCCCCGAACGGAATCGCGATCAGCGCCGACGCATCGTTATCGTCCGGCTGCAGTCCGATCCGCGCCGACGCCTTCCATGCCAGCGGCCGCATATAGACGTCGGTCTTGAACCCGTTACGCCGGCACAGCTCCACGGCAATCTTCAGCCATGCCCGCTGATCTTCGGCCACGTCGATCCGGATGATGCCGCAGTTCCGCCGCCAGCGCGCGAAATGCTCCTCGGCCCGCAGCAGGTACAGCTCGCCTTGCTCGGCATCCCAATAGGCCCGGATCCCTTCAAATACCCCGGTTCCGTAATGCAGCGCATGCGTCAGAATGTTGACATTCGCCTCCCCCAGCGGCCGGTATCCGCCGCGGAACCACACCACGATGTTGGGATCGGGTTCAGACGTACGCATGTGCCATCTCCTTCCTCGCCGCATCGCGGCCCAACTCCAGCGCGCGCCGGTCCAGTTCCAGCCACCGCGCCGACTTCACCTTCTGCGCCAGCCCGCGGTCGATCGCCTCCGCCGGCAACAGTCTCGTCGCTTCGGCCAGCGCGCCCAGCATCACGATGTTGCCCGCGCGCGGCTCACCTAATGTATCGGCCAGTTCCGTGAACGGGATGCAGAAAACATTCACGCCTTTGGGCGCTTTTACTCCCTCCGGCAGCGACCGCGCGTTATAAAACACCCAGCCGCCCGGCTCCACGTCGTCGATGAACTTCCTGAGCGACGGCTCGTTCAGTGCCAGCAGCACATTCGACTTCGCCACCAGCGGCGACGCAATCGCCCGGTCCGCGATCCGCACATGGCAGTTCGATGTTCCCGAGCGCATCTCCGGCCCGTAACTCGGCAGCCACGACACCTCCAGGTCCAGCAGCAACCCCGCCTCGGCCAGCACCTCGCCCAGCATCAGCACGCCCTGCCCGCCAAAGCCCGCCACCTTAATCCGCCAGTCCACCCCCACGGGCCGTTTCAGCCCGTTCGCCGCCTCGCCTTCCTCGATATCCAGCAGCGACGGTAAATCCTCCAGCGCCGGCGCCGGTTTTGGAGCGGGCCGCGCCGCGGCCTCGGTGGTGCGGTCACGATACACCCCCAGCGGAAAGGCCTCCACCATCTCTTCGCGCACGCGCTGCTGCGCCTTGGCCGGATCCAGCTTCCAGATGGTGGGACAAGGAGACAGAATCTCCACCAGCGAAAAGCCCAATCCCTTCACCTGATTCGTGAGCGCTTTCTTGATGGCTTTGCCCGCCGCCAGGATCTGTTTCGCGTTGCCCAGCGCAACCCGCTCCAGATAAACCGGCGCTTCCAGAGCGGCCAGAAGTTCGCACACGTGCAGCGGATAGCCTTCGGCGAAGGCATCGCGCCCATACGGGCTGGTCGTGGTCTTCTGGCCCAGCAGAGTGGTCGGCGCCATCTGCCCTCCGGTCATGCCATAAATCGCGTTGTTGATGAAAAAGACGGTGATGTTCTCCCCGCGGTTCGCTGCATGCAAAATTTCGGCCGTCCCGATCGCCGCCAGGTCCCCGTCGCCCTGATACGAAAACACGATCGCCTCCGGCCGCGACCGCTTCACCGCCGTCGCCACCGCCGCCGCCCGTCCGTGCGCCGCCTGAATGTTGCCCACGTCGAAGTAATAGTAGGCAAACACCGAGCAGCCCACCGGGCTCACCGCCACCACGCGGTCCTGAATCCCCAGCTCATCAATCGCCCGCGCGATCATCTTGTGCGCCAGTCCGTGCCCGCACCCCGGACAATAGTGCGTCTGCCCCTGCAACTCGCCCTTGCGCTCGAAAACGTCATAAAACGCCTTCGGCCGCTCGTGCAGCACCGTGTAGCCCGCGCGCGCCTCAGCCATGGCACACCTCCTTCGTCCCGATCGCTTCCGGGATCAGCACCGGCGTCGCCCGCCGCGCCACCTCCCGCACCACCTCCGCCACCTCCGCCATCGACGGCGCATTCCCGCCGCACCGGCCATAAAACTCCACCGGCTTGCGCCCTTCCAGCGCCAGCCGCACGTCCTCCACCATCTGCCCCGTGGACATCTCCACCGTCAGAAACACATGCGCCTGCCGCGCCAGCGCCCTGAGCTGCGCGCCCGGGAACGGATACAGCGTAATCGGCCGCAGCAGCCCCGCCTTGATCCCTTCCTTCCTCACTTCATCGACCACCGCCTTCAAAATCCGCGCCACAATCCCGTAGCCCACCAGCACCAGCTCGGCGTCGCCCGTCTGGTAGTGCTCGCAACGCACCGCCTCGCGCTCCGCCCTCAGATACTTCTGTTCCAGGTGCCGGATGTGCTGCTCCAGCCGGTCCGGCTCCAGGTGGATCGAACTCGCCAGGTTTCCCCGCGTCTCGCGGTTGCCCTCCACCGCCCACGGCTGCGAACCCGGCGCATGCGCCTGCGCCTGAAACTCCACCGGCTCCATCATCTGCCCGATAAACCCATCGGCCATCACCACCACCGGGTTCCGGTAAGCATCCGCGAGGTCAAACGCCAGCGCCGTCAAATCCGCCATCTCCTGGCACGACGCCGGCGCCAGCACCAGCGTCCGGTAACACCCATGCCCGCCCCCCTTCACCACCTGGTTGTAATCGCCCTGCTCCGGCGCAATGTTGCCCAATCCCGGGCCGCCCCTCGTAATATCGGCGATCACGCACGGCAACTCCGCCCCCGCCAGGTAGCTGATCCCCTCCTGCATCAGCGACATCCCCGGTCCCGACGAAGCCGACATCGCCCGCACCCCGGCCGACGCCGCCCCGTACAGCATGTTCACCGCCGAAACCTCGCTTTCGGCCTGCACAAACACTCCTCCCGCGCGTGGCATGTAATACGCCGCCGCCTCCGCAATCTCCGACGCCGGTGTGATCGGATACCCGTAATACGCGCGGCACCCCGCCAGAATGGCGCTCTTCACAATCGCTTCGTTGCCTTTGATCAGTTGCTTCGCCATCTCATGCCTCCTTCACGCGGCGGCGGACTTCGCCAGCTTATAGACCGTAATCGCCCCCGGCTCCGGACAGCAATGGAAGCACAGCCCGCAGCCGTTGCAGCCCGCGCCCGCGTACTCGGCCGGGTGATACCCCTGCCGGTTCAGGTGCGCCGCCAGCGCCAGCACCCGCGGCACGCACGCCTCCACACACAGCCCGCAGCCCTTGCACTCCTCCGCGTTGATCGTTACGTAACCACGGTCCGGTTGAACACTCGTCTGGGTCATCGTCGTTGTCTCCTCACGCCATCAGCGCCGTCCGCGCTTCCAGCAGATGATGCTCCGCGGCGAACCTGGTCAGTTCCTCGCGGAATTGCGGCGCCGCGATGGCGATCAACGCCTCCGCCCGCTGCCGCAGATTCTTCCCATGCAGATACGCGATTCCGTACTCCGTCACCACATAGTGGACATCCGCCCGCGACGTCACCACGCCCGCCCCCGGCGTCAACACCGGCACGATCCGCGACACCGTCCCCCCCTTCGCCGTCGATTGCAGCGCAATCACGGGCTTGCCGCCCCGCGACCGCGCCGCCCCGCGCACGAAGTCCACCTGCCCGCCAAACCCCGAATATGGCTTCATCCCGATCGAATCCGCCACCACCTGCCCGGTCAGATCCACCTCGATCGCCGAGTTGATCGCCACCATCCGGTCGTTCTGCGCGATCCGGAACGGATCGTTCACATACTGTGTCCGCTGCAGCTCAAACACCGGCGATTCGTGCATGAAGTCGAACAGCCGCTTCGTCCCCAGTACAAACCCGATCAGGCACCGGTGCTGGTGGTGCGCTTTCCGCCGGTTGTTGATCACCCCGCTCTCGATCAGTGGAATCACCCCGTCCGACACCATCTCGGAATGAATCCCCAGATCCTTGTGATCCTTCAGACACTCGAGCACCGCGTCCGGAATCGCCCCGATCCCGAGCTGCAAACACGCCCCATCCGGAATCAGCGACGCCACATGCCGCCCAATCCGTTCCTGCCAGTCCCCGCACCGCTCTGGCGGAATCTCAAACAGCGGCCGGTTCGTCTCCACCACCGCCGACACCTGCGAAATGTGCAGGAAGCTGTCGCCATAGGTCCGCGGCATCTGGTGGTTCACTTCCGCGATCACATGCTTGGCGCACTCGGCCGCCGTCAGCGTCGCGTCCACCCCCGTCCCCAGCGACAGATATCCTTGCGCGTCCGGCGGCGACGTGGACAGCAGCACCGTATCCAGCGGCATCGCGCCCGACGTGAACAGCTCCTCAATCTCGGACAGGAAAATAGGAATATAGTCGGCCCGCCCCTCCTGCACCGCCCCCCGCACGTTCGCCCCCAAAAACATCCCGTTGTGCCGGAACGATCCCTCCAGCCCCGCCCGCGCATACGCCGCCGACCCCAGCGTCAGCATGTGCGTTACTTCGACACCCTCCAACTCGCCCGCCCGCGCCGCCAGCGCCTCCACCAGCGTCTCCGGCGTCGCACACCCCGGATGCACATACACCCGCGTCCCCGACTTCACCACCCGCAGCGCCTCACCCGCCGTCCGCAGCCTCTCCCGGTATTCGTTCATCCACCTCATCGCCGTCCCTCTTCCTCCCGTAAGTAATTGATTCTATGTATCTCTGGCAACCAACCCACTACACACCTCGTCCGGGTGGTGCTGTCTATAACTCTCTGTAATAAGCTTATAAGCCAAACGCGCAAAAGTAAAGAGAAAATCGGTCTTCAAACTCCGAAATCTGAGTCTGTTCTCCACCCCCCATTTGCCCCCCGCGCCCCCCTCTGCCAGACTGAAAGTACGATGCGGTACCGGCTTGCGCCCGCCTGGGCGCTGCTCTTCGGCGCCCTGCTGGGCGGCAGCCTCCTCCAGGCGCAGCAGGAATCCCTCACCTACTCCGCCGAATGGCGTCTCCTTAACGCCGGCGAAGTCCAGTTCACCCGCTCTGGCGCTGCCCAAACCGACATGAGCCTCCGCACCACCGGCCTCGTCGGCAAGCTCTATTCTGTCAACGACTCCTACCGTGCCACCTTCGACTCCGGCTGGTGCGCCCTCAGCCTCACCCTCGACGCCCACGAAGGCAAGCGCCACCGCCTCACCCAGGTCACCTACCACCGCGACCGCGGCAAAGCCGCCATTGTCGAACGCGACCTGCTGAAAGACGCTATCCTCAACCAGAACGAACTCGACGTCCCCAACTGCGTTCACGAAGTCACCGGCGCCCTCCAGCGCCTCCGCGAACTCCGCCCCGAGCCCGGCGCCACCCTCCAGCTCCCCGTCTCCGACGGCAAGAAATCCATCTCCGCCCGCGTCGATGCTCTCGCCCGCGAAACTGTCAAAACCAACGCCGGCGAATTCAAAACCATCAAATACGAGGCATTCCTCTTCTCCGGCGTCCTCTACCGCCGCAAAGGCCGCCTCTTCGTCTGGCTCTCCGACGACGACCGCCGCCTCCCCGTCCGCATCCGCATCCAACTGCCGTTCTACATCGGCACCGTCACCCTCGACCTCGAAAAAGTGGAAGGCTGATCTCCCAAATCATGAAAACCGCTCTCCTCCTTTTGCTCTCGCTCCTCCCCGCCGCCCTCGCCCAGCAGGCCGCCCCCCCCGCCCTCGCGCCCTCCGGCCTGCTCTCCGACGCCAACGCCCGCCAGCTCTACGCCCGCACCGTCCAGCTCATGGAATCCGGCGGCTTCGCCCTCCCCGAACTCGCCCGCGCCGGCGCCCCGCTCATCGAAAACATCCGCCAAACCATCGAAAGCCTCGAATTTCTCGGCTGGCGCAACCCCACCCTCCACTACAAAGTCCTCACCAATCTCCGCGCCTTCCTCCTCATCTCCGACGCCGTCCCCAAGCCCATCCCTTTCCCCGAAGCCTCCCGCGCCCAGCTCGCCGAACTCCGCAACCACCAGGCCACCATCGAGGTCTACTTCCAGGCCCTCATCGAACAGCTCCAGCTCCAGCTCCGCGAACCCGATCGCGACAATCTCCGCCGCTACGCCGAAGCCAACTCCCAGCTTCCGCCCCCCGCCGCCAATAAAGCCCGCGTCGTCTTCTATGGCGACTCCATCACCGACTCCTGGCGCCTCAACGAATACTTCCCCGGCCGCGACTTCGTCAATCGCGGCATCTCCGGCCAGATCACCTCCCAGATGCTCGCCCGCTTCCAGTCCGACGTTGTCGCCCTCAAGCCCGCCGCCGTCCTCATCCTCGCCGGCACCAACGACATCGCCCGCGGCGTCTCCCCCTCCACCATCCAGGCCAACTTCACCATGATGGCCGACCTCGCCGACCACCACGGCATCAAGCTCGCCATCGCCTCCATCCTCCCCGTCTCCGACTACCACAAGGACCGCAACCCCTCCTTCGAGCGCACCCGCCAGCGCCCCCCCCAGGCCATCAATGAGATGAACGCCTGGCTCAAGCGCTTCTGCGACCAGCGCGGCTACCCCTTCGTCAACTACTTCGACGCCATGAAAAACGCCGAAGGCCTCCTCACCATCGATCTGGCCGACGATGGCCTCCACCCCAACGCCAAAGGCTACACCATCATGGCCCCCCTCGCCCTCGCCGGCCTCGAGGAAGCCCTCAATCCCCCCAAACCGGAACGCCGCCGCCGGCGTCTATTCTAGATATGCGGACTCTGCTGGCCCTCCTGCTCGCCGTCACCTTGGCCTTCGCCCAGGGGCCGAAAATGACCATCGGCCAGTTGCGCACCTTCCTGCGCTCCTCCATCCAGCTCAAACACCCCGACAAGCAGGTGGCCGATTACATCCGCAAAATCACCCTCACCGAGCGCCTCCTCGAACGCGACATCGAGGAACTCATCGGCGAAGGCCTCGGTCCCCGCTCCGCCGAAGCCCTCCGCATCCATGTCGCCGCCACCGCCGAAATGGCCAAGCCCGCCGCCGATCCCGCCGCCGCCCGCTCCGAGGAACCCTCCCTGGCCATCCCCTCCGAGGAGCAACAGCGCAAAATTATCTCCGAAGTCCGCGAAATCGCCCTCAACTACACCCAGCGTCTCCCCGATTTCATCTGTCTCCAGGTCACCCGCCGCTACTACGACCCCGCCGGCCTCGATATGTTCCGCCTCGCCGATACCGTCGCCGCCCGCCTCAGCTACTTCGAGCAGAAGGAAGACTATAAAGTCGTCTCCATCAACAACCAGTACGCCGACGTCAGCTACGATCGGCTCGGCGGCGCCACCAGCTCCGGCGAATTCGGCACCATGCTCAAAGAAGTCTTCGCGAAGGAAACCCAGGCCCAGTTCTGGTGGGAACGCTGGGCCCGCCTCCGCGGCCGCGTCGTCCACGTCTTCGGCTACCGCGTCGCCCAGCCCCGCTCCAAGTGGTCCATCTCCTGGCAGCGTGAACTCGTCCACACCCCCGGCTACAAGGGCCTCATCTATGTGGACCGCGACATGCCCGTCGTCCTCCGCATCACCCTCGAAGCCGAAGGCATCCCCCCCGCGTTCCCCATCCAGGAAGCCCGCAACATGCTCGATTACGACTACATCGACATCTCCGGCCAGGACTTCCTCCTCCCCCTCCGCTCCGAAATGCGCATGCGCGAAGGCCGCCTCCTCGTCCGCAACCTCACCGAATTCCGCAGCTACCGCAAGTTCGGCGCCGATGCCGTCATCACCTTCGACATCCCCGACGAACTCCCCGACGAAGCCACCGCCGAACAATCCATCAAACCCCCGCCCCCGAAGAAGTAAACTTCGCCCCCCAGCGGGAGCTTTCTCCCGCTCGCCCGTCATAATACAGATGATGCGTCTCGCCGCCCTTCTCCTTCTGGCCTCTCTTGCCCCCGCCGCCCCCGAATGGTCCCGCTTCCGCGGCCCCAACGGCACCGGCGTCGCCGAAACTGGCCCCCTCCCCACTGAATTTGGGAAGGACAAAAACCTCGCCTGGCGCGCCCCCCTCGCCCCCGGCTACTCCTCCCCCGTCGTCGGCAACTCCTGCATCTTCCTCACCTCCTACGACGGCCCCAAGGAAGCCCACACCGGCTGGACCCACTGCCTCGACCCCAACTCCGGCGCCGAACGCTGGAAGCAGCAAGGCTTCACCCTCGACAAACGCTTCCTCTCCGTCAACACCCCCGTCTCCTCCACCGCCGTCACCGATGGCGACAACGTCTATGTCTTCTTCGAAGCCGCCGGCCTCGTCAGCTACGACTCCGCCGGCAACCGCCGCTGGCAGCGCGAGCTCGGCCGCTTCAACAACCCCTACGGCATGGCGAATTCGCCCGTCCTCGTGGGCAACACGCTCCTCCTCCAGGCCGACCAGGACACCGCCAGCTACCTCCTCGCCGTCGATGCCGCCTCCGGCAAAACCCTCTGGCGCGTCGAACGCCCCGAAGCCCAGCACGGCTATTCCACCCCCGTCGTCTATCAGCCCAAAGGCCAGCCCGCCCAACTCATCGTCTCCGGCTCCTACCAGGTCGCCGGCTTCTCCATCGCGACCGGAGAAAAGCTCTGGTGGGTCGATGGCATGGCCTGGCAGGCCAAGTCCGTCCCGGTCCTCGAAGGCGACCGCCTCTATGTCCACTCCTGGATGGCCGAACTCGGCGAAATCGCCGGCAAACTCCCCAAGGGCATAGCCTGGGCCGAGTTCCTGAAGACGTACGACGCCGACGGCGACGGCAAAATCGCCAAAACCGAAGCCCCCGACCCCGAAATGGCCAAGCTCTGGTTCCTCTTCGACCTCGACCGCACCGGTCACATCGAACAGAAGGACTATGAAATCGTCCAGGCCCGCGCCACCGCCCGCAGCGGCCTCTTCGCCATCCAACTCGGCGGCCGCGGCGACCTCACCAAAACCGCCATCCGCTGGAAAGCCGAAAAAACCCTCCCCAACATCCCCTCGCCACTGCTCTATCGCGGCGTGCTCTACATCCTCAAGGAAGGCGGCATCCTCACCGCCTACAACCCCGAGAACGGCGAAATCCTGAAACAGGGCCGCGTCGAAGGCGCTCTCGACGCCTACTTCGCCAGCCCCATCGCCAGCGACGGCAAACTTTTCACCGCCGCCAAAGGCGGCAAAATCGCCGTCCTCAAAGCCGGATCAGATTGGCAGGTCATCCAGGTCAACGACCTCGACGAAGAAATCTGGGCCACCCCCGCCATCGCCAACGCCCGCCTCCTCATCCGCACCCAAAACGCCCTCTACTGCTTCCACGGTGGCAGGTGAGGCTCAACTCATTCACCAACCGAAGTGTAGACTCAATCCCGTGAAACCAAGAACGTGACTCTATTCTACTTGCCTGAATACTCAGGACAAGTCGAAAACCGACTCACGCCCGTATCTCCTATCTCAGGGACGTAATAGTAGCAATATCGGTAATTCCTGACCAATGGGCTGTCCATGGTTTTCTGCGAGTACTGTACGTTACCCAGGACTTGCAAAATAACGTCTCCATCTCTAATTTGCTTTATCTGACTTTCAGTGTATGGGCCAAACTGAGAAGCTACTTCGATCCTCGATCTAATCCCGCCAACAGTTGCAGGGCTTAGTACGTCAGATCGAGTTGGCTTTGTGATTGGCAACCCGCGTTGAATAGTTCGAGATACTACTACGACTTGCATTACGTAAACGTCATGTGCAGCACCTTTACCCATGTTGATCGTTTCCGTATTGACAGCGCCTACGGTGCCGGGATCAAGTTTGCCAATAATTCGTGCGTTTAGAGTCTCCAGCAGCGGCCGGTCACTTACTAACAGCGTTTGTTTGCTAACCTCCAACGCTTCGCGCCCTGCGGCAGCACTTAATTCCGCGGCACGCGCGCTCCGTCCAGTAATGATTAGGCTTTGTGAAGCCACATCCGCCAGCTTTTTCGCGGCTGCTGCGCTTTCGTGAGCAGCAGCACGTGATTGGATTGCATCCTCTCTTTGTTCATTGGCTGCCCGTTCCGCAAGTCGGACTTGTTCTTGTGCTGCTTCAGCCTGTATCCTGCCAACCCACCACTGCATTCCAGAAAAGGAAACCGAGCTAACCGCAACAATTAGAGCAAGAACATCCAATCTGATACGAATTGGGTGTGGTTTTTCCTCCACGGGTGGCTTTGGTGGAGGTTGTGGCAGGAGATATCTATCGTCAGACATCATCATTCACTCCATAAACACGAAAGCTGCAGCTCCATGATCCAGTATATACTGCCCTCGTGGAACTGCTTCTTGTTGAGTGGTCATCCATACATTATCCAATTTATTCAGCCAATTACTGATTGGCTTACGTGTACGACGCCCAAGAGTGTACCCCTCTGTTACGCATAATGTGTCGGATTCTGAAACCGCGATCCAATCCTGACGAGTGACTTCACCGTCCAAATCCCAGATGGATTAGCGCGAGCACTGACACCACAGGGAGCACGAGCATGGAAGCCACAGGCTATCAGAGCAAGCTTAGCCGAGTCTAGGACACATCTACTTCGAAAGATGTGTGGGCCAGTCCGGACTACATCAGCGTGGTGGCTGGCCCCGCCAGTGGGCGGGCGCCAAACCTCAGCCCCCATATCGAGGCCTTCAGGCCGCGAGGGTCTTCAGCCATTCCAATCCTACATAGCGCCGCCCGCCGTCCTCACGCAACATGCCGCGTGGGGATCCGGCTCAGGGAATCGCCCGCCTGCTGAATAGCAAGGTCGAGGTCATAGGCGCCCTGGAGGTTCATCCAGAACGCGGGGGCGGTGCCAAAATAGCGAGCGAGGCGCAGCGCCGTGTCTGCCGTAAGGCTCCGTTTGCCCGCGAGAATCTGATACAGGCGGTTCGGCGGAACCTCCAGCAGTTCGGCGAGTTGCCTGGCACTCATGCCGATCGCCTCAAGCTCTTCGGCGAGGATTTCACCAGGATGAATTGGCGTGCGCAACATCGAGCGCTCCTTTCCGCTAATGGTAGTCCACAATCTCCACATCCACTGGACCCGGCGTCCCTTCCGGCCATCGGAAGCAGATGCGCCACTTCTCGTTGATGCGAATCGAATATTGTCCTCGGCGGTCACCCCGAAGGGCCTCCAGCCGATTGGAATTCAACCGGGCGAGGTCGCTGACGGAGGTGGCTGCATCCAGCACTCGTAGCCTCCGCTCCGCTTGACGCCGGAAAGGCTCCCAGCGCCGCACTTGGCCCCCGGCGGAAAACCGCGGTGTCTCCCGGTCCCCGCAGCTCCTGATCATCGATCCTGTTCTCAGAATAGACGATTGACGTCAAACGTCACAAGGGCGCGGTGGCAATCCACATCCACAAAACCCGCCGCGTACCACCCGCTACCACTGGCCGCAAGGTGTAATCTTCAGCGGTCTATTTCGGACCCCATGGTATAATACCCGCAGGTGGGGTTCCTCGTGTCATTCCGGTCCGGCTACCCGTCTGCCCATGCCCGGAAATCGCGAATAAACCTTGCCAGATCAATCGGTTAGAGTAGGTCTTGGTTTGTTTCGCAGATTCGCTGATTTTCCCGTCCGGCCAGCGGCGGCCAGGGCCTCACGGCCTGCCGGCGCCGGCCGCCCGCAGGCAGGAAACGCGATTGCGCGAAACGAACCCACACCCCATCCAACCGTTTGAAAGAAAGGAGGATATCCGCGATTACGTGCGCCGCAGCTTGCGCCAGGCCAGCTCGATGAAGTTCAGCAGCAGAGCCAGGGCGATCAACCCGGGCCAGAGCCGCAGCGAGGCGGGCACGGTCCGCCCGCCGGCGTTGAAGATGTCCCGTGGTTCCGGATTCACCTGGCCGCCGGTGTATGCCGCGATCTGGCCGAGCAGCGCCGGGTTGTTGCCGTAGGCCGAAAGCTCGGGCTCGGGCAGGTAGAGGCCGATCTCGGGGAATGCGCGGGACTCCTCGAGCGGCCGGAGCCGGAACAGTCCCTGCCGGGAACCGATCGGGACCCGGGCGCGGTAGAAGCCTTCGCCGGCGCGCTCGGGGGTCACGGTCCGCTGGAAGCCGTCGGGGCCGATGGCGTAGAGCGTGGGCAGCTTTGCTGGAACCTCGGCGTAGGAAGCCAGCCGGTATTCGGCGATCAGCTCGCCCTGCGCCGGGTCGTGCGTCAGGGTGGCCTCGCCCGATTGGGCGTTGGGCAGCAGGTCGCGGGTCACGTTGGTCCAGAACCTCGGGAAGCCCGGCCAACCCACCCAGGCTTCGGCCCAGCGCGCCTTGGCGTCGGAGGTGAACACGGCCGCGCGGCCCAGGCCATACTGCCAGCGGCTGAACAGCGGGTCCTCCTCGTCGGGCGGCGAAACCAGGGTCAGCAGCGTATCGGCCTGCGGTTTGGCCTCGAAGCGGACGTAGCCCTTGAGCTGCGGCGCCTGGGCGATGTCGATGCCCTGGAACAGCTCGGTGGGCCGCTTGAGCTTGGCCTGGATCGGCTTCTCGACGGTCGTCGTCCCGGTGTGCTCCATCACGTCGCGGATCAGGATCTGGGCCAGCTCCTCCGGGTTGATGACGAAGTAGGCCTTGCCCTTGGCCAGGTCGGCCACCTTCTGGAGGTAGGCCTTGTTGACGTCCTGGCCCAGGCCGACGGTCGAGATGGTGATCCGGTTCTGCGCGGCCGAGGAGGCCACCTCCATCGAGTTGCCCTCCTCGGCGATGCCGTCGGTGAGCAGGACGATGTGCTTGTAGGTCCCCGTGGCGCGCTGCATGCGGTTGTAGGCCTCGGTGAGCGCGGGGGCGATCTGGGTGCCGCCGTCGGGCAGGATGCCGGCGATCAGGCGCTTGATCAGCGTCTGGTCCTCGGCGCGGCGCAGCGGCACGGCCCATTCGTGGGAGTTGTCGAAGATCAGCACGCCGATATAGTCGATCGGCCGGAGGTTGTCCACCACGCCAATGGCGGCGATGCGGGCCAGTTCCATCTTGCGGCCTTCCATCGACGAACTCTTGTCAACGATCAGGATGACGGACGTGCCCTCGGGGCTGCGCGGCGGAGCGACGGTGGCGGGCAGGGTCCGTTCGATGGGCGTGGGCGGCTGGCCTTTGCGCTCGACGTAGATGTTCCGCTCGCCGCCGATCACGAGCAGGCCGCCGCCGCGCTGGACGTAGCGTTCAAGGTCGGCCTGGCGCGCGGGCGGGATGGTCTCGAAGTCGAAGTTGTTGAGGACGAGGATCTGGTATTCGTCGAGCCGGACCTGGTCGAGCGTGCGGCCGGTGGTGATGTCGAAGCGGGCGCCGGCCAGCGTCTCGAGCAGGCTGGCCTCCATGCCCAGGCCGGGCGGGTCCATGGTGAGGTACAGCAGGCGCGGGGCGCGGAGCGAGAGGGCCTGCTCGAAGCGGAGGTCGCCCAGTGAGCCGGCGCGGATCACGCCTGCCAGATCGATCGCCCCGGCGGCATCCACGGCGGCGGTCACCTGCAGGCGGTTCAGCCCGGGCAACAGTTGGACGGTGCTGGCGCCGAGCACGCGGCCCTCGGCGCTGATCTCGACCTGGGCGGTGACGGCTTCGGGGCTCTCGACGGCAAGATCCACGGGGAACTTCTCGCCCGTGAAGGCGACCTGGGGCAGGCGGAGCGACTCGAGCCGGAGCCGCGGTTCGGGCCGGCCGTTGAGCACAAAGGTGTCCACCGGAATGCCAAGCTGGCGGGCCTGGTAGGCGGCGCGGGCGGCCGAGCCGAGCGTCTCGCGGCCGTCCGAGATCAGCACCAGCCGGGGCACAAGGCCCGAAGGCAGCAGCGCCGCGCCCTCGCGGATGGCGGCTTCGAGGCTGGTGGCCCG
>ERZ761609.101-NODE-101-length-120036-cov-35.075354_pt1 | contig 120036 bp, 114 predicted proteins | sample MGYA00511163_ERZ761609 | MGnify/ENA primary metagenome ERZ761609 (study PRJEB28899, sample SAMN02445070) | bioreactor sludge metagenome | biome: EBPR sludge | place: Australia: Brisbane, Thorneside Wastewater Treatment Plant | collected 2011-12-16 ... | reverse complement strand
CCTGGCGGGCCAGAGCTTCGGCCAGCGCGGCCTCGGCTTGAGCGAGTGCGGCGCGCGCCTCGGTGTCGTTCATCTGAAGCAAGGGCATGCCGGGGCGGACCCGGTCACCCTCGCGCACGGCAACGTGCTGTACCGTGGCGGTCACTTCGCTGGCCAGGTCCACCCGGTCATCAGCATTGATGCGTCCGGTGGCCACCACGGTTTGCACCAGGTCGGCACGCTGCACGGCCACCACCTGCGCGGCCTGAGTGGTCGGCCTGAAAACCAGCCAACCCATCAGAAGTGCCGCCAGCACAGCGGTGCCCAGCAACCAGCGGGTGCGGACAGACAGGCGGCGGGCGGCGGATGGCTGGAGGGGCGGGGCTGCGCTCACTTCGGCTTCTTTCAAAAGGGTGGGGTGCGGCCAGACAGCCTGCATGGTGGCGAGCATTCTGCCTTGCCTGCACGATGTACGCCTGCTTGGGGTGATGGATTGATGGGCTCTTGATGCACGTCAAATCCGGTCAAGCTTTCAGGCGCAGAATTCCAAGTGTTATCAAACAACGGGCGAGGTGTGTGGCGTGATGAAACTCAAAAACCAACTGTTGGGCGGCTTTGCTGTCGTGATCGGTGTGTTCGTGTTGTCGTTGGCGGTGGTGGGTGTTTACCTGAAAAACCTGGTGGGCACCATCACGACCATTCAGACAGAAACGCTGCCGTTTGTGGTGGTGGTCGATGAAATGGATGTGTACCGGTCGGAGGTGCAGCAGTTTTTGACCGATGTGTCGGCCACGCACGACCCTGCCGGCTACAAAGAGGCTGACGAAGCGGCCAAGGGTTTTGTGGCCAATGTGGGCAAGTTCCGCGACAAGTTCCAGCGGGAGGGCAACAGCCAGCGCCTGACGCAACTGGAGGCCATTGCCACCGACTTCGACGCCTTTTACAAACTGGGCAAAAAAATGGCCAATGCCTACCTGGGCCAGGGGGTGGAGGCCGGCAACGAGCTGATGAAGGGCACCGACAAAGCCCCTGGCTTTGACCAGGCCAGCGAGAAGCTCAAAACCAAGCTGGAAGCGTTCCGTCAGCAGCAACTGGACGAAGCCGACCAGTTTGCAGGTTCTGCGGTGACGGCGACCACCCAGATCGTGACGGTGCTGCTGTTGGGCGGCGTGCTGGCGGCGGCAATCGCCGGTGTAACGGCCCTGTGGCTGGCGCGCAGAATCGTCCGTCAGCTGGGTGGCGAGCCTGACGAGGCGGCCCGGCTCGCGCGGCAGGTGGGCAGTGGCGACCTGACCACCCGCATCCGGCTGCAACCGGGTGACACGACCAGCCTGATGGCCAGCCTGGCCACCATGCAGGCCGACCTGGCGCGGGTGGTGCATCAGGTGCGCAACGGAGCGCAGTCGGTGGCCGAGGCTTCCCAGCAAATTGCCTCTGGCAATGGCGACATGGCGCAGCGCACGTCGAGCCAGGCTGCGTCGCTCGAAGAGGCCGCAGCATCGATGGAGGAGTTGAGCTCTGCGGTAGAGAACAACTCGGTCAGCGGGCGCGGCGCAAATGAAATGGCCCGCATGGCATCCGATGTGGCGGCCAAAGGTGGGGTGGTGGTGAAAGAGGTGGTGGAAACCATGGAAGGCATCAGCGATGCCTCGCACAAGATTGCCGACATCATCAGCGTGATCGACGGCATTGCCTTCCAGACCAACATCCTGGCGCTGAACGCAGCGGTGGAGGCGGCCCGTGCGGGTGAGCAGGGGCGCGGTTTTGCCGTGGTGGCCGGCGAGGTGCGTTCGCTGGCCGGGCGCTCGTCCGAGGCGGCGCGTGAAATCAAAGAACTCATCACTGCCAGCGTGGGCAGGGTCGCAGAGGGCACCACGCTGGTCAACCATGCTGGCAAGACGATGGACGAGGTGGTGCACAACATCGAGCGCGTGACCCAGATCGTGGGCGAAATCAGCACCGCCAATCACGAGCAGGCAGCCGGTGTGGCGCAGATCGGGCAGACCATCACGCTGCTGGATGAGGTCACCCAGCAAAACGCGGCCCTGGTTGATGAAATGGATGCGGCTGCCAAAGCGCTGAACAACCAGGCACAGGAACTGGTGCAAGCGGTCAGCGTGTTCAAGTTGCCTGCCTGACCGCAGGGGCGGTTGTGGCCGCTGCGGTTGTGCGCAGCCATTGCACCACGTCTGCCATCAGCGTGGCCTGATCGTCAAACGACTCATGGTTGCCGGGCACATCCATCAGGGTGGCTTGCCCGGCGGCTGCAGCCTGTTGCAATTGCAAGGCGCAGTCCAGCGGTACCACGTCGTCACGGGTGCCGTGCACCAGCAGCACGGGGCAAGTCACCTGCGGCAGCGTGTGCAAGGGTGCAATGTGCGCAAACGGGTGGCCGATGACCTGCTCCACATACCGGTTGACCAGCCAACCCAGCGGCCAGTAGGGAATGTGCCGCGTGCTCAGCCAGCGGCGCATCACCATTTCCGGGTGTGCAAAGGCCGAAACGCTGACCACCGCCCTTACGTCGTGTCGGCGCGATGCGCTCAGCAAGGCCGCCGCAGCACCTACAGAGTGGCCCAGTGCAAACAGCTGCTGCGCATCTGCGCCGGGTTGTTGCCGGGCCCAGTCCAGCGCGGCATCCAGATCTTCTGCAAAACGGGGCAACGAGCTGAACGTGTCTGCATCGCTCTGGCCGTGGTTGCGTGACTCGGGTAGCAGCACTGCAAAGCCTGAGCGGTGCAGGTGGCACGCAGCAGACCACAGGGAGGCCGCGTTGCCTCCCCAGCCGTGCATCAACACCATGGCGGGTGCGGGTAGCAAGGCGTCAACGGGTGGTGGCAGCCACCAGGCATTCAGACTGCGGCCACGCACGGTGGGCAGGCGCACCTGTTGGGGTATGGGTTCGCCGGGTTGGACCAGCGGTGAGCCGTTCAGCCGCATCGGGGTGAGGCTGCGGCGCAGCCACCACAGGCCCAAACTCCCCGACGTGGCGAGCGCAGTGATTAACGCCAGCAGGCTCAAGGCCATGACTGCGGTGCCCGGTATCGAATCGATGGTCAACGGTCAACGGTCAACGGTCAACGGTCAATGGGCAGCGGAGTGCGCTTCGGCCTCGGCAGCGTGGTCGCTGTGGGCGCAGGTTTGCTCACCCGTGTCGTTGATGAGGTGTTGTGCCATCTGCTCGAAGGCGAGCATCAGCGCCTGACGGAACAACTCGTCGTCGACCTGCTCGGCAAGCGCCAGCCGCATGCACAGCAGCCACTCATCGCGGGCGGTTGGGCTGATGGCGTAGGGCGCATGCCGCATGCGCAGCCGTGGGTGCCCACGGTTTTGCATGAACAGGGGTGGGCCGCCCAGCCAACCTGACAAAAACTGGAACAGGCTTTCCTGGCTGCCCTTCAGGTTGTCGGGATGCATCTGGCGGATGCTCCAGGCTTCGGGCAGTTCGTCCATCAATTCGTAAAAGCGGCGTGTGAGGGTTTGAAGGGCGGGTGCCCCGCCCAGCTTGGCGTAGGGGGTGTGGGGTGTATTCATGTGAAGTGCTCCCGGTCAGGGTCTTGGTGGTGATCCATCTGTGCCACTCATTGTTCAGGCAGCCGCGTGGGCAGAGGGTGGGAAGAGTAAGGGTGTCCACTTCATGTACCAGGCTGCGGCCTGAACCTGAACGATGTAGGCCAAGGCTATGAGCAGGCCTACGTCGGCCCCCTGGGTGCCGAACACCGACATGGCGATGGCCAGCGCAATCGAGAGGTTGCGCATGACGGTGCCGTACACCAGCGCGATGCCGTCGCCGCGAGGCAGCAGGGTGCGGGCCAGCCAGGTGCTGAGCGCAAAGTTCACGCCATACAGCACCAGCAGGGGCAGCAGCAGCGTCAGCATCTGGGCAGGGCGGGCCAGCAGGTCGGGTGCTTTGAGCGCCATCGACAGCCACACAATGCCCAGCACGCCCAACGTGGAGAAAGGTGCGAATTTGGGCTTGATCTGGTGGTTGAACGGCTGATGACCGTGCTTGACCACCAGCCATTTCTGTGTGAGGGTGCCCAGCACCAGGGGCAAAAACACCACCACGGCGATTTGCACAAACACCTGGCCCATGGGCACCGACACCACAGTGCCCATGAGGGCCTGGAGATACAGGGGTGCCAGGAGCGAGCCCAGCAGGAGGCCCAGCACCGTCATGCGAACAGCGGCGGCCATGTTGCCCTTGGCCATGCCTGTCCAGGAGATGGTCATGCCCGAGGTGGGCAGCAGTGCGGTCAGCAAGAGCCCGAGGCGGAACCAGGGCTCATCAGGGAAAAACAGCAGCCCCAGGCCATAGCCCAGTGCCGGGATGGCCAGAAAGTTCAGCCCCAGCGCCAGGCCCTGGGTTTTGAAGCCTTGCAGGTGGCGCAGTTCTGCCATGTTGAGGCTGACCATCATGGGGTAGACCATCAGGAAGGTCAGCGGCAGGATGGCAGCTCTGAGCGTGCTGGCATCGGCCACGCTGCCATAGCCCAGGCCCAGCAGCATGGTGGCCGGGATGCTCAGGGCCAGGTTTTTTTGTATCCATTGCAAGGCATTCCACATGGCGGGCTCCGGTTTGAATGGGTTTTCAGGCCTCTTTGTTGCGCAAGGCCAGGGTCCACGCCTGCATGGCATCGTTGGCTGGTTTCATTGGTGCATCCATGAAGCTGATCACGAAGCGGTCACCCAAGTCAGCGATGCCGATGGAGCGTGGGCGAACAGCCATCACCTGCGGGTTCGGTAAAGCGTGGCCGAAGCAGAACAGCACATTGAGGGCGGCCTGGATGTCCGGCGCCACTTCACCGCCGATGGCGCGGGTGTGCGCCAGATGGTCAAACTGGCCGATGTAGCTGACACGCTCGGTCTGGGCAATCCGGTCGCGGTAGTGCTGCGCTACATCCTGAGCCGATTGGCAGGTGGTTTCGGTCTTTGCAATCTCAGCAACGGTGATGGGGTACTTTTCCTGGAAGTGAAGTTGTTTCATGGTGTCAATCTGGCAGTTACGGTAAGGACGAGGTTGAAAGACAGGCAGAAAAAACGGAGGGGGCATGGGCTTGACCCCCTCCCAAGCTCTTCGTCAGAGCGACTTAACCCGTGAGCAGGCCTGGCCAGCCTGAAGGCAGCACGTGCCACACGGCCCAGGCCAGTGCGGCCAGACAGGCGCGGCCGGAAAACAACCATCGCCAAACCCACCATTGCGGTATGAAACCCACGCCTCGTACAAGTCCGGCGCACATGGCGAACAGCATCACACTGGCCAAGGTGTGGTCTGCCTGGCCTGAAGCATCGGTCAGCAGTGGTGGGTAGACCGTCAGGATCACCATCAGTGCCATACCGACCAGCAAGGTGGGCCATTGCAGCCCCGATCTGACCTGTGCTGCCGGCGCGGGTGTGCGTGCAAGGGTGTCGGGTGTGCTCATCATGGCTCTTTATCCGCTGTGGCTCTGCTTTCAGCGTATTCACCCCACATTGCATTCATGATGGCGAGCAAGACGGCAAAGCCGACTCCGAGCATCCAGGCGAAATACCACATGGCTTGGTTCCTTTCTTGATGGGTTCAGATTTCAATAAGCCGCATGCTCGTTGTCGTGCACGAACTGCTCCGTCACCTTGCCGCGCATCACGCGGTAGGCCCAGCCGGTGTAGAGCACGATGAGCGGCATGAAGATGAGGGTCGCCCAAAACATCAGCCCCAGCGTCAGGTGGCTGGACACGCTGTCCCACACCGTCAGGCTGGCGTTGAGTTGGGTGGACGATGGCATCACGAACGGGAACATGGCTGCCCCGGCGGTGCCGATCACGCCCACGATGGCCAGCGACGACACCACGAATGCGCTGAGCGTGCGGCGTGCTGCCATCAGCCCGGCGGCCAGCAGCGGCCCCAGCAGGCCCAGTGCGGGCAGCGCCCACAGCGCGGGCAGCGTGGCGTAGTTGGCCCACCAAGCATCGGCGCTGCGCACCACGGTTTTGGCCAGCGGGTCGGGCAGCGCGGCGGGGTTGATGGTGCTGGTGATGGCAAAACCTTCGATGCCGCCCCACTTCAGCCACGCGCCGGCAGCTGCAAAGCTCATCACCATGACCATGGCAGCACCCACCCCGGCGCGCACCGTGCGGGCCTGGATGTGGCCTTCGGTGCGGTGCGCCAGGTAGGTGGCTCCGTGCAGCGTGATCATGGCGCTGCTGACCACCCCCGCCAGCAGGGCAAAGGGGTTGAGCAGTTGCCAGAAGGTGCCGGTGTAGGTGGAGATGAGCATGTCATCAAACCCGAACGGCACGCCTTGCAGCAGGTTGCCAAAGGCCACGCCAAAAATCACCGGGGGCACGAAGCCGCCGACAAACAGCCCCCAGTCCCAGGTGCTGCGCCAGGTGGCGTTGTGGATTTTGCTGCGGTAGTCAAACCCCACCGGGCGGAAGAACAGCGCCCACAGCACGGCCAGCATGGCCCAGTAAAAGCCGCTGAACGCGGTGGCGTACACCAGCGGCCAGGCGGCAAAAATGGCCCCGCCGCCGGTGATGAACCACACCTGGTTGCCGTCCCAGTGCGGCCCCACGGTGTTGATGACGACGCGGCGCTCGGTATCGGTTTTTCCGACAAAGGGCAGCAGTGTGCCCACGCCCATGTCGTGGCCGTCCATGATGGCAAAGCCCACCAGCAGCACGCCCACCAGCAACCACCAGATCAGTTTGAGGGTTTCGTAGTCAATCATGTGGGTGCTCCTCAGGCGTGGGCAGGGGTGTGAACGGGTTCATTGCTGTAGCGGCCTGTGCCCAGGCTGCCTGGCCCCATGCGGGCGAACTTGACCATGAGGTACATCTCCACCACCAGCAGCACGGTGTAGAAGCCGATGAACCCGGCCAGCGAGCCGTACAGGCTGTTCACGCTCAGGGTGGACACGCTCAGGTGCGTGGGCAGCACGCCATAAATCGTCCAGGGTTGGCGACCGTACTCGGCCACAAACCAGCCCAGCTCGCACGCAATCCAGGGGGCGGGCAGCATCACCAGCGCCAGGCGCAGCAGCCAGGGGTTTTGTGCGCAGCCCATTTTCAAGGTGCTCCAGAAGGCCCAGCCAAACAACAGCAGCATGGCAAAGCCCAGGCCCACCATGATGCGGAAGGCCCAGAACATGGGGGTGACGCGCGGCACGGTGCTGTCCACGGCTTTCTGAATCATCTCGGGCGTGGCCTGGCGCACGTCCACCACGTATTTCTTCAGCAGCAGGCCAAAGCCCAGGTCGGCCTTGTGCTGCTCGAACATGGCTTTGGCGGCAGCATCGTCACGGTCTTTGCGCAGCGCTTCCAGCGCCACCACGGCGTGGATGCCGTTTTCGATGCGGATGCGGTTGGCGGCCTTGATGTCGTGGATGCCGGGAATTTCTTGGGTGACCGAGCGTGTGCCGATCAGGCCCATGACCCAGGGAATGTCCACTTCCCAATCGTTTTTCTGCTCGGCCTCGTTGATGCCAGCAATCAGCGTCAGCCCGGCGGGGGCGGGTTTGGTTTCCCACATGGCCTCCATGGCCGCCAGTTTGGTCTGCTGGGCTTCACCCACGGTGTAGCCACTTTCGTCGCCCAGCACGATGACCGAGCACACGCTGGCCAGGCCGAACGCGGCGGCCACGCGGAAGCTGCGTTTGGCAAATTCCAGGTCGCGGCCCTTGAGCATGTACCAGCTCGACACCGCCAGCACAAACATGGCCCCGGTCACGTAGCCCGCAGACACCGTGTGCACAAACTTGGCCTGCGCATCGGGGTTGAACACCACGGCCCAGAAGTCGGTCATTTCCATGCGCATGGTCACGTAGCTGAACTCGGCACCCACGGGGTTTTGCATCCAGCCGTTGGCAATCAGGATCCAAAGCGCACTCAGGTTGGTGCCCACGGCCATGAGGATGGTCACCAGCAAATGCTGCGTCTTGGGCAGGCGATCCCAGCCAAAAAAGAACAGGCCGATCATGGTGGACTCAAGGAAGAACGCCATCAGCCCCTCGATGGCCAGCGGCGCACCGAAGATGTCACCCACATAGTGCGAGTAGTAGGCCCAGTTGGTGCCGAACTGAAACTCCAGCGTGATGCCCGTGGTCACGCCCAGTGCAAAGTTGATGCCGAACAGCTTGCCCCAAAAGCGGGTCATGTCCTTCCAGATGACGTTGCCCGTCATCACGTACACGCTCTCCATGATGACCAGCAACCACACCATGCCCAGCGTGAGCGGCACGAACAAAAAGTGGTACATGGCGGTGGCTGCAAATTGCAGCCGCGAAAGATCGACAAGTTGGTCACTGATCATGGGTTTTGCTTTCAGCAGAAGGGGTGTCAGCTGACAGCCAGGGCAGGGCCGGTTGATCGGCCTGAACCTCGACACGCTGATCCCTGACAAAGGCCCACCACAGGACGGTCAACACCAGCAGCTTGATCACAAGCACCACGCCGATGTCACGCAACAGCGGACTGCGGCGCGTGGCTGGGTGATGGGTTGGGCGGGCGGGCATGGCAGCGTGGGTGGAGTACCCCACCTGTTTTTCATGTTCTGTGCCAAGGTTGCTGCTCAGTCGAAAAGTTAAATGTTTTCAATGGATTGCGTGTCATGGCGGGCCGTGGTACGCGTGGGCTCAGGCCCTGCGGGGCCTGTCAAAACTGCCGTGGATGGCAGGTGTGTGTCAGGGCTGGCGGGTGCGGCGAGCCTTGCCTGCGCTGGAAGAGCGAGTGAATGCTGCGCTGTGCGAGCGCGCCATCGCCATTTCAGCCATCACCCGCGCCGATTTGCGCTACGGACAAATGAGTCTGCCTCCGCAAGACCGCTGCCGCCCGCTGATTGACAGCTTCCTGTTACGGCTGCCCTGCATGGAGTGGGGCATGGAAGCTGCCGGCCATTGCGGAGCGCTGAAACACGCGCTCAAAACACAAGGCACGCCGATTGGTGAAATGGTCACCCAGATTGCCGCCCACGCCTTCGCAATGAACCTCGTTCTGGTGACCCACAACACCCGTCACTTTGAACGCATCGCGGGGCTGGTGCTGGACGACTGGATGGTCTGAACGGCGGGCTGCGCTTGGCGTGTGGTTTGTTGCGTGCGCCGATTGCTATTTGGGTGGTGGGGTGTTTTTGGAATTCAAATAAAAAATGCCTTCAGCGACTGATTGGTATATGTTTCAAGCTATCTTTATTTGATTCTGCTGGCGTGGCAAGACGGTTTGAGGCGGCGTTTGCGGGAGGCGGATTTCGACCGATCGAAGCAAGTCAGGAGTCACCGGCCAATTGCGGCCCTTCGATCCGACGAATCAAGCGCAACTCATAATGGGAAAATCCATCGAACTTCACAACACACAGGGGATGGAAATGCTGCTGAAGACAGCCGACGACAAATCAGCTCGGGTCAAACAGTTGGAAGCTTTGGTGCAGTCACCCAGGTTGGACATGGGCCAGAGGGCATGGGCCAAAAAGGAATTGGGTCGTTTGCTGAAAGGCATTCAAGGTGAGCGGGAGTCAGCGTATTACTTGGAACGCCGTTACGTGGACTCATCCACCCACGTGCTGTTACACGACTTGCGACTGGACATTGACGGTGAAGTCGCGCAGATCGACCACCTGCTGATCAATCGGGGAGGAGCCTTTTACCTGATCGAAACGAAGAACTACGCTGGCAATCTGGTGATCAGTGAGCACGGCGAGTTCTCGGTGGAATACGGGGAAGACCGGTTTGGCATTCCTTCGCCCATAGAACAGGGCAAACGCCATGAGGCCGTTTTGCGCAAAGCATTGGACTGCTTGGGTCTGGGGGCACGAGCGCTGCAAACTGATGTGTTCCACCTGGTGATGGTTCACCCCAAAGCCACGATACAACGGCCTGATGCCAAGGCCTTTGACACCAGCAACATCATCAAGGCAGACCAGTTCGATAGCTGGCACCAGAAATTCGTGGAAAAGCTGGGCACCCTGACCGTTTTGAAGTCGATGGCCAACGCCCGGACATTGGAAACGCTCAAGGAGTGGGGAGAAAAGCTCATTGCAGAGCACAAGCCCGCCAACTTGCTTCAGTTGCCTGATTTCATTGAGAAGTCTTTGGGTCCGGTGTTGCAGACCGAACCCACGGCGGGTCAGGTTTTCCAATCTCCACCCAAAAGCTCGCTCCAGCAGTCGCCCGCTCCTGCGCCTGAAGCCAACGCGGTTTCGGAACAGCCTGAGCCGAGGGTGTCCGCAGTGCGACCATCCACCGGATTTGCATTACCCGGAGAAAAGAAGCTGGTCTGCAACCACTGCGGCAACAAGATCAGCTTCCCAGAGGGGAAATTCTGCTGGGCATACCCTGAACGTTTTGGGGGCACCCAATACTGCCGCGAGCATCAGGGATTTTTCCGGTGACGAAAAGCGGAGGATTGGGGCTGCAGACACTGCCTCAGCCATGGGCAAACGCCCTCAGTACTTGGCCCCGGCTTCCTCATCGTGCACTTCTTCCCAGCCTGTGATCATCGACTTGATGTGGGCGGTGGGTGTGTGGCCGGTGGTGGTGAGGTACACGTGGACGATGAAGAACACGAGCATCATGAAGGCGCCTGCGGTGTGGGCCCATGCAACCCATTCCAGCGGCAACCAACTCAGGCCCATGTCAGGCCAGAAATTGCGGAACAGGTACAGCAGGCCCGAGCCCCAGATGAGTGGTGACACCATGGCCAGCAGTGCCAGGTAGGCCAGGCGTTGCAGCGGGTTGTGTTTGCGCTCGGCTGTCTTTTTGTAGGGGTGTGGGGCGTTCACAAACATCCCCCAGGCGTAGTAGCGGATCATCGCGTCCACCTTCTTCAGGGTGGGCAGGTACTGCTGCCATTCGCCGGTGGTGAACTGCCAGAAGATGGTGAAGGCCCACAGGCACAGCAGCATCCACGCGGCCAGGGTGTGCAGCCGCACGGCGGGCTCGAAGCCCAGCACCGTGTAGCTGCCGTGCACCTCGAAACCGGTAAACAGCATGGTGATGATGAGCGCGGCCTGTGACCAGTGCCAGAAGCGCTCATAGCGTTTGAACAGGTAAATGCGTTTGGTGCCGTGGGCGTCGACGATGGTGTTGGTCTGGGCTTGGGTCATGGTATGTCTCCAGCGTGTTCGGTGGCGGTGTGCAGGTCAGTGCTGGGTGGGGTTGCGGCGGCTGGCCCAGATGCGGCCCAGGGCATGAATCAGCACACCGGCCAGGGCACCGGCCACGGCCAGCCAGCCGAGACGGTCGATCCAGGGGTTGTTGTCGCGGGCGGGCATGTAAATGCCTGCAATCTGCCCCAAGCGCCCGCCGTCGGCGGTGTGACAGCTGGCGCAGGCCACGGCCTTTTCTTTCGGGGCCACCATGTGGGTGATGGGCCAGAGCATTTCGGTCTTCACAAAGTCGTGTTTACCGCTGTAGGTAAAGCCTGTGGCCTTGGCACCGGCTTCCAGGGCCTTGGGCCAGTCAAAGTTGTACCAGAAGGCGGTGTCGTCAGGCGTGGCCGTGTGGGGCACCAGCAACTTAAGTGCTTCCACGTCATAAGGCTGCTTGCCCTGGAAGCGCTTGACGGGCCAGATGCGTGCTTCGGGCTCGTCGGGGCTGCCGTGGAAGGTGTTGATCTTCACCACGCTTTGGGGGTCGATGGTGTCGGCTTGCGTGGTGTACGTGACCTTGCCGTTGAACCACACGTAGTCGGGCACCACGTTTTCGCCCAGTTTGAAGTCACCTTTTTTGCTGTCGTAGATGACATGACCGTGGCTGTCCTTGACTTGCATGGGCTTGCCTTTGGCATCGAGCTTGCCTGCGGTGGACCAGTCCCAGTGTGTTTTGGTGGGAATGCCGCCGCGGGCAAATGCGGGCACATGGCAAGCCTGGCAGGCCAGTTTGCTGGTGTGGTTGTTCAGCCGCTCCAGGGTCAGCAGGCCTTCTTTGTGCGGCTTGTCGCCGTGGCAGCTTTGGCAGGTGGCCGCGTTGCGGCCCTCGTGGGCGGCCCCCCGAATGGTGGGGCCGTGCGCGTCGGATGCCGTCATGTCGATGCGGCTGCCCGCAATTTTGTGTCCGTCGGACTGGTGGCAGGTGGCACAGGTGAAACCTTGGCCGCCTTTGGCTTTGCTGGCCATGTGGACATCAAGCTCTTTGCTGGCATGGTTCAGCGACGAGTCCAGATCACCGTGTTTCACGCCGTCGCCGCCGCCGCCGTTGTAGTGGCAGCTGCCGCAGGTTGAGGTGCTGGTTTTTCCGATGGATTGGGCCACCATGGCCAGATCTGTCGGCTCCAGAAATTTGCCTGAGCCGGGTGGGTATTCGGTGCGCTCGGTCGCCACCTCACCAGCCAGTCCAGCGGGCTTCTTGTACTTGCCCGTGTTGTGGCAAACCAGGCAGTCCACCTTGGTCTCATCTTTGAAGTTGAAGCTGCTGTCCTTCCAGCCGTAGCCCACATGGCAGGAGTGGCAGAAAGCCTCATTGCTTTTATCGCCGATGCAGAAGCTGTTGAGCATGGTCTTCTTGCCCAGGTTTTGACCGGTGGACGGGCTGGTGTATTCCCAAGTCCAGTGACGGGTGTCCATCACCTGTTTCGAAGCTTCCGTGTGGCAACTGATGCAGGCCTTTGTGACCTCGGAGCCGTTTTTGAAAGGCCCCTTCAGTTCCTTGAATTTGCTGTGGTCTGCCGTTGTGGGGGGTGCGTTGCTGGCGGCATGACCGAATCCGGGTATCAGGCAGGTGCACAACAGCAGCAAAATGATTCGCCTGACATGTCGCAGCCAATCGGGTTGGATGGATCGGGTACCTTCGGTGGGGCACATGTCGTTGTCTCCTTCTGTTGTTTGCCTGGCGGTTGTGGTGAATCAGGTTTTGCTGTCTTCGCCGATCAGCACCTGCGTGTCACTCAGGTACTGGTGCGGAGGTACTTCAAGGTTGGTGGGGGCAGGCTTACTTTTGAACACCCGGCCTGCCAGATCGAAGGTGGATCCATGGCAGGGGCAGAAGAAACCGCCTTTCCAATCAGGCGGTACGCTGGGGCTGCCCGTGCCGGCTGCCACCATGTTGGGCGAGCAGCCCAGGTGTGTGCATATCGCGGTCACCACCAGCAGTTCTTCTTTGATGGCACGTGTCGCGTTGCGGGCATAAACAGGCTGCTGATCGCGTTCCGATCGGGGATCGGCCAGTTGATCGTCCAGAAGTGGCAGCGTGGCCAGCATCTCGGGGGTGCGCCGGAGAATCCATACGGGTTTACCTCGCCACTCGACGGTTTTGATGGTGCCAGGAGGGATGTCATCTACCCGCACCTCCACAGCAGCGCCCTGGGCCCGGGCCCTTTCGCTTGGTGCCAGAGATGACACGAAAGGCAGGGCGGTGGCCAGCGTACCCAGGCCAGCCACGCTGCCTGTGAGCAACAGCATGTTGCGGCGATGGCTGTCTGGCTCGGTTTCGTTGGCAGCGTCGACATCGAGAGGCAGGTTGGCGGCAGTCATCATGGCAACGGGCTTGAAGTGGGTTTGAGAATGTGTAAGCGCGGGTCGATGGTTCAGTGTGTCGGCATCTCACCCGCTGGATCAGAAAGCCAGCGTGGAAACGCCCGGCTTGAGCAGGTGGGCCGCAACCTCGGCAGGCTTGGCGGGGGTCACGCCTGGAATCAGATCTGCGACCTGACGGCCTGAATTGGGGAGATACAGGGCACACACTTCGACCGTTGCCCCGCTTTTGATGAGGCCTTGCAACATCTGCTGAGGTGTGACGTTTCGTGGCTTGAGGGCAGGCATTTCTTTGCCGGCAACCGCAATGTCAGCAGCTGCGTCGCACAGCAGCACGCGTACATGGGCTTTTTGCTCCAGTGCCTGCCCCGCCAGCACCAGCCCAGCACCTTGTGCCATGGCGCTGCCGCTGTGAATGTTGACAAACAGGTCGGCCGCTTGTGCTGCTGAAACAGAAGCCAGCAGCGTGGCGGCGATGAGGGTCGATTTTTTCATGAGTAACTCCGGTGGGTTGAAGAAATGACTGAGGGGTATGCGCCAATGGGGTCAGTGCGCAAGTGCGTCACGCAAATCGGTTTCCGTGGCAACGTAGCGCACGCTTTTCACCAAGCCATGGTTCAGGCTGATGAGGGTCAGCTTGTCAGGTTGGCGCGGCCAATCGGCCAGGGTTGCTTCATTCAGAGACACGCCGATGGGGAATGGCATTTCCCGCAGAGACGGCATGGCGAACATGCGCGTGGCAAAGGCCGGCATCTTGCTCATGTCTGCCACGTACACGGCACGGTGTTTGGTCAGATACGTTGGTGGTTCGTTCTGCAGAACCGCCTGCGCCACGCCGGAGGCTTTGCGCCCGGCCGCAAATATCACCCACCGGGTATCGGCAGGGACGTTCAAGATCCGATCATGTTGATCTTTCAGCTGCAGTGCTGGCAACGGTTGGTCAAGCGCCAACCTGCTGTCTTCTCTTGAGGGTTCGCTGGTTTGGGCATCGGCGATGCCCATGAGCCCAACTGCAGCAGTGAAAAGTGTCTTCCACACAAGATGTGCGCCGATCGTCTGGCCGCGTCTGCTCCACAAACGTGGACTGATGAAAGGGATGAGGTTGGGTGGCATGACAAAAACCTGGCTTCGAATCTGATCGGTGAGACGAACAGTTCAATATGCGTGCCAACTTATAAATCGTTGCGAAATGCACAGTTCGGGCTGCGGTTAGCCCCGTCTGGCTTGTTACAGGGGGCGTTTTTTGACATTTCTGGCATGCCGACTGGCAAAACTGGCGGCGTGCTGGCGGTTCGGCGAGCAAATTGCGGCTCTGGTTGGCTGCCACAGTGGTGTCAATGGGGCTGACATTTGTGGCAGGGGGTGGCATTATTTGTGCTTGGAGCCGACTGTCTCAGCGCCGATCTGCCTCTTCGCCAGCCAAAAGCCATGTCATTTGACCTTGAACATCCCCCCCACGAACTCATGTCCTATCTGGATTCGCTGGCCGAGCCACACATCCTGTTTGACAGGGAGTACCGCATCGTGGCGGCCAATCAGGCCTATTTGCAGCAGTTTGCGCCGATGGGGGGCAGTGTGGTGGGGCAAACCTGTTTTGCGGTGTCGCATCATTTCGATGTGCCATGCGACCAGGCTGGCGAGTCGTGCCCGCTCAGCCGTGCGAGGGCCACCGGCCAGCGTGAGCGCGTGCTGCACTTGCACCACACGCCGCGCGGGGAGGAGTACGTGAACATCGAGCTCACGCCCATCTCGAATGCAGCAGGCGAACAGGTCTATTTCACCGAAAAAATGGTCGCGCTCAAGGTGGCGCGGGGCAAACCTGCCGCACAGGGGCTGATTGGCCGTGCGCCCGCATTTCAACGCATGATGGAGTTGGTGTCGCGTGTCGCACCGTCGCAGGCCACGGTGTTGCTGTTGGGTGAATCGGGTACCGGTAAAGAACTGGTGGCGCGTGCGGTGCACGAGGCCAGTCCCCGGGCTGATCGGGCCTTGGTGCCGGTGGAGTGCTCGAGCCTGACGGAGACGCTGTTCGAGTCGGAGTTGTTCGGGCATGAGCGAGGGGCGTTCACCGGTGCGTCGACCAGCCGAGCGGGCCTGGTAGAAGCTGCCAGCGGCGGTACCCTGTTCCTGGATGAGGTGGGCGACATACCGCTGACGATGCAGGTGAAACTGCTGCGTCTGCTGGAGAGCGGCACCTACCGCCGCGTGGGCAGCACCGAGGTGCGCCATGCTGACATCCGGGTGGTTGCCGCGACACACCGGCCGCTGGAACAGATGGTGCGCGAGGGCAAGTTTCGGGAAGACCTGTATTTCCGTCTCAGCACCTTCCCGATTGCGCTGCCACCGCTGCGCGACCGTGCGGCAGATATCCCCATGCTGGCCGAGGCTTTGCTGAGGCGCGTCGTGCCCGGCAGGCGTTTGAGCCTCTCGCACGAGGCCACCCTGTGCCTGGCGCAGCAGCCGTTTCCTGGCAACGTGCGCGAGTTGCGCAATTTGCTGGAACGAACGGCCCTGCTGTGCGATGGCCACACCATCGAAGCGGCCCATCTGGAGTTGGCGCTGGGCAGCGCCCGTGGTGCCCCGCGTGAGGGTGGGGGGCTGTCTGCTTTGGCAAGGGGTATGCCTTCATCCGCTGCGCCGCTGCCGCCGCCACCCCAGTCGTTGCACGATATCGAGTTGGCAGTGCTGCGCGAGCAGGTGCGTCAGCACAGAGGCGGTCGGGCCGAACTGGCCGTCAAACTGGGTATCAGCGAGCGCTCGCTGTACCGCAAGCTCAAGGCGCTGGAGGCACTGGACCAGGCTGACGGCGGCCGTAATTAGCGGGTCCGGTCAGCTTGTGGGCGCAGGCTGTTGGATTTATTTTCTTGTTTTTTGTAGTAATAAAGTCAATATCATCAAGCGCTGGAATGCTTTTTTGATCAATATTTTAAGATTCGCTTGCTGCTTGCGCGGATGTTGAAGCATTCAACCACCAGCGAAAAGCTCATGGCCGCATAGAGGTAGGCTTTGGGCACGTGCAGTTCGAAGGGCTTTGTGGTCAACGCCATGCCCACCACCAAAAGGAGGGAAGCGCCGGCACTTTGACCGAGGGGCGAGCGCCCACAAAATTGCCGATGGGCTTGGCCGCCATTCGCACGTGTGGTTGCGGCGGTGCCTTGTCACGTCATCATCAGCAAGTCAGCGCCGGGCTCTTTTTGTCACTTTGGGTTGGCGTGTGCCGGGCTTTCGTTTCCAGTGCGGGCAACTGCCAGGCCCGCAAAGCCCGCAGCAGCGAGCGCTTCTTCGACTGATGCTGTTGCATGCGTTGCAGGATGTTGTCCAAGGTGGCGATGGCGGTTTCGATGTGCGGGCCTTTGTTCAGCATCACGCACTCAGCCCGTTCGCTCATGGCTGCATCGGTGATTTCCGCGCGGGAGGGCATGCCAGTTTTGGCCAGGTTTTCGAGGACCTGTGTGGCCCAGATCACGGGCATGTGCGCCGCTTCGGCGGCCCACAGCAGTTCCTCCTGGATTTCGGCCAGGCGTTCGAAGCCGCATTCAACAGCCAGGTCGCCCCGCGCAATCATGATGCCGGCGGCCGGGCTTTTCATGGCTGACAACAACAGGGCGGGCAAGTTGTCGAATGCTCGGCGCGTTTCGATTTTCAGGACGATGCCGATGTGTGTGGCACCCAGTTCTTGCAGGCGGCCGCGCAGCATGTCGACATCGGCGGGCTGTTGTACGAATGACAGACCCACCATGTCCGCAAGGGCGGCCACGCTGGTCAGGTGGGCCAGGTCGGCGTCGGTAAGAGCGGGCAAATCCAGCTGGCTGTCCGGCAGGTTGATGCCTTTGTCCGATGCCAGGCGTTCCCCGCCTTCACGCGCCTGCGTGATTTCGACTGTGATCCCGCGCGCATTGGCCGCGCGGATGACGCCGCCGATGCGGCCGTCGTCAAACCAGATGTGCTCGCCTGGTTTGACTTGCTGGAAAACGGCTGGCAACGTGCAGGGCACTTCGGGCATGGACAAGCGCTCGTGCCGCACGCCGTCGTCTCCCTGCGCAAAAGCTGTCTCGCTGACCAAGCGCAATTTGTCGCCCTCCTGCAGTAACAGGCGTTGCTCTGCCCGGGGCAGGTCCGACACTCGAGTGGTGGCCGGGGCGTTTCGGCTGTGGCGGTGGCGGGTCAACCGGGTGGATGGGATGAAGTAGGCGGTTTGCTCCAGTTCCACCTCGGCGCTGTGTTTGTGTGTGGCCACCACTTTCAGGGTGCGGTGGGCATCACGGGCGTCGATCAGGTCTATCTTGTCCCCTGTTTCCAGCCCTGCCAGCCAGTCGGACTTGACACCGAGGTACTGTGTGACGCCCGGTCGGCTCCATTGGCTGCCACTGGGCCTGAGGCCGATGCGGGCGGGTTTGATCACACGCCCCAGTTCGTCACGGCCCGGCCTCACCTTCAGAACGGCCGGGCCGGCCGGGAGCATGCCGGTGCGCAATTTCGGGCCGCCCAGATCCATCAGAACCTTGACGGGGCGGCCGGCAGCCTCAGCCGCCTGGCGAACATGCGCGGCCATGGCAGTCCATTCTGTGGGGCTGTCGTGGGCACAGTTGATGCGGGCGATGTCCATGCCTGCTGCCACCAGGCGGCTTGCCAGTCGGGTATCGGCAGCCGCTTCGGATGGCAGCGTGACCATGATGCGACCCTGCCTGTGTGCTGGGGTGGCACCCAGCAACTCCTGTGCATGGCGGGTCAGGAGCGTCTGGCCGCGATGGAGACCGGTGGGCTCCTGGTCAGACAGGTCCGTCCAGGGCTGTCCGGACAATCGGTGCAGGATGCCCAGCACCTTGTCGAGGTTGGCCAGCACATGTGTTTCGGCTCGCCCCAGCGATGACACGCCCATGCTGGCCAGTTGCGCCTGGAGGTGCCGACGGTCTTCTGCCCGCAGCACCAGATAGTGGATCAGGTTCCGGGCACTGGGCCGGTAGCTTTCGGCCACAAGGCTCAATGCGTCGGCGTGCTGCGCTTCCGCCTCAAGCATGTGCCGACGCAGCGCGTGAAGCTCGGCAATGAGTGCCACGCACATGGCTTCGTCCCACAGGTTGGGGGAACTTGGGCTGGAGGTGAGTGACGGTTGGCTGGTCATGGCGCAGTTGAACCGCACCCTTGCATCAGCCGGGCGCGGTGAGGGCGGCTGTTGAGGCCGCACACTGTATGCCGCGCACATGAAAGATTTGTGACGACAGGCAACCCGTCCAGCGTTAGGCTTGCAGGTGGCGCAGGTGTGCTCAGTGAGCTGCGTGGAGCTTTTCGTGAATGCGCCGCGTGGTGCGCCAGACCCCCCACAGCACCAGCGGTATGGCGGCACCGGCTGCCATTTCGGGGTTCAGCGGCATACCGGCCGCTTTGGCGGCCTTGCCAACATACAGCAGCAGGCTGACGACATAGTACGAGATGGCCGCAATCGAAAGCCCTTCGACCGTGCTCTGCAGGCGCAACTGCAGTTCCTGCCCACGGGTGAGTTTTTCGAGCAGTTGCTGGTTCTGTGTCTCGGTGGCGATGTCCACACGGGTGCGCAGCAGCGCCGTGGCGCGGGTGATGCGCTCTGACAGCGAAGCGAGTCGGCTGGCTGTTGCCCCGACGGTGGCCATGGCTGGTGAAAGGCGTCGGTTCATGAATTCGCCCATGGTTTGTATGCCGACAATAGGCTGCTCCCGTAACTCGGAGATGCGCTGGAGCACGATGTTGTGATAGGCCTCCGTTGCTGAAAAGCGGTACGCATGGCTGGCGGTGGCTTGCTCCACCCGAGCTGCGAGTGTGGCGAGCTGATGCAGCAGGGCGGGGTCCGAGTCGGTGCCATGTTCGATCCGGGCCGTGATGTCAGCCAGGGCCTGTTCCGTTTCGGCCAGCATCGGTGCGAGTGTTTTGGCGACGGGCAGGCCGCGCAAGGCCATGATTCGATAGGTTTCCAGCTCAAGCAACCGTTGAGACACCCGGCCAGCGCGGGTTTCTGTGGTTTCTGCCGGGGCGATGACCAGGATGCGCTCGAATCCGCTGGGGCGCAACCGGAAGTCCGTTGCTGCCCACGAATGGCCGTTGTTGCCTAGCCGGGATGCCAGCAACATGTGGTCGCCCAGCCAGGCGCGTGCCTGGGCCAATGTGAACGCGGTGTCGGTGTGGTCTCCTGTCAGCATGACCAACTCGATGGCGGCGATCGTCTGGCCGGGAATGTGCTTCAACCAATCTGCCGGGGTGTGCAGTGCGCAAGACAAAGACTGTTCGGCCCCGCCGCCCTCGGGAGGTGTGGGCAGAGGCTGGACGACCGAATAGCGGGTGAACTCGCTGTGCCGTTCCCATTTGATAGTGTGATCGCCGCACCGCAGGCGAAGGAAATTCCCGCTCAGGTCGGCCAGGGTCAGGTGTTGCTGGTGGGGAAGGCGCTGCAAATGCTCCAGTTCCGTGGCCCTGTCAACCCCTTCATTCAGCACAGCCACGTATACCACCAGTGCAGGCAGGCGTATGCGTGCTGGTGGGCGGGCGTGCACCTCGTTGTGCAGGCTGGTTCGCCAACTTGCATCAGGGGGCAACTGAGCCCAAACAGTTGGGGCGGTTGATGTGGAAGGGGTGTTGGGCGCGTACATGGCTGTATTTTGCGGGACGGTGTGTGGGCGGGTTTGTCGTCGCAGTCCGAAACGGTGACGGGCGAAGGTGTCTGGGCGAGGTGGTCATCGCTGCCTAACAGCTTCAAGCTGGGGTCAATCGACGGAAAAGGGAAGTTTTCATGCTTTTTTTCTCAAGTTTGCTTCATGGCAGCCGATGACTAACCCGACGAGAGAAAAATGCCCTGCGCATTCAGTCAGAGGAGTGTTGTCATGTTGTCACTGTCGAGCATTCAGTCGGTCAGCCCCCCGCCGATGGTCAGACCATCGTTGGTGGTCGATGCTGTGCGTTCGTCAGGCACGTCCAATCCTTTGCAAAGCATTGAGCCAACAACGGCCATCAGCAAAGAACGTGCCCGTGTTGAAAACAAATTGCCGGAGCCAGGTGTCAGCGTACAACTGGCTGCTGCGACGCGGGCGCCCAGTGGTGCGTCACCCGCAGACCTCGGTCGGGTTCAGCGTCCCAGGTCTGAGCAAAAGCCGACACCAGATGAGCAACCGCTTGCCGAGAAAACGCCTATCCAAAAGGCGCTTGACACACAAATCAAAGGCCTGTTGTCCAATGTCTGGAAGGCCAGTGGCAAAGCAGTTGATTTTTTGCTGGGCCGTGAGGCTGTGGAACAGGCCGAACAGGCCAGTAAGGCTGCTTTGGATTTTCAGTCTGACATTTGGCCGATTCTGAAGGGTGGCAAAGATGCACAAGCACGCGTCGTGTTGAACCAGCCAAAGGACGGCAGTGCGTCGGCCGTGTTGTCTTACACCGCACAAGGTAGTGCAGAAGGTGAAAAAGTTGACCCCCGGGGTCAATTGTTGGACTACGTGGCCTGAGTGGTCACTGACATTACCTTTGAACGCCACCAGGCTTTGCAAGCCTTCAAGGTGGGCATCAGATTCGGTGTCTGACGCCGGTTCCGCCGACAGCCAGCTTCTCCATCAGCTTTGATGCGATTTGCTTCAGAGGCAGCACTTCATTCGCTGCACCGGCCTGAATGGCCATTCTGGGCATACCGAACACCACGCAACTCGCCTCGTCCTGGCAGATGTTGTAGCTGCCAGCGTCCCGCATCTCTTTCATGGCCTGAGCACCGTCCCCCCCCATGCCGGTCAGCATGACGCCCAAGGCATTGGGGCCCAGCACTTTGGCTGCGGAGCGGAACAACACTTCGACAGATGGTTTGTGCCGGTTGACAGGCTCGGTGTCTTCCACCACCGCCACATAGTTGGAGCCGCTTCTGTCGATCCGGAATTGCTTGCCACCCGGTGCGATGTAGGCGTGCCCAGGCAAAATTCGCTCGCCATGGCTCGCTTCCTTGACGCTGATTTTGCACAGTGAGTCCAGCCGCGCGGCAAAGCTGGTGGTGAAGCCCGGCGGCATGTGCTGTGTGATCACGATGGCCGGAGAGTCTGCCGGCAGCGGGACCAGCACTTCGCGGATGGCTTCTGTGCCGCCTGTGGATGCACCGATGCAAATGATTTTTTCAGTTGACAAGCGGTTGAACGATGTCGGTTTGGGGGCTGCCGGTGCAGTGGAGTCGCCTGAGGCAACAGGCGCTTTTTTTGCAACAGTTGCTGGAGGTGCCTGTGTATGTCGGCTGACATGCGCAACCGAGGCTGTGCGGATTTTGTCTACGATTTCGGTTGACAAATCCTTGAGCGCGGTAGCCACCCCGATACGCGGTTTTGCAACGAAATCGATGGCACCCATTTCCAATGCACGCATCGTGATCTCGGCGCCTTTTTCGGTGAGGGTCGACACCATGACGACGGGCATGGGGCGCAGACGCATCAGACGGGACAGAAAATCGAGGCCGTCCATGCGTGGCATTTCGACATCCAATGTGATGACGTCGGGGTTGAGCTCGCGGATCATTTCGCGCGCGATCAACGGATCATTGGCTGCGCCGACACACTCCATGTCAGGTTGTTTGTTGATGATTTCAGTCAGCAGGCTGCGAACCAGCGCCGAGTCATCGACCACCACTACCCTGATTTTTGGCATTCTCTGTTTGCTCCGTTAAAACAAGTCAACTGAACCGCCGGCCGTGGACTTGGCCAGATTGACGACGTTCCCCTTGCGCTCGGTGGACTCCAGTGACTCGGGGTGGGAGTGCGCCAGTTTCTTGACCATGGCCTTTCCAGTGGTCGGGAAAAAAACCACCTTGCGGGGATAGATGTCGAGCACATCCTTGGAAACCACAGTGATGCGTTCGGTGTGCAGATAGTCGAGCACAAACTGGGTGTTTCGCTCGCCGACGTTCATGGTCGTGAACCCCGACATCACTTGGCCACCACCAAACACCTTGGCCTGCATCGACTCTTTTCTGGCACCCAGCTTCATCATTTCGTTGATGAGCAATTCCATGGCATACGAACCATATCGCCCGGACGTGTCAGATGCGTCGCCTTCCGGCAACATGAAGTGGTTCATGCCGCCCACGCCTGCGCGGGCATCCCAGATGCAGGCTGCTATGCAGGAGCCCAAAACCGTCATGATGAGGATGTCGGAGTTGGCCACGAAATATTCGCCCGGCAGTACCTTGACTGCATCGGATTGAAAGTGGTGGTCAAAAAAGAAAAACGAGGCCTCACCCGGCTTGCGCGGACGCTGGCGGAGCGACAGCAGTGAGTCGGATTTTTGCAAACCACCCGATGGAGAGGGTGCGGCGCTCGTCCGGCTCCATGCCTGGGTGCCGGTGGTGGTGCCAAGGCTAGACACGTTCGTACACCGTCTTGCCGCGGAGGGCGAACAGGGTCTTGGCGTCGGTGAAGTTTTCGGCATGACCGACAAACAGCATCCCGCCAGGCTTCATGTTGCGGTGGATCCGTTCCAGTACCCTGCGTTGGGTCGCAGCATCGAAGTAGATCATCACGTTACGGCAGAACACAAAATCAAAGGGCTCGCGGAAAGGCCAGTTGTCCTGGATCAGGTTCACTGTGAAAAAGTCGATATGCTTTTGCAGTTCGGGTTTGACGCGCACGTATCCGCTGTTGTTGCCTTTGCCTTTGAGAAAGTATTTGCGCAGTTGATCGGCAGTCAAGCCTTTGACGTTTTCAGCCTTGTACACACCCGCTGCTGCGGTGGCCAGTACTTTGGTGTCAATGTCGCTGCACTGGAGGGAGTAGTTCGCGCCGCTGCCCAGGGTGTCCAGCACAGTCATGGCAATGGAGTAGGGCTCTTCGCCTGTAGAGGTGGCACTGCACCAAATGCGGGGTGTCGCGCCGGGTCCTTTCTTGCGCAGGTGATCAGCCAGAATGGAAAAATGGTGCTGCTCGCGGAAAAATGCGGTCAGGTTGGTGGTGAGTGCGTTGATGAATTCTTGCCATTCCGCCCCGTCATTGTGCTCCAGCCAATCCAGATAACCCTTGAAACTGTCGTGCCCTGTTTCACGGAGCCGACGGGAAATGCGGCTGTACACCATGGCATGTTTGCCATCGTGCAGGCTGATGCCGGCGCGCTGGTAAATCAGGGACTTGATCCGCGCAAAGTCCTGGTCGCTCCAGATGAATTCCCGGCCCTGTGTCAAAGGCCCGGTATCGTCTGTCGCTGAAGCATGTTTGTTCATGTGGATCAGTGTCTGGATCGGCGGATCAACCCACTGGTGTCCAGGATGAGTGCCACCTTGCCGTCACCCAGAATGGTGGCTCCGGAGACGTTGGGGACCTTGCGGTAATTGCTCTCCAGGTTCTTGATCACGACCTGTTGCTGACCCAGCAACTCATCAACCATCACCGCGACTCGGGAGCCCTCGGCTTCGATGACCACCATGATGCTGTTGGGGTTGGTGAAGTCATCGCGGGGTACATCGAACACGCGTTCCAGTTCGATGACAGGCATATACTCTTCGCGTACTTTGACGAGTTGCGCACCTTGTGCCACGGTGTTGATTTCGCCTGGTTTGACCTGGAACGATTCGACAACCGACGACAAAGGCAGGATGTAGACCTCGTTGCTCACGCGCACCGACATGCCGTCCATGATGGCCAGGGTCAGCGGCAGGCGAACCATGACCTTCATGCCCTTGCCCTCTCGGGACTCGATCTCGACCGTGCCGTTGAGGGCTGCAATGTTCTTCTTGACCACGTCCATCCCGACACCACGTCCGGACACATCAGTCACGACGTCAGCTGTTGAGAAACCGGGTGCAAAAATCAGTTGCCAGGCTTCGGCATCGGTGATGTTGTCTGCGACGTCGATGCCTTTTTCACGTGCCTTGGCAATCAGCTTGTCACGGTTGAGGCCGCGTCCGTCGTCCTTGACTTCGATCAGGATGGACCCGCCCTGGTGCGACGCTGACAAGGTGACCGTGCCGACCTCGGGTTTGCCTGCGCTCGCTCTGACATCGGGCATTTCGATGCCGTGATCGCAACTGTTGCGAATCAGATGGGTGAGAGGGTCGGTGATTTTTTCGATGAGGCCTTTGTCCAGCTCAGTGGCCTCTCCGTGTGTGATGAGCTCGACCTTTTTGCCCAGTTTGCCAGCCAGATCGCGGAGCATGCGCGGAAAACGGCTGAACACGACTGACATCGGGATCATGCGGATCGACATGACCGATTCCTGCAGGTCGCGTGTGTTGCGGTCCAGGTCTGCCAAGCCGGCCAGCAACTGCTGGTTCACCACCGGGTCGAGTGCACGGCTGTTCTGTGCCAGCATCGCCTGTGTGATCACCAATTCACCCACCAGGTTGATCAGTTGATCAACCTTGCTGACGGAAACCCGCAAGGTGGACGATTCAAGTTGTGCGGCTTGTGCCGCAGGTTTGGCAGAAGCTTTTGCCGCCTGGTCTTGCGCTGCATCTGCATGGGGTGCAGCTGGTGTCGGTGCGCGGGTGGCAGCAGGGGTTGGCGCTGACACTGGCGGGGTCACTGGGGCAGCGGCAGGTGTTGCAACGGGCGCACCGACCGGCGCTGGAGCAGGCGCTTGCGCCGGTGTGTCGTCAAACAATCCGAAACCCGCGTCTTGCAGCGCTGCGGCTGGGCTCGGCACCGGCGTCCGTGCGGCATCGACGATACGGATGTTTTCTTTTGCGACGTGGAAAGCAAACAGGTCAATGAGATCGCTGTCGGTCGACGTGGTTTCGACCGCAAACAGGCGCATCGATGCATCGTTTGCCGGTATGGACTGAATGGTCCCGAGACCGGCAATGTCACGGAACAGGTCGACGATGGCATCGGCCTGCTCAGGATGGTCGATCGGGCCAATATGAATTTCCAGCTTCCGGCTGCCTTCTGCAGCTGGGCCGGACGAAACAATGACGGGTGTGGCAGCGACTGTGGGCGCGGGCGGTGGTGGGGCCACAACAGGTGCAGGGGCGGGGCGAGGTGCAGGTGCTGCCACTTGCCCGCCTGCTGCCAGAACCCGGATGCGCTCGACCAGGTCAGCCGTTTCCAGTGCAGGCCCACCCGCACCTTGATGCCGTGCAAGCAACCCACGCAAGGCATCGGAAGACTCCAGTAACACATCCACCATGGGGGGGGTAGGTTTGAGTTCATGCCGGCGGAGTTTGTCCAGCAACGATTCCATCTGATGGGTGAGTTCGGCCACATCCGCAAAACCGAAGGTGGCGGATCCACCTTTGATCGAGTGTGCGCAGCGGAATATGGCGTTCAGTTCTTCGTCGTCAGCGGTGTCCAAGTCCAGGCTGAGCAGCATCTGCTCCATCTGATCCAGGTTCTCGCCGGCCTCTTCAAAGAAGATTTCGTAGAACTGAGACAGGTCAATCGAGCCGCCGGCGCCGTGGTTTTCTTGCATGGTTGCACTCATTTCTGCCTCCAGATGGGAAACATGTCAGATTAAACGCTTACTTGATGACCTTTTGGATGATCTCGATCAAACGATTGGGATCAAAAGGCTTGACCAGCCAACCTGTTGCGCCTGCGGCACGCCCGGCCTGTTTCATCTGGTCACTCGATTCGGTGGTGAGGATCAGAATGGGTGTCGTCGCAAATGCCGCCGACTCCCGGAGTTTGCGTGTCAGGCCCAGTCCATCCAGCCTGGGCATGTTCTGGTCGGTCAGCACGAGATCGAAGGTTTGGTTTTGGGCCTTTTCGAGTGCATCCTGGCCATCCACGGCTTCTGTCACTCGATACCCAGCACCACTGAGGGTGAAGGACACCATTTTTCGCATGGAAGCCGAATCGTCTACGGCCAGAATCGAATGCATGGGGGATTACTCCGTGTGGTCTCGGTGTCAGTTGTTTCAGAACAGTTCAATGGAGCCAGCATCCATTTCGCTTTGTGTCACCGGATTGGGGCGTGGTGGCTGCAAATCTGCACTGGGTGCGGGCAGTTCGTCCTCGTCCATGCCCATGGCTTCTTCTGCCAGTTTGTATGCACAGGCTTTCAGAATCTTGTCGGTGTGAACCAGAAGTTGCGAGGCCATGTCGTGGAACTGCAGCTCGGTGACCGCCAATTGCAATGATTGCCTGACCGTGGGCAACTCCGGATGGATGTCACTGCCCATGTGCGCCAAAGCCACATTGGCCGAGCTGAACCGGTCCATCAGGTTTTCTGTCGCATGATCCAAAAGCCCGCCCAGTCGTTGCAGGTCGTTCATCACAATCAGCAATGAGTCCTGCAAGTCGGCCACAGCGGTGACAGGTAGCGACACAGAAGGTTGGCTGTTGGGCATGGGTTAAATTATCCTGATCGGCAAAAAGGCTCAGCTTGTATAGCGTCTGTTGGGTGGCGGCAATGCTCCGATTGGGCTTCAAGGTGACAGCATGTCAGTTTATAGAAAAAAATGAACTTGCCCCGCCTGCATCGAATGATGCTAAAAAATTTGCACCCGTCAATCGGCGAAACACCGTTTGGCAAAGGTGAACGCTCATGATCAAGGCGCTGCGAGCGTTGTATCTGAGTGGCGGTGAGCGAGCGTCCTCGGATGTCGAGCACATTCTGTTGCGAGAGTTCGAATCGGTGACGCTGACATGCGTTTCTTCGTTGGAAGCGTTTGTTGCGGCTGCCAGTGCCGGGGAGTGTGACATTCTCCTGGCCGACTATGCCTTGCCAGGTTTCACGGGTATCGATGCCTGGGCTCAACTGGAGCACACCGAGCACAGCGTGCCGATGGTGATTCTGTTCACGCCTGAAATCGGTGAGGCTGAATCTGTCGACGTCATGCGCAGTGGTGTGGACGAATGCCTGTATGCGGAAGACTTCCATCGACTGGGTTATGTGGTTCTGAAGTTGCTCGAAGTGTGGGAGGCTCGTCAGGCCAAACTGGAGGCTGATGCTGCGCTGGTGGTATCGCGCAACCAGTTGTTGCGACTGAGCCAGCAGATGCATGCACGGATAGAGGAGGAGCGCACGGCCATTTCTCGCGAGATCCACGATGACATCGGTGGTGCGCTGGCAGCGGTCAAGTTTGACCTGGCGTGGATTGCCCGCCGCAGCGCGGATGAAACCGTGAAAGAACGGGTAAGTCAGGCCGCTGCCACGCTGCAGCAGGCACTCGATGCCAGCCAGCGCATCATGGTCAGCTTGCGACCGGCCATTCTGGACGAAGGGCTGGTCCCGGCTTTGCAGTGGCTGGTGCAGTCTTTTCAAAAGCGCACGGAGGCCGATGTTGTGTTCCGATGCAACAAGGAGGCACTCAATCTGATGCCCGAAATCCAATCTGTGGCATTCAGCGTTGTGCGAGAGGCGCTGACCAATGTGGTCAAACATGCACAGGCGACCAAGGTTGTGGTGGATTTGAGCGACCAGGAAGGTGTTCTGACGGTCGAGGTGACCGACAATGGGGTCGGCCTTGCACCAAAGGCGCTCGCCAAAACCACCAGCTTTGGCATCCTGGGGTTGCGGGAGCGGGCGCAGTCTGTGGGTGGGTGGTTGGACGTGAGTTCGTCGGGTACGGGTGTGTCGGTCATCCTGACCGTGCCATTGGACGATGCGGTGCTTACCGATGACCTGGAGTCGAGCGAATGAGCATGATCAATGTGGTGGTGTGTGATGACCATGCCATGGTTCGTCGTGGCATCAAGGACGCCATTTCCGAGGCGGTGGACATCCGAGTGGTGGGTGAGGTCGGCAGCTATCCCGAATTGCGGCAGCAGTTGCGTCAGGGCCCATGCGATGTGTTGGTGCTGGACCTGAACATGCCAGGCCGAGGCGGCCTGGAGGTATTGGCTGCACTCAAGGAGGAAGGCTCGAAAATCCGTACGCTGGTTGTCTCCATGTATCCGGAAGACCAGTACGCAATTCGATGTTTGCGGGCAGGTGCCATGGGGTACCTGAACAAGTCGGCTGACCCGGTAGAGCTGATCAGTGCCATCCGGACGCTGATGCAAGGGCGCAAGTTTGTCACGCCCGAAGTGGCGCAGAAACTGGTGGACAGCCTGTTGTCCCCTGAGGTTGAAAGCCCGCATTCGGCTTTGTCTGAGCGTGAACTGCAGACCTTGCAGAAAATGGCTTCCGGCCGACGTTTGTCGGAAATTGCAGATGAGTTGATGCTGAGCCCCAAAACGGTCAGCGTTTACCGCGCGCGGGTGTTGCAAAAACTGAATTTGTCCAACAACGCAGAGTTGACTGCCTATGCCATCCACCACGGGCTGATCTGAAGCCTGTGGTTGACAGTTTAATTTGCCCAAACCCCGCCGGTCACCTGCCGGCAAAAATATCGGGGATGAGGTTCAGCAGTTTGATCAACGGCTGTTCCAGCATGGGAATGGTGATGGCCAGGCCGATGAGGCCTGCAGAAAGTGTCAACGGGAAGCCGATTGCAAATGGATGCATCTGCGGGGCGACTCTGGACATGATGCCCAGTACTGCGTTGACAAACATCAGAATGCCGATCATCGGCAGTGCAATGTGCAGCCCATAAGTGAATATGAGTGCCCCGAGTTCATGCAGCCGCATGTGCGACGCGACGTAGAACGGGTCTTGGCCGATAGGGAATGTGTGCAGGCTGGCCACAACGGTCTGGATCAACAGCAAATGTCCGTTCAGGACGACGAACAGCAGCATGGTTGTGTTGCCAAAGAAGCGGCCGACAGTGCTGGCTTGGGTGCCCGTGGTCGGGTCGAAAAAAGCTGCAAAGTTCAAGCCCATTTGCAGCCCCACCAGTTCGCCTGCCATCTCGACCGCCGTGAAAACAATGCGGGCGGTCAGACCAATCGACAAGCCGATCACGATTTGCTGCACCCCAACCGCCAACGCACGGGAGTCGTTCAAAGAGATCACGGGCTGTTCAGGGAGCCCGGCCTGTGCACAAAGTGCTATGAAAAATGCGAGCCCGATACGCGCTCTGGCTGGAATCGATCGGGCTGACAGCACTGGCGCGCTGGTGAACAGTGCCAGCACGCGGAGAAACGGCCAGAAAATGGGCGTGACCCACGCCATGACCTGAGCTTCTGTGAAGCCAATCATTGCGCCAGGTTCTCAGGCAGCAAATGTGGGGATGGCCTCGAGTGTGCGCCGGATGTAGTCCACCAGCGTTGTCAGCATCCAGGGGCCCGCCACGGCAAACACCACGATGGCGGCAATCAGTTTGGGCACGAACGACAGTGTGGCTTCGTTGATCTGGGTGATGGCCTGGAACAGGCTGACCAGCAAACCAACGATCAGTACCGTGCCCAACACGGGCGCCGACACGGTCAACAGCAGATACAGCGCGTTTTGCGCCATCGTCAGAACAACTTGTGGATCCATGGTGACCTCAGACGACGAAACTGGCAGCCAGTGAGCCCAACAGCAGGTTCCACCCGTCCGCCAGAACAAACAGCATCAGTTTGATGGGCAAGGCAACCAGAACAGGGGAGAGCATCATCATGCCCAAAGACATCAGCACACTGGCCACTACCATGTCGATGACGAGAAACGGGATGAAGATCAAAAATCCGATCTGAAAAGCTGTTTTGAGCTCGCTGGTCACGAACGCGGGCACCAGTACTTTCAAGGGTGCGGTTTCAGCTTTCACGGTAGACGGTAGTTTGGCGAGCTTGGCAAACAGTTCGAAGTCGGATTGCCGGGTTTGCTTGGACATGAAGCTTTTGACGGGTACCTGGGCGATGTCAACTGCCTGTTCGAAGCTGAGTTTGTTTTCGGTGTAGGGCACGTAAGCTTCGTTGTAGATCTTGTCCAGGACCGGGCTCATCACAAAAAACGTCAGAAACAACGACAAGCCGATGATGACTTGCGTCGGTGGTGCCTGTTGCGTGCCCAGGGCTTGCCGCATCAGTGAAAGCACGATGGCAATCCGCGTAAACCCTGTCATCATCAAAACGATGGCGGGCAGAAAAGACAGTGTCGTGAAGAACAACAGTGTCTGAATGGGGATGGAGTATGCGGTGGTCGCCGAGCCTTGTCCGATCAGCAGCGGCAGCTGCCCCGCCTGCTGTGCGTGGGCAAAGATGGGCAGCAGCCAGGCAATGGCCATTGCGATGTGGGTGACGAGGTGGGGGCGCATGTTGACGAGGCTTAAGGCGCGGGTGGCATTGGGGTTGAACCGGACGGTCGCACGGTGTCTGCAGGCCAGGCGTCCAGCAGCGTGACATGCTGTGGCGTGACACCCAGCAACAGACGCCGGGTGTGGGCACCTTGCTGAACTTCAATGGTGACCACCTTTTGCTGCGTGCCCACCGCCAATGCCGACACCACGCGCAATGGTTGCTCAGTGGGCTGGAGCCCGCGCCAGCCCGATGCCTTGATGCGCCGAGCCAGCCAAGGCAAGGTCAGAACAACAGCCAGCAACAACAGTGCTGGCCAGACATCGAGCAAAGTAGGCATCAGCCCCGGCTCAAGCGCTTCAGGCGTTCAGACGGCGTGACGATGTCAGTCAGTCGAATACCAAACTTGTCATTCACCACCACAACCTCGCCCTGGGCAATCAGGTAGCCGTTGACCAGCACGTCCATGGGTTCGCCGGCCAGCGCATCGAGTTCAACCACCGAGCCCTGGCCGAGTTGCAGGATGTATTTGATGGGTACCTTTGTCCGCCCGAGTTCCACAGACAGCTGCACTGGAATGTCCAGCACCATGTTGATGTCATTGGCGGTGCTCGCCGGTTTGCCGACGGCAGCAAACGGGTCGTCCATGGCATCAAATGCCGGTGCACCGCCGTGCCCACCGCTGCTGGCTTGGGTTTGTTCTTCAAGTGCCTGTGCCCAGTCATCGGCCATGGCCTGTTCTGCACTGGGGTCCATTGGCGTATCAGCGCTCATAGTTGTCTCCAATCCAGTTCAGTGTGCTGGAGCGTAAATTGCGTTCCACTTTCAAAGCGTATTTCCCTTTGTGGGTGCCGTACTGGCACTCGAATACCGGCACGCCATCAACTTTGGCCTGGATGATGGGTTTTCGGTCGAGCTCGATGAAGTCGCCGACCTTCATGGCCAGCAGTTGCTCAATGGTGGCATCGGCCTTGGCCAATTCCGCCACCAAGTTGACCTCTGCTGCCTGGATTTCATGTCCCAGAACGGTGACCCAGCGTTTGTCAACTTCAATGGCGTCACCTTGTACCGACGAGTACAGCACATCGCGAATCGGCTCCAGCGTAGAGTAGGGTATGCAAACATGCAAAGAACCCGTCAGGTCGCCGATTTCAAGCGTGAAGCTGGACGACACCACGATCTCGCTCGGGGTTGCTATGGTGGCGAATTGCGGTTGCATTTCTGACCGCTGATACACCAGCTCCAAGGGGTAGACACCTTTCCATGCCTTGGCGTACTCTTCTGCCGCCACATCGACGAGGCGGTTGATCACGCGCTGCTCGGTGGGCGAAAAATCCCGGCCTTCGATGCGGGTGTGGAATTTGCCGCTGCCGCCGAACAAGCTGTCGATCACGCCAAACAGCAGGGTGGGTTCGCACACGATCAAGCCATTGCCGCGCAGTGGCTTGACCGCCATGATGTTGAAGTTGGTCGGCACGACCAACTCCCGCAAGAAAGCGCTGTACTTCTGTACCGAAACAGCGCCCACTGACACCTCTGGGCTGCGCCGGATGAAATTGAACAGCCCAACACGCAAGTTGCGGGCAAATCGCTCGTTGACGATTTCCATCGTCGGCATGCGGCCACGTACTATCCGCTCCTGACTCGACAGGTTGTAGTCACGTACACCGTCGGTGGGTTCGTCTTCCTTGGTGAGTTTCTGGCTCTCACCGGTGACACCCTCCAGCAGGGCATCAATTTCTTCCTGTGACAGGTAGGACTCACTCATGGTGTTTCCCCTCGGAGGTCACTGAACGATGAAACTTGAGTACAGCACGTCCTCGATCGGCGAGGGCGGCAGATTGCGCTTTTTCTTTTTCTTGGCCGGGCTTTCTTCTTCGTCCTCGTCTTCCACCTCGTAGCCGAGTTGCTCAGAGGCCACACGGATGATGGTGCGTGTCAGTTTCTCTTTGCCTTCAGGAGCCAGCAATTCGTCAGCTGTACGCTTGGAGACGGCAATCAACACCGCGCTGCGAATGCTGGGCATGAACTGCTTGACGAGGTCACCGGTTTTGGCCTCGTCCAGTTTGAAGGTGATGCCCAGTTGCACAAAGCGCCCGCCCCCAGGGTCTGCCAGGTTGGCCACCATGGGCTCCATGGGAAGGTAGACAGGTGGCTTTTTGGGGTCGGGCGGCGCTTTGTGCACAACTTTGGGTTTGGCTTGTGCGGATTCCTCCTGGCCCTCTTCGTCTGCTGGCTTTTTCTTCATCAGGAAGAATGCAGCACCGCCACCGATCAAAGCCAATAGCACCACGGCCGCAATGATGATGATCAACATCTTCTTGCTTTTGGGTTTTTCGGCTGGTGCGCTCTCTTCGGCTGGTTTGGCAGACATGATGTGTATTCCCGTTGGCAGGGTGGTTTTGGCACTTGGCAACAGGCCCAGGCAGCAAAACCCTGCGATGCGTGATTATTGGCGCTCAATCAACCTTCTGAAACGGTTTGATGAAGGAAAAAGCAGGTGCTGTTTGCAAATCAGGCAAACAGATCCAGCTTTTCGGCCGTCGCAATGTTCGGCCGGGCCGGTGCGCTCACTTTGGTGACAGCGCCATTGTCGGCCGACGTGGCCCCCATGTCCCGTCTGCTGGCAGCGGATGGCAGGGGGCGATCATCATTGGCTTGACGCGATGTAAACCCCTCTTGCCCCGAAGAGGCATTGCTTTGGGTGAAGGTGACATCACCCAGCGTCATGCCCTTGTCTTCCAGCATGTCGCGCAAAAGCGTTTCGGCAGAGTTGATCAGCGCATCGCTCACGGCATCGCGAGCAGCCTCAAAGGCCACGTGAACCTCACCATCACGCATGACCACATCCACGTCCAGCATGCCTTGCAGGGCATCACCCAACGTCATTTTTGCCTTTTGAGTGCCCTGGGATGCCCAGTAGGCAATCTGGCCGGTGAGCTCATCCAGGACTTCGGTCATCTGGTCAGCCGATAGTGTCTGCAGGGGGGCAACGCTTTCCGAATCGGGTTGGCCTTGGGCTGGTTCAACGCTCGCAAGGCTGTCGGGCATGGAGGTCAAGTCTGCTCTGGCACTTCGCCCGCTTTCGGCCTTGCCGGACGCGTTTGCTTCCTTGTCTTCGCCCTCTGGCTGCGTTGTATTCACGGGCGCGCGGGCAACAGTGGTGTTTGCGAGGTCAATGGTGGCGCGTGGCGGGGTTATGGCTTCATTGACGGGGAGGGATTGAACCGTTGGGTCCGCCTGTGCATTCAGGTTGACCCGCGTCATGCCATTGCTGCCATGTAATCCTCGTGGGGTGATTGCTCGGCCAGTAGTGCCTTGGGACCACCATTCAGATGGCGAGTTTGGGTGGTTGGTGACGGGACGTCCGACTGTTTCAACAAGGCCCGCAGTGGTTTGAGGCGCGTTTTTTAGCGTGGTGCCAGGTGCGAGCAAAGAGTCAGTAATTGCTTGCTCTAATGAAGGGGTTTGAGTCGTTTTCAGCTGAAGTGAAGTCGGTTGATTCAGCTGAACAACGTCGCTTTTTATGTCTGTTAATTTACTTGGCCTAAACGTCTCGGGAACAGCTTTGAATTGAACTGGCTGATAGATTTCAGAAGGGTGTGCGTCACCGGGTTGCTCAGGCCCGATGTTGGCCGGCGTCGGGTTGTTCGCATCAAGCTTTCCTTGGGTTATGGACAAGGCCTGCCAATTCAGTAAGCCAGTCAGGGCAGCTTGGCCGTTGTCGTCTGACAGAGCAGACTGTTCGCCTTTCTTGTCTTCTTTAGTATCGGTCGTTGTTTGACCGAGCGCCAGATCGGCGGAGCCTTCTGGTTCCGGCTCTTCAGCTGCCATCAACAAGGCTGCGAATGGTTGGGTTGTCTGATTATTCGATTGGCCTTTCCCAGCGGTTTGCTTGGCCAAGAAAGTAGGCGAACGCTCGACGTTGCTGGTGCTGCTGGTCACGGTACTCATGTCTGGCACTCCTGTTCGTGCTGTCTGCGTTGAAAGGCCAACATGGTCATGGCCATTTCATCGGTTTGCTTTTGCTGGCGCTTCTGTTCGGCCAATTCGTTTGCCATGCGGGTACGCTCGACCACTTTTTCCAGTGTGGCCAGTGTTTGTTCTTTTTCTTGCAAGTTTTGACGCGTGGCTTCCAGCGCGTTTTGTTTTTGTTCGATGACAGTTGCCTGGAAATCGACTGCTTGCTGGATTTTTTCTGCAAACCCGCGTTGATGCTGCATGAGTGCCACGCTGACACCGGTCGCTGCGCGCTCGCGCCATTTGGCTTCGCCGTCAGCGGCGTAATCGGTCAGCTGCTGCAATTGGAGCTGCGCCTGATTCAGGTCTCGCATGGCAGCGGCCACCATCTTCCCTGCCTCATCACGTTTGCGTGTGGCCAAGTCGACGACGATGGCAAGGCTCTTCAGGTTGACGGACATGGTCAAGCTCTGTGGTCAGTGGGCAACATCAAAGGTCATTGGCGCTGGGGTTCAGCAGTTGGGTCATTTGCATCACGCAATCGGGCAGCGTTGCACTCTCGTTCATGTCCTGCGACAAAAACCGCACCATCTGCGGGTACAGCGAAATGGCCCAATCGGTCTCAGGGTCACTGCCTCTTGCATACACTCCGAGTTGTATCAAGTCCCGCGCTTTTTGATACCTTGAATAGAGGGCTTTAAACCGGCGAGATGTTTCCCAATGTTCCGGTGAGGTGACGTTGTGCATCACCCGAGAGGCCGATTGCTCCACGTCGATGGCCGGGTACTGCCCCGCTTCTGCGAGGCTTCGGCTGAGCACGATGTGGCCATCCAAAATGGCACGTGCCGCGTCTGCAATCGGGTCTTGCTGGTCGTCGCCTTCTGAAAGCACGGTGTAGAAGGCTGTGATCGAGCCGACACCGTTCAGGCCGTTGCCGCTGCGTTCCACCAACAAAGGAAGCTTGGCAAAACACGACGGCGGGTAGCCCTTGGTGGCAGGTGGCTCGCCAATGGCCAGGGCAATTTCCCGTTGTGCCATCGCATAGCGGGTCAGCGAGTCCATCAACAGCAGCACATGCAAGCCATCATCCCTGAAACGTTCGGCCACGGCCGTGGCGTAGGCTGCTCCTTGCATGCGCACCAGGGGTGGCGAGTCCGCAGGGGCGGCCACCACGACAGAACGCCGCCGGCCTTCTTCACCGAGGATGTCTTCAATGAACTCTTTGACCTCGCGACCCCGTTCGCCAATCAACCCGACGACGATCACGTCGGCCTGCGTGTAGCGCGCCATCATGCCCAAGAGCACACTCTTGCCCACGCCTGAACCGGCAAACAGCCCGATGCGTTGGCCCCGTCCGACGGTCAGCAGGCTGTTGATGCAACGTACGCCAGTGTCCAGCGGTACACGAATCGGCTCGCGCTCCATGGCGTTGAGTGGTTGGCGGTCAAGGGGTTGAATGTCCACACGCTCCAGCGGGCCCTGTCCGTCCAGCGGTGCGCCGTGCGCATCCACCACCCGACCGAGCAGCCCCGGGCCCAGTGGCAGACGCAACATGCCTTTTTCGTGCGGGTTGATCGGTCGGCCAGGGTGCCCCAGTTTGGGGATGGGTCTGTACGGCATGACGGGGGTGACCCTGGCACCCGCAGACAAGCCGTGCACGTCCCCGGCGGGCATCAGGTAGGCGCGGTTACCCGAGAACCCCACCACTTCGGCCAACACATGGGAGCCGTCACCCGCGTCGATTCCGCATTGACTGCCCACTGGCTTATGGACGCCCGATGCCTCCAACACGAGTCCGGCCAGCCGGGTCAATTGCCCACGCACCTCAAGTGGGCTGGGCAGTTCGGTCCGTGCCTGTGCTTCGGCCAGAAAGGCAGTCCAACCCGGGCGGATGTCAGTCGGCAGCATCTGGTGCTTCCCAAGCGGTGCTCAGTCCGAGGTTGGCAACGGCCCGGGCCCAGCGCGTTTCTACGGTGGCGTCAACGCCTGCTCCGGCTGTGTCGACCATGCAGCCACCAGGTGTGATGCTGGAATCTGATATATATTTGACGCCATCGCTTTTTGAATATGACTCTATTGCTTCTTTAATAGTAGCTATGTCTTCCGGGTTCAGCCTCACGCTCACCGGTGCGTTGTCGGCGTGCAGCAGAGCCATGGCTTCACGAACCACGGGTTGAACGCTGAGCGGATCCAGAGCGAGCTCGCGACGGATCACTTGCCGTGCCAAATTGACGGCCATGTGCAACACCGCTTGGGCCATTTGGTCTTGCGTGGCTTCCAGTTGTACGCGCAGCGAGTCCAGCACAGCATCTATGCGCTGCTTGTTGGCTTCGGTTGCCAGTCGCATGGGTTCGGCCAATTCATCGCGCGTGGCCTGGCTGCCCTCGGCAAGACCTTGCGCGTGCCCTTCTGCATAGCCTTCGGCGTAGGCTTGTTCGCGAGCGGTTGCAACCTGTTCAGCCACTTCCTCTGGGGTGGGGCCGGGGGGCAACTGGGGTTCGACCTGGACGACATGCGGCGTGCCATCCACGTTGTCAAAACGCCATTCCGCAACCGCGTCGATCTCTTCGCTCGGTATGAACCGCGAATAGGCCGATGTTTTAGACCATTTGGTCATCTCCGCCTCCGCCGATCACGATCTGACCTTCGTCGGTCAGGCGGCGAACGATTTTGAGAATTTCTTTTTGCTGTGCTTCCACTTCGGACAGGCGAACCGGCCCGCGTGACTCGAGGTCCTCGCGCATGCTGTCTGCGGCACGGGAAGACATGTTGGACAAGATGAGTTCTCGCAGTTCTTGCGACGCGCCTTTTAGCGACAGTACCAGGGTTTCGGATGCCACTTCCTTCAACACCATCTGAACGGACTTGCCGTCCAGCTTCAGCAAGTCCTCGAACGTGAACATCTTGTCCATGATCTTCTGTGCCAAGTCCGGATCGTGCTCGCGGATGGACTCGATAACGCCTGTTTCCACAGCACTGCCCATGAGGTTGATGATTTCGGCAGCCGCCTTGACACCGCCCAGCGACGTTTTGCGAATTTTGTCGCCACCGGCCAGTACTTTGTAAAGCACCTCGTTCAAGTCCTTCAGGGCCAGAGGCTGAATACCTTCGAGTGTGGCAATGCGCAACATCACCTCGTTGCGCGTGCGCTCGGTGAAGTTCTTGAGCACCCCGGCTGTCTGGTCAAAGTCCAGATGCACCAGGATGGCAGCCAAAATCTGTGGGTGCTCGTTGCGCAGCAATTCAGCCACGGACAGTGGGTCCATCCACTTCAGGCTCTCGATGCCCGATACGTCGCCGCCCTGCAAAATGCGGTCGATCAGCAGAGATGCCTTGTCGTCTCCCAGCGCACGCTTCAGCACGGCGCGCACGTAGTTGTCGGTGTCGGTCACCAGCAGGCTTTGTGACTTGGCCTGATTGGTGAATTTGAGGATGACCTCTTCCACCCGCTCGTGCGTGATGCCTCGGGTGCGGGCAATGGTTTCCCCCAGCTTCTGCACCTCTTTCGGGGACAGATGCTTGAAGACCTCGGCAGCCTCTTCCTCGCCCAGCGACATCAGGAATATGGCTGCGTCTTGAACGCCATCTTCTTCCACGATCAGTACCTTTCGTCAGTGTGGCTTCAACCGCCTTCGCCGTTGACCCAGCCTTTGATGATCTCAGCCACGGCCACCGGGTTTTCTTTCGCCAAGCGTCGGGCATCATCCAAACGCAGTTGGTGCTCGGTTTGACCAGGGTCATCAGCAGGGCCCGCCAAGCCGGGCATCAATTCTCCCCGTTCCGACTCGTTGCCCACTACCGCCTGAAGTTGGCCTGCTGCACCGCCTTCGGCAGAAGTCAGCGCTGTCAATTCAGCCGGTGCGGGTGGCGGAGCTGTCGCCGCTTTCACCGTTGGTCTGATCAATCCTAGCAGCACAATCAAGCCCAGCACCACTGCGGCCAACGGCCAGGCAAAGGTTCGGGCTATTTCCACGTTTTCGGGTTGCTTCCAAATCGGCACTTCCACCGTTTCAACCTTGGTCAGGGTGAACGGTGCATTCATCAGGTTGACCGAGTCGCCACGGTCCTTGTTGAAGCCAATCGCCTCGCGCACCAATGCCGTCATCTGCTCGATTTGCTCTGGTGGCAGGGCCTGTGGGCTTTCTTTGCCAGTCTTGGGGTCAGCCACCATACGGTGGTTGATGACCACAGCTGCGGTCAGCCGCTTCACGTTGCCCGATGTGCCTTTGACAACGCGCACTGTCTTGTCAACCTCGTAGTTCACTACAGACTCGCGTCGGCGCGTGTTGGCACTGTTGGTGGCACCAGCGCCATTGGGGCCGGTCACGCCAGGTGCCACAGCTTGCCCATTGATGGGTGCTGCCGAGGGGCCCGGGGGAATGTTGCTGACGGCACCTGGCGCACCGGGTGTGGAGCCTTCAGTGTCTGTGTTGGCCTCGACCAATTGTTGGCTGCGCACAGAACTCGGCGAGCCGCCTTGGTTGGGGCCGTGGGATTCTGACGTTTGTTCAGACAGCGAAAAGTCCACATCTGCAGTGACCTGCGCGCGCACATTCTCTTTGCCCAGCAAGGGTTCCAGAATGTCCATTACCCGGCGTGTGTACGACTCTTCCAGCTTGGCTACGTATTGAAGTTTTTGGGTGTCGATGCCGTTTTGTTGGCCGTCAGGTGGGTTGGACAGCAAGTTGCCCGCATCGTCGACCACGCTGACGGCTTTGGTGGTCATTTCTGGCACACTGGCTGCCACCAAGTGCACGATACCTGCCACTTGTGCCTTGTCCAATGACCGGCCTGGGTGCAGGGTCACCAGCACCGAAGCCGACGGTTTCTGTTGCTCCCTGAAAAAGCCGTTCTGGTTGGGCAAGGCCAGGTGAATCCGAGCGCTCTGGACGGCCGCAATGGATTGCACGGATCGTGTCAGTTCCCCTTCCAATCCTCGCTGAAAGGTCAGCCTTTCCTGAAATTGGGTCATGCCAAAGCGGTTGGCCTCCATCATTTCAAAACCACCCACTGAACCTTTGGGCAAGCCTTGCGATGCCAGGCGCAAACGCACATCGTGCACCTTTTCAGCTGGCACCAGGATGGCACCGCCACCCTCGGTGTATTTGTAAGGAATGTTCATCGTGGTCAGTTGCGCCACGATCGCGCCGCCATCCTTGTCATTCAGGTTGGAGAACAACACACGCCACTCAGCCTGTTTACCCATGAACAAGGAGGCAATCACGATGGCCAATAAGATGGCCACGCCAGCCACAACGCGGACTTTCTGACCCGTGTTCAGGCGCTTGATGCCGTCCAGCAACGGGTTGCCTGGCGCAGGTGGGGGGGCATCGATTTCAGCAACAGCGGTGCTCATGGTCGTATCGGCTCGGTGTGATGCAGGGGCAACAGCCCTGAATGCCTGCATTGTCTGCACGGCCCGACAACGCTAAAGCCCAAAAAGCCGCCGTTTACCCGGGCTTATCCAACTCAAGCTGAGCGAGGTGCAGCCGTACCATCGCTGTCCACATATCTTGAATGGCGGAGGTGCAACATGTCCTTGGGTATCAATTCAATACACAGCCAGGCGTTGGCCCAGTTGGCTGCGCAGCGGTTGCTCAACCCGGGCATCACATCGGCTGCGCCCCAGAATGCCATCGCAGCCAGCAAGGTCGGAGCGCCGGTGCCTGCGGTCACGTCAATACCTGTGGGCAAAACCGAGGCTACGTTTTCAACTGCGTTCAAGAATGCACTGACTGCCGTCAGCGCAGCACAAAACCATGCCAGCCAGCTGCAGAACAAGGTTCAAATGGGTGAGCCGGGTGCCAGCCTGGAAGAAACCATGATTGCCATGCAAAAAGCGCAAATCGGCTTTCAGACAGCGCTGAACGTGCGCAACCGTATGGTGCAAGCTTACTCAGACATCATGAACATGCAGGTCTGAGATTAAAAGCCGATCTGGCGCTTTTCCTGTATATAAAAATTGCTACAAATAAAAACAGGGGCTAAGCCCCTGTTTTTATTTGTATTGCCGTATCGTCAGTGCAATTGACGTGGTTGCTGCCCACCCAGCATGGTGTCGATGTCAGCCAACCAAGGTTCAGCCAATTGACGGATGATCGCATCGTGACGCAGGATGCTCAGCATGATGCGTTGTTTCTCTGCCTTGGCAGAAACAGGCAGGTCTTGCTTGCGAGATTCGGCCCGCAGTTGCTCAATCAGCACTGCGCATGCACCTTCCAGCCTGACGACTTGGTCCCAATCTTCCAGCTGAGCAGCTTCCAGCATTTGGCGGCTGGCACCTTCAATGGCTTTGTAGTAGTCGATCAGATCTTTGGGAGCCGTCGAGTTGTGAGCGTGTGTGATGCTTGGGTTGAACATGGTGGTCTCACTGGTTGGCGTTGACGTTGATGCTTTTCCATGTGTCTGACAAGGGCGCAATCAGCGCAATGACTTCATCGATGAGTGCAACATCGTTTTTCAGGTGTGCTTCCATCAGTGCAGTCACGCAGTAGTCGTACAGCATGGTGAGGTTATCAGTCAAGTCTCCGCCTTTCGGGTCCAGAGAGCCTTTCAGACCCTCTGTGATGATGCGACTGGCCTTGGTAATTGCCTTGCTTTTCGCCGGGATATCGCCAGCGATCATATGCAGTTTGGCAACGTTCAAAGTGGACAAAAGCCCCTCAAACAGCAGGTTGATCAACTCGTGTGGCGATGCGCTTTCCACTCGGCTCTCGACACCCACTTTTTTGTAGGTGGACGCCATGCGCTGTGAGACAGAGGTGTACATTTTTGACATGCTCGTAACAGGATTGAATGTTCTATCGGCAGGATGTCAGCTTACTGAAGCTACAGAAGGCCCGAAAATCTGGGTCTTTTTCCAAGAAGGTGAAACTTGCGGATCCTGAGCAATAGACGATGCAACCCATGTGGAGCAAACACTATGAAGTCTTATGTTGAGTTTGCGCTCGCAGAGGCAAAAAAAACACTTGCAACCCTTGCCGATGACCAAGTCATGCTTCAGCGCATCGCCGATGCGGGTGATGCGCTGGCATCCGGGATTGCAGCAGGTGGGCTGGTATATGCCTGTGGCAACGGAGGCTCTATGTGTGATGCTATGCACTTCGCGGAGGAGTTGTCAGGGCGTTACAGGCGTGATCGCCCGCCAGTTGGCGCGACAGCAATCAGTGATCCGGGTCATTTGACGTGTGTATCCAATGACTTTGGTTATGAGCATGTCTTTTCGCGTTATCTGGAGGGTGTTGGTCGGGCGGGGGATGTCTTGCTTGCGATCAGTACCAGTGGCAACAGTCTGTCGGTCATCAATGCGGTTCGGTCCGCACGCAAGCTGGGTATTGTGGTCATTGGCTTGCACGGCAAGAAAGACTCGTTGCTAGATAAGCTGGCCGATTTCAGCATAGGTACCCCCTCCACACCATACGCTGATCGCGTTCAAGAGTGCCATATTAAGGTCATTCACATTCTCATTGAGATAGTTGAACGCCGCTTATATCCGCACCTCTACGTTGATTGAATCTATTTGTACTACTCAAAAAGGTGCCTGTTGTGACACGACGAGTGGCGTTTCTGGATCGGGATGGCGTCATCAACGTCGACACAGGCTATGTTCACCGTTGGGATGATTTCCGATTTTTGGAGGGCGCGATCGAAGCCATGCAGCACCTCAGCAAGCGCAATATTGGCATGGTGATCGTGACCAACCAGGCGGGCATAGCACGGGGCCTATACAGCGAGAAACAATATGTCGAACTCAGGGGGCGAATGCTGGCACATTTGGAGGCGGTAGGTGTTTCGCTGATGGGGGTCTACCATTGTCCGCACCATATTGATGGGGTGGTGCCAGCGTTCGCTATAAACTGCGACTGCCGTAAGCCAAAGCCCGGCATGCTGTTACGCGCCGCACGTGAGCTGAGCATCGATCTGGACACATCTTTTCTGATTGGCGACCAGTTGACCGATATTCAGGCGGCGCATGCAGCCGGTGTTAAAAAAGCTTACTTAATCCAAACGAGCTTACAAACGGGTGAAATGCAGACCTCACCTTGTCCAACATACACCTCCTTGTGGCAGTGCGTTCAACACATTGATTCCCAGCTGTATTGATGGTGGGCGTGCACTGCTTTTCTAATCGTGATTAGTTTGTCGGCGGCTCGCAACCCAATTTTTCATGACGTAGGCGAAGTTTTGGACAAACTCCTTGGGCTTGTTCAGGTGACTCGCGCCTAATCGGTCACGAAGCAACAGATCAGGTTCTGTCGGAAGTTTCTGGCTTAAGGCCACGTAATCCTCAGGTGTTTCCGCAATCCATCCGCTAGCGTCGGCTAGTTTAAGCAATGCAACTGGGCGGTGAGACCAGGCCAGTTGGGGTTTAAGTGCAATGAACGGGCGCCCCATCCAAAGGCACGTGGTGAGCGCATGGTCACCTCCATCGACTGGTGCAGCCAAGCCTAGATTCACGTTTTGCCATTGCTGGCAAAGCTCATCAAGTGTCCTGCCCTGAACGAAAATCAGCCGATTTGAAGATACCCCTGCTTGTTCAAACTGCTCGCCGATGTAAGTGCGAGCATGGTCACCCAGTCCTCTCAGGTTCAACACCAACTGGGTGCCTGGGTTGCCTTGCAGCACCGCGGCAAACAGTTTCCAGGCCTGAGGGCCTATGCGAATGGCGGGCGTAAGGCAGCCGTATGTCAGCGCGCCCGGCGCGGGTTGAATGGCGTATTCAGGCAGCGTGCAGCACTCGCCCATGCCTGGTAGGACGATGGTGTTGTCACACACCTGCGGCAACACGCTCTCGCCAGTGAGAACCTTGCAATGTGAGTGCAAAGAGGGAAGGGGGGCTTCACCCCAGAAGGCTTTGGCGGACGACTGAAGTTGAAGGAAAAGTCCCATGCGCTCGCTGGGACCATAAGCATCGAGGTCAAGCAGAATGTCAAAATTGTCGTCGCCAATGGACTGCCGTGCCGAGGCGTCGTCCAAACCGTGAACCGAAATGGTTTGATCCGCCAGATCTGCACAAACCTGCCGATAGGATGTGGTTGTGCCTTGTGGATCACCGTCAATCAGTGTGGTGTCAAAGTCCTCGGGTGACAAATGGGTAAGTAGGGCTTGCAGGCGCCCCATGTGTGCTTCGCGGTCAAAGTCGGCAACCATGAAGCCGATGCGCAAAGGTTCGGAGCCCATTGTCGATGGACTGCTCAAGGGAGCTATTGCCGGAATCACGTTGTCGATGCGTTTGCGCGCAGCTTGCAGCGCGTTTTGCAGCCGTTCACTTGTTGGCTCAAAGCGGGACAAGCAACGAATGGTCAGAAGGTCATGGGCCAGGCTTGATGTGTACTTTTCGCACGATGCCGTGAAGTCATACAAGTTCCCTCGCTCAGCTTGGATTTCCAGTAGGGTGGACTGGATTTCTCCTTGTAACGAGGAGGGCACGGCGGCAGCAGATTCCAATAGTGTTACAGCTTGTGGGGTTTGGTTGTTGAGGTGCAAACTGCGCCCCAAGGCTGGGTACGCAAACAGCATGTCTGGCTTCTTGACAATCGCGTCATACAGGTAGTGCGCAGCTTGTGCGTGTTGGCCTGTCTTTAGAAAAATTTCACCCAGGGCAGCTTGTAAATCCAGCCTATCTGGCGCGATGACCAGAGCTTGCCGAATAAATTCATCGGCCTCGGCCATCATTCCCTGCGAGGCACAGATAAAAGCCAAGTATGCCGCTGGCAAAGGATTGTCTGTTAGTGACGTTGCAAGTGGCTCCAGGAACTTCAATGCCAATGCCATGTCTTCGGCATGAAAAGCGTCTATTGCCTCTTGGAGTTGGTATTCAGGGGTGCGTTGCCTAACACTTTGATTGGTAGCTGCTGCTTGGGTGCGTTCGATGAAGCGCATCAATGCGCGCCGCATTTCCACACCATCGGTTGCCACCGTTAGTTCGATGTCATCCGGGGTGGGGGGCATTTCGGGAGCGTACGCAAAATCAATCTGATCTTCGGCGACCGTAATGATTTGATGCTTTTCTAGGTTGCTGAAACGGCGCAAGTAAGGTGTGTCGATGAGCACCGTGGGGCATCCACAAGCGTAGGCTTCAGTGATGATGTTTGACGGCTCATAACAGTACAGCACTTTGGACTGCCTGAATATCTGTACGATCTCATCGGTGGAGCGCGGAATACTCTGGCAAAGGTTGATGCCATTATTGGCTAATCGCTCTGAAATGATACCACCAAATGCTAAGTATTTGTGGGCGTAAAAGCAGTACCCGGTTCGCTGTTGCCGAGTGGTGCCATATGCATTGAACAATCGTGTATCTACACTAGGGAAATAAAGCCGATCTGCGATTGCCTGGCCTTTGAGAACCCAATCGTCCCAATAAAACAGGATTTCCGAATCTGCAAATGTATTATCGCCACCAAGGTGCCCAGCTTGATTCAGTATCCATCGGGCTACGACTGTGACCTGAAAGGGATTGCCTTTGACAACTTCAGGGTAGACGGCAATAGGTACGCGACCTGTCGCTTTGTGTTTTTGGACGATATCCGGAGTCAGACGGGGAGTGCGCAACCATGGTGATGTGATTTCAGATGTGATATACGCTTCGTAGCCCAACTCGTTGAGCATGTGACAGAGCGTGTGAAGCATACGAGGTCCCGATGAATTCTGGACAAAATTCGGACTCGCGATGTAGTAGGGATGATGCCTACTTTCGAAAAAAGAACTTGCTGGAGTAGAAAGGTCATGCATGACTGATGATTTCAGTGTGATGGACGTTATGAAGGAACACAAAATTGGTTTCTACGGTCGCGTCGTCAACATGTGTGCAGTGCACCAAACCGTTTGGTTTGATGGTGTAACCTTGGTATCCAAAACCCGCCAAAAGTTTGAAAACGTCATTGGGGTGATATCCGAATTTGGCTGACCATTTTCTAAGCAGTTCGACCAAAACAACAGGCTTGTAGGCCTGCAGTATTCGTTGCCCACCTTGAATGACTTGCAACTCCGCACCTTCTACGTCGCACTTTATCAGTTGTGGAGCCAAGTCGTGGGAGTCACAAAACTTGTCTAGTGTGGTGCAGGGGCAGTCTATGGACTGCAAAGCGCTGATGTCTTGGACTGGTTGTCCTGCATGAATGAGTGAAGTCGCGCCAGAGCACGTTGGGGTGTACAAAAACTGCAGTTGCCCCTCTCGGTTGGAAAAACCAATTTGGTGAGTTTGAATGTTGTGCAGCTGGTTGTGCTCAACATTGGTTTGCAAGATGGCGTGTGTTTTGGCGATGGGCTCACAAGCGTGTACAACCATGTCGGGGTAGGCTTTTGCCAGAGCCAGTGAGTACCATCCGCAATTAGCCCCGATGTCGATTGCTGTCCAACCGTTGCGTGCAATGCGTTTCAAAAAATGTGTTTCATTTTCTTCGTATTGACGAAAGTTCATCAGTGTACAAGGAACCAAGTGTTGGTCGCTTGGCTCCATTAGCATCTCTATGCCTTGAGATCGGGAGCGAACATACACCCCATTGGGCTGAATCTTTATCCATTCAACATCGCTTTCAGCAATAAATAATGGGTAATTAAACAAATCGTGATGATGCGAATGTGCCGCCTCAATATATGCCTGTTTACTGAGTACACCGCTTTCGATTTGTGATCGAAGCTTAAGGAGCGGATTCATTGGTGCCCTCAATTTCGGCTACGCCAATGAGCGTAACGATCTGACCTGTCCACTGATATTGTTCTTTTAACAACTTGACAATTTCTAGCGCGTAAGTTGTGCTGGCAACTAACACGGTGGTGCCGGGGTGCTGCGTCAGAAAGTCCTCTTCCACAATAGGTATACCCATTATGTGCTTTCCTTGAAGTGCCTGATTCCGGTCAATGATGGCAATGATCTTTGCCTCAGCAAGGCGTGTGTCGCACATCAGCCTGCTTGTAAGGGAACCAGCCCCCCAAACCAACAGTGGTGCCTCGTCGTCAGCCAACCGGGCCATAATCGTTGCAACGACTGCATGCTGTTGTGTGCTTTTATGTGCGTAGGTGTGCACGCTGGCCGCAGTCTTTTTATCGACAATAAATGCAGAGGGGGTATCAGCTTGCAGAGGCGCTTTTCTATACAAACCCAGGATATAGTAGTTGTCGTAAAAATCATTGTGATGAGATGCTGAAATCACCTCTTCAAAGCCTGCTAGTCGCATCAAATTGCCTAGGCTGACGCGACTGAAGAAGTTGATGTGCTCCAATGCGAACTCCAGAAACGGTTCTTTGGGAAGACAGTTTCCAAATCTAGAAGCATCAGGCACTGCTATGAAAATGTGTCCTTCGGGCGAGAGGAGTTCGTTCAGGTGCCTTGCTGCATTTTGTAGGTCAGCAATGTGTTCGAGAACCCCGCATAGCGTGATCAAGTCATACGATGAATTGGATCGAAATGTATCTATAGTGTGGTTTTGAATATTCAGCCCGTAGACCTGTTGAGCCAACTTAGTTGCTGTAGCGCTAGGCTCGACACCAGTCAGTCGCTGGAATCCAGCTTTTTTGAAATGATACAGAAAGTGCCCCATTCCGGAACCGATATCCAAGACTTCAGTTTTTAACGAAAGTTTAATGTTACTGGTGACGAAGTGATAAAAATCTTGGTGAATCTGCGCGAGCCCTGGAGCGAGTTTCTGGTGTATGTGGTTCTCAGCGTTCTGATAGGCGTAATTAAGCGATGCCTGGTTGGGGATGTTGCTGGCAAACGTAAAACCACATTCTGAGCAAGAAACCACGTCATAGTGGATCGGTGCAGACAACTCTGGAAAAATGAAATTCTGTCGATGAATACAGGATTGGCGGAGTGCTCCACAGATTTCACATACTCTCATGATTTTTGCGTAAGAATTGATGGGTGTAATTTCAGTGTTGAGATGATTTGGAGTGTAGATATATATTGAGTTCTATGTTTATAGCGAGGTGTGGTGTGGGCATCGAAGACGTTTTATAAAGTACTTGAAGATGGATTTAATTATTTGCAATATTCCGAAAAGACATCATTGTGTAATAGGCGAAACTTTGCTCAGTTGAGATAAAGTGTTGATTGAATTGTGCAATCTGTGTGGAAAATAAATGCCATGAATTATAGAGCTATTATTTTGGCGGACATCAAGTTATTCGTCGTCGCCTGATGGAATGCTTTCGTAATATGACAAATCCTTTGTTGAATCAATTTCCCCCCATTCACCGGCGTAGGGAAGAGCAGCAATCGTCTGTCTCCTGCCTTCAATCATGTGCTGAAGCATCCCTGTCATTTGCAATCTGTCGCACTCAACAGGTAACAGCCGTGACCGAATACGCTGTACTTCTGCCCACCCCTCTGGCGAAAAACGCAACAAACCCATGTATTGACCCTGAACTTCACTTGCAGACTTAGGCTTTTTGCCAATTTCTGCTAATGTTTGCGTGTCTGTCAGGCGGAATGTCTCAGCATCCAATAATGGATCACCGAATCGCTGGGTCCAGAGCACAAGCCAGTTTGGGTCATAGGTCACAGCAAGCGATGCTGTACACGCCATGAGGGACTGCACCGCAATGGATTGATAAAAAATATCCGAGTAACTCACAATACAGGGCTCGGCCTGCAACCACGCTTTAGCGCATGCCAACGATGAGACCATATTGGTTTCGGCCCAGCGCGCATTGTGAAATTCGATCAGTCCGCGATCAAGGAGCAACTCTCGTTTGTATCCCGTGACGATAGCGATCTCTTTGATACCTGCACCTCTAAGTGCATCCAACTGCCAATCTAGCAATGCCTTGCCGCGAAGTTCGACCAAGCATTTCGGGCGATCGTCGGTCATCTCTTTCATGCGACTACCGCGTCCAGCGGCAAGAATGATAGCTTTCATGTCATCTCGATTTTCTAGGTAAGGTATCGGCCCAAATCTGGATACAACTTCAATGTTCAGTTCGAACTGCCAAATCACTGAACAGCGCCTGGATTCTTTGCACATCACGGGCGACCAAAATTTTTTCGCGCTCCGGATGCCACATCCATCCCTCCCAGGGCAAAGACCTGTGGCCAATCGCCTCGATTTCACCATCTTCGCTTCGGGCAAGAACCTTGAATCCACCTGGACAATCTGTCAATGAGAATTCATGGTAACTGTTTGCACCACCGGTAATTTCTCCAACGAGTTCATGCTGTGTTCGCACATGCCCCTGAACAGGTTCTAGGCCCGCGCCCGCCCAATGAGCGATCATTTGCATCCCACGGCAAATCCCCAGAAGCGGCAATCGGTGCAGCTCTGCATAATCCAAAAGGTAGCCTTCGGTTAAATCTCGGTCTAAACATTGCCCAATGCTATTCCCACCAGAAAGCACGAAAGCTTTTGGCTTGACGGCGGCCACCCAAGCAGAAAGTACCTGATGGTCACATCCGCCGCCGGGAATTGTCTTTACAAGACTGTTGGGCACGGGTACCGGAAGATAGCCAATCGTCTGCAATAGAGAAATTAGACGATGATCCAAGGCATCTCGCGTTTCGTAGCGCTCGGGAAATTGATCGATCCGCTGACTCACAGCGACCACTTTCATGCAAGCACCTCGACCCGACGACCGGCACAGTCCAGATGCAGACGTTGTGCGGATGACCATCGACGATACAAAACCTCACCCACACCGATCACGGCTGGCAAGCCAAGCTCTCCCGCCCGGATTGCCATGTGAGAATTAACCCCTCCCCAAGCCGTGATCAATCCGGCTATCGGGTAAGCAAACAGCCAGTCGAATCCGGGATCCGCACTCGGAATACAAACAATCGCACCCGGCAGCGCCTTAAGGACATCGCAACCCACGACCGGCGCAGTTGTCAGTTTTTGCGTTATGAAATTAGGAGCAGATTCCGGCCATTCAAATGCCCAGACATCCTCCGGTCTGGCAATGAGCGGCGGCAGAGAGAGCTTCAATGTTTCGGCATAGCGTGCCTTACCCTGATCGATTGCGCGCGATAGCACATCGCGCGGATCAGCCGCCGCAACGTGCAACTCCTTGAATGCTGCGATATCGCTATAGGCCAAGTCTTCACGGCTGAAACCGTATCGGCCACCCACTTCAGCGATCAGTGCAAGCGCATCCGAGAGATTGCGTGTGAAATGGAATTTCGCCAGCTCCCGCAATTCGATACCTGCTTGCAAGAAGTCGAACAACCCTACCGGGTCGGGTTGGAGACCATGTGCCTCCAGCAACTTAACAATCTCGCGCATTTGCGACAGTGTCAGGGCGAACGGCTTGACGGGTTCCGAGGCCGCTAGCCGCTGATTCCAGTCAAAGTAGAGCTCAGGCGATTCGTCATACCGTGGCGAAAGGATGTCGTATGTGCCTGGACGCAAATGACCATAACGCGCCAGAAACGTAACCTTGTCCAGCGTCGCGCGATCACGTGCCAGCTGACCGCTTACCGTAGACACGCCACCAACAAAAGCATCGTAATCGGCCTTTGAGAATACGCCTACGGCAACGAGCGATTTGAGCATCTGCACAGCCACGAATCCAGCACGGGCCAGACCGGCAAATGGCAGCGTGCCGTAGCGTTTGCCATCCTCCAGTAACCAGTAGATACGTTCCAACGGATCGGCGCCAGATGCCAGTAGTTGCTCACGCCTGCCAAGCAATGTTTCTATTTTGGTCGAATCTCCGCGCCACAAACCTTCCTTAGGGTGCACGATGCGGTTGGTGAGCTTCCTAAGGCTTTGGGCAATCGCTTCGCGCTCCAATTTTGTGAAACCAGCCTCAGCCAGTCGCTCCAGCCGCTGCGGCAGATCGAGCGTGTAGCATGAGAAGACGATTTCGAACTCAACCTTGTCGTGCAAAGTCGGTTCGGCCAGCAAGCGGTCAATGTAATGATCAACCAGCCGACCGGCGAGTCCTTCATCCAGATCGGCCGGGATAAAGGAGTTGAACGACAACCGCACATCGATATAGGGCAATCCAAAAAAATGCGGCATCAACGGGAAGCTGCGCAGGTTGCGATAACCGTAGTTATGGCGCTGGTAAGCCCAGATCGCATCGGTAATCAATTCCCTATAGAGAGACAATGCCAGTGGCTTGGGTCTAATTCCGACAATCTCTGCGGGGTTCCAGTCTGGCATCACACCATAGACGGTGCGGCGCCCCATGAGGAAGGGGTGCGGCTGCATACCACGTGCCACCTTAGTCTCAATGTTCTCTAAACGGGCAGCTTGGACGGCTTCAGGTTCAGGTACCCCTGACAACACTAGTGGTCGCACTTGCAGCAGCCAAAGTACCTCCTCCTCGGCCTCACACGTCACTGCAAATTCACAATCCAGTGGCAAATTTCCAAACAAAGCCAGCAATTCGTCGATCAGTGCAACAACCGGCGCCACAGTCGGATCGGGCAAAACGGCGCTGTTGGCGGCCTGCTGCCAGACTCGGCCACTCATGCCACCGGTGACCGCAGTGGTATCGACTCCATCTGACCAATTCACCACACGATAGGGCGCACAAGTATTCGGGTCGTGCGAAAACGCCACTCCTGCGCGCACAACGTGGGACAGCATGGGCTGAATCAGCACTTCATCACTAGGTTGCGCCTCGCCATATGACGCGACAACTCGTTGCACAGCCGACTCGAGCCCAGCCACATCGACATTCAGAACAGAAAGGAACGCTCCAGCGTTAGACGAAGCAGCCCCATCTTCATGTCTGCAACTTGAGCGAACGATCCAAGGCTCGGTACACCCACTGGCGTGAATCTTTGCCAAGCATGCTGATCGATCCACAGCCCACTGCTCCAGCGTGATGACACACAACGGAGCGACACGAGCGACCTGAAGCATACCCTGCAATGCCGCCAACGTGCCGGCCTTGGTCGAGAAAGTCAGGGTCATTCCCGACTACCGCAATTGAGCCACCCAAACATTGGTGGAATAGGGGATCTTGATGCTTGATACGCCCAGACTCTGCAGAAAACCTTCAATGGCATCGATGACATCAAGAAAAGCCGCCCCTGCCTGTCGCTCTAAAGTAGCGTGCGAGCGCCATGCCTCAGCGCACTCCTCAATTGTTTGTTCATGCACAACACGCGAGTCGATATGAACAACCGGACCAAACAAGCCACTCTCCTCAACGACAATTGTTTGATCTTCACGCCGTGCACCGTAGCCATAACCCGATACGCGCTCTTTGATGATCGCTTCGATACGAGCCTGAATCGGATCGTCCAACTGGCGATGATTCCACATACAGGCAAACCAACCTCGCGGCTTTAGTATGCGAGCACACTCTTTCAATGCAAGCTGACGATCACATACGTTGAAAGAACTACCAAAGGTCACCATGTCAAATGCTTGGGCAATCTGTCCAGAGGCTTCACCCGTCCCTTCATGCCAACGTACGTTGACCATTTTCTCAGTACGCTGGATACCATTGGCTCGCATCGCATCATTTGGCTCAACCGCCACCACGTCTAGACCACGTGCAGCCAACATCAATGTAAGGTGTGCAACACCTGCACCCACATCACAAAATCTGTCACCTATTTTTGTACCAGCAATTAACAACATTGCATCGACGGCAGCGTCTGCATAATCCGGACGCTTAAGATAAGCGTCTGCAAGAGTTGTGTAGTCCCATTCAGTTTTCATTTAGTCTTTCCTCAAAAATCGCGTCAATAAATTTTCAGCCACAACCGATGCCGAGCACTCCGGAGAAAAATTGACGACCCAATCCGACGCAATCGGTTCATCGACAGGGATATCAAGACCTGCTACGCATTTAAGTATTCCAGCATCAAAACGGCTATATATGCCTTTAGAATCTCGACGTTTCAGTTCGTCCAACGGGACATTGAGATACACCTCATAATAGCCCGGAAGATTGACGCGATTCCAATCATGTATTTCTCGAAAAAGAGATATGGTGGCAATCACAACAGTCAACCCCTGTGATGCAACGACTTGACACAAATGGGCATATTGCTTCGCCAAAGACAAGCGTCGATCACGAACATGATTTTCCGAATTCCCAGGATCTACACCGAACACATCTCGTAAGACATCTCCATCCAGCATTACCGTCGGAAATCCGCGCGCCCTCAGCTTATGAACAATCTCATTAGCCAATGTTGACTTGCCAGCACCTGACAAGCCAGTAATCCAGATTACCCTCCCTGTGTATACGGGAAATATCTCAAGATTATTCACAACCTGAACCTATCACAACACAATCAAGGAAAAATTGAATTTTATCTCAAACTAACACAAATACTCTCGCAACCACAATGATTCCTCTGGAGCAACTTGTTGAATATACTTCAATGAAAGCATACCAGTATCATAGATGGGCTTGTGGTTGGCATACCGCAAATTCAAATAAATAAAACACGCAATTGCCAATTTAGCAGGAACGGAATCAAGCCTGGTAAATATGCGACGCACATAATAGAGCGCCCTCAATATCAATCCACAATGCAAAATCTCGACATCATTTAAAGACAAATCACCCATAGATAATACGACCTCTTTAGGATCGTATGGTCGCTCAGCCGAACAATCGGCTATCCAAATCTTAGCCAACCTTTTCACATTGGTGGTGGTGAATGTATTCAGAGTTTCATCAATATCAGTGGGATGAATATATTCTAAAAAATCACCTTTGTAGCCAAATAAATGTGCAATTGATTTACAGTCAGCTCCCATTTTATCCAATTGTGCCGCTGTATAGACTGACTCCCACTCATTTAACCTACCCGATCTGGCGGTAGCAAATGATATACCCGTCTCCTCAGACATTCGCAGCATCGCATTCTTGGCATTATCAAAGCTTGAAGACTGGCAGGCTTCATGCATAGCATCAAATCCCCGTTCCAAACCTAAAAATGATAAAACCGATGAAAGCGTCTCAATAGGCTTCGTTTTGACATCTTCATAACGAACGATCAATAGTGGAAAATGCCGCCCCATAGATAACCAGAATGCACAAAAATATGCATAGGTACTGAATGCAGGCAGTTGAAATAGGCCTGGAAAATGGTCCGGCCATGTATCCGCCCTATCCAGAAAGCCATCTAAACCACACTCAATCTCATAACTTCTACGATACAAAGAATAAATAGCATCTCTAGGATCCCGAACAAACAATATTACGGGGAAATTGCCATGATCTGCAAAATCCATTCGATGCTCCCAGACCACCTCCGCGCTCTCCGGAAATCTAAATTCACTTTTTAAATGAAAAATTGGCATATGCCACTTTAAATGGGAAGCTGCCTGATCAGAAACACGAGAAACATCTCCCTCTTCTATCCACTGCGGCTGAAAATTTGAGTTGGTCGTGCGTATATTGAGTGCTTGCAATGCATTAACCAACCACGCAACACCACATGCATAGGGCGGCGACACCAAATAGACGCGCTTGGTAAAGTTGTTCACTACAGAGTCGGAAAACATTACAAACAATCATGAACGAGCAGATACACCCGCCGTGATCTCCTTTGCCCGTCTGTCCGCATAACCACCGATCCTAATGCCGTACGCCTCTGTCGCATCAAGAATACGAATAAGCCTATCACGTCGAATATCCTGATCGATATATGGTCCTTCGCTGTGCCACATATCTATTGGGATAACAACTGGATTTTCGCGCTCTAATTTTTCTTTATCTTCGTGCAATACAATATTAAATTTTTCTGGATCAGTCCAGTAAACACTAGCCGTAGTCAAAATCAAGGTATTCAAATTCTCAACAACATCATAAAGATATCTATATTTAATTAGGTTATCTATTGTTTCATCAATATCTTTATCCGTTTCACCAGGAATGCCTATCACAAGATTAATTGCAACCCCAATTCCCGCCGCTTTAGTGTGGCCAAGCACATCCTCTATCATTTGCAAAGTATATCCTTTCTTGTGAAGCTTCAATGTGTTTCGCGACCACCCGTCTATCCCATAACGCAAATTTGAGAATCCAGCTGCTCGCAACACATCAAAATATTCACGCGTATAGCCTTTTTGAACGCGCAACTGTCCAATCATAGTAATGCCTTTAATGTTGCGCTTGACAACTTCCTCGCATACGCCTCGAACAGCATCGGGATCACCGGACAAATCACTGTCGTTAAAGTGAAATAATTTACCTCCACGCTCAGCAAACCACTCAATCTCGTCTGCCACACTAGACGGGGAACGACGTCTCCAATGAAAACGCTCCCCACAAAAATTGCAAAGTGACCAGCGACATCCTCTAGACAATGTAATTGGTATCAGCTGATAACCATTGTAATTTCTATAATTGCGTATATCAGACCACTCGTACTTAGGATAGCCTACCGCATCCAAATCCTCTGGCAATTCAGCCGGTACAAAAGGCGTCCCCAATACCGCGCTGTACCGTTTTCGACTCACTATTCCTGGAATGTGAAAATGCCTCTTCCCATCCAGCAGTGCTTTCACCAGTGGCGGCAAACTATTTTCGGCCTCGAAAATCACCATGTAATCATAATCAGTAATTACATTTGGACTCGTTTTTGGATTATTGCAATCATAACCACCTACAACAATTACGGTCTGTGGACAATGCTTCCTCAATCCCGCAATAATTTCATTTGCCACCAGTCTATTCGTGCTATGCAATGAAATGCCAAATATCTTTGGCTTCGAGATCGAGAGCTCCAAAACAACTTTTTCTATTTCTTGCCTGAAATAATTAACTTTATCTTGGTCGAACCAAAAATCTTCAACAGACGTAACCCCCCAATGGATCAAGCGGCAATACTTGACCGCCCGGACTATGCAACACAGACTCAGCATCCAATAGTCGACGAGAGTGATATCTGTGGTAGAAGATCATATCGAGATCTACCGTCTCGAAGTTACACCCAATTGAATTTAAAATATTGTGAACATAACCCAAGCCATTGGGCAACATACCCAAAAATCTTGCGGGCAAGTCTACGAGTAAAAAATCCAGATTTGGCGAAAATTTTATTGGTGGAATGTCAATTGGATATATATGGTATTGGGTATCACGGAAAGAATGCTGTGGCTGCTCTTCTTCTGGAAGCTTGCCAACCAGTTCATCCCAACTAAAAATCCGCACATTCAATTTATTCTCAATTATCAAGTCCTTTGCATCCAAGAAATTCAAATACTCTTGACTTGTTATCCATATTGCATCAACACATGGGATTGCATTGATGTCGACAATTGACTTTGTGAAATTATTTCCTGCGGCATCTGATGCACTAGACTCTACAATGCAAGCCACCTTATCTGACAACTGCTCTGAGACAGATAAAATATATCTAGTCACCTCATTGGTGCCAAACAAAGCTATTTTATTTACGCCCTCCCTATCCAGCAGACCAACTATGTTACTTAAAAGCTGACTATCTTTATTGCCACCATCAAAAAATAGAATTTCCTTGGGATAAATTCTTTTATATTGTTTAAATAGATCAGCCTCACTCATTCCATTATGATAACCAGCAAAGTCGCCTTTGTAGCCAAGCTGCCGAAGGCTTTTCTGCATTGGAAGGCTATCGGCAAGCATTGCAAATATAACGACATCAATATCACACCAAAACTCTTTCCGCAATAAGAATTGTTGCGACTCAATAACGTCATACCCCCGAAAAATACCGCTTCCAGGTGGTGTGCGATCAACAAAAGTTCTGATCTTTATATTGTATTTCTCTAATATATCGACACAAGGGTCACTGAATTGGTGACTCGCCCCCCATACGACAGCATTTTTCCAGCGGTTTATGGAATTTATAGTCATGATATATCAGTCATTTTGTTAGTAAATCAAACCGCGAAAGTTTGCTCAATCAAATCTTTCATCAATACACGCATTGGCATTTCCTCTCTAAATTGAATATACGAGTCATCCGCCAAATTCTGTAGGTCACCTTTTCCGATCATTTGCATGCACAATTCGGTGAAGTTATTCTCCGATGCATTTGTCACGTAAGCATTTAAATCACATGATTCTGGGCAGTGCTCCGTCAGCATTATGGATCGATTGGATAAATGATAATGGAATCTGGAGTTGGACGGGTACAGCCAACTTTCATTCTGTTTTAAGTTGATGCCAATTTTGGATCTGCCCACCAAGTCTTCTCTAACTACAGAGTTCACTGCCTTTACCGCAAGAGCGTTAATCCCATTCTGCTTCAAGCATTCAACCACCTTCAAACGATGTGGGGTAAGTGTTCCTGTAAATATGGCATCAATATCTTTATGAGCCCATGGCACTTGAACCACTCGGCCAAATGCATCAGTGTAGCCATGCGGTAAATAAAAGACTGATGAACTACTGAACATATTTTGGTATATTGGCACTTGATTGCTGGCCAAATGCCAAATTGCCGTTGACATCTTTTGTGCTAATGTGAATGTTTTATATCGTTTGCGCCAAAAGTGACTCCAATCATAATGCGATTGGGGTTGAATGACGGCATCTGTCTGTTGGAAATCATTGAAAGTGTCGCCAGTTAGGAACTCTGTTGCAACCAATATGAATTGGGTGCCCGGCACTTCCTTTATCTCTTTCATCGCCTCGATGAAATCATATGTAAAGTACTCCATTAATATATTGGCCTTGCCAGGTGTCATTTGCTCCTGTATGTCAGCCTTGTGGCCAATCTCCTGCAAGCTGTATTTTATCAATAACAATGTATCCATTATATGAAATGGATCTTTGCCATGATTTCCATAGACAATTTTAAATTCCATTCAGCTTGGTCCAATTGTGATTATCAAAATTTTAGTGTTGTATGCTTGCGCAAGCTATTATTTTCTCTTGTCTCTGCTTCCGATAGGGTGTTATGTTGAATCTTCAGTGTTTAGTTGTATTCAACCAAATAGCTAGAGGTTGCCGTATAAGGAATTTTTCAGCATTGCATAGCCTTTTATGAGTTCAGTAATTCCGGTGTCCAGCGAAACAACAGTTGAGTACCCGGTGGATTCGATCTTTGCATTCGAGACAATATAGTTGCGTTGGTCTGGGTCTTTTCCTACTGGAGCTTCAACGAAAGTGAAGTCATGTATTTGCTTTTTTATGCATTCGCAAAGTTCCCATTTCGAGACGTTTGCTTCAGATAGGCCTACGTTAAAGATTTGACCTTTTACTCTGTCTACGTTATCTATCGCGTGCTTGAAAACGCGTGCAATGTCTCTTACATGAATATAGTTGCGTTTGAAGTGACTCTCGAAAAGCACTACAAAGCGGTCGTTAACGGCACGATATGTAAAGTCATTTACCAGAAGATCAATGCGCATCCTCGGGGACATGCCAAACACAGTTGCAAGCCGAAAACTGACAGCGTTGGGGTGCTGCATCAGGTGCTTCTCAACCTCCACCTTTTCTATGGCGTATTGCGATATTGGATTCAGTGGTGATTCTTCGGTACAAAAGTTGTTTTCGTCACCGGACCCATAGGCACTGTTGGTTGTAGGCATCAAAACCAACTGTTGTTTTGACAGATGCTTCAGCATGGTCAAAATGGCATCGCGGTTGGTGGTGGTGGCGCCAACTGGATCCTGCTTGCATAACGGGGCCCCAACCAGTGCGGCAAGGGGAATCACGATGTCTGCTTCCTTCAGCAGGGGCAGCAGGATGCTTTCGTTCCGTACGTCGCCCTTGATCACTAAAAAATTCGGGTGGTGACAAACGTGGTTAAGACTTGCCTGCTTGTACATAAAGTTGTCAAGCACCGTTACCTGGTGTCCAGCGGCCAGCAGTTCTGGGACGAGGATGGAGCCGATGTAGCCTGCGCCGCCGGTTACGAGTATGCGATTAGTCATAAATTCCTATATGGTTTCAGTTTGGTTTCTTCACCTGGCTTGTGCGCGGTAGCAGGGTGTGGGCGCGTTGGTAGTCTTTCGGTACACCGATATCGATGAAGACCCCCGAGGATGGAAGGCCAAATACTTTTTGCCCCGTTGCCATTGCTTTGGGGAGGATATCGGTTTCCAGGGAGCATTCTTGACTGGAAGTAAAACCCAGCTGGGCCAAGTGCTTCGCGCAGACCCAGTAGACGCCGCCATTCGCGTGTGGTGTTTTGCCACTCGTGTTACGACGGAAGTTCAGGACTTGGCCCCACGAGTCGGTTTGCAAATCCATGTAACGGTCGGTTTCATCGGTCGGAAAAAGGGTAAGGGTCCAAGCTGCGGCACGGGCGTTGGCAAACTCGATGAGTTCGCGCAGGGATGCTGCGAAATATGTGTCGCCATTAAGTAGCAGGAAGGCCTTTTCGTTCGAATTCAAGTGTTGGGTGGCGAGCAGGAGGCCACCGCCGGTACCCATCGGTTTTTCCTCAATGGAATATTCGACAGGAACACCTCGGTACTGCGCGCCAAAGTGAACCATGATGGCTTCCCTTCGGTAACCAACGGAAAGGATGATGCGGGATACGCCTTGTGTGATCCAGTAGTCGAGCAAGTATTCGAGAAACGGACGGCCCGCAATTGGTGCCATTGGTTTGGGTAGGTCGGGGACGACGCTGCGCAGTCGCGTACCTTGGCCGCCAGCAAGAACGATGGCGGTAACCGGGTCAGACATGGTTGATGATGCGGCACAAGGTGTCAATTTCATCCGCTTGAAGGTCAGGGTAGTTGCCGATGTACATACCGTAGAAATGGATGTGTTCAACTTCTGGGAAATTCAGAAAATGGCCGTCAGGCACGACACCACGCAGGTACGGTTGGCGAAGTTGATTGCCGCCGCCAGCACTGCCACGTCTGAATTCGACGCCCGAGTCTCTCAGTGTGGCCATCAGGTGTCGCATGAACTGTTCGTCCGGCTCACGCAGTACCAGGTTGAACGCATAGTTGCTGGAGCCTTCTGTTTTGAAATCGGTGCGGTATTTCGCGCTATCGATCAGGCTGAGAAACTGTTCCTGGTTTTGGCTTCGCTTGCGGATATTTGTGTCCAGTCGGGGCAATTGCTTGCGCCCAAGGATGCCGCCGATCTCGGTGTTTCGCACGTTGTAGGCCGGGAAGGCGAAGATGAAGTCCGGATTGAGATCCGGAGATTCCTTTTGATAGCGCTGTTTGACGATTGAGTCGGTGCTCTCGCGGACCATACCGTGCGAGCGCAGGATGCGCAGTTGCTGATAGGCCTCGTCATCGTCGGTGCAGATCATGCCGCCTTCAATGGTGCTCAGATGGTGGGCGTAGTAGAAAGAGAAGTTAGAAATCCAGCCGTAGCTACCCGCCTTTTTGCCCTTGTGTGTCGCTCCATGCGATTCACAAACATCCTCGATCAGCGGGATGCCCCGGATCTCGAGGGCGGTCAAGAGCTCGTCGGTGAGTCCGTTGAAGCCCTGAATATGGCTCAGGAAGACCGCCTTGGTATTAAGGGTGATGGCCTCGATGATCTTTTTCGAGTCCATAGCCAAGTTGTGTCGGTCGATATCGACGAAGACGGGGGCAAATCCGTTTTGCAATACGCTGGCAATATCGGAAACCCAGGTCAGTGGTGGGACGATGACCTCACCCCCTTCCGGGTGGCGGATACGCAGCAGCGCCATAGACAGCAAGTTGGCAGAAGCCCCTGAGTTGATGAAAACGCTGTGCTTGACTCCCAACCAACGCGACCATTCTTCTTCGAAGGCACGGACATTTGCGCCATGGGTGAGCATTGGGTTTTCCTGACGAAGGTGCTCGATGACTGCATCAAGATCTTCCCGGAGGATGTTGTTGCGCATGAGGGGGAATTTCATGGGAATTCCTTTGACTGGGTTAAAGCTGATGTTTGTCCATAAATGCTGATACAGCCCGTTTAACGGCCTCTGGCCCGATGCCAACTTGCTCATGGAGTTCGGTGCGGTTGCCCAGTTCAAAGCGGTAACCGGGGGTTACTCCGAGATTGAGGAGCGGACGCGGTACTTCATTGGCCAGAAAGTCGAAAAGCATGGCATCTAATCCGCCGCGTCCTTTGAACCCTTCCTCAAGCGTCACTAGGGCTTGGTAGCTGGTTAGTTCCTGCAAAAACGCGGCTTTATCAAAACCGGCCATGTCAAAGAGGTCAATGACGGCCAGTTCCCTTCCGGCCTTTGCGAACTCATCGGCAACCCGGATAGCTGTGTGGACGGGGTAGCCCGTGGCGACAAAGCAGAGCTTGCCCTCTCGGCGCAGTGATGCAAAGCCACGGCCCAAGTTAGGGGTATATTCTTGGTGTATGATCGGCAAGACTTGGGCATCCAGGCGCAGATATTTGGGCTGCCGGCGCGCAATGCAGGTATCGAACATGGCGGCCGCCATGACATGGTCGCAAGGGGAAAGCAGCCCCAAGTTGGGCAAGCAGCGCATGATGGTGAGATCTTCATAACATTGGTGGGTCGGGCCGGAGACCACGTAGCTGTAGCCAGCGCCAACGCCGATCAGGTTGACGTTCATGGGGCGGACTTCGGAGAGCAGGGCAAGACTGACGCGGATCTGCTCGTAGCAGCGCATGGTGATGAAGGGTGCAATGGCATAGGCGAAGACCGTAAAGCCTTCGAGCGCCAGTCCGGCCGAGACGTTGATCAGGTTTTGTTCGGCGATGCCAACATTCACGAACCGGTTGGGATGTTCGGCGCGGATGCGGTCGAGCACGGGAGAACCAAAATCGGCAGTTACGAAGAACAGCTTGTCGTCCTGCCGCATCGCCTCCAGCAAACGCAGCAGAAAAGCGTCACGCATGGCCTGTGCGGGCAGGGTCATGATGCCTCCCCGAGAAGCAATTGGTCAAGCAGTGCGGGCTTGGGGTTGATGATATGGCACAAGGGTTCGCCTTCCAGCTTTGGGACACCGTGTCCCTTCTTGGTCTTCGCGACCAGTAGCTTGGGCTTGCTGGCATGGCGGGCCTTCATGGCCACCAGTTGTTCCCGAACCTGAACAACGTCATGGCCATCGACTTCTTCCACATGCCAGCCGAAGGCCTCGAAGCGAACTGCGAGATCAACATGGCTGACGATTTGGTCAGTGTAGTCGAGCATGCTGATGCGGTTGTCGTCGACTATCAGGTTCAGGTTGTCGAGTTGATGATGCGCGGCAAACATTGCGGCTTCCCAGTTAGCGCCTTCGTGCAATTCGCCGTCACCGGTAACGACGAACACGGCGCGGTCGCTGGCGCAACGCTTGAGTCCCAGCGCGATCCCGGTCGCAACGCCGAGACCGTGGCCTAACGAACCGTTCACTGTCTCGTAGCCGGGAATCACTGGGTCGGGGATCCCCCCCAGAAAACCGCCAGACTTGCAGACGCGCTCCAATTCCTGGGCTGGAAAAAAACCGAGGTCGGCAAGAATCGGGTACATGCAGATTGAGCCATGGCCTTTGCTGATGATCAGGCGGTCACGGTGTTCGGCTAGCGGTGCGGCAGGATCGTGACGCAGGATCCCGCCGTAATACAGAGCGACAAAGATTTCTATTGAAGACAGGGATGAGGCGAGACGGGTTTCAGGTGCCTGCCGATGGATGCGCAGCGTTTCACGCCAAATCCATTGGGCCTTGGCGGAGAGCTCATTTTCAGGGCTTTTCATCGTGTCCGCTTTCATTGTGACGAAACCACTTGGTGGCAGTACCAAGCGTAAAGTTCTTGAATGCCTTCCGCCAAGGGGATGCGGGGTGCCCAACCTAAGGTGCGGATCCGGCTGCTGTCGAGCAGTTTTCTGGGGGCACCGTCGGGTTTTTCGGTGTCCCAAGTGATTCGACCGCGATAGCCGGTGACGCCAGCGATTGTCGTGGCCAAATCGCGGATCGAGACATCCTGGCCCGGGCCCACGTTGATGGGTAGGGGGGGGAGTCCTTTTTCTTCATGTTGCAAAAGCCGCAGACCAGCTTCCGCAAGGTCGTCGGCGTGGAGGAACTCGCGGCGCGGCGTGCCACTGCCCCAGAGCACGATTTCTTCTTGCTGGGTATGGGCTGCTAGGTGAAAGCGGAACAGAAGCGATGACAAGACATGGCCCGAGGCCGGGTCGAAGTTGTCGCCTGGCCCGTAAACGCTGTTAGGAATCACGGGGATGAAGCGCGTTTCGCCATATTGCCTGTTATAGGCGAGGCAAAGTTGTAGTCCAGCCAGCTTGGCAGTGGCGTAGGCAATGCTGGTGGGTTCGGGTTGACCACTGAGCAGGCTTTCTTCGGTCATGGGTTGTGGACACTCCCGAGGGTACATACAGGAGGACGCGAAAAAAATCAGGCGACGAACCTGGTGTCGTTGGGCCACATCCAGAACACTCGATTGGATCGCCAAGTTGGCTCGCATCAGGTCGGCAGGAAAGCGCTGGTTGCGAAAGATGCCACCCGACTGGCCGGCGGCCAGTACGACGTATTCGGGATGATGTCGGGCGAAATAGGTATCCACTGCTAAGGCGTCGGACAGTTCGAGCTCGGTGTGGCCTGGCAGCAGCAGGTTTGTGTAGCCGCGTGACTCAAGCAGGCGGGTAAAGGCGGAGCCGATGAGGCCGGTGTGACCGGCAATCAGGATGGGAGCGCTTTTTTCCATGTGCGTCAGAAGCCGTTGGGCTGGTAGAGCACGATGCGGCTGCCTGAGTCGTCGAAATTGAACGGAACGTGCACAAGGCGTTCCAGGCAGGCACGAATGCCGGGCTGGTCCTCAGGACGGGCGAAAAGCAGTAGGAAGCCACCACCGCCTGCGCCGAGGATCTTGCCGCCCAGCGCGCCGGCCTTGCGTGCTTCGGCATAAAGTTCGTCGATGTGTGGGGTGGACACCTGAGAAGAAAGGCTGCGTTTGAGCTGCCAGTTGTCGTGGAGCAAACGGCCAAAATCTTCGATCGAGGTCGAAGTCGATTGCAGGATGGCGATCGCTTCATCGACGTGGGCGCGCATGCGCCTGAGCTCAGTGCTACGCTTCTCGAGATTTTCGATTTTCGATTTGGCGACTTCAGAGGCAATTCGGGAAACGCCGGTGAAACAGAGCATCAGATGGCTGCGCAGGGCTTCCTTGCGCTGAGACGGCAGGATGATGGGTGAAACGTTGATGGCGCCGGTCGGTTCGAAGTCGATACGGTTAAGTCCGCCGTAAGCTGCCGAGACTTGGTCTTGGGAGCCAACGTTCTCGCCGATCAGGTTCTGCTCGATATGGATGGCATCTCGCGAGAGGTCTTCCCGTGAGATGAGTTGGCCGCGCAGTCCGCGCAACGCATGCACCAGGCCGACCGTAAATGAAGAGCTTGAACCCAAGCCCGATCGGGCAGGAAGGTCGCCGTCGTGGTGAATTTCAAGTCCAGCCTCTATATTGGCCCATGCAAGGGTAGCCCGTACCGCAGGATGCTGGATTTCCTCGATGTTACGAACATTCTCGATAAAGGAATAAACGATACGATGCTTGTGCTCGAAGAAGGGCGGCAGGTAGCGGCAGCTGATGTAGCAGTATTTGTCGATGGTAGTGGCCAGCACGGAACCGCCGTGCTCGCGATACCAGGTCGGGTAGTCGGTGCCACCGCCGAAGAAGGAAATGCGGAAGGGTGTGCGTGTGATGATCATGGACTCAGTCGCCGAGAAGTTTCCGTTTGAGCGGGACACTCGCCATGTCGATCACGTTCTGCCGTTCCTGCGCCCCAAATTTCTGCTGTACCAGATCGAGATAGGCTGGATTTGTAAAGTAGGTTTGCCAAGCGCGGTCTCTGAAGCGCAGAACTTCCGCAGCGCTCAAATGTTTGGTCGGCAAGGGCTCGCATTCGTAGGACAGAAAGGCGTAGCCCTCGTAGGAGGTGGGCAGTGTCCAGCCCAGCTTGCGGGCGGTTTGGTGGATTGGGCTGCCAGGCAGGGCCTGGCAGGGGTACATGTTCGCCATTTCAGTGTTGAGCTCTAGGGCGAGGTCGAGCGTCTGTTGCAGGGTCTCTTGTGTGTCGTCGGGAAACCCGAAGATGTAGTTGGAGATGACGTTGATGTTTGCTGCGCGGATGGTCCCGCAGATGTCGCGGATATTCACCTCCTGGAAGGTGCCCTTGGACATTTCACGTCTGACTTGCTGGTTGCCCGCTTCAATGCCTAGCGCCAGCCAATTGATGCCAGCACGCTTGAATTTTTCCAGGGCGTCGGCGCGTACCGTGTCCACCCGGGCGTAGGCCCAAAGGTTGAAACTGTAGTCGCACTCCACCAGACGGTCGACAAGGGGACCGTAGTACTTGCGGTTGAGGAAGAACATCTCGTCACTCAAGCGCAAGGTATGGACGCCGAGACGGGCCAGTTTGTCCATTTCTCGCAATACCCAGTCGGTGCTCCAGAAACGCATGCCTTTAGAGTCCGCAGCACTGACTCCATCGCTGTTGTCTTGGCGGTTGAGGATGTTGATCATGCAGAAATCGCAGCCGAAACTGCAGCCAAGCGAGGTGTAGATCGCAGCGAAAGGTGTGCGCTGCGCATGGTCAAAGCCCGCATGCCAAAAATGGGCCCGGTAAAGATCAAGAGGTTTTTCTCGGTAGGGCAGAAGATCCCATGCATAGCCAGGCAGGTCGATATCCATACGAGATTGGGGCACGACAGACTCGGGTTGGTTCAGTCGGAGGACGGCTTCTCCCCCTGTTTCCCTTCGCTTGAAGCCGATGCCGCGAATATGTGCCAGATCGTCGTGCAGATTGCTGGCCAAAAGGTTATGCAATGCATATACCCCTTCGTTGAGCAGCACGATATCGACACAGGACTCAGCCAGGACTTCTCGGGGCAGGGCACTGGTATGGGAGCCCACGAAAGCGATGCGACTCGCAGGTGAGGTCTTCTTGAGCGCACGGGCCAAGGCCAGAGCACCGATCATGCTGGTGGTGCCTGAGTTCGGATTCTGTCCATAAACCACCATTACAACCAGTCGGGCAGCCGCTTCGCCGACACGGTTGACGGCAGCCTCCAACGATAACTTCTCGGCGTCGCAATCGAGCAGGCCGACACCGTAGCCCTTGGCTCGGCAAGACTCGGCAAGCAGCAAAGCCCAGGTCGGTGGCTCAATGGCTGAATAAATCTTGGCCAGATCCTGATAGGCCTTGGCGGAAGAGTCGGGATTGACGAACAGCACGTCCATGGTTTTCCGATTCAAGTGAAATGTGTACCGTGATCCAGCCAATCGCTGTATCGGCGACAACGGATGCGGCTTGAATAGCGTTCCAGAACGGCATGGCGACCGTTTTTTACCAGGTGTTCCCGCCATTGCGGTTCGTTGCGCAAGCGGGTCAGCTTCTGAGTCAGTTCCTCGACAGAGTCAAACAACACCAGTTCTTCGTCCTCTTTGAACCATTCGGCGCACTGAGGGCGCTCCGGGATGCGCCAACTGACACTGGGGACGCAAGCGGCCATCGTTTCCAGTACTCGACCGGAATAGGATTTGACCAAGGTTGGCAGATTGATGTTGGCCATGCCCAGGCGGTAGCCCTCGAGCAGCAGTGTGAAAAGACTGCGGCGTAATTCGATCAGTTCCGAAACATATGCATCGAATCCTGCGCGATTCAGCTTGCCGTCCTGCATATGCTCTGTGATTGCTTTGTGGATGTCCTCGAAGCGGGCTAACGTGTTGCTGTTGCGTTCCGGCAGCCGGAAGTGAGGTCTGTCCATCAGACCTTCGAGGCGACGGTCGGCAAGGTATAGGTTGCGGGGCAACAAGGCTGCCTTGGGCAGATCGTAGCCGGATCCAGTGAAATATGTCGAGCCAATGAAGGAGGCAACGTTGTGATCTGGCGCTGGCTCATCAAGTACCAGTTCCTCGGGCATCATGAAAATGTTTTGCGCTGTGGGTATGCCGAACCGGTCTACGATAACCGGCACGTCCTTTTCGTCCGGAACCAAGGCATGGGTACAGTGTGGCAGGCTGGCGTAACCGCTATCAACCCACTCCTGCAGGAAGGGGAGCACCTCGTGCTCGAAAGGCGAATAGTTGAGCGACTCAAGACTCACGCTGATGCGGACTGGGGCCACATCCTTGAGCCAACTCCAGAAGTCTTCGTTGTAGCAGGCGTGGTTGCTCCACACCCACGCCTCGTCGAAATGCTGCCCGGCAAACAGACGTGGAGCGTGTTTGATGAAGCTGTCATTTGCATCCGGAGCTCTTCCGAAGATGGCCGGGAGCAGGAAGCATCGGTGCCCGTTTTTTTGAAAACCATCAATGAAGGCGTAAGAGCCTGTATATGACCAGCCTCTGCCACGTTGCCAGTTATCAAACTCAAGTAAGACGAAAAGAATGTTTTTTGCCATTCGTTTATTGTTTATTGCAAAGGTTGCGGCACGCTGCGGTCCGCCAACATTCTTGTGAGTCCAGTGTCTAGGGCAACAGAGGGGGCCCAGCCTATCGCTTTGATTTTTTCTATGTTGAAGTGGCCGCAATCGCGGGATGGTCGGGCGATGGCGCTTTGTTCTTGCGTGTTCACGGTCAACTGATGTTGTTTGCCTGAGGCGGTGATCATTTTTTTAGCCAAATCCAGAATGCTGATCTCCTGCGTTTCACCCACGTTGTAGGCCTCGCCTGCGCAACCTCTCAGCAACACGTGGAACAGCCCTCGTACCGTATCCGATACATAGCAGAAGGGGCGTGTCGAACTGCCGTCTGAGTCCAAGCGTATGCCACGTTTGCTCAAGATGTCTGCCATGATGTCTGCGATCGCGCGTCCATCGTCCAGACGCATGCCAGGCCCATAGCAATGGGAAATGCGTGCAATCCTGGCATCCACTCCAAACTGTGTGTGATATGCACGGCACAGAGTTTCGGCCAAACGCTTGCTTTCGCTGTAACAGGCCCTGGGGGAAAGCGGATCTTCGCTACCAAAGTCCGTTTCACGGATGGGGTCCTCCAATGCAGGGGTTGCGCCATACACAGCGCCACTGCTGAGGAACAACAAGCTAGCCTGTTGTTCCTTTGCTAGATCGAGCAGCAGGCGTGTACCGTCTGTATTGGCTCGGATGGTCTCGACCGGTTTCTGAAGATAGTGCTTGGGACTGGCCGGACTGGCTGCGTGAATGATGAAGTTGATTGGTGTGATAGCGTGCAATGGAGACGCAACATCCTGAATCACAGGTGTGACCTCCCCAGGTATGCTCAGCCAGGGAAGGCGCTGCTTCAGTTTTTCTAAGTTGCGTGCAAGAGCATGAATGCGCAAGCCAGCGTTTGGATGGCAGCGATTGAGCCACGCCAGTGCTTCGACAATATGGCCTCCGATGAATCCGGAAGCTCCTGTCACCAATATCTGGGACCCATAAAGTGCTTTCCATGGGACCTCGGCAGCGAGAATACCTGAAAGGTCTTCGGCGAGTATGCGGTCAGGGGCTGTCATATATTTCGTTGAGACCGACGATGCGCCTGGGGGGGACGCCCATGGATTCAAGGTCTTGCCTGATATCGGCACCGAACTTGATGGAGCAGATCAGGACGGGATAACTGCCGTGGATTTCGGCCTCGTACGTGGTGACTCTGTGTCTACCTACTTGCTGCCCTCTCTTGGTTGTCGAGGCATCTAACAAGCCCTTGATCTGTAGTACGTCGGAAAGTGGAGCGACGTAGTTATGGAAGTCTCCTCCAATGCCGTAGGCGATGAAAGGTCCGCCAAGTCTCTCATGGAAACGCTTCAGCAATTGTTCCCGTTGTTGATCTGCAGACGGGTAGCGTCGGGCGGTTACCCGGATCGAGTCCGGATAAACAGGGGATTCGTAGTTCCCCAGTGACAGTGTGCATACGGAAAAGCCCATTTTGGCGAGCAAAATGGTCAGCGACGCCGGGGTGAACTGGTGTAAGTGTTCCGGATTGTGATCATTGCTGAGCAGAGGGTGACCGGCTTGGTTGGGAACCTCGATCAGCAGGAGCCCGTCAGGTGTCAGGAGTCGCGACCACATCATCAGTTCGTTTCCCGGATCGGCAATGTGCTCGAGTACATGAAAGGACACGATCAGTTGGTAAGGATCGGATACCACATTCTTAGCCGGGGTACGAAATAACCGGTCGAGTTTTTTACTGGCGTGATCGCCGTCAAGGGAGAGCTCGATGCCGTCATAAGTGATAGCGAATCTGGCCTTGATTGCGCTGCCGAGCTCTCCCTCAGCGCAGCCTACTTCGAGCACGCGGCATACCTCTGGCGTTAGCAGGGCACTCAATGCTGCAGTTCTTTCCGCAATCTTCCGCTTGAACCAAGGCGTTTGCAGATCGTTTCGCGCTACCAGCGTCTCGTAATATTCATGGTGGTCTTCGCGCCCCAAACGCTCACGCCAGCGGTGGCCGCATTGGTCGCATTTGAAGGGTACCGTAGCAGACACCTGCGCAGCGGATATGCTCGCACAGCAAGGGCAGGTTGAAACTGGCATGGGTCAGCTGCGGGCCTTCAGCGATGCAGGATTCAGCGGAACAAGCATTTCTGCTTGGAGCTGCTCGAGTGAAAGTAGCGGGGACATGTCCTCTAAAGGCATGGAAAGCATGGAGCCATCTTCTTTCGAAATGGCGGCGCACTTAGGTTGTAGCGTTTCATCGGCAACGAGTTGCACATCTATGAGGCAGGGGCGTGGCAACGTCTGCGCGTGCCGGAGCTGACCAGCCAAGTCTTGCGAATCGGTGATGCGGAGAAAAGGCAGGCCGTAAGTGGTTGCCACTTTTTCCAGATCGGGCATGACCAGCCCGGACGCCGGGCCGCTGCCCACGTACCGGCCTTGGAAATAGTTGCGCTGCGTGTTACGGATGGATGCATAACCGTCGTTGTTCATGATGAACAGGCAGATGGGCAACTGCAGGCTCGCCAGCGTGGCCAGTTCCTGCAGGTTGAGCTGCAGGCTGCCGTCCGATTCCACCGCCAGCATGGGCTGACGCTCGTTGCCCAAGCAAGCGCCGATTGCCGCAGGCAGGCCGTAACCCATGGCCCCCAGGCCCGATGTGAGAAAACTGCGCTGCCCCGGCTTGTTGCGAAAGCCCGCGTAAAAGAACTCAATGGCCAAGCCTGAGCTGCCGGTTGCGATCAGCGTGTGCTCGGGTGCCGCGTCCGACAGGGCCTCCACGAAGTGCGCGTGTCCGATGGGGCCGCTGGCCGGAAAGACCCGTCCCTCGTTCTGGGTGTAGCGGGCTTTCCAGTCGGTGCAGCGCGCGCGCCAGTCGGCGGTATTGGAGGGTGTGGCGAGGTTCAACAGCCCTTGGATGAAGGTGCCTGCGTCCATGGCCAGTGGCACATCGATGCCCATGTCCTGCTTGTTGGCCAATTCGTGGGTGTCTATGTCCACCACCACCTTGCGCGCGGCTCGCGCAAAGCCCTGTGGGTTGTAGGCCGTGACGATGGCGTCCAGCCGTGCGCCGATTGCGATCAGCAGGTCGCAGTTCTGCACGGCAAAGTTGGCGGCACGGGCCGCCACGACACCGGGGCGGCCGATGTTGAGGGGGTGATCGGCCGGCAGCAGGTCCAGGGCATTCCAGGTCAACACCGTGGGCACCTGCAACCGGTCCACCAGTTGCTGAAACGTCGCGGCCGCACCCGACAGCCGCACCCCGTGGCCGGCCAGGATCAGGGGGCGCTGGGCCGTGGCCAGCATGGCTTGCACCGGCGCCAGGTCCACCACGGCAGGCTCATCGGCGATTGGTGCCGTCCAGCCGGGCAGGGTGTCGGGATCGACGGGCGCGGCTTGCACGTCCAGCGGCACGTCCAGCCACACCGGCCCGGGGCGGCCATGCCTCATGGCGTGCAGCGCCTGTTCAAGGTGTTGGCGAACTTGCTGTGGATCGGTCACCGTGGCCGCGTACTTGGTGATGGACTGGACGATGGGCACGATGTCCACCTCCTGCACCCCGCCTTGACGGATGGGGCGGCCATTGAGCCGGTCTGGCCGTTTGGCCTGGCCGGAAATGACCAGCAGGGGGATGGAGTCGATCCAGGCACCTGCCATCGGTGTGATGGCATTGGTGGCGCCGGGGCCTGTGGTCACCATGGCCACCCCGAACCCGGGGTTGTCTGTCGCGCCGGTGCGCCCATAGGCCTCGGCCGAGATGGCGCAGGCCTGCTCGTGGTGGCAGGGCACGGGCTGGATGCGGTTTTCGCAGGCCAGCGCGTCGTTGAGGTGCATGGCCCCACCACCGGGCAACAGAAACAGGTGGCGGATACCTTCTTCGGCCAGTCGTCTTATCAGCCAGTCAGCTGCACGCATCGTCGTCATCGGTCACTGCCAGTAGGTCAGCCAGGTCTTGCGCGAGGGGTTCTGCGCAATGGCCGGGTCGGTGTAGTACGAGTCAGTCTTGTGGTGGGTGGAGGAAATTTCCTCGATCACCGCACCCGTGTCGGTTTGGAGCGCGTGGCGCACGCCGCGGCCCACGGTGACCACCTCGCCGGCCGCCAGTTCGCGTGGTTCTCCATCCAGCCACAACGTGAGGCGGCCGAACAGCAGCACGAAGGTTTCTTCCTTTTCCAGGTGGTACTGCTCGGGGTGCTGCTGGCCGGCCAACAGCACCAGGAGCTTCTTGCAGTACTGGCGGTTGACCACCGTCAGCATGCACAGCCCGGTTTCAGAGAAGTTTTCCAACCCGTAATGGTGGGAAATTTCCAGGTCGGCCTGGCCCGGCACCACCACGTGGGCCTGTGCCAGCAAGGCCTTGACCGCGGTCACGATGGACAGCACCTGGCCCCGCAGGGCATGCTGGGTCACGTGGTCGTGCAGCAATGGCTGACCGGCTGCCAAGGGGGCTTGGCTGACAAATCGGCTGTACTTGGACCACTCGTTCGCGGTGACCTGCCCCTCTACCGGCGGAAAGGCGAATTGCACATCGGCTGACGTGATGTCCTGGCCCGCGGCCACATCCCGCACCAGGTAAGCCCCGCGGCGCAGGGACCGAAGGCTGTTGCGCTCCAGCTCGGACGACAGGTGGCGCCCGTCCGACACACCGCACATCCTCAGCGCCTGCTGGCACGCCGTCAGCCAGCACCGGATCTGCTCAGGCGTGGCGGAGTAGGCATTGGCCCTGTAGCGTTCGGTGGGCAGCACCACGTGTTTTTCGAAGGCGCTGGCACCCTTGGCCAACGCCAGACCGACCGCCACCGTGTTGTCGGGCGATTCGTGGGTGGAGTAGCCGATGCGAACACCCGGGTAGCGGCTGCGCAACACCTCGATCTGGTTGATCTGCAGGGACTCATCGGCGGTGGGGTACTCGGCCACGCAATGCATCAGCGTGAGCGGTACGCCGCGGTGCAGGAAGAAGCTGGTGACCGCATCCATCTCCTCCAGGCTGGCTCCGGCCGTGGAGGCCACGACGGGCCGCTGGCTCTGGGCGATGCGTTCCAGCAGCGGCCAGTCGGTGAACGAGCAGCTGGCGACCTTAATCACCCGGATGCCGTGCGCCTCGATGCGGTCGACCGAGACCTCATCGAACGGCGTGCAGACCGTGGTGAAGCCTTGGCTTTGCATCTCGTCAACCAGGGTGCGGAAGGCGGCGTCGGTGAGCCGGGTTTCTTCGAAGCGCTTGACGTAAGGCACGTCGGCCCGGCCTTTGGCCGAGGGGTGGATGAACGTGTCCAGATCCCGGTACTGCAGCTTGAAAGCGAATTCGAATTCGCCCTCGAAACCTGCACACGCGGCCCGCAGGGCACGGATGGTGGCCACGCCATGGGCGACGTCGCCCATGTGGTTGTTGGCCATTTCGAAAATGATCAGGGGTCGGGTCACCATGAACCTCCTACGAATGCCTGGATGGTGTGTGCGCTGTGGGTCAACTGTGCGTCGGTCAGTCCGGGCCAGAGCCCGATCCAGAAGGTGTCGCGCATGATCTGGTCGGTCACCGCCAGATCGCCTGCCACCCGGTAGGGGCGGCCTTGCATGTAGGGCTGGCGGGTCAGGTTGCCGCCGAACAGCAACCGGGTGCCAATGCCTTGCTGCGTCAGGTGCTCCAGCAGGTCTTTGCGGAACACGCCGGAAGTGTCCTTGAGTGTCAGCGCGTACCCGAACCAGGACGGGTCTGCTCCTTCGGTGGCCTGCGGCTGCACCAGCAGGTCGGCCAGCGGCGCCAGCCGTTCGCTCAGGACAGCGAAATGGTCTTTGCGGGCCTGGACAAAACCGGGCAGGCGCTGCAGCTGTGCCCAGCCGCATGCAGCCTGCATGTCGGTGATCTTCAGGTTGTAGCCCAAGTGACTGTAGGTGTACTTGTGGTCGTAGCCTTTGGGCAGGTCGCCCAGTTGCCATTCAAAGCGTTTTCCACAGGTGTTGTCGCAACCGGTCTTACACCAGCAGTCGCGACCCCAGTCCCGGAAGGATTCGGCAATCGATCTGAGTTCGGGGTTGTTCGTCATGACCGCACCGCCTTCACCCATGGTGATGTGATGTGCAGGGTAGAACGACAAGGTGGCCAGGTCCCCGAACGTGCCAACGTGACGGCCCCGATAGGTGCTGCCAAGTGCGTCGCAGCAGTCTTCCACCAGCCAGAGCCCGTTTGACTTTGCAAACTGCGTCACGGCGTCAAGGTCAAACGGGTTGCCCAGTGTGTGGGCAATCATGATGGCTTTGGTCCGTGGAGAAAGCGCCGCTTCAAGTTGCGACACGTCGATGTTGTAGGTGGGCAAACTCACATCCACGAACACGGGCACAGCGCCATGCTGCAAAATGGGGTTGACCGTTGTCGGGAAACCTGCTGCGACCGTGATCACCTCGTCACCTGGGCGGATGGCTCGTTCGCCCAATCGCGGCGAGGTCAACGTGGCAAAGGCCACGAGGTTGGCTGACGAACCCGAGTTGACCGTCAGCACATGGTCAAGGCCGACAAACCGGGCCAAACCTGCTTCGAATGCGTCATTGAACCGGCCGGTGGTGAGCCAGCCGTCCATGGCGGCAGCGATCATGGCATCTGTCTCCGGCTGACCCACCACCTTGCCCGCAGGTGGAATGGGATCGATGCCCGCTCGCCAGGCCTGAGTGGGGGCGGGTGCCGGGCGCAGCACCACCTCCACGTCACGTCCTGCCCATTTGGGCAGGTCAAGCTGGGCACGCCCGTCGGCATCCAGCGTCAGGCGCTGGGTTTGGAACAGGTGCTCATTCATGTGCAGCTTAATCGGGTTGGGCATCTTGCAGGAATTCAGTCAACTGTTGGCGGCACATGTCTGCTGCCGATTGGTGGTGGGGCGAATGCGTCGCGAGGTGCCACTGTACGGTTTTTTGAATGGCCGTTTCAGCATTCCAGATTGCCCGCCACCCGAGTTGCTGACGGGCTTTGCTGCAGTCCAGCCTGAGGTGGTGCGCTTCGTGCGGGTGGCTGCTGGGGATATCCGCTGTCCATTGCACCGGATGTGGCCACTGGCTGGCTAGGATGCGCACCATGTGTTCGACCGGCAGCGCATCGTCTGCGGACGGGCCCAGGTTCCAGGCTTGGGCCCAGGGCTGTCCCTCGCGGTGCAACCGCTCGGCCAATTGCAGGTAGCCGTGCAAAGGGTCCAGCACGTGTTGCCATGGCCGGATGGCCAGTGGGTTGCGCAGGCGCAACGGTTGGTTGTGCGCGAATGCGTGCAGTGCGTCCGGCACCAGACGGGAAGGCGTGTTGTCTCCACCGCCGATGACGTTCCCGGCACGCGCCGTGGCCACCGCCACACCTTGTGCCGCCAGGAAGCTGCGGCGGTAGCTGGCCACGACCAGCTCGGCGGCACCTTTGCTGGCGGAGTAGGGGTCGTGTCCGCCCATGGGGTCGGTCTCGCGGTATCCCCATGGCCATTCATTGTTTTCGTAGCATTTATCGCTTGTAATGACAGCTGTAGAGGTTAATTTTTTGCATAATCTGGCGGACTCCAGAACCTGGGCTGTTCCCACGACGTTCACAGAAAAGGTCTCGACGGGCTGTTGGTAGCCTGCCGGTACCAGGGCCTGTGCGGCGAGGTGGAACAGAACCTCTGGATCGGCGGCTTGCATGGCCGTGTTGAGGCTGGTGCCATCGCGGATGTCGGCCAGGGTCGATCGGCCCAGGCGGTCTGCCAGGTTCAACCGGTCGAACAGGCTGCCGGGGCGATCGGGTGCCAGGGCATAGCCGTGCACCTCAGCGCCCATTTCATGGAGCCAGAACGCCAGCCAGGCGCCTTTGAAGCCCGTGTGCCCGGTAAGGAAAACCCGTTTGCCTGACCAGAACGCAGCATCTACCAGGTTTTCCACGGTGCCTGCCCGCTGTGCCAGAGGTCTTCCAGCAAAGTTTTGTCGCGTAGCGTGTCCATGGGCCGCCAGAAGCCGTGATGCTCGAACGCCATGAGTTGACCTTGTGCAATCAGTGATTGAACCGGCAGACCTTCCCAAGCGCTGTCATCACCTTTGATCAAGTCCAGCACTTTAGGCGACAGCACAAAAAAGCCTCCGTTGATGAGCCCACCATCCCCAACAGGCTTCTCGACAAACTCTGTGACTGAATTGCCATGCATGCTGAGCGCGCCGAATCGGCCAGGCGGGGCGACCGCAGCCACAGTTGCATGGCGTCCGTGAGCTCGGTGAAAGCTCAACTGTTTGCTGATGTCTATATCTGCGACGCCGTCACCGTATGTAAAGCAAAACAACTCGTCAGCTTCAATATACGGCCGTACACGTTTCAGTCGACCACCAGTTTGCGTAGCTTCGCCTGTATCTACCAAGGTCACGCGCCAAGGCTCAGTATGGCGTTCGTGAATTTCCATGCGGTTGTGCGTCATGTCAAACGTGACGTCCGACGTGTGCAAGAAGTAGTTGGCGAAATACTCTTTGATGACATAGCCCATGTAGCCACAGCAGATCACGAAATCGTTGATGCCGTGGGCCGAGTAGCCTTTCATGATGTGCCACAGCAACGGCTTGCCGCCGATGGTGACCATGGGTTTGGGGCGGTTCATGGTTTCTTCGCTGATGCGGGTGCCCAACCCGCCTGCCAGGATCACTGCTTTGACCATGTGCTGTCCGTTTGTCTGTCAGCGTTGGATGGGGTCGAAAATGGCCTTGAACCATGCGTCGGTGTGCAAACTCAGGGCGTATCGGGACTTGACCCAACGGTTCAGTCGTTGGCCCATGCGTTGGCGAAGTGATTCACTGTTCAACAGTATGTCCAACGCGGCAATCCAATCGTCGACTTCATTTGAAACCCGTTTGACCGGCGGATCGTCGGTGCGAAAAGGGTACACATCTGAACACACCACAGGCCAACCCATGGCACCATACTCCAGCAACCTGAGGTTGCTTTTGCATGCATTGAAATGGTTGTCTTCCAGTGGTGCAATGGCAATATCCAGATCCAAATTTGCAAGCGTTTGTGGGTACACGTTGATCGAAACGAAGGGTTGTATCTCGGCGACGTAAGGCCTGATACTGGGTGGGCACATGCCCATAAAAATCCAGTCCACCTTGTCACTGAAGTGCGCTACTACTTTTTGGATCATCTCCAAATCACCCAAGTGCTGTTGCGCACCAGCCCAGCCCACTCTCAATTTGCCTTTTCTCTCGCGCTTGGAAACAGGTAAGTCAAACCACGCCGACTCGACCAATGAATTCGGTATCACGCGTGTTTCTGCCACAAAGGCTTCGTAATACTCTTTCAGTGGTTGTGTGGTGACCACGAGACGATCAGACAGTTCCAGCGACCGACGAAGTCGGGTACCCCCTTCGCGTTTATGGTAGTTGTGCAAGTAATGCTTGCTGGGCAAATTGCCGAACAGGTCGTCCAGCATGTGAATTACCCCTAGTTTTGGCAGGTTTTGCCGATACTCTTCCATTCGGGCCATTTGTAGGTCACTGATGGCATTTTGGACAATCAGTCGATCCAGCCCAGACCGAACAAGTTCGATAGGCGTGGGCACCCTGCTGACGTCCTGCCGTATGGGAAAAACAACGCAGCTTTGCGCCTTGCCAGCATCTTGCAGCGCATTGAGGGGCTCGACGATCCTGTATTGCCCCGCGCCGCTGGACAAAGGCAACGCAAGGGTGCGAGGGCGGTCATGGCGCTTGGGTTGCCAATCGACGACGATGTCTTGCTCGAGGTCGAAGGGGTGCGCAAGTGACAGATTTCGGTTGTAGTTCGGGTCGGCACCAATGGCGTCTGTCCACAACTTCAGGAGACGTTGCCGTTCATTCCATTCATTTTGGTGCAATGCCAATGCGTTTTCCGGCAAACGCCGTTTTTCCTCAAGCGTCTTGCCACCTTGATGCAAGACGTTCACCAAAGGTGTCCAGACGTGCCGCAGGTTGTGCGCCTTTGCACGCAGGGCAAAATCAAGTACGGGCAGTGCAAGTGGAAACTGTGCCTCGTCAAAACCGCCTATCAAGTCGTAGTGTGCCTTGCTGATCAGGAAAAAATGGGGTGCAAAGGCGCTGACATCCTGGGCTGCCTGAAGCCGGCCGAACACCCCGCTTTCAAAGACATTGCCACCTTCCCCGCAGTAAATACCAACGAGGCCACTCAACCCGAGGAAAGCTGGGCCACCACATACGGTAGGTTCTGGCGATCCAGGCCTCACCAATCTGGGTGCAACGGCGGCAATTTCAGATTGTTCGAGGTATCCGCAAAGCGGTTCAAGCCAGTTGTTGTGGGTGATCTCCGTGTCATCATCTGCAAACAGCAGCACATCGCCCAGTGCCTGCCTGGCTCCGGCATTCAATGCCTGGGCATGGGAATACGGTGCGTTGGCGATGCTGATCAGATGCACAGTGAACGGCAGGCGCACCGAGTGAATCGCGTGCTGTACCCTATCAGCAAATTCGTTGTCTGTGACCACCAAAACTTCAAACAACAGATCGCTGGCGTGCGAAGCCATAGATTGCAGCAGACAGGTCAGGTATCCTGTTTGGGTCGCACAAGGTACGACGACGCTCACACGTCTCGGCTGAATCGGTGAGTACGAGATGTTCCTGAGCCCTCGTTGTGTGGCGGGCTGGATGGTTGCTTTCAAGCCAGCTTCAGCCAGATGGTGTTTTACTGCATGGTCTTCCGATGCCAGCTGCGAGTCACTTAACCTGCCACTGCCGTGCACCAGAAGCGTGTCCAGGTGGCAAAGTCCGGATGCGCCGATGCGACGCAATGCGGCCAGGGCAAACTCGTACACTCCCTCAAATCGATGATTGCTGGTGTAGGCTTGCCAGTCACGGCTGCTCAGGGCGACGGCCTCCCCTAGATAGTTGGTGCTGCGCAGCCATTCAATATTGGCATCGGGCTTGAACTGCGGGTATTTGTTTTGCCCATCAATGATGATGTCGTCGTCGGCATAAAGCACTACAGCCTGTGTGTGCTGGGCCGTGATTGCAAACTCCAGCAGGCAGTTGGGCTGTAACGTGGCCCCTGCCTTGATGGCGATTACCCAAGGAGCACGAATGTGCCGGATTGGACTGTCGACTGCCACGGGCAATTCAGCTGAGCTGCATTGTGCACCTGACCGTTGGATCCAGGTCATACCGTCAACGAGGCCGCCGAACGGACTCAATCGGGGGGAGATGATGGTGAGCTCAGATGGCTGCAGAAGGCTGTTGCCCAAAGATTCGAGCGTGTTGGCCAGTGCATCCATGTCTTCATCCGCGTACACCACGACTGCCAAGGACGGGAGTTGTCCGGAGGCAACATAGTTGGCGTAAATCTCGCCGTCAATTTCGCGCAATGACGAACGCTCTGTCCATTTGGCCAATTGCTGGTTGATACGCAACTGCTTGACGCGATCGGCACGCACGGCCGCAGCTTCCACGTTCTCGGCAGTGGGTGGTAGAGACAGAACGACCTCTTCGGGCCAGGCGACATCGAAGGGTGTTTGGTTGGCCAGTGCCTGAGTGGACGCGATGAAGCGGTCAAGGTCGTTTCTCCAATCCGCAATCTCATCGCGATATCTGGCCAAGAAATCTGCCGAGAGCCAAGGTGGGACGGGTGGCATGTTGCGGCAATCGGCCGCTTCAACCAGACCCAGTGAACCAAATGGCCCAGCGTTTGCGACATTCGCCCAGCTACGTCCCGCCCGAATGTGAACCACCTCGCACCCGTATGCCCTTGCGATGATAGACCAGGGAGAGGGTTCGAATAGATACAGAGTTTTTGCTGTGCTCAGCCGTTTGGACATGGCCTCTTCATCCGCCAGGTCCGCACTTGTCAGACGGATGCCGCTCCGAGGCAGGTCAGACTCCAGGCCACCGGCAGCCAGATACGCGTCAGCAACGACCAGCAGTTCATGGCGGGGTGCAACCCGGGAAGCGAGTTCGGTGCAACGTGCCAGGTTTAACAAAGGCAGCTTCAACTGCCTGTCTTGCTTCGAACGGTTCCAAGTGAATACGACCTGATCCTTCGCATCCGTTTCCGAATCGAAGTCTGAAAACAGATTGAGCAGATAACGGACTTTTAAGCCTAGCTGGGTGCTAGAACCGATATCTATGCTGCAACTCACCACGATAGGACATTTTTTGGCTGCCAGGTGCTGGGCGCGAGCCCCATCGTGGAGCCTGGGCGTCCGCAGGCTTGTGTTTGTGTCCGTGGTGATCATCCAGGCTTCTTGCCCGGAGAGGTTGAGCCAACTGCAGAGCCTGTGCAACAGTCGGTTCGATAAATCGGCGTGTTGGTAGCCGCTTGCTATCAGGTAGTAAGGGTGCGCCTTGCTGTCAGCCGATGAGGTGCACAAAAAATCAGAAGAGGTTGATGGGCTCAGGTTCATGGCATGTTTTGAAAGCGCTTGTTTCAGCTCGCTTTTGCCCCGAGCCATGCCTTGCGCCACTAGCGCAAGGCATGCGACCAAAGCAAACAGTTCTCAGCGCAACAGTGACAATACATTTTGTGGCACCTGGTTGGCTTGGGCAATCATAGCGGTGCCAGCCTGTTGAAGGATCTGTGTCCGACTCAAATTGGCAGTTTCGGATGCAAAGTCTGCGTCCATGATCCGGCCCTTGGCAGCAGACTGGTTTTCAGATGCGCTGCGCAGGAAATTGATGGTGTTTTCGAAGCGGCTTTGCACAGCACCCAGTTTTGCGCGTGCGGTGTTGACGGCAGAGATGGCGTCATCAATGGCACCCAGGACGGCTGATGCATTCGTTCCATGGGCATTGATGCTCAAGCCGGACGCTGTACCCGTGCCGAAAACCGCGCTGATCACCCCGCCAGCCAGATTCAGGCTGCCTGATGTGACCGTGATTTGCTGCGTGCTGCCACTGTTCGCACCGACTTGGAATGTGTAGTCAGTACTGCCCGACAGAAGGGTCTGGCCGTTGAATTGGACTGAACCCAACGAGCGCTGAATCTCAGAGCCCAGTTGTGTGTATTCATCGTTCAGTTTGTCAATGTCGCCGCCTGTACCGGTGGTGTTGGTGCTGTTGGCAGCCTGCACTGCCAACTCACGCATGCGCTGCAGCATGTCAGTGATGGTGCTCATGCCGGCTTCAGCGGTTTGAGCCAATGAAATGCCGTCGTTTGCATTGCGGATGGCAACGTTCATGCCTCGCACCTGGGTGTCCATCCGGGTGGCAATTGCGAGGCCGGCGGCATCGTCTTTGGCGCTGTTGACCCTCAAGCCCGAAGACAGGCGTTGCAGGGTCGTGGCCATGGCGGCGCTGTTCTGAATGGTGTTGCGCTGTGCATTCAGCGACATCACGTTGGTGTTGATGGTCATGGCCATGACAGACTCCTTCAAATAAATCGGTTGAGAGGGGTAAAACCACTCGGCTTGTTGCGGCGCTTTCCTTGATGCCCACTCAACCGGGTGCGTGAATCAATTGTTCGGCTTTGGCAAAAAAACAAAGTGTCGAAAAGAGGGGGTTTCTTGCCGCTGTTCAATGTTCGGCGGTTAGCCGCGCAGCAGTGACAAAACGTTCTGAGGAACTTGGTTGGCCTGCGCGATCATGGCCGTGCCAGCTTGCTGAAGGATCTGTTGGCGGCTGAGGTTGGCCGTTTCGGCGGCGAAGTCAGCGTCCATGATTCGGCCCCTTGCGGCCGCTTGCTGTTCAACCGCGTTGCGCAAGAAGCTGATCGTGTTTTCGAAGCGGCTTTGCACGGCACCCAGTTTGGCGCGTGCGGTATTTACTGCTGAAATGGCACTGTCAATCGCGCTGAGAGCACCCACTGCATTGGATGAGCCTGAGTTGACGGCCAAGTCCAATGTGGCCCATGCGCCAGTCGTACCACCAGCTTGGAAAATTTGGCCGATTGCGCCTGAATTGCTGCCTCCAACGAGATTCAAATCACCACCGCTAATCACGATTTGTTGTGTAGTCCCGCTGTTGGCCCCAATTTGGAACGAATAATTGGTGACGCCGCCAGATAGCAATGGTTGTGAATTAAAGGAAACGGAGCCCAATGTCCTTCCGATTTCTTGGGCGAGTTGCTTGTACTCGTCGTTGAGTTTGTCGATATCTCCACCAAGTCCAGTTGTGTTGGTGCTGTTTGCTGCTTGCACGGCCAGTTCACGCATGCGCTGCAACATTTCGGTGATGGTATTCATGCCGGCTTCTGCGGTCTGCGCGAGCGAGATGCCATCGTTGGCATTGCGGATGGCTACGTTCATGCCGCGCACCTGGGTGTCCATCCGGGTGGCGATGGCCAAGCCGGCCGCATCGTCTTTGGCGCTGTTGACGCGCAGGCCAGATGACAGGCGCTGTAGTGTGGTGGCCATGGAGGCACTGTTCTGGATGGTGTTGCGCTGAGCATTCAGCGACATCACGTTGGTGTTGATGGTCATAGACATGACGGGCTCCTTCAAATCGGTTGCATGGCGTTTCAGGCCACACGGTTCGATGAAGCGTCAATACTTGTGACGAACCCAACCGCGTGTTGGGTTCAATTGTTCGACCGTCAGAAAAAACTAAAGCCCCGATAAACGGGGCTTTGGCGGCGCTATTCGAACAGGTAAGAGGCGGTGCCTACTTGTTCCACTGCGCGATCTGCTGAGAGACGAAGCTGCTCATAGAACTCAGGCTGCCCATCTTCTTGTCAAGGGCGTTGTATTGCGCATACATGGCGGCCTGCCTTTGTGCCAGGCGTTGGTTCAGTGCATCCTGGTCTTTGCTGTTGCGCGTAATCGACGCTTGCAAAGCCTTGCTGCGGCCGCTGACGTTGCCGTCCACCCCATTGGCTTGCTGAATGAAGCTGTTGATGCGCCGCGCCATGCCGTCTGTTGCAGACGACCCAGTTGAGGCTGTGAAAAACGTGTTCAGGTCAGGCAGGTTTTTCAGCGCGGCATCCAGCTTCGTGTTGTTGATCGACAACGTGCCGTCGCGTTGCATTTCAAGGCCGATGTCGCTCAAGCGGTTGAACGATGTGCCACTCGGACCGGTGGCGCCCAGCATGTTGCGAAGCACGTTTTGCAATCCGACTGCAGTTGCATCGCCTTGCAACGCTCCGGCTTTTTTGCTGGCAGTGTCGTATTTGGTCAAGTCGGTCATCGTGTTGGCCAACTTGTTGAAAGCGGTCTGGAATGCCTCCACGCGAGACTTGATCGCCGCCGTATCGTCACCCACTGTGATTGTGGCCGCAGTGGTTGTTTTGGCCAGCAGGTTCAACGTGATGCCCGGCACGGCGTTGGCAACCGTGTTGGTGGCTGACGTCACTGTGATGCCGTCAATTTCCACATTGGCATCTTGCGCTGCCTGCGTCTGTGTCATGCCAAAAAATGCAGAATTGCTCACGGAATAGGCGTACGCCAGTTTGCCGACACCGGTAGTGCCATCGGTAATTTCCGTGCCACCGCCATCAAAGCTCCTGACTTGGAAGCCTGACGCTGCGCCAGTCGTGTTGCCCCGCAACAGCAACTGGTCATTGGATCCCGACTTCACGACCACTGCGGTCACGCCAGCATTACCGCTGTTGATTTTGGTGGCAATGTCTGCCAGCGTATCGGTTGCTGCAACGTTCACGCTGACGGCGCTGCCCGTGCCGGCGGCAAAGCTGGTGCCACTCCACTGCCCAAGTTGAATGTCCAGGCGCCCTGATGAGCCAATTTGGGAGCCCGTCGCGATACCCACTGACCGCGTGGACTGCACTTGCGCAAGGTCATTGACTTTCAGGCCAAACGATGTTGCAAGTGCTCCTGCGCTGGCCGAGCCTGTGACAGCCGCAGTGTTGCTGGACAGGAAGGTCTTGCTTTTCCAAATGGTGGTGTCCAGCAGCTTTGTTGCAGCGTCCTGTAAACCAGAAAGTCCGGATTTGACCGTGCCATATGCAGAGAGCTTGGTCTGAAGGCTGGATGCGGTTGTTTTGAGTTGATTCAGCGGCTGCTGTTCAATCTTCATCAACTGGCTGACGATGGATTGAACATCCAGACCGCTGCCTACGCCTGCCGATGAAATCATGACGTGCTCCTTGACTCAATGGGCTTATGAACGGTGTGTGGCTTCTGCGGCGATCATGCCAGTTTTGCAATGGACTGATCAGCGAAAAAAGGCTGGCAACCCGTGCCAGCCCTCGCCACGATCCACCTTCAGTTTGCTTTCAGCGCAACAGGGCGAGCACACCTTGTGGCAATTGGTTGGCCTGTGCCACCATGGCTGTACCCGCTTGTTGCAGGATCTGCGTGCGGCTGAGGTTGGCGGTTTCCATCGCGAAGTCTGCATCCAAAATTCGGCCTTTTGCTGCCAATTGGTTTTCAGACGCACTTCTCAGGAAGTTCACGGTGTTTTCGAAACGACTTTGCACCGCACCCAATTTAGCGCGAGCAGCATTCACAGCGGAAATTGCGCTGTCGATGTTTCCAAGTACTGCTGACGCATTTGCTGCAGGCGAACTGATGTTCAAGCCGGACGCTGCACCTGTCCCGTACACACCACTGATGTTGCCACCAGCCAGGTTCAAACTGCCCGACGTGACGGTGATCTGTTGCACAGAGCCGCTGTTGGCACCCACTTGGAAGGTGAAATCGGTGCTGCCCGACAACAGTGTTTGACCGTTGAACTGAACGGACCCCAAGGCTCGTTGAATTTCAGAGCCCAATTGGGTGTATTCATCGTTCAACTTATCAATGTCGCCACCTGCGCCAGTGGTATTGGTGCTGTTGGATGCTTGCACTGCCAATTCACGCATGCGCTGCAGCATGTCGGTGATGGTGCTCATGCCGGCTTCAGCTGTTTGCGCCAGTGATATGCCATCGTTCGCATTGCGGATGGCCACGTTCATGCCACGCACCTGGCTGTCCATCCTCGTGGCAATGGCCAAGCCAGCGGCATCGTCTTTCGCGCTGTTGACCCGCAAACCAGACGACAGGCGTTGCAGGGTGGTGGACATGGAACTCGCGTTCAGCAATGTGTTGCGTTGCGCGTTGATCGACATCACGTTGGTGTTGACTGACATGCTCATGATGAGGCTCCTAAAAAATGTTGACTTTTAGCAAACAGGCATTGCTGCCGATCCAACAGGGTCACTTCACGCGAACCCGTGGGCCGGCTCAAGTGGCTCCGTTTGAAGTCGCTGCTTGCCGGTCGACGAACCTGATTGGAAGCTCGTTGTATGTGTTTTCGGGTACTGTGCCAGAAACTTTAGCCACTGCAAGCACATATTTGGCGCAATGTTCGTTTCTTGATCCAGATCAACATGAAAAGTGAGTGTTGCCTTTTTCGGGCTCAGCAATTGCGAGCACCGACATCAATGATTCAGCCCATAACGTCCGGAGATGGGTGGTGTCTTCAAGGCTTTAATGGCTTTCGAATCAGTACCTTTCCCTTATCATGCGCTTGCCTGCGGTGCTGTTGCAACGCGGCACGTACATTTGTTTCATAACCTGGACAGGCTATGTTTGTATTCGTAGGCTGGGGCGTGGTGATTGGCTGCGTGTTCGGTGTGTTCATCGTTCACGGCGGCAACATCATGGTGGTGCTCAAGGCACTGCCCTTTGAGATGATCACCATCGGCGGTGCCACGCTGGGTGCTTTTTTGGCATCCAACAAGATGACCGTGGTCAAGGCCACTGTGGCTGGCTTGGGCAAATGCTTCAAAGGCAGCAAGTACACCAAAGATCGCTACATGGAGCTGTTGGCGCTGCTGTTCGACATATTGCAAAAAGCCCGCAAGGAAGGCTTGATGGCCATTGAGAAGGACGTGGAAGAGCCGCATTCATCCCCGCTTTTCCAGAAGTATCCAAATGTGGGCAATGACCATCACGTGACCGAGTTCATCACAGATTACTTGCGGCTGATGGTGTCAGGCAACCTGAATGCGCACGAAATTGAGTCCATCATGGACACAGAAATCGAAACCCATCATCACGAAGCGCATGCAGCCATTCAGGCCATATCTCGTATCGCTGGTGGATTGCCCGCGTTCGGTATCGTTGCCGCCGTGTTGGGCGTGGTTAACACCATGGGGTCTGTGGGGCAACCCCCGGCGGTGTTGGGCGGCATGATCGGTTCGGCGCTGGTAGGGACCTTCCTGGGCATTTTGTTGGCCTATGCCTTTGCCGAGCCGTTGGGATTTTTGCTGGAACAGAAAGAAGATGAGGCCGCCAAAGAGTTGCAATGCATCAAGACCACGTTGCTGGCCAGCATGCAAGGCTATGCGCCCATGACGGCCATCGAATTCGGGCGCAAAGTACTGTACTCCACCGACCGTCCGACGTTTGCAGAGTTGGAAGCCCACGTCAAGAAAAAGTGAGCATTCAAGATAATTCCGTAAAGCGTTAGAATCATATTTTATATTGAATCATGGCTGGTGACGCCAAACGGCTCCAACCCATCATCATCAAGCGCGTCAAGAAAGGCGGTCACGCCTCTCACGGCGGTGCCTGGAAGATTGCCTACGCCGACTTCGTGACGGCCATGATGGCCTTCTTCCTGTTGATGTGGTTGTTGGGTTCCACGACCGAGGGCGACAAGAAGGGCATTGCTGACTACTTCGCCAGCCCGCTCAAGATTGCGCTCATGGGTGGCCCGGGCTCGGGTGGCAGCAACTCAATCATGACAGGGGGCGGAAGAGATTTGAGCCAGTCCGCAGGCAAGGTTGATGGCGGTGATGCCAGCCGTACCGAAAAACTCCGGGGTGCCCAGACAGCGCAAGCTTTGTACAAGCAACAGGAAGCAGAGCGCCTGGAGCAATTGCGCGACAAGATCGTCAACGTCATCGTCAACAACCCCAAGCTCATGGAGTTTGCCGACCAGATCCGGCTTGAATTGACGCCTGATGGCTTGCACATCCAGATTGTCGATGCGCAGAATCGACCCATGTTTGACAGCGGTGGGGCAGTGGTCAAACCCTACATGAAGGACTTGGTGAGAGCCGTGGGCAGTGTGCTGGTCGATGTTGAAAACCGTCTGTCGCTGGCGGGTCACACCGATTCGGCACCTTTTGGCGGTGGGTTGGCGGGTTACAGCAATTGGGAGTTGTCGGCTGAGCGGGCGAACGCGGTCAGGCGCGAGTTGTTTGCTGTGGGCCTGCCGAACGAAAAGATCGTGCGCGTGGAGGGGTTGGCCTACAGCCAGCCACTGGAGCCAGCGCATCCTGAAGCTGCCATCAACCGGCGGATCAGCATCGTGGTCATGACGCGGGACGCTGAAGAACGTGCCAACCGCACCTACCGGGCCGGCAGTTTTGACCCCGGTCAGTCTGAAGCGCAAAATCCACCTCAAGCCCGTTAATAAGCGGTATAACGCCATTTAATCCGGTATAAACCCATGCGTTGCATGCCGTCAGGCGCCGTCACTCACATCCCACGGGGAATTTATGGCTAACGACCTTCGTTTTTTGATCGTTGATGACTTTTCAACCATGCGCCGCATTGTGCGTGGGTTGTTGAAAGAGATTGGTTATGTGGATGCCGACGAGGCGGAAGACGGTGCCGCTGCCCTGAACAAGCTGCGCAACGGGCGCTTTGATTTTGTGGTCAGCGACATCAACATGCCCAACATGAACGGGTTTCAGTTGCTGAAAGAAATCAAGTCCGACGACAAACTCAAGCACATACCGGTTCTTATGGTCACGGCCGAGGCGCGCAAGGAAGACATCGTGCTGGCAGCTCAAAGTGGCGCGGCGGGCTATATCGTGAAGCCTTTCACCAAGGCCACCCTGGAAGACAAGCTGATCAACATCATCAAAAAACTGGGTCTTTGAGGGAGTGTGACCATGACCGAACCAGAAGACACCAGTGTATTGGAGGCTCAGTGGGCAGATGCTGCGGCTGAAGAAGCGCGCTCCAAAGCCATGTTCAACCGGGTGGGGCATATCACCCGCCAGTTGCACGATGCCTTGCAGGAATTGGGGTATGCCGACCGGCTGAAGGACACAGCTGGCGAGTTGCCCGATGCGAAGAGCCGACTGAATTACATCGCCAAACTGACGGGCGAAGCGGCCGAGAAAGTGCTCAACAGCGTGGACGCAGCCAAGGCCAAGCAGGATGAGGTGGTGCAAATCAGCCGTCTGCTGGAGTCGTTGTTCCCGGCCAAGCCAGCGCTGGCCGAACAGTTGGGGCGGCTCCGCGCGTGTGGTGAGCAGACTGACCAGCACCTGACGGACATCATGATGGCGCAGGACTTTCATGACCTGACCGGGCAGGTGATTGCCAGGGTGGTCAAGTTGGCTGCCAGCATTGAAGACCAGTTGCTGCAGCTGTTGGTGGATGTGGCTCCGCAACAGTTACAGCCACCCAAGACGGATCCGCTCGATCTGTCCGGCCCGGTGGTCAACCCGGAAGGCCGGTCCGATGTGGCTGCCAACCAGCAGGACGTGGACGACTTGTTGGCCAGTCTGGGTTTCTGACGGTGCGCCATTTGGGTGCGTTGGCAGCAGCAGATAAGCCGGGGTAACCCGGCTTTTTTTGTGCTTTAGTGTTTTGACCCCCGGCCGACAATGCAGCGAACTTTCTACAGGCGCTGCAAATGGACTCCAGTCAGGAAAAAGACTTACCGGCCACCGGCAGACGGCTGGCACAGGCCCGGGGCGATGGGCAGGTCGCAAGGTCGAAAGACCTGAGCAACCTCGTTGTACTGGGTGGTGGATTTTGGATACTGGTGAGCTACTTTCCAGAAGCCCTCTCTCGCTTGAAAGACGGATTGCAAAATCAACTGCGTTTCGATCACAACAGCCTTGCAAGGGCCGATTTCATCAGCGCACATGTTGTTGGTGCGTTGATATCAAGTGCCTACGTTTTTCTGCCATTGGCTGTCGCGTTGTTGTGTGCATCTGTGCTGACTACTTTTGTCAATGGAGGGTGGGCACCCAGTACCAAGCCTTTGGAACTGGACTTGAACAAGCTCAATCCGTTGACCGGGCTTGGCAACCTGTTTTCGAAAGAAAAGCTCACCGATGTGTTGAAGCTTCTAGCGCTGTGTACGGTTATTGGCACCATAGGATGGTTTTATCTTGCGGCACATTTGAAGGACTTTGCTAGCCTGACTTTGCACCCATTGGATGCCGGGCTTATCCGAATGGGCCTCTGGCTCAAGGATGGCATCTGGATTTTGTTGTTTGTGGTGTTGGTCGAGGCAATGATTGATGTGCCGCTTTCAAAGTACCAGTTTGCCCAGCGCATGCGCATGTCGCACGAAGAAGTCAAGCAGGAGCACAAAGAGGTGGAAGGTAACCCCCAAATGAAGGGGCGCATCAAGGCTCGCCAGCGCGAGGCTGCCAACCGACGCAGCATTGCGGCCGTACCGAAGGCCGACCTGGTGGTGATGAACCCCACGCACTATGCCGTGGCGCTGCGCTACGACGAAAGCACCATGGCGGTGCCTAAAGTGATCGCCAAGGGAACGGACCTCGTGGCCCTGCAGATCCGTGACGTGGCCAAGGGGCACAAGGTGCCGGTCATGCAGTCCCCCATGCTGGCACGGGCGTTGTACGCCCACACCGAGCTGGATGGAGACATTCCTCAGGCCCTGTATACCGCCGTGGCGCAGGTGTTGGCCTATGTGTACCAGGTCAGGGCCGCCATGCAAGGCAAAGGGCGTATGCCATTGGTTGAACCTGTGCCCGATGTGCCGGTCGAGTTGGATCCGCACCACGGCCGTGAGCTGGCACCCGAAACCCAAGGGAACAAACCATGAACCTGCAAACCCTTCAACAATGGCTGAAAGGCGGCTCGGGCTACTTGTCGGGCCTGGCAGCGCCGCTGTTGGTGCTGGCCGTGCTGGCACTGATGGTTCTGCCCATGGCGCCGTGGATGCTGGATGCTTTCTTTACGTTCAACATCGCGTTGGCGCTGGTGGTGATGATGGTGGCGGCTTACATGCGTCGTCCGCTTGACTTCGCAGTGTTTCCCACGGTGTTGTTGCTGACAACGCTGTTGCGGCTGTCGCTCAACGTGGCTTCCACGCGTGTGGTACTGCTGGAAGGGCACACCGGCCCGGGTGCGGCGGGTGCCGTGATCGAGGCGTTCGGCCATTTCCTGATCGGCGGCAATTTTGCGGTCGGTCTGATCGTGTTCCTGATTCTGGTGGTCATCAACTTCATCGTGGTGACCAAGGGTGCCGAACGCATCGCCGAGGTCGGCGCGCGCTTCACGCTGGACGCCATGCCCGGCAAGCAGATGGCCATTGACGCCGATCTCAATGCGGGCTTGATCGACGAGAAAGAGGCCAAGAAACGCCGCCGCGAGGTGGGCGATGAGGCTGACTTTTTCGGGTCGATGGACGGTGCCGCCAAATTCGTGCGGGGCGATGCGATAGCGGGCATCCTGATTCTGCTGATCAACATCATCGGTGGCTTTTCGATCGGCATGTTGCAGCATGGTTTGAGCGTGCAGGCGGCGGCCAACAGCTACATCCTGCTGGCCGTGGGCGATGCGTTGGTCGCCCAGATTCCAGGGCTGCTGATCTCGGTCGCTGCCGCCATGGTGGTGTCGCGGGTCGGCTCGGATGAAGACCTGGGCAAGCAGATTGGCCTGCAGGTGTTCGATTCGCCACGCGTCTTGGGCATGACCGCAGGGGTGATGGGGCTGCTGGGTGTCATTCCTGGCATGCCACATGCGGTGTTCCTGACATTCGCATCTGCTTTCGGTGCATTGGCCTGGTGGCTGGCGCGTGAAAAAGCCAAGCCAGCCCCTGTTGTGGAAGAGGCCGGACCACCGCCCAGCGACGGCGAGGCCAGCTGGGACGACATGCAGCCCGTTGATTTGCTGGGGCTGGAGCTGGGCTACCGCCTGATTTCCCTGGTGGACAAGACTCGTCAGGGCGACCTGCTGAGCCGCATCAAGGGCGTGCGCAAAAAATTTGCGCAGGAAGTGGGCTTCTTGCCGCCGTCGGTGCATGTGCGTGACAACCTGGAGCTCAAGCCCAGTGCCTACCGCATCACCTTGCGTGGTGTGGTGGTCGGTGAAGGCGAGGTGTTCCCCGGCATGCAGCTGGCCATCAATCCGGGTGGCATCACCACACCGCTGATCGGTACACCCACCACGGACCCCGCTTTTGGGTTGCCTGCGCACTGGATTGACGACCGTCAGAAAGAGAGCGCGCAAATAGCCGGTTTTACCGTCGTTGATTCAGAGACCGTACTGGCCACACATTTGTCACACTTGATGCAAGTCCATGCAGCCAAGTTGCTGAGCCGGACCGAAACCCAGGAACTGGTGGACCATGTCGCCAGACTGGCCCCGAAACTGATCGAAGAGGTCGTGCCCAAAATGGTGTCGATAGCCACGTTCCAGAAAGTGCTCCAGCTATTGCTGGAAGAGTCTGTGAACATCCGCGACATGCGCACGATCATCGAAACGCTGGCCGAGCATGCAGCAGCCGGTGTGACCGATGCGGCTGAGCTGGCCAAGCGGGTGCGGGTGTCTTTGTCGCCTGCCATCGTGCAGCAGATTTACGGTCCGGCCAAAGAGCTGGAGGTCATTGCGATCGACCCTGGCCTGGAGCGCCTCCTGGTGCAAGCGCTGGCCGGCAACAACGGTACTGCGCTCGATCCGGGCGTAGCCGACATGCTGACCCAGTCCGCCGCGCAGGTGGCCAACAGGCAGGAAGAAAGTGGTATTCCCGCTTGCCTGCTGGTGCCCGACAACATCCGTTCTGCCATGGCGCGTTTGCTGCGCCGCGCTGCGCCGCGCCTGCAGGTGCTGGCTCACAGCGAAATTCCTGACACACATCTCATCCGCATCGGACCCATCCTTGGAGGAGCCGCATCATGAACATCCAGCGTTTCCAGGCCGCCACGTCGCGTGAAGCCATGGCCAAAGCCCGCGCTGCATTTGGCGACAGTGCCGTCATTCTGTCCAGCAGGGCTACGGCTGGGGGGTTCGAGGTGGTTGCCACGACCGAAGAGAACCTGGCCACTTTGCCGGTGGGTGGTGGCGGTGCTGCCAGCCAGCCATCGAACGGCGTGCAGTCGGCCTCCGAGCGTGCCCGTGCACAAGCGGCTGCGCTGCCGGCGCGGCCCCAACCCGAACGTCCCGCCAGCGTCGTTGAGCGTGATACCGAGACCATGGCCATGAGCACGCTGAGCTTTCAGGACTATGTGCGCGAGCGCATGCTCAAGCGCCGCAAAGAAGCGCTGGAAGGCCGTCCATCGTTGGCCTCACCCGTCCGCCCGGAGACGGTCGTGCCTCAGCCTGCTCAGCAGGCAGCCATCGGTGCAGATGAGCGTGGGGTGACTTTGCCGCGTCGTTCTCTGGCCGAACGGGTGGCCATGGGGGACTTGCCTGCCCAGCAACGCCAGGCACCTTTTCAGGCGCAGCAAGCGCCCGCGCCCATCGTCACGCGTGAAATGGGTCGAGATATCGGCAGGGAGCTGTCCCGGGAAATGGGCCGCCCATCCGCAGCCCAAGATGTTCATCGCCAGGCGCAAGCGGACTGGGCTTCGGCAATGGTCGTGCCGCAGCCCGATATGGGCTTGTCGCAAGCAGTGCCTGCTGCCGATATTTCGGGTGAACTGTCAGCGCTGAAGGACATGATTGAAGACCGCTTCAACATGCTGGCCTGGCTGGGGACGTCGCGTAACAACCCGCTTCAGAGCAACCTGATGCTCAAGCTCATCCGCGCGGGTTACAGCCCTGCGCTGGTGCGCAGTGTGCTGGAACGTTTGCCGGCCGATGCCGCGCCCGCCGACGCTGTGCGCTGGGTGATGGACGTGCTGACACGCAACCTCAAAGCCACCGAGAGCCTCACAGGCATCTGTGACGAAGGTGGTGTCGTCGCCCTGATCGGTGCCACCGGGGTGGGCAAAACCACGACTGCAGCCAAACTGGCAGCGCAGTGTGTCAAACAGTACGGCGCCAACAGCGTGGGCCTGATCACGCTCGACACCTACCGCGTGGCAGGTTACGAGCAGCTGCGTGCCTACGGTCGCATGATGGGGGTGGTTGCGCATCTGGCGCACGACCGCGCCGCACTCAAAGACCTTTTGAACCTGTTATCGGGCAAGCGGCTGGTGATCATCGACACAGCCGGTCTGGGGCAAAAAGACCCTCGCATCCAGGACATGCTGGAGGTGCTGGAGATGCCCAACGTCAAAAAAATGCTCGTGCTCAATGCCAGCAGCCACGGTGACACGCTGGACGATGTGCTCAGCAGCTTCCAGGCCAAGGCCTTGCATGGTGTGGTGCTGTCCAAAGTGGACGAGGCCGTCAAGCTCGGCCCTGCGCTGGATGCCCTGATCCGCCATCAGGTCATGCTGCGGGGCGTGGCGAATGGCCAGCGGGTGCCTGAAGACTGGGTGGCACCTCAAGCGGCCCAGCTGGTGCGGCAGTCGATGGGTACCGAGGGCAAATCGGCCTACGACCCGTCGCCATCGGAAGTGGGCTTTTTCTTTGCCCAGCAAACCCCCAAACACATGAACCTGGGAGCCCTCCGTGTTTGATCCTATGTATGACCAGGCCGCCGGCCTCAGATCGGTGGCACCGCCTGCAGGCATCCGGTTGGTGCCCGTCGTGTTGTCGCGTGACACCGATACCGCCTTTGATGTGGTGTGGTTGTTGGGCTCCGGCCTGTCGGCCATGGGGCGCAATGTGGTGGCGCTGGATGCCACCTGCCGGGAGCAGCCGGGCCGTACGGGCTTGGCGCAGCTGTTGCAGGGGCGGGAGTCGGCCGCGCAGGCTGAAAGCGAGCACACGGCATGGCGCATCGTGCCCGCCCAGAGCGGCTTGAGCACGCTGATGCACACCGCGCAGACCTTGGGTGCCCAAGCGGCACAGGCCCGTCTGGCCGCACAGTTTCCACCCGAGACAACGGTGGTGGTGTTGGCTCCCAAAGAGTGGTTGAGTGTGCTGTTTGAAGAGTCCGTTGCCCGTCCCCTGGTGCCGTTTGTGATGGAGCCGTCGGGTGTGGTCGACGCTTACAGCGCAGTCAAGGTGCTTTTCCAGGCCGGCGGCATGCAACCTGTGCTGGTGCCACTGAGCCGGGGCGAATCGGATGATTTGGCTGCCCAGAGCCTGGGCGTGTTGTGCGACACCGCTCGCAAACACTTGGGTTGGACACCCGACAGCTGGCCGATGCCGGCTGCACAGACGACAGACACGCGCAAGGCGTGGGCGCAATGGATGTTTAGAATGGAAGCCAGTGCCCTGGCATTGGATGACGGCAGCGCCCAGCAGCCGTCCTGGCAGAAACCATCCCAACCAGAGGTGCATGTTCCACAGCTCTGGAGTCGCTGATGTACACCGCTAAAGGCACGCTCAACCGAGATGCCCAACTCCGTCAGTACAGCCCGCTCGTCAAGCGGTTGGCCCACAACCTGATCGCCAGGTTGCCAGCCAGCGTGGAGGTGGATGACCTGATACAGGTGGGCATGATCGGCTTGACGGAAGCGTTGGCCCGGTTCGAACCGTCGCAAGGCGTGCAGTTCGAGACCTTTGCCAGCCAGCGCATCCGGGGTGCCATGATCGACGAGCTGCGTGGCGGCGACTGGATGTCGCGCGGCTCGCGCAAGAGTCAGAAGGAAATCGAGGAGGCGGTTCGCTTGCTCGAACACAAACTGCACAGGCCACCTATGGAATCAGAAATCGCAGCAGAGCTGGACATGCCCCTGGCTGACTACCAGGAGTTGCTGGCCAAGGTTCGGGGTACTCAACTGGTGTACCTGGAAGACTATGCGGGGGGGGATGACGGGGACGAAAACTTCCTGGATCGCCACGTGGCCCAGGAAGACGAAAACCCTGAGCACATCCTCGGCGACGTGCGCATGAGGGCGGCTCTGGTCGAGGCCATCAAGAATCTGCCGGATCGCGAGCAATACATCATGAGCATGTATTACGAGCACGACATGAACCTGAAAGAAATTGCAGCCGTGCTGGGTGTGACCGAATCGCGCATTTGCCAGCTGCACAGCCAGTCCATCGCGCGGTTGCGTGCGCGGTTGCGCGATCATTGATGGCGAAATTGGCTTCTTTCGATTTTATTTGCTGGTTTGTTTGCTATCGTTTTACCATTTGCTGGCACGGCCTTGCATCACCAGCACGCCCAACGCGGCCACGCCCAGCATGAGCGCCGGGAAGCCCTTGGAGGCTGATACATCCAGCGCCCAGGCACCTGCTGCGGGTGCCAGCACCCCACCCAGGGTGTAAGCCATCACCAGAACAGCCGTACTGTTGATGAGTGCCAGGCCGGTCTCGCGGCTGCCGATGTCGATCATGGCAAGGGTGTACAGGCAACCGCCCGCACCGCCCCACAGAAACACCACGGGCCAGGCCAGGCTTGGGTGAGTGGCCACCCAAGGCACTGCGGCGGTAGCCAGCAGTGTCAGCCAGGCGCAACCGCGCATCAGCGTTTGGCGGGCCTGAGCCTGTGTGCCCCATTTTTGTTGCGGGTGGAACGCCATGCGGTCTGCCAGCAGGCCAGCTGGCAGCATCAGCAATGCGCTGCCCAGCCCGCTGGCCGATACCAGCAGTGCAGCACCGCTGGCTTGCAGCCCCAACGACAACCCGTACAGCGGCAACAGGGATGACACGCCGCTCTCAAAAAAACCGCCCACCAACCCGGCCACCATGACGATGGGGTGTGCCTTCAGCGCTTGCCAGATACCGCTTGCGCCGGACGGCGCCTGGTGCGCATCGGTTGCCGGGGGCAAGGGCGGTATCAGCAGGCTCCACGCCAGCCCGGCCGCCATCAACGCCAGCACCAGCAACAGCGCCGTCTCGCGTTGGGGGCCCACCCAGGCCAGCAAGGCAGGCCCCACGACGAAGGTGGCACCCACCATGGTCTCGAACAGGCCGACATAGCGCCCCCGCCAGGCTGGCGGGGACAGCTCTGCTACCACGGCTTCTGCCAGTACCCAGCGCAGGCCGCCGGCCATGCCGGCGACAAACTCCAGCACGAACCAGACGACCAGGTGATCGGTGAGCAGAAAGCCGACCGTGGCCACCAGCGGCATCGCTGCGGCGGCCCACAGTGCCTGCCTGCGTCCGAGTCGGCGGGTGATGCCGGAGACAAACGGTGTCATCAGGAACACCCCTATCCAGCCGCTGGCGGCAAACAGCCCGGCCACTGTGGTGGAGACGCCTTCGCCTTTGAGCAGGATCAACAGCAATGGCGACAGCATGAACACCCCTACCAACTCCAGAAAAGTGGAGCCGAAGATGGCCAGCAGCCCACGGCGGGCCAGCGTGTGGGGCATCGGGCTGGCCAACGGAGCCGGGGTGGTCAATGTCTGCCCCGTTGGCGTTGGGCTGCCTGCAGCACCGCTTGGGCGACTTCTGCAAAGCCCCGTCCGCGTTCCTGCTGCGTGATGTAGGTGGGGCGATGTACCAACTGGTGCTCGAACCGCCTGATGTTGGCCACCCCCACAGTCACAGGCATACGTTCGAACATCAACTGGTCGTTGGTCGAATCGCCGACGTAGATCCATTGGTCGACCTGAGCAGCCAGGTCGCAACCATAGAGGCTCTGGACCGCCCATTGCGCACCGCTCCATTTGTGATGGTCACCCAGCCAGCCGTTGATGTGGATGGAACTGACGGTGGCGTTGAGCCCTTCGGCCCGCATGAGGGCCAGCACTTGCCCGATCCGGTCGTCTGGCAAAAAAGTGAATTCACTGTGATCGATGGCGATGTCTGTTTCACGCCCCTGGCTGTCCCGTGCGCGCAGCGCGCCGGGAATGTTGTGTTCGATCAGGTGCAACACGCGCTGCAAATGGGCGTGCTGTTCAGCACGTTCGGCAGCAGGCAGGCGGTAGGTTTTGTGCAGAGTGCCATTGACTTGGCGTAGTTGCACACTACCGTTTTCCGCCACGATGGCGTCCACAGGCCAGTCGAGCGCGAAGGGTTCGCTCCAGCCGACCGGGCGGCCTGTGATGGCCACCACCGGCAAGCCTGCCGCACGCAGCTGCACGAGGGCCGCCAATGCCGAGGGCTCGATATGTCCGTCACGCGTCAGTGTGTCGTCGATGTCGGTTAACACGCCTGTGGTGGTGTGGGGCCAGGTGTCGGGCAAGGGCAGCATGGGGCGCATGGTTGGAAACGCGGTGGGGTGGCGGGGCTGACATTGTGTCGTCAAGTGAAAGTCGGCCTGGATTGCCCGTCAGAACACGACACCGGTGGCGGCGCAAGGGGCTTTCTAGCGGGTGGGGTGCCAAAGCAAGTGTCAAGTTTTTATAATGCGCGTTCCGAGGAGCGTTGCAGCCACCCATTTCATCGGGAAATTTGGGTGGTGAGGCTCGGAACACCCGTCCGGACACTGCAGTGGATTCTCGGACACAGACAACGGCGCTCACCCACGGGAAGTGGCGTGAGCGCTTTTTTTTGCGCGGCCGCCGACCGTGGTTGTTTCAATCATCTTGTTTGGAGCCTTCCATGAACGCACGCACCGACTCTCTCTCCACACCCGCCGTCAACACCGACTGCGCCATTGCCGACATCGGCCTGGCCGCCTGGGGCCGCAAAGAACTCCGCATTGCCGAAACCGAAATGCCCGGCCTGATGGCCATCCGCGAAGAATTCGCCAAGACTCAGCCGCTGAAAGGTGCCCGCATCACCGGCAGTCTGCACATGACCATCCAGACGGGCGTGCTAATCGAAACCCTGCAAGCCCTGGGTGCACAGGTGCGCTGGGCCAGCTGCAACATCTTCTCCACGCAAGACCACGCCGCCGCAGCCATTGCCGAAACCGGCACGCCCGTGTTCGCCATCAAGGGCGAAACGCTGGTCGACTACTGGGACTACACCCACCGCATTTTTGACTTCGGCCCTGCGGGCACCGAAGGCGAAGGCCCCAACATGATCCTGGACGATGGCGGCGATGCCACCATGCTCATGCACTTGGGCCAGCGTGCGGCAAAAGACATCACCGTGCTGGACAACCCCGGCAGCGAAGAAGAAACCATCCTGTTTGCCGCCATCAAGGCCAAGCTGGCCGTGGACCCCTCCTGGTACGCCCGCAAGAGCGCCCAGATCATCGGCGTGACCGAAGAAACCACCACCGGCGTGCACCGCCTGAACGAGATGAGTGCCAAGGGCACCCTGCTGTACCGTGCCATCAACGTGAACGACAGCGTCACCAAGAGCAAGTTTGACAACCTGTATGGCTGCCGCGAGAGCCTGGTGGACGGCATCAAGCGCGCCACCGACGTGATGATTGCCGGCAAAGTGGCCGTTGTGGCGGGCTATGGCGACGTGGGCAAGGGCAGCGCCCAGGCCCTGCGTGCCCTGAGCGCCCAGGTGTGGGTGACCGAGATCGACCCCATCAACGCCCTGCAAGCCGCCATGGAAGGCTACAAGGTCGTGACCATGGAATACGCCGCCGACAAGGCCGACATTTTCGTGACCACCACCGGCAACCGCGACGTGATCACCCACGACCACATGCTGGCCATGAAAGACCAGGCCATCGTCTGCAACATCGGTCACTTCGACAACGAAATTCAGGTGGCCACGCTGGAGCAATACCAGTGGGAAGAAATCAAGCCACAGGTTGACCACGTCATCTTCCCGGATGGCAAACGCATCATCCTGTTGGCCAAGGGCCGTCTGGTGAACCTGGGTTGCGGCACCGGCCACCCCAGCTTCGTGATGAGCAGCAGCTTTGCCAACCAGACGATTGCGCAGATCGAACTGTTCACCCGCCCCGAGGCCTATCAGGCTGGCAAGGTGTACGTGCTGCCCAAGCTCCTGGACGAGAAAGTGGCCCGCCTGCACCTGAAGAAAGTCGGTGCCATGCTGTCCGAGCTGACCGACGCGCAAGCCGCCTACATCGGCGTGAGCAAGAACGGCCCGTATAAGCCCGACACCTACCGCTACTGAGCACGCGATTCGCGCACCGGTTCTCCGGTGTGCAGCCGAGCTTTGCCATGCGCATTGACCAGCTTCTTGTCCAGCGCGGCCTGGCCGCCAGCCGCTCGCAGGCCTCGCGCCTGGTGGCGGCGGGTGTGGCGTGGCGCCTGGGTGCCGCTGCCCCCTGGCGTCAGGCCTCCAAAGCGGGGGACGATGTGCCCGAGTCTGCCGAGGTGCAACTGGCCGACACCAGCGAAAGCCGCTACGTGTCGCGTGGCGGCCTCAAGCTGGCGGGCGCCCTGGCAGCCAGTGGCGTGTCGGCCACAGGGCGCTTGTGCCTGGACGTGGGCCAGAGCACGGGCGGCTTCACCGATTGCCTGTTGCAACACGGCGCCCGCCGGGTGGTGGGCGTGGACGTGGGGCATGGCCAGTTGCACGAACGGCTGCGCAGCGATGCACGGGTGACCTGCCTGGAAAAGGTCAACGCCCGCGAGCTGAGTGCGGCACAGTTGCAGGATCTGCTGGCGGCTGATCAATCGATAGCTGAAAACCAACGCCAATCAAGCGATGGATGGCAAAAAAGCTTGAAATTTGATGTGGTGGTGGGCGACCTGTCGTTCATCAGCCTCACGCTGGTGCTGCCGGCGCTGTTGCCCCTGCTCGCAGCGGATGGCGACTTGCTGATGCTGGTCAAGCCGCAGTTCGAGCTGCAACCGCAGGACATCGGCAAAGGGGGGCTGGTGCGCGACCCGGCGCTGTACGCTCGGGTCGAGCAGCGCTTGCGCGACACTTGCGCCCAACTGCCGTTGCGCGTGACGGGCTGGTATGACAGCCCCATTGTCGGTGGCGACGGCAACCGCGAATTTTTCATCCATGCCCGGCCTGCCTGTGCATGAACCCCATTCCATCAGGAAAGCACTGGCATGACATTGCCCATCAGTTTTGAGTTTTTCCCGCCCAAGACACCCGAGGGTGCCGACAAATTGCGCACCGTGCGCCAGGCGCTGTATGCGCACCGGCCCGATTTTTGCTCGGTCACGTTCGGGGCGGGTGGATCCACGCAGGACGGTACGTTTGCCACCGTCCGTGACATCCTGGCCGAAGGCCAGCAGGCGGCCAGCCACTTCTCGTGCATCGGTGCCACCAAGGCCCGTGTGCGTGAACAGCTGGCCACGCTCAAGGCCATGGGTGTGCGGCGCCTGGTGGCCTTGCGGGGCGACCTGCCCAGCGGCTACGGCATGGGCGGCGAGTTTACCTATGCCAGTGACCTGGTGGCCTTCATCCGGGCCGAAACGGGCGACCACTTCCACATCGAAGTGGCCGCCTACCCAGAGGTCCACCCCCAGGCCCGCAGCGCCGAGGCGGACCTGAAGGCCTATGTGGCCAAGGTGAAGGCCGGGGCCGACAGTGCCATCACCCAGTACTTCTACAGTGCCGATGCCTATGCCCGCTTTGTCGATGACACGCTGGCCATGGGCGCCACCGTGCCAGTGGTGCCAGGCATCATGCCCATCACCAACTCCAGCCAGTTGCTGCGGTTCTCGGATGCCTGCGGGGCCGAAGTGCCGCGCTGGATCCGGTTGCGGTTGCAGGGTTTCGGGGACGACACGGCCTCCATCAAGGCTTTCGGGCTGGACGTGGTGTCGGGCTTGTGCGAGCAGTTGCGCCGGGCCGGCGCACCGGGTCTGCACTTCTACACCATGAACCAGAGCGTGCCCACCCTGGCGCTGCTGGACCGCATGGGTGTGTGATGCCCAAGGGCTGGCGCGGAGCCTGGCGCGCCGCATGGATGGCGCTGCTGGTGTGGCCCATGGTCGGTACGGCGGCATGGGCGAGCGACGCAGAGGGGCCCGGCGACGCGCCTCCCGCCGTCCTGCACCTGGGCGAGCCGGATATCCCTGATGGGGCAAACGCGTCCGCGTCCACGCCGATCCCCGCGGCGGAACCGGAAACCTCACCCGCGATGGGCAGCGGCTTGAGGCCCTCCGTGGTGTCACCAGCCCATTGGCCCGACGACCTCAACCTGTCTGCCGACCGGCCCGATCCCATGGGGTTGAAGGCTGCGCCTGATGCGTTGCCCATTGAAGCGTCGGGTCTGGCGTCCTGGTACGCCGACCGCTTTCACGGACGCCGGACGGCAAGCGGCGAGCTCTATTCCCGCTATGGCATGACCGCCGCGCACCGCGACCTGCCTCTCGGCACCCTCCTGCACGTCAGCAACCCCGAGACGGGAGTCGGCGTGGTGGTGCGGGTGAACGACAGGGGGCCGTTCCACGGTGACCGGGTGCTGGATGTGAGCCGGGCGGCTGCGCAGGCGCTGGGGCTGATCCAGGCCGGTGTGGGGCAGGTGGACATCCGGCAACCCTCCGATGCCGAGGCAGCCGAATTCGCCCGTCGCCTGGCCGAGGCCGCTCGGCCCCAGCCGGTTCCGCAGGCCGGACAGAAGCCAGTTGGTGCGGGGCAAGCCTCGGCGACACGACCCCCCGCCCGTCGGGCCGCGCCGCCCAAGGTGTCCCGGCGGACGAAGTAAAGTCGGGGCGGTTCGTCTGGCCTGTTTGCACGTCGCGTTCAGGCCCGGGCAATGCATCAACCTGGAGACCTGAAACATGAAACCCGAAACCCTTGCCGTCCATGGTGGCTACTCACCTGACCCCACCACCAAGTCCGCCGCTGTGCCGCTGTACCAGACGGTGGCCTACGCGTTCGACAACGCGCAACACGGGGCAGACCTGTTCGACCTGAAGGTGGCAGGCAACATCTACACCCGCATCATGAACCCCACCACCGACGTGCTGGAAAAGCGCGTCGCGGCCATGGAAGGCGGCATTGCCGCGCTGGCGGTTGCCTCGGGCATGGCCGCCATCACGGCGGCCATCCAGACCATCGCCGAGGCGGGTGACAACATTGTGTCCAGCAGCACGCTGTATGGCGGTACCTACAACCTGTTTGCCCATACCTTCCCTCAGCAGGGCATCGAGGTGCGGTTTGCCGACCCGCGTGACCCCGCCAGCTTCACCGCGCTGATGGACGACCGTACCAAGGCCGTGTTCTGCGAGTCCATCGGCAACCCGCTGGGCAACGTGACCGACATCGCCGCGCTGGCGGCTGTGGCCCACGCCCATGGTGTGCCGTTGATCGTGGACAACACGGTGCCCAGCCCCTACCTGTGCCGCCCCATCGAGCACGGGGCCGACATCGTGGTGCATGCCCTGACCAAGTACATGAACGGCCATGGCAACAGCATCGGCGGCATCATTGTCGACAGCGGCAAGTTTCCGTGGGCCGAGCACAAGGCCCGCTTCAAGCGCCTGAACGAGCCTGACGTGAGCTACCACGGCGTGGTGTACTCCGAGGCGCTGGGTGCCGCAGCCTTCATTGGCCGCGCCCGCGTGGTGCCGCTGCGCAACATGGGCGCGGCGCTGTCGCCGTTCAATGCCTGGCTCACCCTGATGGGCATTGAAACCCTGCCCCTGCGCATGGACCGCATCTGCGACAACACGCTGGCGCTGGCCAAACGCCTGCAGGCTCACCCCAAAGTGGAGTGGGTGCGCTACGCGGGGCTGCCTGACCACACCGACCACGCCGTGGCCCAGCGCCAGATGGGTGGCCGTGCATCGGGCATTTTGTCGTTCGGTCTCAAAACCACCGATGCCGACCCCTGCGCCGCAGGGGGCCGTTTCCTGGATGCGCTGGAACTGTTCACCCGACTGGTCAACATTGGCGATGCCAAGTCGCTGGCCACACACCCGGCGTCCACCACCCACCGCCAACTCAACCCGGAGGAACTGGCCAAGGCCGGTGTGAGCGAGAACATGGTGCGGCTGTCGGTGGGCATCGAGCACCTCGACGACCTGATGGCCGACCTGGAGCAGGCGCTGTCGGCGGTTTGACCGATTGGGCACACAGCGTCCCTGTGAGGGGTGCTGTGTGCCCCGGCTGGCTACGGTTGGGACTGTTCACGGACACCACGGCATGGAAATCACTTCGCACATCGTCACCACACCGCCACGTGATGCGGCATCTGTCATTTTGTTGCGCGACACCGAGCGGGGGCTGGAGGTCTTCCTCATGCGCCGCGCCAGCCAGTCCGATGTGCTGGGCGGGGCCTACGTGTTCCCCGGCGGCAAAACGGATGCCGCCGACCACGAACAGGCCCGTGCATTGCCCGACCATTTGCCGGTGGCGGACATGGCCGCACGCCTGGGTGAGCCTGCACTGCAGGTGCACGAAGCGCTGGCGCTGTATGTCGCTGCGGTGCGCGAGGCGCGTGAGGAGTGTGGTGTGCAACTGGCGGTGAGCGATGTGCATCCGTGGTCGCGCTGGATCACGCCACGCCAGGCGTCGTTGATGGACAAGCGCTTCGACACCCGTTTTTTCCTCGCCACCATGCCCGCGGACCAGGCCGCTGCCCATGACGATTTCGAGACCACGCACAGCGAATGGATGACACCGCGCGAAGCGCTGACCCGCTACTGGGCGCACGAATTTGCCATGGCGCCCCCTCAGATCATGAGCCTGGTGCAACTGGCCCGGCATGCATCGGTGTCCGATGCCCTGGCCGAGGGGGCAGCCCGGTTGCCACCGACCATCGAGCCCGCGCCGTTCGACCATGAGGGCATTCGGGTCATCTGCTACCCCGGCGACGAGCGGCACCCGCTTGACCGTCCGGTCATGGTCGGGCCGACCCGTCTGATGTTCCGCAACAAGCGCTTCGAGCCTCCGTCGGGCACGTTGGCCGAGTTGCTGGGTGAGTCCTGGGCCTGACGGGGTGTGTCGGAGTTTCCGTGGCCCTGCCGGGGTGGTATCGTAGGCGGGACCGGTGGCGCAGCCTGGCGCCGGTCACGTGCAGGCTGTTCATTGTTCAAGGTTCACCATGTCCATCACCGTTCACCTCGACCTGGGTTACGAATTCACCGTCAAGGCATCGGCCAAAGCGGTGTTCGATGTCCTGTCCGATGTGCCCCGTTCGGCCAGTCACTTCCCCAATGTGGAAGCGCTGACCGACCTGGGCGATGGCGTGTTTCAGTGGGACATGGAGGAAGTGGGTACCCCGCAGGTGAACATCCGCACGGTGTACGCCTCGCGGTATGTGTCCAATCGGACGAAGAAAACGGTGACGTGGTCACCCGTGCCCGACGTGGGCAATGCCCGGATCGGTGGGAGCTGGCTCATCCAGGCCAACAAGGGCAGCACGACCATCACCCTCACCATTGAAGGTCAGGTCGAGGTTCCGCTGCCATCCCTCATGCGGGTGGTGGTCGAACCCGTGGTGGCAGTGGAGTTTGAACGGTTGGTCGAGGCATACATCGACAACCTCATTGACACCTTTGGTGGCGAGGTCGAGGTCTGAGAGGCCGGGTCGTCAACCGGCGGGCAGCTGGGACCGAGGGTGCGACAGCACCCACCACCGCCGGGTCAGCAGGGCGGCGGTGGCCCCCAGGCCCGTGAGCAGGCCCAGCCACACGCCGGTGCCACCCCAGCCCAGGCCAAACGCAAACCAGGCGCTGAGCGGGATGCCCGCGCCCCAGTAGCCCAGCGCTGCCAGCAGCATCGGTACCCGGGTGTCGTGCAGGCCCCGCAGCATGCCGGCGGCCACGGCCTGCGCGCCGTCCACCACCTGAAACAGGGCGGCCAACCCCAGGAAGTGGGCCGCCATGGCCACCACGGGGGCGTTGGCGGGGAGATGGGTGTCCAGGAATGCCCACAGCAACAGGTGGGGGGCAACCAGCATCAACACTGACATCAGCACCATGAAGCCGACCCCCCAGATGAAGGCGCACCAGCCCGCCCGCCGCATGGCCTCTCCACCATCGTGCAGCGTCCGGTTGGCGTGCAGGGTGGCCACGCGGATGGTGGCCACCTGCCCGAAACTCAGCGGCACCATGAAGCTGACGGAGGCAATCTGGATGGCCACCGCATGTGCGGCCAGTTCGGTGGCACCGATGGTGCCCATCATCATCACGGCGGCATAGAAAATGGTGGTTTCGAAGGAAAACGTCAGGGCGATGGGCACACCCAGCCGCCACTGGGTTGACAGGCCGTGCCAGTCCGGTCGGGCATCCCGGCGCAGCAACCGGTAGTGGCGCACGGCCGGGTGCCACCACACCACTGCGGCCAGGACCAGGCACATGAACAGGCTGGCCAGCGTGCTGGCCACACCTGCACCGGGCAACCCCATGGCGGGCAGTCCCAGCCTGCCGAACATCAGTGACCAGGCCAGCACGGCATTCACGCCAATCGCCAGGCCCGCGACGATCAGCGTCCACCGTTGCTGGCCCAATGCAGCCAGCAGTGAACGCAACACCAGGAAACACAGGTAGGGCAACAGGGCCCATTGCAGCGTGTGCATGAAACTGGCGGCGTGGCGAGCCGCCTCGGGTGCCTGACCCAGTGCCACCAGAATGCCTTCGGCCTGCCACAGGACGGCCCACACGGGCAGGCAGATCAGCAGCGCCGACCACAGCCCCTGGTGGACGATGCGCCGCACCTCGCGCAACGGGCGTTTGCGTTTGCCCAGGGCAGTTGCCACCAGTGGCAGACTGGCCGAGACCAGGCCCATGCAGAACACCATGCATGCGTGGTACAGGGCGCTGGCCAGCGCACCGGCGGCCAGCGCATCGGGACCCAGGCGGCCCATCAGCATCACGTCGGTGGCGGTCAGGGCCGCCTGGGCCAGGTTGGCCAGCACCAGTGGCCATCCCAGGCTCAATGCCTGGTGCATCTCACGCTGCCATGCCGATGCGCCGGGCGCATGCCATCTCAAAAAATACAAAAAAAACAGCCTTCAGCGCTTTTTGTGACTGTGAAAGCAGCTATTGAAAGTGTTCAATTGCCGGTTTCAAGTGTGTATCCGGCGTGTTCGTCCTGCTTGAGGGCTTCCAGCATCAGGGGCAAGGCTTCTTTCAGCGCCGGGGCCAGCACATAGGGCGGGTTGGCCACGAACACCCCGCTGCCCGACAAGCCCACCGGCGCGCCACGGCTGTTGCTGTGCCCCGATTTGACCGACAGGCTGGCGTAGAGCCAAGGGCGGCCCGCCCGGGACGCGGTGTTCTTCAGCTTGCGTGGCAAGTCATGCGCTTCCGGACGCGCCACGATGGGGTGCCAGATGAACATGCAACCGGTGGCAAAACGCTTCAGCGTGTCGGTGAGCAGGTCAACCACTTTCGCGTAGTCACTTTTGATTTCGTAGCTGGGGTCGCACACCAGCAAACCGCGCCGGCTGGGTGGGGGTACCAGCGCTTTGACGCCACTGAACCCGTCGGCCACGTGCAAAGTGCAAATTTTGCGTGCGTCCCGTTGGTTCACGAGTCCTCGCAACAGGCGTTGATCGGTGGGGTGGACCTCGAAGGCATGCAAACGGTCCTGCGCGCGCAGCAGTTTTTCGGCAATCAGCGGCGAACCGGGGTAGTTGCGCATTGTCTGTCCGCTGCCAGGGTTTGCTGCCTTGCCGGGCGGGTTGAATTCCCGCAGCACAGCCAGGTAGTCATCAATCAGCGTGCACTGGCTGGGGCGTTTGAGGTTGTTGCCGCGCAACAGCGCAAAAATACCTTCGGCTGCTTCGCCACTTGTCTGCGCTTTGTCGCCATCCAGGCGGTACAGCCCGGCACCTGCGTGGGTGTCGACCACTGACAGCGCGGTGTCCTTCTGGGTCAGGTATTGCAAGGTGCACACCAGCATGGCGTGCTTGAGCACGTCGGCATGGTTGCCAGCGTGAAAGGCGTGTCGGTAACTGAACATGTGGGTATGGTAGCGAGCTTGAGTTGGCAGGGCGTTGCGGCGTTTGTATAATGCCGGGTTTTGCAGCGCTTGTTTGGCTCCGCGGCAAAGAACAGCACAACACACGGTTCTGCCCGTGAGATGTGCGCAACCCCACCTAAGAGGTTTCCAGCAGAGAAACACCGACCGTGGAAAAGAGCCTTTTTCTTCACTCGATTGAATCATCCATGAAAACTTTCAGCGCAAAACCCGCTGACGTGGTGCACGAGTGGTTTGTTGTTGACGCCACCGATAAGGTGCTCGGCCGGGTAGCCAGCGAAGTTGCCCTCCGTCTGCGCGGCAAACACAAAGCCATTTACACGCCTCACGTCGATACCGGCGATTACATCGTCGTTGTCAACGCAGCCAAACTCAAGGTCACCGGCACCAAGTCCCTGGACAAGATGTACTACCGCCACTCCGGTTTCCCCGGTGGCATCTACGGTACAAATTTCCGTGACCTGCAAGCCAAGCACCCTGGCCGTGCCCTGGAAAAAGCCGTCAAGGGCATGCTGCCCAAAGGCCCTCTGGGTTACGCCATGATCAAGAAGCTCAAGGTGTACGGTGGTGCGGAGCATCCCCATACCGCCCAGCAACCCAAAGTGTTGGACATCTAAGGAGCCGTCATGATTGGTGAATGGAACAATGGCACCGGCCGTCGCAAATCCAGCGTCGCTCGCGTGTTTCTGAAAAAAGGCACCGGCAAAATCACGGTCAACGGCAAAGACATCGAAGCTTTCTTCGGTCGTCAAACCTCGATCATGATTGCCAAGCAGCCCCTGCTGCTGACCAACAACGCCGAAACTTTCGACGTGCTGGTCAACGTACACGGCGGTGGCGAATCCGGCCAGGCTGGTGCCGTTCGCCACGGTATCACCCGTGCGCTGATTGACTACGATGCAGCGCTGAAGCCCGCATTGAGCGCCGCTGGTTACGTGACGCGCGATGCCCGCGAAGTTGAACGTAAAAAGGTCGGTCTGCGTTCTGCTCGCCGTCGCAAGCAGTTCAGCAAGCGCTGATCCCGCCTGTTCGGGGTCGTCCGCCGGCTTGCCGGGCGACGACCTCGGCAGTCCAAACCGCCTGCAAATTATGCTTGGGGCGGTTTTTTTTCGTCTGTGTTGTGTGATGCAAGGGGATCGAATGGGTCATACCAGAGCCAACCGTTCGTGGCAGGTGACTGTGTGCGGCTGAGGTTGTGGCGAAGACGGCTGACCATCAGTGCGCCGCGCATGGCCATACGCAGTGCATTGCCCTGGCCGGTGCGCTGGCTGATGGGCGGTCTCGTGCTGGGCCTGTCAGCTGCATTGGCCCTCTGGGCGTTCGAGTTTGGCCGGGAGATTGCAGGTCTTGACCGGCACAGCCGTGATGAATTGCAGCAGTTGCGCACCGACAACGAGAGGCTGCAGACAGCGCTGGATCGCGCCCAATCGGTGGCCAACACGGCCGAAAACCTCCTGACCGCAGAACGGACTGCGCAGGCCCAACTGGTTGCCCAGTTGCGCAATCTGGAAGAAACCAACCGCCAATTGAGCAGGGAGCTGGGTTTTTTTGAGCAGCTCATGCCTGCCAGCGGTGCTGCGCCTGTCAGCATCCGTGGCTTGCGGGCGCAACGCGTCGATGCCACGCGCGTATCGTGGCAGGTGCTGGTGGTCCAGCCCGCGCGAAATGCGCCGGAGTTTCGGGCGGAACTGGAGTTGACCCTGACAGGCACGCTCGATGGCAAGCCCTGGACGTATCGGGATACGGGTGCCAAGCGGCCAGTGGCCATCAGGCAGTACGTTCGCTTGCAAGGCGATTCGGTGGTGCCGGCCCAGGCCGTGGTACAAAGCGTCACGGTTCGGCTCATGCAAGGCAACCAGGCGGCGCTGACGCAAACCGTGAAAGTCGGAGAAAAATAGTCCAGTCAGTCGTTGAGGAGATTTCGCATGTTCTTCGGTCGAAAGAAGCATCCCCCCATCAAAAGCCTGATTGCCCAGGGGACAGTCATCACGGGGCGGGTGGTGTTTGCCGATGGCTTGCGTATCGATGGCGAAATCACCGGTGATGTGGTGGCGGCAGAGGGTCAGGGCAGCATTCTGGTGGTCAGCGAAACGGGCAAGGTCAGCGGGGAAATCCGTGCTGATCTGATCGTGATCAACGGGGTGGTCAATGGCCCGGTGTTCGCTGCCGATCTGCTGGAATTGCAGCCCAAAGCCAAGGTGGAAGGCGATGTGTCCTACAAGGCATTGGAGATGCATCAGGGGGCGACCATCAGTGGTCAGTTGCAACCGATGCCCATGGCCGTGGTCGCCGAGAAAACCCCATTGAAACTGGCGTCAAGCAACGGTTGACTGCATGGCAGTCGGTAAATCCGAGTAAACTGCTTGACTATTGGCCGACGTTGGTGGTTCGGCCTGATTTGTCCAAGCGAGGTTATTCATGAGCGCAGTTGCCAGCGACATCCAGACCGAAATGCCGGTTCCTCTCGTCTTCACAGACAGCGCTGCCGCCAAGGTGGCCGACCTGATTGCCGAAGAAGGCAACCCGGATCTGAAGCTCCGTGTGTTTGTTCAGGGGGGCGGCTGCTCTGGCTTTCAGTATGGTTTCACCTTCGACGAGATCACCAACGACGACGACACCGTCATGTCCAAGAATGGCGTGTCCTTGTTGATCGATGCGATGAGCTACCAGTACCTGGTGGGCGCAGAGATCGACTACAAGGAAGACCTTGAAGGAGCCCAGTTCGTGATTCGCAACCCCAATGCCACCACGACCTGTGGATGTGGCTCGAGTTTCAGCGTCTGAATGAGTTGGTAATCTGGCGCTTGTACGCGTCAGATCGCCAGAGGGTGTCGTACAAGGATGGCCCGGCTTATCAGGCGGGGTAAACGGCCCCCAGCACGCGAGGCCCCTCGGCGCCGGTGACCGCGACCACATTGCCAGGCAAGCGCAGCAGCGTTTGCTCGGCCAGCCAGGCAAAAGCTGCTGCTTCGACGTCCATGGCAGGCAAACCCCATGCATCGGATGCTTGAACGTTGCAGTTCGGTCGAGCCGCTTGCATGGACCGCATCAAGCATCGGTTGAGCGCACCCCCTCCACACACCACAAGGTGGCGAGTATCGGCAGGCAAGGTGTCAGTGACCGTGCGTGCGGTCAATTCGCACAGCGTGGCCTGAATGTCGACTGGTGTGGTGTTACCGGCTTGCGCCGCCTCCATGTGCTGACGTATCCAAGGAGCGTTGAACAGCTCACGCCCCGTGCTCTTCGGGCCGGTGACCTGGAAAAACGGGTCGGCCAGCATGTGTTGCAACAAATGTTCGTTGACCGAACCCTGTGCTGCCCAGTCGCCGTTCGCGTCAAACAGGTGTCCCGTGTGTTGTTCGCACCAGGCATCCATCAGCACGTTCCCAGGCCCCGTGTCAAATCCTGTGACGGTGTCATCAGCAGATGACAACAGCGTCACGTTGGCCATACCCCCGATGTTCACCACGGCCACCTGCAGGTCAGGCCTGGCGAACACCGCGCGGTGAAACGCCGGCACCAGGGGGGCACCTTGACCACCAGCTGCCACGTCCCGGCTGCGGAAGTCGGCAACCACGGTGATGCCTGTCAGCTCGGCCAGCAAGGCTGGGTTGTTCAGTTGCAAGGTGTAGGCCAGCCATGACTCGTCAACACGGGCCCGGGCACCGGGCGCGGCGGGTTGATGCCTGACGGTCTGACCATGTGCGCCCACCGCACGGATGGCTGATTTTTCGAGCCTGGAGACTTGCAGCAGGGCTTCGACAGCCCGTGCATACAGTCGCACCAGATCGTTGGCGGCCCACTGTGCACGCTGCAGTTCGTTGTCGCCGGGGGTGTTCAGGTCGAACAGTTGCCTGCGCAAGGCGGAAGGCATGTCCAGGTGCGTGGAATGGGTGACCGTCAACCGGTCGCCATCCCTGAGCAGGATGACACCGTCCACGCCGTCAAGCGATGTGCCCGACATCAGTCCGATGGTGTGCGTGACCGTGTTGCTGCTCATCGTGTGTGTGCAAAAAAGCCGCTGTTGGCAGCGGCTTCTTGGAAGGGTGACGAGCGGTGTGGCGTCACTGAGCGCTGGCCAGTGTGACCTGCCTTGCAGCAGCCAGTTCGATGTTCAGGTTCTTCACCATGGCATTGAACGCCACGCGTGCACCGGGCGAGACGGGAATGGTTTCGCCTTGCTTGGCGATGATGGAGGGGTCGCGGAACACGCCGTTCTCGATGAATTCGAAATGCAGATGGGGGCCGGTAGACACGCCAGTCGATCCGACGAGGCCAATGTGCGTCCCTTGTTCCACACGCTGCCCGGTCTTGACATGGATGCGGCTCAGGTGTCCATAGGCTGTCGATTGACCGTTGCGGTGCCTGACAACGATGTAGTTGCCGTAGCCACCACGCCAACCTGCAAACTCGACCACGCCGTCACCCACCACGCGGATGGGTGTACCGGTGGGCGCAGCGTAATCGATGCCGGTGTGCGCGGCCACCACGCCGCGAACAGGGTGGAACCGCATGCCGTAACCGCTGCTGACGCGGGAAAACTCAAGCGGTGAAGCGAGGTAGGAGCGGCGCTTGCTTTGCCCGTCAGGCGTGAAGTAGCCGCCCTTGGAGCCGGGCTCCTGGAACCAGACGCTTTGCATCGTTTTGCCTGCGTTCACGAACTCGGCGCTCAGGATGCGGCCAGTGCGCACCTGTTCACCTTCCAGATCCAGCGACTCGTAGACCACGGTAAACCGGTCGCCTTTGCGGAGGTCACGCCGGAAGTCGATGTCACCCGAGAAAATCTCGGCCAGTTGGGTCGCCACCGTGTCGGGCACACGGGCCGCATCGGTTGCTGCGAACAGAGACGACTGAATGGTCCCGCTGGCGGTACGGATGGTGGCTCTCAGGTCGCCGAACGATTGTTTGGTGATGAAGGCGGTGCCATGGCGTTCAACCGTCAACTTTCGATACGCGCGCTCGTCGTTGGCGGGCCAACTGGCCGTCAACTTCAGCAGGCGATGCTGTCCATCTGTTTCGATCGACACCACCTTACCTGCACGGCCAGTGACCAGTTCGCGCGCTTGCAAAGACTGCCGCATGTAGTCGGCAGCACGCGGATCCGCCACGCCCATGCGCTGCAGCAATGAGTTGATGGTGTCTTCGCGCCGGGTGTGATCCATCCTGTGAAGCACCATGTGGGTGCCTGATGCACCAACGTCAGACCACAGCGACGTGTCGGCGACACCATCGCCATCGCGATCAAGTTTGACCGCTTCCAGAACTTCCCGGACAGGCAGGTTGGCAGCATCGGGTGCGAGCGGTGCAATGCCGAAAGCCGTGACACCTGTGCCGAGCAATAATGCGCCCAGGGCGCCGGCAACCCGCCGGGGGTGGCGCTGGCAGGCGGCCCATGCGGCCAGGGCCAGCGCTTTGAATTCAGAAACCATCACTGCGTGAACATCCAACGTGATCCCGTCTCTGTGGACGGTGGTGTGTACGGGGGAGGTGGCTGATGGTCGGTGTTGTCAGGCACGCTGCGCGCGAGCGTAGGACAACTAGAATCGCCATCAAAAGCAACTTGAAAGTATAGCCTCAGACGGGCTATCGTCATCATTGAAAACCCCTATGACAGCAGACCTTTCCTCACGTGTGCCGGGTACGACTGCGGCGAATGTGGTGCCAGCCGAGTCAACCCCTTTGAGTGACCGTGTGCGCGAAGCACTTGCCGTCACCCTGCGCGGTTGCGATGAACTGATTCCCCAGGCAGACTGGGTGAAAAAATTGCAGCATTCCGAGCAGACAGGGCAAGCGCTGCGCATCAAATTGGGTCTTGATCCGACGGCGCCAGACATCCACATCGGCCACACGGTGGTGCTGAACAAGATGCGCCAGTTACAGAACCTGGGGCATCAGGTCATTTTTCTGATCGGGGATTTCACCAGCCTGATTGGTGACCCGTCCGGTCGCAACAGCACCCGCCCGCCACTGACGCCCGAGCAGATCAAGGCCAACGCCGAAACCTATTACAAGCAGGCCAGCCTGGTGCTGGATCCGGCCAAAACCGAGATTCGCTACAACAGTGAATGGAGTCTGCCGCTGGGCAGCATGGGGATGATCCAGCTGGCCGCCAAGTACACCGTGGCGCGCATGATGGAGCGCAACGACTTTCACCAGCGCTTCACGGCCGGTACGCCCATCAGCGTGCATGAATTTCTTTACCCGCTGATGCAGGGCTACGACTCGGTGGCGCTCAAGAGCGATCTGGAGCTGGGTGGCACCGACCAGAAGTTCAACTTGCTGATGGGCCGCCACCTGCAGGCCGAGTACGGACAGGAGCCTCAATGCATTTTGACCATGCCGCTGCTGGTGGGGCTGGACGGCGTGGACAAGATGTCCAAGTCCAAGAACAACTACATCGGCATCACCGAAGACCCCAACACCATGTTCGCCAAGGTGCTGTCCATCAGCGACACCCTGATGTGGGACTGGTACACCCTGCTGAGCTTCCAGACCGAGGCGCAGATTTCCGCGCTCAAGGCGGATGTGGCGGCTGGTCGCAACCCGAAGGACGCCAAGGTGGCGCTGGCCAAGGAAATCACCGCGCGTTTCCACAGTGCCGCCGCCGCCGATGCCGCCGAGCAGGATTTCATCAACCGCAGCAAGGGCGGCGTGCCCGATGACATCCCCGAGGTGTCGTTGCCGTTGGCTGAGGGCGGGGCCCCGCTGGGCATCGGCGCCCTGTTGAAATCGGCCAATCTGGCGCCGTCGACCAGCGAGGCCAACCGCCTGATTGACGGTGGCGGGGTGCGGGTCGACGGCAGCGCCGTCAGCGACCGGGGCTTGAAGCTGGCTGCCGGGACATACGTGGTGCAGGTGGGCAAGCGCAAGTTTGCCCGGGTGACGCTGGGCTGATTGCCCCTGCCCGGTGCCGGGCCAGGGCAGCCTTCACCGGCCGCCAGCCCGCTCCAGCATCTGTACCATGACGGTGTAGCCGCGCCCACGCGCCAGTTGCAGCGGCGTCTGGCCCTGCCGGTCGGTCAGTTGCAGGTTCGCGCCCGCATCGATCAAGGCTTTGAGCGTAGCCTGATGGCGTGGCCCCCCGTCACCCAGCACGATGGATTCGATGACGGCTGTCCAGTGCAGGTTGTTCACGTGATCCAGTGGTGCGCCTGCCGCAATCAGTTGCCGCACCACGCCGTCGTGTCCCAGGTGGGCCGCAGCGATCAGCGCTGTGCCGTCGTAGATACTGGTGGTCAGCCGGGCGCTGGCACCTGCTGCCAGCAGCGCCGCCAGCGTGGCCTCGTCGTCCGCCACCGATGCGATGGTGACGGCGTCGTAACGGTCGGCATCCAGCAGGTCGTGCCGCGCACCGGCGCGGATGAGTCGGCGCACCAGCTCGGGTTGGCGTGCAAACGTGGCCACGTGCAACGGTGTGCGGCCATTGCCGTCTCGTGCATTCAGGTCGGCACCTGTCCCCAGCGTGGCGTTCAGTGCAGACAGGTTGCCTGCATGGGCCGCTGCGTGCAGACCGGTGTAGCGCGCCACTTCGGCAGCCGAAGGGGCCACCTGTGACCATGCGGCGGAACTGGCTGCTAGCAGCAGGGCGGCGGCCACGCCAGCGCCCCGGCGGGTGAAGCAACCCGCCCGGTCAGTGATCGGTGTCATTTCAGCAGATCCTTGGCTTTGTCCAGTGCGGCCATGGCGCATTGTTCATCCAGATGGCCACCGGGTGCGCCGCCGACGCCGATGGCACCAATCGTTTCATTGCCGACTTTCACCGGCACGCCACCGCCCAGCAGCAGGAAGCCAGGGATGTGCACCAGGTTGGCGGCGCCGGGGTTCTTCTGGGCGTTTTCCATCATCGCCAGTGTGGTGTTTTTTGCGGAGGCTGATGTGAAGGCCTTTTGCAGGCTGGCTTCAACAGTGTGGGGCCCGGCGTTGTCGGCACGCATGACCGCCCGCACGCTGCCTGCACGGTCGACCACGGTGGCGGTGACGTGGTGCCCGTTGGTGGTGCAGGCCGTCACGGTGTCGGTGGCCAGTTGGGTGGCCAAGGCCAGTGACATGTTGCGTTCGGTGCGCACCGCCTGGGCCTGGGCAAGGGTGGCGGTGCAGGCGGCTGCAGACAGGATGACGAGTGCGAGGGCATGGTGACGGTGGGTCATGGCAAGGGTCCTTGATGTGAACGGTCGGATGCCGGTTGGCAGCCGTGTATGCACTGTAGGAAAACCGCCTGCGCTTGCCCATTCGCACGGTTACGCGCAGACATCCGTACAACTACGCAGCCCTCTTTGTCTGGCCCTCACCCCGTGCCGGTAGTCGTGTGGGTGTCATCGGCGTCCACCAGCGCTGCGTAGCCCTTGATGAGCTGGGCCAGCGAATCGGCTTCCAGCTTGGCAAACAGGTGGGCCCGGTGCGTTTCCACCGTGCGGGGTGACAGGGCGAGCACGCGGGCCATTTCCTTGTTGGTCAGGCCGGAGACGATCAGCCCCAGCACCTCCTTCTCGCGGGCCGACAGCTGGGCGTAGCGTTCGCGCGTGGTGCGGTCGGCGGCCATCCGCTGCCGGGACTGCACATGCTGGCGCACGGCGGCTTGCAGCGCGTCCAGCAGTTGGTCGTCATCCACCGGCTTTTCCAGGAACTCTGTCGCGCCAGCCTTGAATGCACGCCGGCACAGGTCCACGGTGCCGTGGCCGGTCAGCACGATCACCGGCTGGTCCACCCCTTGCGCCAACAGCATGTCGAGCGCGGCCAGGCCACTCAGGCCCGGCATGCGGACATCCATCACGATGGCCCCGATGCCCTGGCGGTCGAACCCGTCGATGAAGCACTGGGCATCGGGCCAGGTGTGCACCCTCAATCCCACGGTGCCGATCAGCAGCGACAGGGCATTGCGCACGCCTTCGTCGTCGTCGATCAGGTGGATCAGCGGGGACAGCGGTTCGGTCATGTCCTTTGGCGAGCCTGGCTCAGGGGCAGTTGCAGTTCGAACAGCGCACCGCGCGGGGCATGGTGGTCGGCCCGCAGGTGGCCGCCCATGTGGTTGGCGAGTGTTTCGCACAGCGTCAGACCCAGGCCCAGCCCGCCGGGGCGTGTGGACAGAAACGGCTCGAACAGACGGGGCAGCAATTCGGGCGAAATGCCCGTACCCGTGTCGGTCACCGTCAGCACCCCGTGCTGCGGCGTGGTGGTGACGGTCAGGGTCAGTTGGCGCTCGGTCACCGGCACCTGCTCCAGCGACTGCAGGGCGTTTTGCACCAGGTTGTGCACGATCTGCTCCAGTGCCACGGGGTCGGCCAGCACATGGACGGGCGACGTGCTGCGCACCTCGGCTGGCACCTGCAGCTGGTTCAGGCTGGGCGCGAGCAGGTCCAGCCCGTGCCGGGCCACCGCTGCCAGGTCGAGGCGGCGCATGGGCGCTCGTTCGCCCGGTTTGTCGAGCAGGCGGCGCAGGCGGGTCACCACGTCGGCGGCGCGCTTGGCCTGCTGCACGGTCTGGTCGACCGCATGGCGCAGCAGCGCGATGTCCGGGGGGCTGTCTTTCAGGGCACGCCGTGCAGCCTGGGCATTGGCCAGCACGGCGGTCAGGGGCTGGTTGATTTCGTGGGCCACACCCGCACCCACTTCGGCCAGTGTGCCCAGTCGGCTGACCTGGTCGAGCTTCAACAGCGCCTGGGCGCGCTGGCGCTCGTGCCGCTGGCGGACCCCAGTCAGGCTGAGCCACAGCAAGGTGCCGACGGCCAGCCACCAGACCCCCAGTTGCCACCAGGGCACATGCTGCCAGGTCAGGTGGGTGCGTGTGCGCACGGTGAACGGTTGGCTGCTGCTGGCGATGGCCTTGGTGGCTTCCAGTTGCCAGTCCCAGTCCGGGCGGCCCTGTGGTTGCAGCGGGTAGGTGTCTGGCCCGTGCAGCAGGTCGACTGCCAGTGGCAACTCGGGTGATGCGGCCGGCCACTCGGGTGGCAAGGGCCATTGGGACAGGTCAATGGCCAGTGTGACCCGCGTGTGGGCCCCCTGTGACTGGAGGCTGTACTGCCCCGCCGTCCAGTTGCCAACGCCCAGCCTGGCGGCGGGCAGCACAGGGGGTGTGCCGGCCGGGGTGGGCTCGGACGCTGCCGCCACCTGCCCCGAGGGGATGGCCAGTGGCGCGTCTGTGGCCGGTGGTGCGCTGGTCAGCACCACTTGCACGCTGCGGATATGGGGGTACACGCCGGTCAAGGGAACGGCCACATCCGGCGCGGGTGGCAGCAGCGCCAGGGTGGACAGCACCGCTTCGTGCTGCACCATCTGCTGGCTGATCAGGCGGTGGACGATGCGTGCCTGCACGTCAAACTGGTTGCGCAGGCGTGCCCACTCGGACAGGAGCAACCATGCACTGCCTGCCAACGCCACCAGCACCGCCAGGCCCACCCACACACGCAGCAATTTGTCTTCCAAGCGCATGGGTGCATTGTGCACACGCAGCGACAATCGGCACATGTTGACCTCCAGACATCCATCCATTTCCGTGAAACCAGAGGTGCTGTGCCTGAGCCGGCCGCAAGGTGGTGTGCCATGCATGCCCTGATCCAGCGCGTGAGCCACGCCCGCGTCGACGTGGCCGGGCAGACCGTGGGCCAGATTGGCCCGGGCATGCTGGTGCTGGTGTGCGCCGAGCCTGCGGACACCGAGGCCACCGCCGACAAGCTGTTGGCCAAGTTGCTGAAGTTGCGCATCTTCTCAGACGACGCGGGCAAGATGAACCGCAGCGTGCAGGACCTGGACGGCCAGGGCACACCAGGCGGGCTGTTGCTGGTGAGCCAGTTCACGCTGGCGGCAGATTTGAGCGGCGGCAACCGCCCCAGCTTCACCAAGGGCGCGGCCCCCGACCTGGCGAGGCAACTGTTCGATGCCCTGGTGGCCAAGGCCCGTGCCAGCCACCCGCAGGTGGAAACCGGCCGCTTTGCGACCGAGATGGCCGTGCACCTGGTCAACGACGGGCCGGTGACGATTCCGATGCGGGTAGTGTGATCGGTCCTGATTAAGTAGCTATCATCGCTTTTCCAACAAGCGATGGATGCCAAAAAAACTTAGAAAACAGGCTTCACGTTCCAGATGTCATCCGCGTACTCGCGGATGGTCCGGTCGGCCGAGAACGCACCCATGCCCGCCACGTTCAGGATGGCCTGGCGGGCCCATTCGTTGGGGCGGCGGTAGAGGTCATCCACGCGTTTCTGCGTGGCCACGTAGTCTGCATAGTCGGCCAGCAACAGGTAGTAGTCCGACTCCAGCAGCGTGCGCGTGATGTCGTGGAAGCGGTTGGGTTCTTCCGGGCTGAACACGCCTTCGGCGATGCGGTCGATCGCGGTTTTCAGGTCGTAGTTGTTGTCGTAGTAGCGGCGCGGGTTGTAGCCGCTGGCGCGCAGGGCGGCCACCTGTTCGGTGCGGTTGCCGAAAATGAAGATGTTGTCCAGCCCCACGTTCTCGGCGATCTCGATGTTGGCGCCGTCCCAGGTGCCGATGGTCAGCGCGCCGTTGAGCGCAAACTTCATGTTGCCTGTGCCCGAGGCTTCCGTGCCTGCGGTGGAAATCTGTTCCGACAAGTCCGCCGCCGGGATGATCAGCTCCGCCAGCGACACCCGGTAGTTGGGGATGAACACCACCTTCAGCTTGTCGTTCACGCGCGGGTCGTTGTTGATTTCGCGCGCCACGTCGTTGATCAGCCGGATGACCAGCTTGGCCATGTAATAGGCAGATGCGGCCTTGCCCGCAAAGATGACGGTGCGGGGCACCCAGTTGCCGTTCGGGTGGGCCAATATCTGCTGGTAGCGGGTGACCACGTGCAGCACGTTCAGCAACTGGCGCTTGTACTCGTGCATGCGTTTGACCTGCACGTCAAACAGGCTGTCCGGGTCCACTGTCACGTGGCACTCGCGGGCAATCAGGTCGGCCAGGCGGCGCTTGTTCTGGGTTTTGGCCAGACGGAAGGCGCTGTTGAACTCGGGTTCGTCGGCCAGGTCGCGCAGGCCGGCCAGTTCGTCCAGGTTGCGCCGCCAGGTGGTGCCGATGCGGCTGTCGATGAGTGCAGCCAGCGGCCGGTTGGCCTGCGACAGCCAGCGCCGTGGCGTGATGCCGTTGGTCTTGTTGCAGAAGCGATCCGGGAAAATGCGGGCAAAGTCGGCAAAGATGGTCTCCACCATCAGGTTGCTGTGCAAGGCCGACACGCCGTTGACCTTGTGGCTGGCCAGCACCGACACGTAGGCCATGCGCACGCGTCGTTCGCCCTGTTCGTCGATCAGCGACACGCGGCGCAGCAGGTCATTGTCGTCGGGGAACTGGGCATGCACCTGTGCCAGGAAGCGGGCGTTCAGGTCGTAAATGATGCGCAGGTGGCGGGGCAACAGGCGGCCCAGCAGCTCCACCGGCCAGGTTTCCAGGGCCTCGCTCATCAGCGTGTGGTTGGTGTAGCTGAAGATGCGATGGCACATGTCCCATGCCGCGTTCCACTCCAGTTCGCGCTCGTCTACCAGCAGGCGCATCAACTCGGGCACCGCCAGCGCCGGGTGGGTGTCGTTGAGGTGGATGGCAACCTTGTCGGCCAGTTGGCCGAAGTCGCCATGCGTTTTCAGGTAGCGGCGCAGGATGTCCTGCAGCGACGCGCTGACGAAGAAGTATTCCTGGCGCAGCCGCAGTTCCTTGCCGTGTGCGGTGCTGTCGTCGGGGTAGAGCACCCGCGAGACGTTTTCCGATTCATTCTTGGCCTGCACGGCAGTCATGTAGTCGCCCTTGTTGAAGGCGTCGAGGTTGATGCCGGCCGTGGCCCTGGCGGACCACAGGCGCAGGGTGACCACGCTGCTGAGTTCGTGGCCAGGGATGCCGCTGTCGTAGGCGGTGGCGATCACGTCGTCGGTGTCCACCCAGCGCACGCTGTGCCCCACCTGGGCCAGCCGTCCGCCGTACCGCACGGTGTAGCTGATTTCGGGGCGCATGAATTCCCACGGGTTGCCATTGATCAGCCAGTAGTCGGGCTCTTCCACCTGCCGCCCGCGCAGGATGCGCTGGGCGAACATGCCGTAGTCGTAGCGGATGCCATAGCCCGAACCGGGCAGCCCGAGCGTGGCCATCGAGTCCAGGAAACAGGCGGCCAGCCGGCCCAGGCCGCCATTGCCCAGGCCGGGCTCGGCCTCCAGGTCGATGATGGCGTCGAAGTCGGCTCCCAGCTGCGTGCAGGCGGTGCGGGCATCGTCGTAGATGCCCACGGACATGAGTGCATTGGTCAGCGCCCGCCCGGTCAGGAACTCCATGCTGAGGTAGTAGACGCGCTTGGCATCCTGGTCTTTTGCCGCGCTCAGCGTTTCGCGCCAGCGGTGCATGGTGCGGTCGCGCACCGCGTGGAACAGGGCAAACAGCCAGTCGCGCTTGGTGGCCGAACGCAGGTCTTTGCCCACGGCGTACACCAGCCGGTTGGCGATGGACTTGCGCAGCGCCTCGACCGAGTTGTCAGGCTGGTCGTATTCGAAGGCAACTGTGCTGTCCGGTGGAACGTGCGGGGTGTGGGGCATGGCAATCACCTGTCAAAAAGAGAAGCAATGAACGTAAGTCAGATAAGCGATAGAGCCTAAAAATAATCAAATCATGCGTGAGGCATGCGCTGTGTGGTGCTGTGCCAGACAGCGTGCATACAGCGCGGCATAGTCGCTGGCTGCCCGGCCCCAGTCAAGCCGTTGGGACATGGCATGGCGTTGCACGGCCCGCCAGTCTGCGGGACGGGCATGCAGGGCAAATGCGCGACGCATGGCGCGAGCCAGGTCGGTCGCTTCCAACTGATGGAACACGAAGCCGGAGGCAGAGCCGTCGGCCAGGTTTTCGAGCGAACAGTCGGTCACGGTGTCGGCCAGGCCACCGACGGCACGCACCAGCGGCAGCGTGCCGTAGCGCAGGCCGTACAACTGGGTCAGCCCGCAGGGTTCGAAGCGCGACGGCACCATGATGACGTCACCACCGGCCACCATGCGGTGTGCCAGCGCTTCGTCGTAGCCCTTGTGCAGGGCGACCCGGCCGGGGTGTTGCTGTGCGGACGCGCGCAGTGCCTGTTCGATGCCCGCATCCCCCTCGCCCAGAATGGCCAGCTGGCCACCGCGTTGCACCAGTTCGTCCACCACCAGGGGCAGCAGGTGCAGGCCTTTCTGGTCCGTCAGGCGGCTGACCACCACAAAGAGCAGGGCGTGGGCATCGGGTGCCAGCCCGATGGCAGCCTGCAGCCGGGCCTTGGCTTCTGCTTTGCCCGTCAGATCCTGTGCGCTGTAGCCGGGCGGGGCCAGCCGGTCGGTCTCCGGGTGCCAGACCGCTTCATCCACCCCGTTGAGGATGCCGCTGAGCCGGTCGCGGCGGTGTCGCAGCAGGCCGTCGAGGCCATGGCCCTGGTCGCTGTGGGTGATCTCGCGGGCGTAGGTGGGGCTGACGGTGGTCAGCCAGTCGCTGTACTGCAGCCCGGCCTTTATGAACGAGACGTTGCCGTGGAATTCCAGCCCGTCAATGCCGAATTGGCTGGCAGGCAGCCCCAGGGGTGCCAGCACGTGGGTGCCAAACAGGCCCTGGTACGCGAGGTTGTGGATGGTGAACACCGTCGCGGGCACGGTGTGGCCGCGCTGTGCCAGCGCATGCAGGTAGGCGGGCGCCAGACCGGCATGCCAGTCGTGGCCGTGCACCACGTCAGGCTGCCAGCTGCTGTCGAGCCCGGTGCCCAGGCGGGCGGCGGCCCAGCCCAGCCAGCCAAAGCGTTGCGCGCTGTCGGGCCAGGGTTGGCCCTGGCCATCGGTGTAGGGGTTGCCAGGCTGGTCCAGCAGGCTGGGGGCATGCAGCAGGTACAACTCCGGGGCCGTGCCGATGGGCAGGTTGGCATCGGCCTGCCAGTGGGCGGGTTGCAGCCAGGGCGGTGTGTGACCGGCCGAGCCTGCGCGTGGCCCCGGCCCGTCGCCTTCACCGGGTGGCAGGGGGAAGGGTTGGCCGCAGGCCCGGGC